>JADHEF010001647.1_pt1 | contig 12721 bp, 11 predicted proteins | sample 8952391 | NCBI WGS metagenome assembly JADHEF01 (sample SAMN16124439, study PRJNA663245) | bioreactor sludge metagenome | isolation source: sludge (nitrite) | place: India:Bengaluru | collected 2019-02-28
GGTAAATCAGGGCGAACTCGAAAATAGTCATGTACTTTTTATGACAGATGATCGTGATGGTTACATAGACAAAATGTTTTCAGGCATCAGGGAAAGTTTTCATTAGACTTTCCCCAGGCTGCCTCGTTATAACTGCAATCTTTTTATGTTTTAATTAAAAAGAGAAATGTTTTATAACTAACACAGCCACCATTACCCACTTTCATGGAAAACCTCTTTCAAAGTTCTCAGAAAAAAGCTAAAAACAAAGAAGGTTTTTTACATTTGGCATGACCTACACAGTTTTGTTCCCCCTGATCATGACCCACATATTAATTAAAACTATTAAAAACTATCCGGCCTGATTCTTTTCTTTCAGAAAGCATTTTATAACCTTCATTAATATTCTTAATATCAAGTATTTTTGTTATTACTGGTTTAATAAGCCCTTGCTCAGCATAATTTATTACTTCAAGTAACTCCTGCTTTGTTCCCAGCCTTGTTCCTTTGATTTGCAATTCATTATAATGAACATAGAGTGTATTAAGTGTAATTGGTTTTGATGGATCATATCCCATAAAGACAAGACGACCACCTCTCTTAAGACACTTTAATGACCATTCAAGAGTTTCAGGTATACCTACACCTTCCAAAACCAGATCTACTCCTTTACCATCAGTCCATTCCATTATTTTTTTCACAACATCATCTCTTGCTGAGTTTATTGCGAGATCAAGTCCAAAATTTCGAGCCAGTTCAATCGAATTATCCTGCCTTGTTGTACCAGCAACCTGGGCCCCCATCATTTTACCTATCTGAATTGCATGCATTCCAAGACCGCCAATTCCAACAACTAGCATTTTTTCTCCAACCTTTAGTTCCCCCATACACTTAATAGCGTGATATGGCGTCAAGACCGCATCAGGCAATACAGCCATTTCTGGTAGCGTTAGCTTACTCTCATCAACTTTACAAAAATTATAGACAGGTACTTTTATATACTCAGAAAAACCTCCATTACGTTCAAAACCGAATCTGGTTATATTCTGACAAATGTTTTCACGGTTTGTTCTGCACATTTCGCAGTCCTTACAACCGAGATAAAAATAAACAATCCCTTTATCACCGACATTAATATTTTTGACATTTTTCCCGATTTCACAAATCTCACCGGCAATTTCATGACAAGGGATATGAGGTAAATTAACTATACCGTCTAATTTCCCACTCAGGATTTTTAAATCAGTACCACATATTCCCAGGTTTTTTGTTTTAACAATAACATCACTATCACCACAAACCGGATCAGGAACATCTTCTAATATTAAATCTGAATTATATTTTGTAATTAAATATGCTTTCATATTCTGTATCCTCTCTTATTAAATATCCAGACAAAGTATTGTTGCCTGCCAAATTGCATCAGCTATTTTTCCCGGTTTATAGCTATCACCTATTAAATAGCATTCCTTTCCCATTTCAAGAAGTTGCTTATAAATACCGTTTTCTGATTTCATTCCAATTGAAAGAACAATATTATCATATTCAATTTTAGATGTTTCCAGCTTGGTATTTATAATGCTTGCGATGTTATCTTTTGCATTTAAAAGTCTTGAATTAGTGATTACTGTAATATTATTGCTTTTAATCATTTCCAATAACATTTGTCTGTTCGCTCTATGGTAATCACGGGCCAGTTCATTTAGCATTTCAACAATGATTACCTTGCATCCTTTTTCTGAAAGCCATACTCCGGTCTCACAGCCATCAACACCACCGCCAAGAACAATAACTTTTTTGCCTGTTTTAACATTACCCATTAACACATCTATGCTGCTGTATGAGTTTTCTATCTGATAACCCAGATCTTTTTCCACCGATCCTGAAGCAACAATGAAAGCATCATATTTCTCATCAACATCAGATATATTAAATTCTGTATTTAATCGTATATCAATATTATTTTTCTTAACCTGATTATCATACCACCTTAAAAGTTTACCAATATCCCGTTTAAAATCAGGCTGGCTGGCTGCTATTATATGTCCTCCAATTCTGTCTGTCTTTTCAAATACAGTTACATCCCTCTTTTTCAGGATCAGAGCCGACTCCAGTCCAGCAGGACCGCCTCCAATAATTGCAATTTTTTTTGCCATTGAAATCGGTTTTTCTGCTATTACACTTTCATATCCGCAAAACGGATTTACCGCGCAAGTTAAATATCTGCCGCTTTCAGCTATATTCATGCATTCGTGACATCCAATACAAAACCTTATATCATCAATTCTGTCCTGGAAAACTTTATTCGGCCAATATGGATCTGATAATAAATCTCTTCCTAAAGCAACCATATCAGCTTTTCCGTTTTCTAAAATGCTTTCGGCTAAATCCGGATTTCCGAGTTTCCCTACACCTATAACAGGAATGTTCACTTCCCTTTTAATTTTTTCTGTAAGATCAATGCATAAACCGTCAGGCATATACATGGGTGGATGTGCCCAAAAAGGACTCTCATAGCATCCAGCATCAATGTGCAGTCCATCATACCCTGCTTCTTCAAGTTTTTTGGCAATTTGAATTGATTCATCAACATCACGCCCAATTTCAACATCATCCAATTTCAAGGCTCCCTGCTGGAATCCTTTTAGAAAATGCTTTGAACCATATCTATAAATTACAGTAAAATTATTGCCAGCTCCTTTTCTTATTGCCTTTAAAATATTTACAGGTAAAGTTAGTCGTCCATTTAAATCACCGCCGTATTTATCAGTACGCCTGTTCCATATTTTCGTAACAAATTGATCAATTAAATATCCTTCATGTCCATGAACCTCAATACCATCAAAACCACATTTTTTTACAATCTCAGCTGCTTCAGAATATGCATCAACAATTTCATCAACTTCATGTGTTTCCAATTCTCTGCAAGTAATCTCTGGACGGAAAAAAGCAGTATTTGGAGATGCTGATATGGGAATATAACCCTGGTCAATAGATAATCCGCTAACAACCCTCCCAGGGCCCGCAGTTAATTGTATAAAAACTTTTGCACCGTATGTATGAGCATAATTAATTAATTCAGAATAATTTTGAGATGATTTGCTTTTTAGCAAAGCCCATATATTGATTTCATTTTGCCTAAAATGAGTTATTCGATCTTCAACTTTAAAGGCTCCGGTTATAATTAAGCCAACACCGCCTCTTGCTCTTTCTGCAAAATAATCAATCCATCTTCTGTTGATTGTACCCTCTTCAAGATTATAAAATTGATGGAGATCATTCATGGGAGCCATTGCAATTCTGTTTTTAATAAATGTATTTCCTATTGTCAAAGGTTTTCTGAGATTCTGATACTTCATATACTGTACTCCTGAATATTTATTTTTTTGTTAAGCTGATTTACAACCTGTTCCAAGTCGTGATTTTAATTGCTTTTTTTCAATTATGATATTGAATAATTTATCAACAAAAATACCGATAAGTATAACAATACCCACAATCGTATATTCAAGTTGAGTAGCAATACCTAAAATATTGATTACATTATAAATAACCCTAACCATTGCAACTCCGAGAAGCACTCCCCAGATATTGCCTTCGCCGCCATTTAAACTGCAGCCACCAAGGACAACACCCGCAATAGCATATAACTCATAAAATATTCCCTGTGAAGATGGTTGGCAATTATTGAAATCCAATGAAAAAAGAAGAGCTGCGATTCCTGCACAAAAAGAACATATAACATATGCTAGAATTATCATTCTGTCTGTATTAATTCCACTATATTTTGCTGCGTTTTCATTCCTTCCTATTGCCAGAAGATATCGTCCATATATGGTTTTATTTAAAAAGAACCATAATATTATTGCGATAAACATCATGATTATAAACGGCATTGGAATTGACCAGTTTGCAATAAATGGAGGAGCTTTCTCTATGTCGCTCCAAAAACATGATGGAAACTTCCCATTGGCTAAGAATTTTAAATTTTCTAATCCCTGCCCATATCCCTGTGTCATATCTTTGCATAAAAACCTTCCAAGCCCTCTATAAATAAACAATCCGCAAAATGTTACTACAAATGATTGTACTTTGAGCTTCGTAACGAGAAGTCCATGAAACAGCCCAATTAATACTGACAGTGTTAAACATATCAATAATGCTGGTAAAACAGGCATACCTATTCCTGCCAGCATTAGAGGAAATATTGAACCAATAAAGCCGCAAATAGATCCAACTGAAAGATCAATTCCACCAGTTATTATTACAAACAATTGTCCCAGACTTAAAATGCCAAATAACCCTGTCCACCTGATAATGTTTTTAATGTTATATGACGAGAGAAAGCGATTATCGATAATCCCTGTTCCAATTATCATAATAACAAGTATTATTGAAAATCCCATTACTTTTTTCATTTTGATCCTCCAGTTGCAAGTTTAATAATATTTTCTTCTCCAAAAGAATCTTCGAATAACTCTCCAGTTATTTCACCCTCATGCATAACAAGAATTCTATCAGCAAGACCAATAACTTCCTGGAGTTCGCTTGAAATCAGAATTAAAGAAATTCCATTATTAATTAAATCTTCAAATACTCTATAAATATCTTCTTTGGCTAAAACATCAACTCCTCGCGTAGGTTCATCAAGAAACAATACTTTGGGGTGCATGATCAGCCATTTAGCTAAAACTACTTTCTGTTGATTTCCTCCTGAAAGATTTTTAGCAAGCTGTTCAATTGAACTGCATTTTATACCTAGTTTAGAAACATATTCTTTCGTTATATTATTCTCTTTATCTGAATCTATAATCTTGTATTTTTGAAAATTCTTTATGGCAACAAGAGTTGTATTTTCTCTAACACTCATATTGGTAACAAGACCGTTTTCTCTCCTGTCTTCTGGAATTAGGCCTATCCGGTTTCTTATTGCATCAATCGGTGTCTTTATTAATATTTCCTTCCCTTCAAGATATACATCTCCACATAATTTTTTTTCAATTCCAAACAAGGCATGCAGCATTTCTGTTCTTCCAGATCCAACCAGCCCTGCTATACACAATATTTCACCTTTATTAAGGTGAAAATTTATTGCCTTTTCCGGATATTTTTTTGTCCGGAGGTTTTTAACTTCAAAAATAGGATTATTGATTTTCACTGGTTTATGTTTATAATAATTACTCAAATCTCTCCCAATCATACAGTTAATCATTTTCTGACGTGTAATATTTTCTCCTTCTAACTCACCGGAATTCTCCCCATCTTTAAAAACAATAACTCTGTCAGATATTTCAATGACTTCACCAAGTCGGTGTGAAACATAGATAATGCTAAGCCCTTCATTTTTCAGTTTTTTTATGATTTCAAAAAGTATTTGAACTTCCCGTTGTGAAAGACTGCTGGTTGGTTCATCCATAATAAGTATCTTGGCGTTCATCGAAAGCGCTTTGGCTATCTCAACCATTTGCTGTTGTCCTATTGCAAGCGTTTCAACAATTGTGTCTGGATTGCAATTCAGTCCCAGTTTTTCCATATAATGAATAGCGTTATTGTTAAGTTCTTTTTGTTTAATTTTTTTTATCAATCCGTATTCTATCGGTTCTCTCCCGAGGTAAATGTTCGAAGCTATACTTAAATTATTTGAAAGATTCAATTCCTGATGTATTAATGCTATGCCCAGTTCACTTGCTTTTTGGACTGAATTGATAGTTACGATATTATCATTTAAATAAATATTTCCATAATCAGGTAAATAAATACCGCCAAATATTTTCATTAATGTTGATTTTCCTGCGCCGTTTTCACCCAATATTGTTAGTACTTCACCTTCATATAATGTCAAATTAATATTATGCAACGCTCTGACACCTGGAAATGTTTTACAAATATTTTCAGCATTTAAAACCATTTTATTCTTTTTCATATCTTTATCTTTTTTTATAAAGTACAGTCCTGCTTAAATAATTAACTTAAACAGGACTGTGTTAGAACTATCCTTTAATTTTGTTTTTTAAATCTGCCCAGAATGAATCAACATTATCTTTTTTAACAATTCTTTCAGGAATGTATATAAGTTTATTTTTTGGAATAAAAGAATTATTACCTTTTTTTAATTCAACCAATATTTCAACTGCTTTATATCCAAAATTATATGGATCCTGCACAACTGTACCATAGATGTATCCATCTTTTATTCCCTGCAAGGTATCATCGAGCTCATCAAAACTTAAAATGACTCTTTTCCCTTGAAGATTTGCATCTTTCACAGCCGAAAGAATCATAGGAGCGTTATACCCCCACAACCCAACCATAGCAGCAATATTAGGATATTTTATTAATGTATCTTCGGCGTTTTGCTTAGCTCTGCCTTTATCAACATTATCTGTCTTTGTATCAAGAATAGTATATTTACCACATTCAACTTTACCATGTGCAGAAATTGTGAATGTTTCTTTCACTGGCAAGTCTTTCAATTCATCAATAATCCCCTGCCTTCTTTCAATAGCGTTATCAACATCAAGTTTTCCAACGAAAATCATGATTTCTCCGCCTGCAGGAACAGCTTCTTTTATTAGCTTACCCATTGATCGGCCTGCAATGTAATTATTGGTTCCGATATAACAAATTCTTGAGCTTTTGGGGGCATCGCTATCAAATGTTATCATTGGCATTTCTTTTGCGATTTCATTAAGAAATGGTGTTATTTCTTCAGAGGCTATAGGTGTAATAGCTACGCCGTCAACTTTTTTAGCAGTTAATGATTCAAGAAAACGTTTCTGCTCTTCCATTGTACCATTAGGTGGTATTAAGAATTCACACTTCACATCAAAATCTTTTTCTGCTTTTTCAACACCTCTTTGTGCCAAAATCCAGAAGTCATTTACTCCATTTACGATGTAACCGAAATGAGATTTTTTTACTTCTTTACTTCCACCTGCAAAAATAGAACTTGCAACCAGTAGGCATAAAAGTAATAAAAATGCTTTTTTCATTTTTCCCTCCGTTTTTCTATAATTAAAGCAAAACTTGCTTTTAAAACGTTTTAAATATAATATTTTTTTATATTGGTTTTGTTGACTTTCTTACTATCAGTTCAGGTTTAAAAACAGCTGTCAGAACCTCTTCTTTTTTGTTTATAATTTTGTTGATAAGTATTTCCGCACATTTTTTACCCATTAAGGATTTATTTTGATTAACTGTAGTAAGTTGTATTTTGTGATATCTGGAAACAAAAATATCATCAATACCAACTACTGATATATCATCTGGAACATTAAGACCTAATTCTTCTATTGCCTGGATAATCTGTAAAGCAAGATTATCATTATAAGCAATAATTGCAGTAGGTAATTCTTTTGCTAAAACAAGATCATTTTTAATTTCTGAAATTATATTACTATTATTTGAATAATTTTTTTGTTCACCTGTAAAGTTAAAAGGCTTCACCTTCTTCTCTGATAGTGCTTTTTTAAATCCCTCGATTCTTTTTTGGTTACATGATAAATTATCAAGTCCACCTAAATAAACAATTTTTCTGTGCCCTATATTAAATAAGTAATTAGCTGCTATATAAGTAGTTAGGTAATCATCTGCTATAACATAATTAGCTTTACTGATTTTAGATGGAATATTTGCTAAAAATACAATTTGTTTTGTTGGCGAGTATCTTTTAATGATATGATCAATCTCAAGCGCGACTGGAACTATTATTATCCCTGCGACACCATAACTATACAATTGTTCTATATATTTTTTTTCAGTCTCAATTTCAAAATTTGAATTACAAAAAAAAACATTGAAATCATTTTCCCTGGCACATTCCTCAATACTTTTTGCAATTTCAGTAAAAAAAGGGTTCATAATATCTGGTATAATCAAACCGATTATTTTATTATTTTTTTTTGTAAGACCTCTTGCTAATTCATTTGGGACATACCCTACTTCATCAGCTGTTTTTTTTATTTTTTCTCTTGTATTGACGTTTATGAGTTTATCATCTGCAAGTGCTCTTGAAACTGTTCCAACAGAGACCTTGCACATTTTTGCTATATCAGTTATTTTCACTCTTTGGTTGGGCATAAAGTGATTTTAAAACGGTTTAAATTACCTGTCAACATTTTTTTACAGATATTTTCATGTTTCTCTCCCCCCCCATCCCCTCCTTAGGCCTTACATTTTGTGCGCCGCCTCAGGTTCTGTAAAGGCTACCCTCCGGCGCCCTTTATGCGGCCTTGACAGAACCTGAAACCAGGCGCATCTTTTGTACCCACCTCCGGATGTCTGGTACCTTTAGTTTAATAAGCTATCCCGATCCGCTTAACTTCCGCATTCTCCTTGCCAATTTCTCAGCTTGCTTAAATTTCTTTCCCCCGGAACCAGAAATATACATGTATTTCTGCGAAGCCCGATTTGTTTCACAATACTTATTTCCGCCCATCGCATTAAATATGCTCAAGATAAAATCATTAACGCTTTCAGGATAATAATCATATGGAAATCCCATCATGCTAAAGCTATCAAAAACCTGAAAATCATCCCTGATAGTAAAAGAATATGCCTCTGGCTCTCGTCCAGTTTCCACACTATAAATTACAAAATCACCATCGCAAAACATTTCAAGCTCAGTCCCGGCACTTCGGGAAAAGCCCTCCAGAGCCATCCCCTGAGATACACACCCGGCAATAACCAAAAGTATGTATATTATTACATAAATCCGGAAATGACCCTTAAGAGCTTTAATAATAATGACGAACCTCCTTGCCTCTATATTTTTTCTTAATCCTGCTCACTTGAAAAGATAGACTTCTTAATGCAACAAAAAAGGCAGGAGTTACCCTGCCCTTTTTTTATAGATTAATAATTATCTGTTTCATCCGTGGCCGAAAACAATATTTATAAATGTATATAAAGCCATAAAAACATGTTGTGCACAGAAACTCCTAGCGCAAATTAACAATAGCTTCTTTTGGTGTTATGAAGTCAAGGGTTTTTCTTGGCCTCTCATTTAAAAGCCTTGCTACTCGTGATACATCATACTGCGAAAGCTTTCTGAAATCATCTACTTCATCAAGCATATCACGAATCAAGCCGTTTGTGTTTTCACATGTTCCCTTTTCCCATGGAGATGCAGGATGGCAAAAGTATACATCAATATTAAGATTTTCTTTGAGTTTTTTAAACTCGCTGTTCTCTTTACCCTGATCTAGTGTAAGGGATTTTCTTAGAAGAGGAGATATCTTCTTAAACCTTTTCTCTATTGTTTTTCTTACTGTATTTGCATCATATTTTTTTAACAGATCAAGCTGGATAAATCTTGTTTTACGCTCAACTATTACGCAGATTGCTGATTTATGGTCTTTTCCGATGAGAAGATCTCCTTCCCAATGCCCGGGAACTTCTCTTGAGTTAATTTCAGCAGGCCTTTCGTCTATGAGGGTAATATCTTTTAATTTACCCCGTTTTTCGTCCTTATTTATACTTTTCCGTTTCTTTCCCTTGAGCCTTAAATCTTTAAGCGCTAGTTTTTTAAGTTCTCCCCTCATGTGGAAATGGACATAGTTATAAATGGTTTTATCACTCACTTTATCTGAAGGATAATTTATTTCCAGCCATTTGGCAATTTGCTGTGGGGACCATCTGAGCTGGAGCTTTGGTTTTATCAGCTGCCAGGATCTGCTATCAATTTTTAATTTGGGGCACTGATTTTTTCTCTGCCGTAAATGCTCATACTCTGCAATTAAAGGATTGTAATATCCTTCATCAGTGCCGCGTTTTATTTCTCTTGTAATACTGGAAACTTTTCGGCCAAGATTGCTTGCTATCTGTGATGGCTTTAATCTTTTGGTGTAAATCATCTGAAATATGGCCATTCTTTCATTGAGATTCATTCTTTTGTAACTCACTTGAAACTCCTGTCACAATATTAGTTTATTGCGCTAGGAATTTCTGGCCGCCATACATAATATTTTCAAATGATATTGTTACAATAAAAGAAAATGAAAAAATAATTATTTCATATAATGAATGGTATATTGACCAATTCCTTATGAGTATGTGTGACTATTTAATAGGACCACCAAGTACTTTTACATTATGGGCAAGTTATATTGGCAGTGTTAAATATTTTCACATAAAAGATAAAACAAGCACTATATCTAAAAATGATTTTAAAATTTGTGAAGGATAGAGAATCGTATTTATTTCTTTATTAAAGGGGAAAGCAATTTTGTATAATAAGCCGGTTCTTTTTTTAATTTTTAATAGGAAAGAAGAAACTTTAAAAGTTTTTGAAGTTATTAAAAAAATTAAACCAAAAAAATTATATATTGCTAGCGATGGTTATCGATTAGATAGATCTGATGAAAAGTATATTGTCGAAGAATTAAGAAAAATTATTTCTGATGGAATTAATTGGAATTGTGAATTAAAAACCTTGTTTCGAGAAAAAAATCTCGGTTGTAGAACTGCTGTTGAGGATGCAATTAATTGGTTTTTTGATAATGAAGAATCAGGAATTATATTAGAAGATGATTGTTTGCCTTCTTTAAGTTTTTTTAGATTCTGCGATGAACTTTTGGATTATTATAAAGAAGATGAAAGGATAATGTGTATAAGTGGTGATAATTTTCAACGAGGTATTATGAGAGGTAAATATACTTATTACTATTCCCAGTTACCTCATATATGGGGGTGGGCAACTTGGAAAAGAGCCTGGAAATTAAATAAAAAGACTATTGAAAACTATAATGAGTTATGTAGAGAAAAAGTATTTAATAATTTAAGTCTTAAAAAAAGTATTAATCAAATGTGGTTTAAGAATATAAATGAAACATTTAAGGGAAATATAATCGCTTGGGATTACATTTGGACATTAACAAATTTTATAAATTCAGGGTTAACAATAATTCCAAATAAAAATTTAGTAAAAAATATTGGTTTTGGAAAAAATGCTACTCATACATTAAACAAGATTAATAAATTAATTGTTGAACAAGAAGAACTTATATTTCCGTTAACACATCCTATATCTATTTTATCAGACAAAGACGCTGATGAATTCACATATTGGCATAATTTTGATGTTAAACCATTATTTTTTAAAATAATAAGTAAATTGCTTCGATTGCTTGGAATGAAATAAATTATTATTGTCTAAAATTACTGTAATAATCTTATTTATATTTAGCCTTATACTAAGTTTAGTTGAAAAATGTCCAATTAATTTTTAAAATAATTAGTGAAATCATTTTAATCAACGGAAAATAATATTTACTGAAATACTAAAATTATAAGTAGTAAAAAACGAAACCAACTTTAAATATGTATTTCTCCTTCTCACAGAAGATATTATTTAAATATTATAAAGACTGTTTTAGATAATACTGTAAAAATGAAATTATTAAAACCATAAAGGATTTAATATGAATAGATGTCCATTGTGCAACTCAGCTGAAATTGAAAATATTGAAATTATCAGAAAGAAAGATTTGTTGAGATTATATATTAAAATGGTTAAAAAAGATTTCAGTCACTTAGTAAAAACAGAAATCGAATACTGTAAATGCTTAAAATGTGATTTATTGTTTTTTAATCCTTTGATTTCAGGTGATGAATATTTTTACAATGCTCTTCAGGAATTCCCATGGTATTATGTGGATGATAAATATGAATATACAATGGCAAAAGAATTTATTTCGGTAAATGATAAAGTACTGGAAATTGGAAGCGGGAAAGGAACATTTTCGAAATATATAAATTCTGAATTGTATACGGGCCTGGATTTTAGCGAAAATGCAAAAAAATTAGCAGCAAAAAATGGAATAAATATTGAAAATGCAACAATTGAAGAACATGCTGAAATGTATCCAAATCATTACGACGTTGTTTTGAGTTTTCAAGTTATGGAACATGTTTCAAATATAAGAGAATTTATTCAATCGCAGATTAAAGCCTTAAAAGAAAATGGGAAATTAATAGTTGCTGTACCAAGTGAAGATTCTTTTTTAAAATATGTTACTAACGGAATATTAAATATGCCGCCGCATCATGTTTCAAGATGGAGTGATAAAACATTAAGGTATTTAGCTGAAGAATTTAATTTAGAACTTATATGTTTATCGCACGAAAAACTTCAGAAGATACATATAGATTATTTTTTAAATACGCTGATTGCAAATATTTTTAAAACAAGAAAATTAATAGATTTAAGCATTTATAACACAATTATTTCAAAATTAGCAAAAATCTTAACAAGGATAATAAGAAAGAAAATTTTCGAGGAAATGTATCCTGTTGGTCATACTGTAATAGCCGTTTATAATAAAAGATGAAAATACTAATAATTAACACTTCTGATTTATATGGTGGTGCCGCAAGAGCAGCATATCGCCTTCATAGAGCATTAATCAATGAGGGCGTAGATTGTAAGATGCTTGTACAGACAAAATTAAGTGGTGACTATACTGTTATATCTTCGTCATCTGTTTTTCAGAAGATATTTTCAAAATTCAGACCGCACCTTGATACACTGCTTATTAAAAAAATATATAGAAATAAAACAGATACGCTCTTTTCACCTGCCTGGATTCCTTCTTTCGGTTTGATTGATCAAATAAACAAAATAAAACCGGATATTGTTCATCTACACTGGATTTGCGGTGGAATGATGCGGATCGAGGAATTAAAAAAAATAAATTCACCTATTATCTGGAGTCTTCATGATAATTGGGCTTTTACAGGCGGG
>JADHEF010001650.1_pt1 | contig 12693 bp, 9 predicted proteins | sample 8952391 | NCBI WGS metagenome assembly JADHEF01 (sample SAMN16124439, study PRJNA663245) | bioreactor sludge metagenome | isolation source: sludge (nitrite) | place: India:Bengaluru | collected 2019-02-28
CGACTTCTACGGCCTGTTCGAAGCCCAGACCATCTTCGACACCATCCCCTACTCCAGCCCCGAGGCCGCCTGCGCCGCCGAGCCCGGCAAGGCGCTCGTCTGCAAGCCCTTGAAGATCGACTGGACCTTCTACTGCTACAAGTGCGACGGCATGGCCTCCATGCGCACCTGCCCGCACGGCAAGGAAGACCGCGTGCTGCTCTCCGGCACGGCGCTGCGCAAGGCGCTCTCCGAAGGCGCCAAGGTGGCCGACCACTTCGGCCGCGACGAGGTCCTCGAGATCCTGCGCGAATACTACAAGAACCTGGACGAGAAGGTCGAGATCAAGCTGCACGGTGCCGCCACGGGCGACACCAAGAAATAATGAAAAAAGGCTCCCGCGCGGCGGGAGCCTTTTTTCATCCTTAAAGATCGGGGGCGCCTTTCGGCGCCCCCGATCTTTTTTTGAACACCTGAATAAATAACATTTCGAAGAAATGTTATTTACGGCCCGCGTACTCCGCGTAGGTCATCGCCACGGTGCGGTAGACCAGGTGCGCAAGCTTGGAGAACGGCAGGTAGGCGAAGGTGAACCAGATCAGGATCAGGTGCATGAAGTAGATCGTGTAGGACGGAACGGCCCAGCCGGCCAGCCGCGTTATCTGCGCCCCCATGCCGGTGACGCCCAGGCCCAGGACGAGACCGAGCAGCAGCCAGTCCTTGTAGGCCGAGACCTGGTCGGGCTTGCGCATGCGGGTCTTGATCATCAGGATGCTGCCGACGATGAGCGCGACCCCGCTGATGTTGGCGAGCCACTTGACCGGGTTCAGCTGCGAGTAAGGCCCGTGGATCTGCAGCCCGTAGATCGCCACGAAGAAAATGTTGGTCACGATGAACAGGCCGATGAAGGCGAAGAGCACCAGCAGGTGCGAGACGCTGCGCTCCTTGTTCTCGGTGCACTCGTTGAACTTGGCGTGCTTGAGGATGGTGGGGACCGTGCGGATCAGGGCCTGGATGAACCCGGCGGCCTCGATGGTCTGCTTTGCGGTCTTGCCCTCGGCGAGCGCGTTCTGGTGGATGTCGCAGAGGAAGCGCTTGATGCCGTTGAAGAAGGTCAGCGCGGCGAAGCCCGCGGCCGTCAGCATCACCGCGTCCACCAGCCACGTGGAGACCATCTTGGCGTGGACGATGGCGCCCTGCGGGCTGAAGTTGAGAAAGACGGTGCCGAAGACCTTCTCCATGATGAAGCCCATGACCACAAGGTAGACCGCCGGCACGAGCAACAAGAGCGGCAGCATCGCGGGGGTGTTCAGCGCCTTGGCGAGCGGCGCGGGCGCGGAGTATTCGGTGATCGCCTGGGCGCGGATCGCCGCCAGCACGTCGGCCGGCTTGGCCTTGCGCGGGCAGCGGGTCGAGCAGTCGCCGCAGTTGTGGCACAGCCACGGGTCGGCGCTCTTCACCAGCTGGTCCTTCAACCCCCAGGAGGCCGCGATCATCTCCTTGCGCGGGAACGGCCGGTTCTCCGGGGAGATCGGGCAGACGACCGCGCAGGTGGCGCACTGGTAGCACTTCTTGACGTCTTCGCCGCCGAGGATGCCCACGTCCTTGATGAAGTTGAGATCCGGTTCAATCACGAGTCGTTGCGTCATGTCTGAAGCCTCCTGTGTGGCAGCGGGGCGGGGCGGCGTCCCGCCCGGCCCCGATTGGTCGTCGTCGTGTTAGAACCCCTTGAACGGGTTCGGTCCGAGCCCCTCGATGGTCCCCACGAATTCCTGGATGACCGCCGGGATCTTGTCGTATTCGTCGATGGCGATCTGGAACTGCGCCACGCGCTCGACCTCGAGGGCCAGGCTGGAGAGCGCTTCGCCGATCTTCTTGACCCGGATCTCGGCCAGCTCGCTGCCCTTCACGAAGTGGCACTGGTAGTCGTCCCCGTGCTTGCAGCCCATCAGGAAAACGCCGTCCATGCCCTGGGAGAGCGCGTCCTTGATCCAGATCACGTTGACCGACCCGAGGCAGCGCACCGGGATGAAGCGCACGTCGGCGTTCCAGGAGAGCCGGTTCAGCGCCGCGATGTCGAACGCGGGGTAGGCGTCGTTCTCGCAGATGAGCCCGAGGATGCGCAGCGGCGGTTCCTCGAAGTCGTCGGTCGAGGGCACCTTGATCGCCTTCACCATCGAGCTGATGCTGTCGATGCTGTAGTTGGCGAAGTTGATGATGCGCTCCGGGCAGGCGCCCATGCACGTGCCGCAGCGGCGGCAGCGCGTGGGGTTGGACTTGGGCGTCCCGCGCTCGTCGTCGTCGAGCGCCCCGAACGGGCACTCCTGGGTGCAGCGCTTGCACTGGGTGCAGCGCTGGAAGAAGAAGTCCGGGAAGGTCATGTCGCCGGAGCGCGGGTGCACCGCGACCCCGCGGTTGGCCGACTCCAGGCACTGGATCGCCTTGAGTGCGGCTCCGGCCGCGTCCTCCATCGCCTCCTCGGTGGTCATGCTGCGCCGCACGCCGCCGGCCGCGTAGATGCCGGTGCGCTGCTTCTCGTAGGGGAAGCAGATGTAGTTCGAGTCGGCATAGTCGTCGAAGATGGCGTTGTCCCTGAAGGCCGGGCCCTGGCGGTAGGCCAGGTTGACCACCGGGTCGTCCTTGGTCGCCGGCACCATGCCGGTGGCGAGCACGACCATGTCGGCCTTGATCTGGATGGCCTGGCCGAGCAGGGTGTCGTCGGCGTCCACGATCAGCCCCGCGCCGTTCTTCGACACCTGGCCCACCTGCCCCTTGGTCAGGAAAACCCCCGGGTCCTGCTGCACGGCCTTGTAGAAATTCTCGGTCAGCCCCGGCGTGCGCATGTGCTGGTAGATGATGTAGGCCTTGCCGTCGCCGTAGTCCTCGCGCACGTAGGTCGCCTGCTTCAGGGCCACGAGGCTCGTCACCGAGGCCGCGTAGGGGAAGTCCTTGTCCTCGCCCTGCCCCGGGCTCTGCACGAAGACGACCGACTTGGCCTCGCGGCCGTCGGAGGGCCGCTTGATCTTGCCGGCCGCGGCGATCTCCTCGAACTGGGCGTTGGTCACGACGTCCGGCAGGCTGCCGAAGCCGAGGTGCGCGAACTCGCCCTCCTTGGGCTGGTAGGGGCGCCACCCGGCCGCGAGCACCACGGCGCCGAACTTCTCGCCGTTCGGGTCGAAGGTCAGGATGTCGGCCTTGCCCTGGTTGTACTCCTTGTAGAGCGCGTTGAGCTTGTCGGCCTCGAGCTCCTTGCCGCTCGCGTCGACGCGCATCTCCTGCGGCAGCGGGAAGGGCACGTCGAACTCGATCTTCTCGCCCGGCTTCTTGAAGGTGACCGTGAAGTCGCCCGGCTGCCCGGCGATGCGCGCGACCACGGTGCCGGTCTTGACCGAGATCCCGGGGTACGAGGCCAACTCCTTGATCTTGGCCTGGATGACCGGGACCTGCGGTTTCTCGTAGGGGTGCTCGGTCGGCAGCTGCTTGCGCCACTTGGCGGCGTTGCCGCCGAGCGCGGCCTCCTTCTCGACGATCGTGACCTCGTAGCCCGCCTTGGCGGCGTCGATCGCGGCCGAGATGCCCGTCAGGCCGCCGCCGATGACCAGGATCTTCTTCGACAGGGTCTCGAGCTTGTAGGACTCGGGCAGGTTGATCTTCTGGACCTTGGCAAGCGACATCTTGAGGTAGTCCGAGGCCAGCATCTGGACGCGGTCGATGAAGGTCTCGTCGTCCTTCTGCTCCTCGGTCGGGGCCGGGAACTCGGAGCGCGGGTGCGACCACACGACGTGCTCGCGCAGGTTGACGCGCTCGACGATGCAGCCGTCGAACCGGAAGGTGTCGTAGAGCACCCGCGGCGAGCAGGCCGCGAGCACGAGCGTGTTGACGCCGCCCGCGACGTCGGCCTTCAGCAGCTCGAGGCCCGCCTTGCCGCAGAGCGCCGGGCAGGTCTTGACGGAGTAGCCCTCGTCGGAGGCCACCTCTCCCAGTTTCTCGATGTTGAGGGATTCGCCGATCCCGCATCCCTCGCAGATGTACACACCGTATTTTTTGTTCATGGTCGGCCTCCTACCGTCTCACCAGGGTTTGAATCGCTTTGAGGGCCATGCCGGTGGCGTTCTGGTTGGACGAGACGACATCCGCCGGCTTGTTCGCACAGCCGGCGGCGAACATCCCGCCGGCGGCGAAGTCGTTCAGGATGAACCCGTCCGGCGTGGTCCTGACCGCGCCCGGCAGCTTCTGGACGGCCGCGGTGGGCTGCATGCCGGTGGCGAGCACCACCATCTCGACCGCCTGCTGGACCTTCGCACCCGTCACCGCGTTTTCGGCCGTCACGGTGATGTTGGCCGTGATCGGGTCCTCGGCGACCGCCGCGACCTTGCCCTTGACGAAGACGACGTTGGGGTCCTTCTTGATGGTCTCGTAGAACCGCTCGTAGCGGTAGCCCGGCGCGCGCAGGTCGATGTAGAAGATGTAGATCTTCGCATCGGGGTACTGGGCCCGCAGGTAGGTGACCTGCTTGAGCGATGCCATGCAGCAGATGTATGAACAGTAGGGCAGGTAGTTCTCGTCGCGCGAGCCGGCGCACTGCACGAAGGCGACACTCGCCGGGGCCTTGCCGTCCGACGGTCGGGTGATCTTGCCCCCGGTCGGGCCGTTCGGCGCCGCCAGGCGCTCCATCATCATGTTGGTGACGATGTTCTTGTGCTTGCCGAAGCCGAGGTTGTCCATCTTCTTGGCGTCGTAGGGGGTCCACCCGGTCGCCCAGACCACCGCCCCGACGTTGAGGGCGAGCGTCTTGGGCGCCATCTCGAGGTCGACCGCGTCGTAGGGACAGGCCGCCTTGACGCGCTGGCCGTCCTCGGTCTTGACGATCGAGGGGTCGATCACGTAGCGCGCCGGGAAGGCCATCGTGAAGGGCAGGTAGGCGGCCTTCACCTTTTTCATGCCGAAATCGTAGTCGCTCGGGATCTCAGACTGGCAGGCCTCCGCGCACTTGCCGCAGCAGGTGCAGTTCTCGTTGACATAGCGCGGCTTCACCTTGACCTGCACGGTGTAGCTGCCCGGCCGGCCGTCGACCTTCTCCACCTCGGCCATCGTGAAGACCTTCAGGCGCGGGTTGTCCTTGATGCGCCGGAAGTTGATCTCCAGGCCGCAGGTCGGTGGGCAGAGCTTGGGGAAGTACTGGTTCAGCTGGGAGACCCGGCCGCCCAGGTAGGGGTTCTTCTCCACCAGGAACACCTCGTAGCCGGCCTCGGCCGCCTCGAGGGCCGTGGTGAGCCCGCTGATGCCGCCGCCGACCACCAGGATGCTCCCGCTCACGGGGGCTGCGTTCTGATCCGTCATGGTTACCTCCGTGCCGGGCCCGTCCCCCGGGCCGCGGCGTGATGAGTTGATCGCCCAATCCGGCGATGTCCGTAACTGCACTCGGTCTCCGTGCGATAAGGCTCCCTCTGCCCGACGGAGCCCTTTCGCACCGAGACCGAAAAAAAACCTCCAGGTGCCGTGCGGCACCTGGAGGTGCTTCGGGTCAGCTTGCGCTTGGCTCGCTCACCGTGCGATCCATGTTACGGAATGAGCTTCTTGTACTCTTTCTTGAAGACATCCCACTTCGCAGCCTTCGGATCGTACTTGGAGTTGACGAAGCAGAACCAGTTGGCGTCGTCCTGGCCCGGGTGGTCCGCCTGGTAGTAGAAGCCCGGGTAGCGGGTCTCTTTGCGGAACTGGATGTGGCGCAGGTGCGACTCGACCGTCCAGATGCGGTGGATGATTTCCCAGGCCCGCATCAGCTCGTGCAGGTCGCCGGCCGCGACCTTCTCCCAGTCCTCGCGCATCCAGGCCAGCATCTCCATGACGATCTCGAGGTTCTTGCTCGAGGTCATGTAGAACGTCGAGGTGCCGGCGCCGTACTCGTGGGTGGCCTTCATCATGCGGTACATCAGGCCGTTCGGCTTGATGTAGTTCGGGTTGATGTCCTCGGCCGTGGTGTAGGCGGCGAACTGCAGGTAGGTGCGCACCGGCTTGTACACCATGTCCACGATCTGGTCTTTCGACATGGGCAGCTCGGGTTTGAAGTCGGCATGGTCCTTGGCGTACTTGACCATCTGCTTGGCCGCGATGCGCCCCTCGGCGTGCGAGCCGGAGGAGAACTTGTGGCCGGAGCAGCCGACGCCGTCACCGGAGGTGAACAGCCCGAAGACCGTGGTCATGCGGTTGTAGACCTTGCCGTTGTCGGCCTTGATCTTGTAGGAATCCGGGATCCAGTCGAAGTCCGGGCCGGAGACCCAGAACCCGCAGCAGCCGGAGTGCGAGCCCAGCAGGTACGGCTCGGTCGGCATGACCTCGGAGTTCTTCTTTTCGGGCTCGGTGTTCGTGGCGCACCACAGGTTGGCCTGGCCGCAGGTCATGTCCAGGAAGTCCTCCCACGCCTCGGACTCGAGGTGCTTGAGCTCCTTCTTGTCCATGGTCTTGCCGAGCTCGGCCAGCGCCGTGACGGTGTCCATCATGATCGGCCCGCGGCCTTCCTTCATCTCGAAGAGCATGAGGTGGTTGCGCAGGCAGGTCGGCGTGACGGCGGCGGTGCCGTACGGGGCGTACTTCTGCAGCTCCTTCTTGGCGGCGTCGCTGGCGGCGAAGTTCTCGCCCAGGCCGTTGAGGGTCTTGGCCTTGAACAGCAGGAACCAGGCGCCGACCGGGCCGTAGCCGTCCTTGAAGCGCGCCGGCGTGAAGCGGTTCTCCATCATGGAGAGCTCGGCGCCGACCTTGGCCCCCAGGTAGTAGGTGGAGCCGGAGTTCCACACCGGGTACCAGGCGCGGCCCTTGCCCTCGCCGACCGAGCGCGGCTGGTAGATGTTGACCGCGCCGCCGCAGGCGATCATGGCGGTCTTGCACTTGAAGATGTAGACCTTGTTCTCGCGGACCGAGAAGCCCGCAGCGCCCGCGATCTGGTTGGGCTTGTTCTTGTCCAGGAACAGCTCGACGATGAAGACGCGCTCGATGATGTTGGTGTCGCCCAGCGCCTTCTTCGCGGCTTCGGCGACGATCCGCTTGTAGGACTCGCCGTTGATCATGATCTGCCACTTGCCGGTGCGGACGGGCTTGCCGCCGGACTTCAGGGTCCCCACCTTGAGGCCCTTCTTGCCGTCGAGGTTCTTGCCGGCTTCGTCCTTCTTCCAGATCGGCAGCCCCCACTCCTCGAACAGCCACACGGAGTCGTCCACGTGGCAGCCGAGGTCGAAGATCAGGTCTTCGCGCACCAGGCCCATGAGGTCGTTGCGGACCATGCGGACGTAGTCGTCCGGGGCGTTCTCGCCGATGTAGGTGTTGATGGCCGACAGGCCCTGCGCCACGGCGCCGGAGCGCTCGAGGGCGGCCTTGTCCACCAGCAGGACCGTCTGGTTCGGCTGGAGCCACTTCTTGATCTCGAACGCCGTGCCGCAGGCTGCCATGCCGCCGCCGACGATGAGGATGTCCACTTCCTTCTCAACCACTTCGGGGTCCTTGACGGCCTTGAGTTCACCCTTGGGTTTGTTCGGCAATGCCATATCGATTCCTCCTTAGAATGTGATCGTAAGGTGTTGGGATGTCGGTGTAGCGCCCGCGCCTACTTCACGAGTTCCTTGGGTCGGGGCAGCTGGCGGCCGTCGGCCTCTTCCGTGCACAGCAGCTGGCTGTCCAGGTCCTTGCCCTTCAGGTTTTCGTAGGCATTGGCCGCGCCCTCGGGGGTGGTCCGGATGGGGAACTTGAACCGCTTGATGACCCCATTGCGGAACTTGCAGGTCCACATGACATCCTCGGTGCTCAGCATCGGCATGATGCTGCTGCCCATCGGCACGAAGTCGGCGTAGCCGCGCACTTCGATGGCCTGGGTGGGGCAGATCTTCACGCACGAGAAGCACTCCCAGCACTGGTCGGGCTCCTGGTTGTAGGCCTTCATGGCCGTCGGGTCCAGGACCATCAGGTCGTTGGGGCAGATGTACATGCACGCCGTCTTCTCGCCGCCTTTGCAGCCGTCGCACTTTTCTTGAATGACAAAACTGGGCATTGAGGTACCTCCTAGGTGGTTTCAGGTTGATGAGTGGTGTCGGGTCGATTGATTGCGTGATCGATTCTTAGCGCGTCGCACCTCCCTTCCCTCGTTGAATTAAAAGCAGACCTGGTGCCGTCGTGACATAGAACAAGCGCAGCCATCGACCGATGGCCGGAGTGCGCGCCGAATGCTTGAAGCCACAAAATGTTTCATGAATTCAGAGGGATAAATCTTAAGCAGGCGGTGGACCATACCATCCTGCATATGCCTTGTCAAGGTTTTTTGAACGCACAACCCGCACAAATACCAGCACTTTTTTGCAGGCAGGACGGGGCTCCGCATTTAGTCGAAGACCCTGCGGCGGCCACCAAATATTGAGGTCCTGCGGCAGGCCGCCCGGTCACCGGGCCGAGCCGCACGGGGGACGCAGTTTGCCAGTGACAAAGCCTGCATTTTTGGTTAGCGTCCGGCGCATGCAGGAACCAGGGAGACCGATGACCGAGCAGGCGCCCCGCATAACCCCGATCGCCGTCGACGACCGGTTCGCGTTCGACTGCCGCCCCGGGGTCGCGTGTTTCAACGCGTGCTGCCGCGACCTCAGTCAGGTGCTGACCCCCTACGACGTGCTGCGCCTGGCCCGCGGTCTGGCTATTCGCACCGGCGAGCTCCTGCGGCGCCACACCGTCTGCCGCATCGGCCCCGGATCGGGGCTGCCCGTGGTGTCGCTCGTCCCCGGCGACCCGGTGGAGCGCACCTGCCCCTTTCTGCTCCCCTCCGGGTGCCGGGTCTACCCCGACCGGCCCTCGTCCTGCCGCACCTACCCGCTGATGCGCGCAGTGAAGCGCGACCGCGCCACCGGCCGGCTGTCCGAGGAGTTCCTGCTGCTGCGCGAGCCGCACTGCGGCGGGTTCGAAGCGGGCCCGGTGCGGACCCCGGCCGAATGGGCGGCGGAGCAGGAGCTTGCACCCTACCACGCCGAGAACGACCGGCTGCTCGAGGTCATCAGCTTCAAGAACCGCCTGCGGCCCGGCCCGCTTTCGCCGCAGGCGGCCGCGGAAGCGGCCCTCTGCCTGTACGACCTCGACCGGCTGCGCGATGCGCTGGACGCGGGCTCCCACGGCGGCATGGACCCGGAGCTCGTCGCGGCGGCGCGCACCGACGACCTCGCGCTGCTGCACCTCGGCATGGAACGGGTCAAGCGGCTTCTATCGAAACCGGATGCGGGCCCGACGACGGCTCAAGGAGAAACGGCATGGAGCTGAACGGCAAGGCGGCGCTGGTGCTGGGGGGGGATCAAGGGGATCGGCAAGGCCGTTGCCCTGGCCTTGGCCGAGGCCGGCGCCTCGGTCGCCGTGGCCTGGTTCGACTGGGGGGAAGAGCTGCCGGCCCTCGAGCGCGAGCTGGCGCGCGCGGCCCGCACGTCCATGATCCTGCGCGCGGACCTGCGGCAGGTGGAGGCCGTCCCGGCGCTCGTCGACGCCGTGGTCGGCCGCTTCGGCCGCCTCGACATCCTGGTCAACAACATCGAGCGCGGGGGCTGGCCGGTGGTCCACGGCGCGTACGTGCAAGAGCAGTGGGACCTCGAGCAGGAGACCACGCTGCGCGCCAAGCGCTGGGTGTTCGCCGCCGCCCTGCCCCACCTCAGGGCCTCGGGCGACGGCGCGGTCGTGAACGTGAGCTCGATCGCCGGGTTGGTGGGGCGGTCAGGTCCGGCCGGGCTCGTCTTCAACGACGGCTACGCCGCCGCGAACCGTGCGGTGTCGCTGCTCACGGAGAGCTGGGCGCGCGAGGCCGCGCCCGAGGTGCGCGTCAACGAGATCATGCTCGGCTTCGTCGACACCCGCCACGGCCCGGGCACCCGCGGCTGGGCTCTTCTGAGCGATGCCGATCGGAAGGCCATCCTGGGCCATACCCTGCTCGGCCGCACCGGAACCCCAGACGACGTCGTGAAGGCGGTGATGTTCATCCTCCGCGACGCCCCGTTCATGGCCGGCGCCGTGCTTCGGCTGGACGGCGGCTATGTGCTCGGAGGCGAGAGGGTTCCGCCGATGCCGAAGGGGGTCCTCTGAAAAGCGGCGGCCCGGAGGTGCCGCGCCGTCCGAAGACGTGCCCCCCCCGGGCCCACCACACTGGATACCGCTCGGGCTCTCTGCGCCTCGCCTACGGCAAGGTGGTCGAGTCGGCGTAGCTGAAGAGGTTGATCGGAGTGATCGTCGACCCGCTCAATTCGAACACCTCCCAGATCGTCCCTCCCTGGTTGGCGGGCACGTTGAACGTGGCCGCCAAACCGCTTGAATTGTAGACCTTGACCTGGGCCCCGGAGTTCGACAGCGCCTGAGACGGGTTGGTGCCGTCGTTGGTGAAGTCGTGAACGTAGTAACGGTAGGTCCCGCTGATCTGGTTGGTGATCGTTATGGTCTCGGGGCCGTACGCAGACGTGTCGTCAGCGTCGAGCGAGGCCACGGTGCCATCGTTTACGCTTGTATCATAATAGGCAATGTGGAACCGGGGGCCCGTTGTCGTCGGGCCGGTGAGATGGGTGTCCAGGTCCGCGGGCGCGCTGCCCCAGGTCAGAACAATCCGAATCTCGCCGGCTGCGAGGACGGGCGAAAGCGATGCGTTCTGGTTGCCGGTAGTTTGGCCGCCGAGGCTGTAGACGGATATGAACGCGGTGATGTACCCGCCGGAGCTGAGCTCAGCCGTGTAATACCCGGTGGGAACGGCGGCAATGCTGTACTGGCCGGCGCCGTTGGTGGTGCCGGTGGTGACGATAGCGCCGGTCTGGGCGTTGAGCCCCGTCCTGAGGTTGACCGTCACGCCGGGGAGGCCGCTGCCGGTGAGCGAGCTGGTGATGGTGCCCGAGACGGTCCCGTCTCCGACATATGTGGTGGCGATCTGGAGAACGGCCTCGAGAATGACGGTCTCGCCGTCGTCGACGTCGACGGCGTTGAAGTCGGCTGCGTAGTATCCGCTGGAGGTGAAGCGGACCACATAGCCGGAGCCGGCGTCCACGTCCACGTCGTAGCTGCCGTCCGCTCCGGTCGTCGTGGTGGCGATGACGGTGCCGCCGCTGAGGATTTCGACCGTGGCGCCGGCGAGGCCCGTCCCGGTCGCCGCGTCGCGGACCGCGCCCTCCACCGTACCCGAGGCCGGTGGCGGTGGTGGTGCCGCCCCCCCGCCGCCGCTGGAGCTCGAACTACCCCCGCCTCCGCCCGAACAGCCTGCCGTGAGCAACAAGACAACGATCGATAGTGTGATAAACCGGACCCAACGTTTGCGCCTTTCTGGCATGACGACCTCCACCCGCTCGAGATTGAATGAATGACCAATAGTGTCACCGGCAGCATTCAGGCCGAAGCAACCCGCATTGCAAACCGCAGGCCATCACGCATCGGAATCGGTCGTTTGAAATCATTAGAGATTTGAAGCTTGCAATGCTGCGACGGCTCCCCATCCCGCTCAAAGGGCGTCAAGATCCTGGCATGAGGCGGCAAGGAGCATCCTTCTGAACGGCGGCAGGTGCTCGGAGAAGGAGGGCAGGCGATGCCGACGGGGAGGAAAAAACAGGGGCCGAGAGGTCGAGGAGTCAAGGGGAAAAACTGAACGCTCTTTGTCTGCCCTCCATGAGGCGGATGTCGTCGAACCCTACGGCCTGGCGGACCTTCCTTCACTCGAACCCTTGAACCCCTGGCCCCTTGAACCCTTTTTTCATCCTCTCGGCTTGATCCGGCTGCTCGGCACCCCCCAGACGAAGAGTTCGATCCAGTCGAACGCCAGCAGCAGGAGCCGGGCGTCGTCGCGGCGGGCCCTTGCCACCGTCTCCGGCTTGACCTTGAAGCGCTTGAGGAAGCTGCTCTCGAAGACGAACTCGCGGAAGCGGTCGACGTTGTAGGCCGCCATGAAGGCCATGCGGGCGCGCTTGCCCTCCGGGCCTTCCGGCCCCCACGGGTCGCGGTCGAAGCGCCGCCGCACCTGCGCCCAGCGCACCGTCATCCGGTGGTGCTCCCCGGCCGCCTGGTCCTCCACCCACTCCGGGACCGTCCAGGCGCTCTCCTCCCGTCCCCCCAGGCAGAACTCCGGGGGCCGGAAAAAGAAAATCGCCTCATCCCGCCCGGTGGCGGCATCGTGCGCGAGCCCCTGCTCGAGCGGGAAGGTCCGGCAGGTGTCCGGCCGGTCCGGGTAGACGCTGCAGCCGGCTGCGGCGAGAAAGGGACAGGTGCGCTCCTCGCTGTCGCTCATGCGCAGCAGGACGTCCGGGAAGTGGTTCCCGGGCCGCAGCACCACGTCCGCATGGCGCTCGAGGAACTCCTCCGAGCCGATCCCCAGCCGCTGCTTGAGGCGCACCACGTCGTAGGGGTAGAGGAAGAGGTTGAGGTTGCGGCAGCAGCGGTTGAAGCAGCCGATCCCGGGGTGGCAGCGGAAGCGGAAGCGCTCGCCTTCCGCGACCCGGCGCCCCGGCACGCGGTCGATCTCCCGCGGGTCCACCGGTTTCACGGGAGCACCTCGCCGAGATGCTGCTCGCCGACGGTCAGCTTGATCCGGCGGCTCAGCCTCTCGGATTCCTTGAATTCCGACTCCAGCGCGGCCAGCCGGGCGTAGAAGGGGGTGCGGTCGAAGCGTTCGCCCGGGCGGGCGGCGCCCCGGCAGCGCTCGTACTCCCGGCACCCCTCCCCGATCACGATCGGTCGACC
>JADHEF010001651.1_pt1 | contig 12689 bp, 10 predicted proteins | sample 8952391 | NCBI WGS metagenome assembly JADHEF01 (sample SAMN16124439, study PRJNA663245) | bioreactor sludge metagenome | isolation source: sludge (nitrite) | place: India:Bengaluru | collected 2019-02-28
ACAACTTCCTGGCCGGCCCCACGTCCGTGGAACTCTCGGACGCCGTGGCCAGCGGTCTGTACGTCTCCGCCGACGCCATCCGCTGGGTCCAGGTCGGAGCGTTTGTGCCGGTTACCGTGACGGGGTGGGAACTGGAGTAGCCCAGAATCGCCAGGTTAGTCGCTTGCCTTCGGGCAGGTGCGGCACTAGACGCCGTTTTGCCATGATAAACCGGCTTCTGCGCAGGCATACGATCATCCTTTGCGTGTGGACCGTTGTGATCGGCATCGGGATTCCGTTCGTCTATTACTGGTCCCGCGCTGGGTGGTCGCCGCAGAGCATACGCATGATGGACGAGGGACCGGCCTCACCCTTCGTCTGGGCTGTCGGTTTTTGGTCCGTGGGCGTGGTTGCCATTGCCGCGAGCGCATGGTGGGCCGTCAGGAAGGCGCGAAACGGGCCTGGCGGGACGCATCACGGGCCGGACAAATCCGCCACCAAGTGACGGTGTTCGAAGAATTGCCGGTAAGAATAGCGGGAGAAACCGGGATGGAATCACGGGTTACCGGGAAACCCTGTTTGCCGATCCCGCCCGACTGCAAATCACGCAACAACCAGGCAGGGGCCACGCATGGCTGAACCGATGAAAAACCAATACGGACCCGAAGTCCCGCGCACCATCGCCCGTATGGTTCATGCGGTGCATCCCGGGTTCGAGGTGAAACCCTTCCTGCGCGACGCGCTGGACGGGTACGAATCCCTGGAACTCATGCCCCGCGCCCGGTACATTGCGCGGGCGCTGCACCGCCACCTTCCCGCCGACTATCCGGAAGCCGCCGAAATCCAGATCCAGTCCCTTGGGGTCCGGCTTGAACGCACCCGAGATCACGGCCTCGGCCCGTTCATTTACCTGCCCCACGTGCTGTTTGTCGCCCAATACGGATTGGAACACTTCGACGTCTCCATGCGCGCCCAGTACGAACTCACCCAGCGCTTCACCGCCGAGTTCAGCATCCGGCCGTTTCTCGTCCGATACCCGGAGGAAACGCTCGAACGCCTGCGGCAATGGGCGGCGGATCCGAATCCCCATGTGCGCCGCCTGGTCTCCGAGGGCACCCGCCCGCGCCTGCCGTGGGCGTCGCGCCTCCGCGCATTCCAGGTAGATCCCCGGCCGGTGCTCGGACTCCTCGAACTCCTCAAGGACGATCCGGAACTCTACGTGCGCCGCTCCGTGGCAAACAACCTGAACGATATCGGCAAGGATCATCCCGACCTGCTGGTGGAGACCGCCCGCCGCTGGCTGGTGGATGCGGACGAAAACCGCCGCTGGATCATCCGCCACGCGCTGCGCTCCGCCGTGAAACGGGCGGACCCGGGCGCGCTGCAGGTGCTGGGTTTTGGCAGGCCCGGGCGCGTTGCCGTGGAGAATCCCTGCATCACCCCCAAACGCGCCCGTCCCGGCGGCTCGGTCACCATCGCTTTCGATCTCGTGAATCCCTCCGCCAGGCCGTTGCGCATCATGGCGGATTTCCAGGTCCATTACGTGAAGGCCAACGCGCGCACCAACGCGAAGGTCTTCAAACTGAAGCAGGTGGAACTCGGCCCCTGCGCGCGCGTTCGCCTGTCCAAAACCATCTCGCTCGCCGAGATGACCACCCGCAAACACTATGCCGGCGTGCACCGCGTGGACGCCGTGCTCAACGGCTCGGTGGTGGAACTGGGTTCGTTTGTGCTGACGGGGTGACTGTGTGTTTTGTGGGGCAAAACGAATGCAAATCTTCACCATGGCCGCCCCAAGGGGTATCAGTGACCTCGAACCGACAACTGGGCGCAAATCGCTTGGCATTTGCGCAAGGATAGTCAAGCAGACGGGGTGGGACCTGTGGCACAACCGTCCGCGGAAGGACAACGGATGAGGACCGACACCCGGCAGATTTACGAGGAACGGATCACGCGCGTGCTCCTGCACATCCAGCGGCACATCGACGAGCCGCTGGAACTGGAGCGCCTTGCGCGCGTGGCCCATTTTTCCCCGTTCCATTTTCACCGGATCTTCACCCGCCTGGTGGGGGAGACGGTGGCCGAGCATGTGCGGCGGCTGCGGCTCGAGCGCGCCGCCGCGCGGCTCAAGTACACGCGCGATCCCGTGACCCGCATCGCGTTTGACTCGGGTTACGAAACCCACGAGTCATTCCTGCGGGCGTTCCGCACGCTGTTCGGCGAGGTGCCCTCCGCATACCGCCGGCGGCGCCAGCCGGCAGCGGTGCGGGACGGCAAGTCGAACATTCGCCGCCACGTCGCCCACATCCGCGAATCCATCCAACAAATCCAGCTTGGAGGCAGCAACATGGAAGCAAGATTGGAGAACATCCCCGCGATGCGCCTGGCATTCGTCCGCCACACGGGACCTTATTCCGGGTGCAAGGGGGCATGGGAAAAGCTGATGGCGTGGGCCGGGCCGCGGGGCCTCGTAGGGCCGCAGACCGTGTGCCTGGGCATCTGCCACGATGACCCCGCGGTCACCCCGCAGGACAAATTGCGCTATGACGCATGCATCACCGTCGGCCCGGATGTGACACCCGGGGGCGAGGTCGGCATCACCGAGGCCGGCGGCGGGCGCTTTGCCGTCGCCATCCACCGCGGGCCGTATGACAACCTGGGCGACACGTGGACGGCCCTCTGCGCCGAGTGGATTCCGGCCAACAATCTCGTCCCCCGCATGGCACCGTGCTTCGAGATCTACCGGAACGACGCGGCCGACACACCGGCAGCGGACCTGATCACCGAGGTTTGCGAACCGGTCGAATAGCCGTTCCCCTGGGGGCAAATTCCCCCCGGGGCAATCGTTGACTGTCCCGCCTTCCGGGGGCGGATTTGTCCCCGGCAAAACATCCGCTTCCGGAAAGGCGGTCCATTTTATCATGCGACCCAGAATCACGCGCAAACCCGACGCTGCGCGCCTGCGCAAGGCACTGCTGAGCGAGGGGGAACCCGACCTCGTGCCGTTCATCGAACTGGGCGTCCACCCGATCATGAAGGAACGCATGCTGGGCCGGCCCTGCCGGGAGGTGGCCGACGAGATCGAATTCGCCCAACTGGCCGGCTACGATTACATCAAGCTGCAACCCGGCATCGACATGAACCCGGCGAAGATCATGCCCGGCGGGGGGGCGCAGACCTTCCAACTGGCCGACGGTGCGCCCCAGCGCCGGTGGGCCGACGAACACAGCGGCGTCATCATGAACTGGGAGGATTTCGAGCGTTACCAGTGGCCGCGGTTCGAGGATGTGAGCTATGCACGCCTCGAGGAGGCGTGCCGCATCCTGCCCGAAAACATGGGCCTCATCGGCCAGTATGGCGACATCTTCACCTTCGTGTGGGAGAGCATGGGGTTCGAGACCTTCGCCATGGCGCTCTACGAGGAGCCCGACCTGGTGGCCGCGCTGTTCGACAAGGTCGGCGGCATCGTCACGAACCTCTACGAGAACATGGTCACCCTGGACCGCGTCTCGGCCATCTGGTTCTCGGACGACCTGGCCTACACCGGCGGCCTGATGATCGCGCCGGAGTTCTACCGCGACCTGCTGTTCCCGTGGGTGAGGCGCATGGGCGACCTGGCGCGCGCGCGGAACATCCCCTTCCTCTACCATAGCGACGGCGTGCTGTGGGAGGTGATGGACGACCTGATCGGCTGCGGCGTGACCGCGCTGCACCCCATCGAGCCGAAAAGCATGGATGTTGTCGAGGTCCGGCAACGCTCCGGCGGGCGCCTGTGCGTGCTGGGCAGCGTGGAGGTGGACCTTCTGGCCCGCGGCACGCCCGACGAGGTGCGGGCCATGGTGCGCGACCGTCTCCGCCGTGCCGGGCCGGGAGGCGGGTTCTGTCTCGGATCGAGCAATTCCGTGCCCGAGTATGCCCGGTACGAGAACTACATCGCCATGCTGGAGGAGGGGGACCGGCTGGGGGCGTACCCCATCGCGGTCGAACCGGAGTAACCCGGGCGAAACCCGGCGGCCCCGTCACATTTTCGGTTCGGAGTCCGTGCCGCCCTGTTCGGTGGTCTTGACGAACTTCGTGGGTACCTGTTCCTGCGTGTAATCCGTCTTCGAGATGATCGCCGAGGTGCTGGTGACTTCCGCGGGCGAGGTGGTGTTGCGCAGGGCCGCGTCGCCGTCCAGCACCTGCGTGTAGTTCACCATGGTCAGCGCCGCGCTGTCCTGTGCGTCGTTCACCAGCTTGGTGTCGGTCAGGTAGTTGTTGATCATCATGGAGAAGGCGATGGTGTGGCGGTCGCGGCTGACCGCGTACCCGCTCAGGCTGCGCACCCGGCCGATGTAACCGGTCTTGGCCCGCACGTTGTTCTCGGCCGCCGTGCCGCGCATGCGCCGCGACAGTGTTCCGTCCACACCCGCGATGGGCAGCGATTGCAGGAACACCTGGAAATTGGGACGCGTTGCCATGTAGGCCAGCAGGCCCTCGGTCAGGCGCGGCTCCACGAGGTTCTGGCGCGACAATCCCGACCCGTCCACCATCTGCAGGCCCCGCGCATCCAGTCCCGCCGTGGTCAGCAGATCCTTGACCACGCGCTCTCCCGCGTCGAAATCGCCGCGCCCGTAACCGGTTTTTCCGATCACCTTGAGCAGCTGGTCCGCGTAGAAATTCTGCGACGGCTTGTTCACGATGGCCAGCAACCGCGACAGCGGCTGGGACTGGTGCAGGTGGATCAGGCGCAGGCGCCCGGGTTCCGACCGTTTTGCGCCGTCGGCCAGGTCGTCCACGTCCGCCGGTCCGCGGTCCACGCGCACGCCCTGCCGCGCCAGTTCCTCGGCGAAAAGGGTGGCCGTGTAGAGCGTGCCGTTGCGCACGCCGCCCCACAGCCTGAACGGCGCCGCGTCCGACGGGATCGTGCCGGTGACGGTCACCTCGTTGCCCTCGAGCGTGCGCCGCAGGCTGATGGCGGGATCGCCCGCCCCCTTGCCGGCGGGGCCGGTGGTCTTCACGTCGTTGCGAAGGGTCAGGTACCTGGTCGGAATCTGGAACTGGGCCTTGGCCGGATCGCCCGGTTTGCGTCCGGGAGTGACCAGCACATCGTAGCAGTTCTCGTTGATGGCCAGGCCGCTGTTTTCCGCCGCGTACCATTCCTGGAAGTAGTCCAGTTGCCAGCTGCCGGCGCGGTGGTTGTCGTCGAAGCAATTGTCGTCACCCACCACCGAGCCCTGAACCCGGCGGATGCCCGCGTCCCGCACGGCCCTGGCCCACCGGGCCAATATGGCCGTGGTCGGCGTGTCGTTGATGTAGCGGCCCGAGATGGACGGGTCACCGCTGCCCACGACCACCAGGTCGCCCTTCAGCACGCCACCGCGCACCGGCCCGTTGGCGTAAATCCGCGTCTCGAAACGGTAATCGGGCCCCAGGGTTTCCAGGGCGGCCGCCGTGGTGTAGAGTTTCAGGTTGGAGGCGGGCATGAAGCCCTTGTCGGCATCGCGCGCGTACAGGACGGCGCTGGTGTGGAGGTCCACAATCTTCACCCCCCACCGCGCATTTCGCCAAACGGGGTTGTCGAAGATCCGGTCCAGGGTGCCGCGGAGCGTCGGCGGCTCCGCACCGGCGGGTGCCAGCGGGGCAATCAGTGCAAGACCCGCAAGCAGGGCGCGAACCCACCCCGCGCGCGGGAAGGGACCCATACTGCGGGTCATACGAACCGGCCCGGTCCGGGACGCAAAACGCCAAGAAAACATAACTGCTTGATCCAGTAGGAGGGAGTGCAAACCAAAGAGGAAAACCGGCACTAATTACTTGTGCCATGGCCGTCTATTTTTCGACATTTTGCGCGGGCCAATCCGCTTCGTACTCCCGGCCTGTTCCGCTATCGCTACCGCAATCCACATCGCGGTCGGTTCCCCGCCCAGGCGATCTTTGATTACCGACAAAATGGCCGATATAGAAACCTGCGGTGATCGCGATACCAAGCTATGCGGAACGGGACTGGCCCCAGGGATGCATTCAGGGTTTGAAATCCCCAACCGCATGCCCCTCAAATGCCTCCTCTCGTGACCGGCGTCCAATGACCATGCTGATGGCCCACATAACTTCGCTTCATTGCCAGAGCCGGGCAGCCTGAACCCCATGCGCTTTCTGTGGCTGTCGTTCCTGGTGCTGACGCCGGTGCTCGCCGTGCTCCTGTTCGTGCAGAAGGATCCGGTTCCGTTCCCCGACGGGCGTCTGGCCTGTCCGCCCCTGCCGCTGGTGTTCGGTCCCGCCCCGGTTTCGGCCCCCCTGGCCACCCCGCGTCCCCTGACGCTGGCGCAGATGCGTCCGCCGGGAACGCCGGCCCCCGTTGCCGCCGCGCGCATCCAGATCGTGGAACCCCAACCCCGCAACGAGGGCCTGCTGGCGTTGCGCCAGGCCGACCGCTCCGATTGGGGCCTCGGTTCCATGATCGCGCCGCCGTCCCTGTCCGCGCTGGCGTCCCTGATGCCCCCCCGGGTTGTCCAGCCCGTGCCGGTTCGTCCCACGGCCGCCCCCGAACCCAGTCCGCCTCCCGGCGCCACCCCCACGCCCGTGGCCGCCATTCCCGCGCCCTCTCCCACGCCCGTGGTTATCCAGCCCAATCTTTACCTGCCGGAGGGCGCGGTAAGCGAGGAAGGCGCGTTCCTCACGCTGATCAAGGGGGAGTTGGCCGCTTACGAGGATCCGGACGCCAAAGCTTCCCCCGCCCCGTTCGTGATGAAGGAGGGCGACCGCGTGCGTCCCCTCACCCGCCTGCGCAATGAGAAGGATTTCGACTGGATCCGCTTCGAGCGGGACGGCCGCCAATGGTGGGCCCAGGCCGAGTACTTCATCCGCGTGGATCCGCGAAACCGCGCCCAGCTGGGGAGTCGCAACCTGCCCGTGGGACAGGAGGCCGTGGACAAGGACAGCGCCCTGCCCCCCGATTACCACCCGGACGACCTGGTGGAGGTGTCGCGGGATTTCATGATCGACCCGAAGGAAATCCGGGTGCGCCGCGAAACCGCGGAGGCCCTCGAACGCATGATCCGCGCCGCCGAGAAACAGGGCCTCAAGCTCCGCGTCTTCTCCGGATTCCGCGATTTCCAGTACCAGAAGAAACTGTACCTGGAAGCCATCGCGAAGAACGGTCCCAAGCAGAACGGAACGGCCGCCCCGGGTTACAGCGAGCACCAGCTGGGCACCACCATCGACGTCTCCAACACGGACCGCCGTTACATCCTGAGCGGGCGGTTCGGCGACACCCCCGAGGGGCGCTGGCTCTACGAGAACATCGACAAATACGGTTTCCGCCACTCCTACACGCTGGAAAACACCGAGCAGGTGGGTTACAAGTCCGAACCCTGGCACCTGCGCTATGTGGGCACGGCACTCACCCAGCCCCCGGACAAGGCCATCGCCCGCAGGTGATCAGCGGGCCGTCTGCGTCGCCGTGGTCTGGGGCGGGGATGACTTCGCAGCGGTGGTGCGCGGGCGGGCCAGGATCTCCCGCTGGTGGTTGTCGGAACGGACGACCTTGAGCGCCTCATCGGCGGCCACGCTTCCAACCAGCAGGATCACCGCCCCTTGAAGGATCCGCGTCCGCACTCCCGGGCGGACCAGCGGAAGGGAGGCGGCTCCGCAGACCGCGACCAGGTAGGCCCATCGTTCCGCCTGGACGCCGGATGGGGCGAAATCGTGCAGGGCCGCGGCCCAGACGGGAAGGAACAGAAGCAGAAACAGCCAGGCCGGGCCGCGCGCGGAACTGGTCCAGGTCCGCTGCACCACTTCCCCCAACGCCGCGCACAGGAGCGGGTAGAAGGGCAGGACGTGCCAGCCGTAGATTTGCGAGGCCGCGGGGAAAAAAAGGAAGGCGAGCAGGTACCCCGGAGCGGCGCCGATCAGGGGGTTTCGGGTTCCGAGGCCGATCCGCGCCACAAGAGCAAGCCACCCGCAGAAGATCAGCAGGTTGGTCTCCCGTTCATGGGCAATCTTCGGCACGGCGACCAGGGAGAACAGGGTCGAGAAACCCTCGAAACGGGAGGAGTGGATCGCGAGCCCCTGGAAGAACTCCGATCCGTTCTCCAACCACCCGTAGGCGAGAAACACGGCGAATCCCGCGGCCGCTCCGGCAAGGGACCAGTGCGCCAGCCGACGGCGTCCGGTGGCGCAGAACCACGCAAAAAGCGCGAGCGCCTGGACGCCAAAAACCACCTTGCACAGCACGGCGGCGGCGGTACCCAGGGCCAAAACCCGCGCAGCCGTGCGGTCGGTCATCCGGCCGTTCTGATGCCGCGCCGCGGTCCAGACACACGCGAGCAACAGCACCGTGCCCAGGTTCTCCGAAACGGCAAGGCGCTGGTGGACAACGATCGGCATGGCGCAGGCGTAAAGCAGCCCGGCGGCAATGGCCCCGGCCGGCCCGCTCACCTGGCGCATCACGTCAAACAGGAGAAAAAGGGACAGCGCGCCCAGGAGGACCATCATCACGCGAAGCCCGGTAAGCGGCGTGGTGTAAACCCAGGCCGGGCGCGCCGGGTCCAGGCCGCGGATTGCCACGCGCCGGGAGCCGAGCAACTTGGCCGCCGAGCCCGTGAGCAGGCTGAACAGCGGGGGATGATCCAATGCCGGGCAGACGATGGTCAGCGGCTTGGGCCGCCACGGAACGTCGGTGGCCATCGTGTTCGTGGCCGTGGGAAAGTAACTCCACGACATCGGCCTGCCCGTTTCCAGGAGCGACTGGCCCGCCCAGGCAAAGTGAAACTCATCATTGGTGGCGAACCGGGCCGGGTTCACCCCGACCCCGCCCAGGCGGAGGGCGAGGAACACGAGGAGCAGAACGCCGAGGACCGCATATTCCCGACGGCGCGGGCGACCCGGCGCGGCGCCCTCCCCGGGGCCGGATTTCCCCGCCGGTGGTGGTGCGGGCACTACAGTTCCTTGCGCATGACCGCGAAGCGCCGGGTCAGGGTGAATCCCAGGCGGCCATAGACGCCCTTCAGGGCCCGCTCGCCCGTCCACAGCACCCACGCGCAGTGGTAGCCGCGCAACCGCATCTGGTACATTGTGCGGGCGAGCAGCACCGTGCCGATTCCCTTGCCCTGGTAATCGTCCGAAACGCCGAACGGGCCGAAGTGGTCCGCCTCGTGCATGCAGAAGCCGATGATGCGCCCGTGGTGGACGGCCAGCCAGATCGCGTCCTCGGGGAAGCGGCCGTGGGTCAGTTCGATCAGGTTGCGCCGCGCGTCCTCCACCCAGGGGCCCGGCATCAGGTCGCGCTGGAACTGGATGTATCCCGTCAGGTCCTCGCGGCGGTAATGCCGGACGACGATCCCCTCGGCCGCCAGTTCCTTCTCCTTCGCCAGGACCTTCGGGTGGAGTTCGAATTTGGAGATCGGCGCATCGGCCGCGATCGCCTCCGAGTATTCCGAGAAGCCGTTCTTTTGCAGGAACGCGACCCCGTCGGCATACCGGTCCTTGTCCACGCCGGGCACGAAGTAGTTGGGCGTGTAGGGCGCGATGGCCACGATCCGGCGCCCGCGCGCGCGGAAAAACGCCTCGGCCGCCGCGAGGAGTTCCGCCGCAACGCCCCGGTGGCGGAAATCCGGATCCACCCCCATGGCGGTGATGAATCCCGTGTCCTCGCGATGCCCGACCTTCTCGATGGGCTTGTTGAGGACAAAGCAGGTGACAAACCCGGCGATCCGCCCGCCGACCACGGCCACGGTTAGGCTGTCGGGTTCGAAGTTCTGGTCGAGCAGGACCTTGCGTTCCAGCGTGTCGAGCGTGATGGCGTCGAGCGGCAGGGCGCGCTCCCAGCAGGCCAGCAGGGCCTGGGTGTCCGGACCGGCAAACGGACGGATGGTGATGGCTGTCGCTTCAGGCATCAGGGAACCTCCCACGCGGTAATTGCGATGCAGTCCAGCAGGGCGACACCGTGAGGGCAAGCGGGAAGGTGAACCGCCCGTCCGTCCGTCCGCCCGTTACGCCCGGCCCAACGCCGGCGGACGAGCCCCCCGCGCCAGCGCCCCCATCAGGGCGACCGCGGCCGCCGAACCGGCCCACATCCACAATGCACCGCCCGCCACCGCCTGCAGGCCCGCGCCCAGCACGCAAACCAGGCCGAAGGGCAGCAGCACCTTCAGGCACATGTACATCACCTGGTCGATGCGCACGCGGGGCAGCGTCCACCGCAGCCACAGCATCATGAAAAGCAGGGCCGAGGTTTTCGCCACCAGCTGCAGCGCGCCGATCCAGGCGTTTTCCGCCGCCGGAAAGGGCCAGTTCCATCCGCCCAGGAAAACGACAGCGCCCACCGCGCTCATCACCACCATCGACGTGTACTCGGCGAGGAAGAAATAGGCGAACCGCATGCCGCTGTACTCCGTGTGGAAGCCGCTCACCAGCTCCGACTCCGCCTCGGGAAGGTCAAAGGGTGCGCGCTTGGTGCTCGCCAGCGCCGACACGTAGAAGATGAAGAATCCGGCGAAGGCGAACGGCGACTGGAAAAGGAACGGCAGCACGGCCTGCTGCGACGCGATGGCGTTCATGTTCAGCGTGCCGGCCAGCATCACCACCACCAGCACCGACAGGCTCAGCGGGATCTCGTAGCTCATCATCTGCGCGGCCACGCGCATGCCGCCGTACAGCGACCACTTGGACGAGCAGGCCCAACCCGCCGTCAGCACGCCGATGACCTCCAGCGACGCGAAAGCGAGGATGTAGAACAGTCCCAGGTCCATGTTCGCCACGATGATATACTTGGTCAGCGGAAGCGCCGCGAAGGGGGTCAGCGCGCCCACGAAAACCAGCACGGGGGCGAACGAGTAAAGGAAACCCTGCGAGCGGTCGGGTACGAGATCCTCCTTCGTCAGCAGCTTGATGGCGTCCGCGACCGACTGGAGCGCGCCGTGCCAGCCGACCCGGTTGGGGCCGTGACGCGCCTGGATGTGGCCGGCCACCTTGCGCTCGAGCAGGATCAGCACCATCGCGGCCACCGAGATGATGCCCAGCACCACGCCGCAGGCCGCGGCCATGGCCAGCAGGTAGATCACGACATCGGGTATGCGGGCCCCGGGCCACACCCGCCAGCCCCAGAGGGCGCGGGGTTCCACCAGCCAGAGCTGGGCCGCGGCGATCAGGTCGCCAAAATGGTTCGGATTCGCGGGAAGCGCGGAAACGGGATTCGTCATGGTCTCAAACGGAAACCAAAAAGCGGATGCGTGGCGGACGAATGCAATAGCGAACTTCGCCGCGGGTTTCCCCCGCTATTCCGGCCTTTTCCGGTTGAACCGGTTCATGGCCGCGTCGAATCCGTCCTTCAAGATCGCCTCAACGGCGTCGGCAGCTTCCTGTTCCGTCGTCTTGATCTCGTCCCATTCCCGGGGCGCGAACTTGCCCAGGACATACTCGACCTGGTCATGGATGTCGCCCGGCGGGCGCACGCCGATGCGCAGCCGCGGGAAATCCAGCGTGCCGAGGGAGTTGATGATGGACAGCAGGCCCTTGTGGCCGCCGTGGCTGCCGTTCTTGCGCAGGCGCAATTGGCCGAGGGGCAGATTCGTGTCGTCGCTGACCGGCAGGATTTCAAACGGTTCCCCGCCGTTCTTGGCGATGAACCCGGCCACCGAGCGGCCGCTGAGGTTCATGTAGGTGAGGGGTTTCATCAGCGTCGTGCGGACGCCCCCCGCCGTGATCTCGGCCGTCTCGGCGTCGAACCGGCGCTCCAGCACCCAGCGCCCGTCCCAGCGCGCGGCCAGGAGGTCCACCACGTCGAAACCCACATTGTGCGGCGTGCGCTGGTATTGGCGGCCCGGGTTGCCCAGACCCACAATCAGTTTCATCGGCAGGCATCCAAACGCCCCGCTTGGCGGGCGGCAAGGGGAAAGGCCCCCACCCGAGAAAACCTGTTGCCGGAATTGCGGCGCACGACCATGGTGCGGGCGCGGTGAAGCGGTACAGTCTGGCGACAGACGCGGTCGCGCCCCCGGGCGGGGCCGCTCCAAGGAGGGCGTCATGACAAGGGCGATGCTGATGGGATTGCTGGCGGCGGTTTCGCTTGCCGGGTGCGAGGCCGAACAGAAATCCGCGCAGGAGGCCGCCGGCAAGGCGGCGGAACGCGCGGAGGCCGTGGGCAAGGACGTGAGGCAGAAGGCCGGCGAGGCGACGGACGCGGCGAAGAAATACGCAGTGGAGAAGAAAGCCGAATACGCGAAAACGGTCGAGGAAAAGCTCGGTTCGCTGGGCAGGCAGATTGACGAGATGAAGAAAAAGGCCGACACGGCCACCAGCGACGCGCGGACTCGCATTTTGGAAAGCGTGAAGGACCTGGAGTCGAAAAAAGCCGTTGTGGCCAAGAAGCTCGACGAGATCAAGTCGTCATCGGCGCTTGCCTGGGACGACATGAAAACGGGGCTCGAAAAGGCGATGAAGGAACTCGGCGAATCGTACGACAAGGCCAAGTCACGGTTCTGAGGGCGGGACGGACACGGACCAGCACGGACAGGCACGGACGGACACGGACACGGCGGACAAGGGGGCGGCAGTCCCGACGCAGCCACCGGACCACGGGAAACATTCGCTCCCACCGACCCGGCGCGCAGGGGCACCCGCGGACGACTCCACCGTTGCGGTTCCGAATCCGCGAAGACCAAGCGTGTTCCTCCGCCTCGTCGCCCCGCGTGAACCGGACCTCGTGTGGCAACTGCTTCAGCGGGTGCACA
>JADHEF010001649.1_pt1 | contig 12684 bp, 12 predicted proteins | sample 8952391 | NCBI WGS metagenome assembly JADHEF01 (sample SAMN16124439, study PRJNA663245) | bioreactor sludge metagenome | isolation source: sludge (nitrite) | place: India:Bengaluru | collected 2019-02-28
GCCAAGGTACTCGAAAGCCTCGAACAGACCCACCGCTTCGTCTACAGCAAGCTGGGCGACGAATACCTGTGGAGCCCGTCGATGCCGTGCACGCTGCCGGCCGAGGAGGACATCCCGATTGCCGAGTACGGCACCTCGAACATCGGCAAGCTCAAGCACGTCTACCGCAAGGGCCTGGCCCTGCGCTACGGCCGCACCATGCAGTGCATCGCCGGTATCCATTACAACTTCTCGCTGCCCGAGGCCCTGTGGCCGCTGCTGCGAGAGGCGGAAGGCGGTGGCGAAAACGACCGCGACTACCAGTCGTCGGCCTATATCGCCCTGATCCGCAACTTCCGCCGCTACAGCTGGCTGCTGATGTACCTGTTCGGCGCTTCGCCGGCCCTGGACAAAGGCTTCCTGCGTGGCCGCCCGCACCAGCTCGAAGAGCTGGATGCCGAAACCCTGTTCCTGCCCTATGCCACCAGCCTGCGCATGAGCGACCTGGGCTACCAGAGCAACGCCCAGGCCGGCCTCACGCCGTGCTACAACAACCTGGCCAGCTACACCGATAGCCTGCGCAAGGCCGTGGGCACGCCCTACCCGCCGTACGTAGAAGTCGGTACCCACGTGGACGGCGAGTGGGTGCAGCTGAACACCAACATCCTGCAGATCGAGAACGAGTACTACTCGAACATCCGCCCCAAGCGGGTCACCTACACGGGCGAGCGGCCAATCCAGGCCCTGACCTCGCGTGGCGTGCAGTATGTGGAAGTGCGTTGCCTGGACATCAACCCGTTCCTGCCGGTGGGCATCGACCTGACCGAGGCGCGCTTCCTCGATGCGTTCCTGCTGTTCTGCGCGCTGGAAGACAGCCCGCAGCTGGACAACGGCGAATGCGGCCAGTGCACCAGCAACTTCCTGACCGTGGTCAAGGAAGGCCGTCGCCCGGGCCTGGAGCTGCATCGCGATGGCCAGCCAATCAGCTTGAAAGATTGGGCCAGCGAGCTTATCGGGCGTATCCGGCCACTGGCCGACCTGCTCGACCAGGCGCAAGGCGTTGACGAGCACGCCAAAGCCCTGGATGCCCAGCAAGCCAAGGTTGACGACGCTTCGCTGACACCGTCGGCCCAGGTGCTGGCGCGCATGACCGAACACGACGAAACCTTCGTCCAGTTCTCCCTGCGCCAAAGCCGCATCCACGCCGAAACGTTCCGCGAACAGCCCCTGAACAACGAGCAGCAACAGGCGTTCGAAACACTGGCCCGTGAATCGCTCGCCAAGCAGTCCGAGCTGGAACAGGAAGAAGTCGGTGACTTCGACCTGTTCGTCGGTGCCTACCAGGCCAGTATCCTGGCGATCAGCAACTGATGACCCGTACCGCCACCCCGCGCAAGCCGCGCGCCAGCAGCCAGGCCAGGATCGAAGCGATCCTGACGGCTGCTCGCGAGTTGCTGGCAGAGCAAGGGGTGGCGGCACTGTCCATCTACAGCGTGGCCGAACGGGCACAGATTCCGCCGTCGTCGGTGTATCACTTCTTCGCCAGCGTGCCAGCGTTGCTGGAAGCACTGACTGCCGACGTACACCGGGCCTTTCGCGAAGCACTGAGTGCACCGATCGACAGCAGCGCGTTCAGCACCTGGCACGAACTGTCACGGCTCATCGAAGAACGCATGCTTTGTATCTACAACGAAGATGCGGCGGCGCGGCAGCTAATCCTGGCCCAGCATGGGCTGAGCGAAGTGGTGCAGGCCGATCGGCAGCACGACATGGAATTGGGCGACTTGATGCACAAGTTGTTCGACCAGCATTTTCACCTGCCGGTGATGCCACTGGATGTGGATGTGTTTGCCTTGGCCATGGAACTGAGCGACCGGGTGTATGCGCGATCGGTGCAGTTGCACGAAGCGATCACCCCGCGCATGGCCGAAGAAGGCAAGCGGGTGTTCGAGGCGTATCTGGGGTTGTACCTGCCGCCGTTTCTGGCCAAGCGCTCCAGCTGAGATCATTGGGGCCGCGTTGCGGCCCTTCGCGGGCAAGCCCGCTCCCACAGGGTCCGCGTGCACACTGAATCCTACGCAGTACCTGTGGGAGCGGGCTTGCCCGCGAAGGGCTGCAAAGCAGCCCCAATATCGAGCAGCGCCATCACAGCTTGGCGATAGACACTTCAGTCGACTTCACGAAGGCAATCACTTCGCTGCCCACTTGCAGTTCCAGCTCTTTTACCGAGCGGGTGGTGATGACCGAAGTCACGATACCCGAGGCGGTCTGTACGTCGATTTCCGACAGTACCGGGCCTTCGAGGATTTCTTTCACGGTGCCTTTGAACTGGTTGCGGACGTTGATGGCTTTGATAGTCATGATTTGATTCCTTCTCTATGGCTTCAGTCTGGTAAGTGAGTGAGTCAGTGCGCCCAACGCAACTGCGTGGGCAGAGGGGCTACAGGATCCGGCTCGGGCGCAGTGCCCGGGGCCGACAGAACACGGTTGAGCACTTCGCTTTCCAGCGCGGCCAGGCGGTGCGAACCACGCGCCCGGGGCCGTGCCAGGTCGACAGTGAGGTCGAGCCCGACCTCGCCGTCCTCGATCAAAATCACCCGGTCAGCCACGGCAACGGCTTCGCTGACATCGTGGGTGACCAACAGCACGGTGAAGCCATGCTGACGCCACAGGCGCTCGATCAATTGCTGCATCTCGATACGGGTCAATGCATCCAGCGCACCCAGCGGCTCATCCAGCAGCAGCAGGCGTGGCTGGTGAATCAAGGCGCGGGCCAAGGCCACGCGCTGCTTCTGGCCACCCGAGAGGGCTGCCGGCCATTCATTGGCGCGATCGGCCAGGCCCACCGCCTCCAGCGCTTCCAGCGCACGTGGGCGCCAGTCGCCAGACAGGCCCAGGCCCACGTTGTCGATCACCTTCTTCCAAGGCAGCAGGCGTGCGTCCTGGAACATCAGGCGGGTTTCCTCACGGGCCTCTTCCAGCGGCGCAGCACCGGCCAGCAGTTGGCCGGCGGTGGGTTGATCGAGCCCGGCCAGCAGGCGCAGCAAGGTGCTCTTGCCGCAGCCGCTGCGGCCAACGATGGCAACGAACTGACCGGCCGGTATGTGCAGGTCGATACCTTTCAGCACTTCGCGCTGGCCAAAAGTCTTGCGCAGGCCGTTGGAGGCCAGCGGGATGCCACGCAGCAGGCGAGGCGGCTGTTCCTTGAGCACGGTCATGCGCCCTCCTTCCTGGCTACTTGATAGGCCGGGTGCCAGCGCAGCCACACACGCTCCAGGCCGCGAGCGGCGAGGTCGGCGAGCTTGCCAAGCACGGCGTACAGGACGATGGCCAGTACCACCACGTCGGTCTGCAGGAACTCACGGGCATTCATTGCCAGGTAACCGATGCCGGCGTTGGCCGAGATGGTTTCCGCCACGATCAAGGTCAGCCACATGAAGCCCAGCGCGAAGCGCACACCCACCAGAATCGATGGCAGCGCCCCCGGCAGGATCACCTGGCGGAACAGGCTGAAGCCGGACAAGCCATAGCTGCGCGCCATTTCCACCAATGCCGGGTCGACATTACGAATGCCGTGGTAGGTGTTCAGGTAGATCGGGAACAATGTGCCCAGCGCGACCAGGAAAATCTTTGCCGACTCGTCGATACCGAACCACAGGATCACCAGCGGGATCAGTGCCAGGTGCGGCACGTTGCGGATCATCTGCACCGAGCTGTCGAGCAGGCGTTCGCCCCAGTTCGACAAGCCGGTGATGAACCCCAGCACCAGGCCGATGCTGCCGCCGATGACGAAGCCCAGGCCGGCACGCCAACCGCTGATGGCCAGGTGGGTCCAGATTTCGCCGCTGCGCACCAGCTCGACACCGGCGCTGACCACAGCGCTAGGTGCGGGCAGGATGCGCGTCGACAGCCAGCCAGCGCTGACCGCCAACTGCCAGGCTGCCAACAACAGTACCGGCAGCGCCCACGGCGCCAGGCGCTGGGCCAGGTTGGAGGAAGTTGCACGACTCATGGCCCGGCCCTCAGCTCTGCGACACGGACTTGGGCAGGATGTCGTTGGCTACCATCTCGCCGAACGGGCTTACGTAGCCGCCGGTTTTCGGTTGCTCCGGGCGTTGTACATCGAGGTGCGGGAACAGCAGTTCGGCAACCCGGTACGACTCTTCCAGGTGTGGATAACCCGAGAAGATGAACGTATCGATGCCCAGCTCGGCATACTCTTTCACCCGTGCCGCGACAGTCGGGCCATCGCCCACCAATGCGGTACCGGCGCCGCCACGTACCAGGCCAACACCCGCCCACAGGTTGGGGCTGACTTCCAGGTTGTCGCGGTTGCCGCCATGCAGGGCAGCCATGCGCTGCTGGCCCACCGAGTCAAAGCGCGCCAGCGAGGCCTGGGCACGGGCGATGGTGTCATCGTCCAGGTGCGAAATCAGCTTGTCGGCAGCGGCCCAGGCCTCTTCGTTGGTTTCCCGCACGATCACATGCAGGCGGATACCGAAGCGTACTTCTCGGCCTTGAGCGGCCGCTTTTTCGCGCACCTGGGCAATTTTTTCGGCAACGGCTGCCGGTGGCTCACCCCAGGTCAGGTACAGCTCGACCTGCTCGGCGGCCAGGTCCTGTGCTGCCTCGGACGAGCCGCCGAAATACAGCGGCGGACGTGGTTGCTGAATCGGTGGGTAGAGCAGCTTGGCGCCCTTCACCTGAATGTGCTTGCCGTCGTAATCGACGTTTTCGCCTTCCAGCACCTTGCGCCAGATACGGGTGAATTCGACCGAGGCTTCGTAGCGCTCTTCATGGCTCAGGTGCAGGCCATCACCGGCCAGTTCGTCCGGGTCGCCACCGGTTACCAGGTTGAACAGGGCACGGCCATTGGACAGGCGGTCCAGCGTTGCCGCCTGGCGTGCTGCCACGGTTGGCGAAATGATGCCTGGGCGCAGGGCCACCAGGAATTTCAGGCGCTGAGTCACAGGGATCAGCGACGCGGCCACCAGCCAGGAGTCCTCGCAGGAGCGCCCGGTGGGGATCAGCACCCCGCCAAAACCCAGACGGTCAGCGGCTTGGGCGATCTGCTGCAGGTAACCGTGGTCGACCGCACGGGCGCCGTCGGACGTGCCCAGGTACTTGCCGTCACCGTGGGTTGGGAGGAACCAGAAAATGTTAAGGCTCATTGGAGTTGTCTCCTCAAGGGTGGCTCAAGCCAGGGCGACGCCCCGGCACAGGCGAATCAATCAAGGCGCGCTAGCGACCTTGGCCGGGGGTGTCCAGATCACGTCCTTGATGCTCAGTGGCTTGGGTATCAGCTTGAGCGCCTGGAAGGTGTCGGCGATTTTCTGTTGTGCGGCCACGACCTCAGGGGTGAGCGGCGCTGCACCGTAGCCTTGGCGTTTGACCGAGGTCAGGGTGATGTCGGCGGGCAGGCCGAGCAGCGGTGCAACCTGGTCGGTCACTTCTTGCGGGTTGGCCTGGGACCACTCGCCCACGGCGCGCACTTCCTCGATCACGGTGTTGATCACCGCCGGGTGCTGGGTGGCGTAGTTGCGGGTGGCCAGGTAGAACTGGTGGTTGTCGACCAGGCCCTTGCCATCACGCAGGGTGCGGGCCTGCAGCTGTTGTTCGGCGGCGGCCTGGTACGGGTCCCAGATGACCCAGGCATCCACACTGCCCCGCTCGAAGGCGGCGCGGGCATCGGCGGGTGGCAGGTACACGGGCTGGATGTCGCTGTATTTCAGGCCGGCATCTTCCAGCGCGCGCACCAACAGGTAATGAACGTTCGAGCCTTTGTTGAGGACGACTTTCTTGCCCTTGAGGTCTTTCACCGACTGGATCGCTGAGCCTTTCGGCACCAGGATCGCCTCGCTGTGTGGTGCTGGCGGCTCGTAAGCCACATACAGCAGGTCGGCACCGGCAGCCTGGGCGAATACAGGCGGGGTCTCGCCGGTTACGCCAAAATCGATGGAGCCGACATTCAGCCCTTCAAGCAGCTGCGGGCCACCGGGGAACTCGGTCCACTGCACCTGCACGCCCTGCTCGGCCAGGCGCTTTTCCAGCGTGCCCTTGGCCTTGAGCAGCACCAGGGTGCCGTATTTCTGGTAACCGATACGCAGGCTTTCAGCCTGGGCTTGGGTAATGGCGCCGAAGGACACAGCCGCCGCAAACAGGGCGACCAGACCGCGACGCAAGAAGACTGTGCGCATGGCGCTCTCCTGTGCGATAGGGTTCGGGTTGCACCTGCTTGCCTCGTTGTCGGGCGAGTAAGGTGGTGAAGCGGGTTGGGCCGGTCAGATGCTCCAGCGAGCGCTGATCAGGCGTTCATTCAGTACGCCGGGGGCCACGGGGCGTGGCCGGCGGGCCAGGGCAACGTGGAAGGTTTCCAGCGAGTCCAGCAGGCGTTCTTCCAGCGCCGATACCAGCTGCGCGGGTTTGGAGCCTTCTGCGTAAGCCACCTGGCTGTCGTCGGCGAAGATCCCTTGCAGGGTCTCTTGAGCCTTGAGTGCCGACAGCACGGGTTTCAATGCGTAATCCACCGCCAGCATGTGGGCGATGCTGCCGCCCGTGGCGATCGGCAATACGATCTTGTGCGCCAGAGCGCGTTCGGGCAGCAGGTCGAGCAGTGTTTTCAGGGCGCCGGCAAACGAGGCCTTGTACACCGGGGTGGAAACGATCAGGCCATCGGCCTGGGCTACCAACTGTTGGAAGTGCTGTACCTGCGGGCTGTCGAAACGGGCATGCAGCAGGTCTTCGGCGGGGAAGTCACGTACCTGGAACGTCACGACCTCTACGCCACGGTTCTGCAGCCACTGGCGCGAACGCTCCAGCAGCACGCCGGAGCGTGAGCGGGTACTGGGGCTACCACCGATTGATACGACCAGCATTGCAGCGCTTCCTTGTGTTCTGTTGGAGGTGACATTAACAGTTGCCATATATATCTAGAAATCATATTTTTTCATTTGTTTATTCCATTTTTATCGCTTTCCTGTGGCGGCCCTTTCGCGGGCAAGCCCGCTCCCACAGGGGCCGCGCAAAGCCAGGGCTCTGTGCAGTACCTGTGGGAGCGGGCATGCCCGCGAAGAAGCCCGCACGGTTCCGGCAGGCATAAAAAAGGGCCGTCGAAACGGCCCGAAAATCCCTGCTTGGCTAAGAGCAATACAACGAGGAATCCTTTAACGATTCGGCTGCGGGGTCAGACGCAGGTAGGGTTTGACCGCCCGGTAACCTTTCGGGAAGCGCTGCTTGATCTCTTCTTCGTCCTTGAGCGAAGGCACGATCACCACCTCGTCACCGTCCTGCCAGTTACCTGGTGTGGCGACCTTGTGGTTGTCGGTCAGTTGCAGCGAGTCGATCACCCGCAGAATTTCATTGAAGTTGCGCCCGGTACTGGCCGGATAGGTGATGGTCAGGCGCACCTTCTTGTTCGGGTCGATCACGAACAGCGAACGCACGGTGAGGGTGTCGCTGGCGTTCGGGTGGATCAGGTCGTACAGGTCGGACACCTTGCGGTCGGCGTCGGCGATGATCGGGAAATTGACCACGGTGTTCTGGGTTTCGTTGATGTCATCGATCCAGCGGTGGTGCGAGTCGACCGGGTCCACCGACAAGGCGATGGCCTTGACCCCACGCTTGGCGAAATCATCTTTCAGCTTGGCGGTCAGGCCCAGCTCGGTGGTGCACACCGGGGTGAAGTCGGCGGGGTGGGAGAACAATACCCCCCAGCTGCTGCCCAGCCACTCGTGGAAGCGGATTTTGCCTTCGCTGGAATCCTGTTCGAAATCGGGGGCGATATCGCCGAGTTTGAGGCTCATGGGCTGCGGCTCCTTGGCTGGGTTCTGTACCGTATGGGTTCAATGTGCCTGCATTCGATTAAAAACAAAAAGAATAAATAACGATTTATTTATAACAATAGTGCATACGAATTTGTAGGCACAAAAAAGCCTCGCACTAGGCGAGGCTTCTGGTTCAGCTACGACTTACAGGAAGTTGTAAGTGTAGTTGAAGATCAGACGGGTCTGATCCTGGTCAGCCAGCGAGCTGGTACCGGTGCCACGGTATACGCCGTGACGCAGGCTGGCGCCCAGGCCCTTGAAGGTGCCTTCCTGGATGACGTAGTCAACGCGGGCGTCACGTTCCCATTCGCTGAAGGTGCCGTTGCCGTTGGCGTTCTTGCCGTCCTCACCCTTCAGGTAGGCAACCGAGGCTTTCAGGCCCGGCACACCCAGGCGAGCGAAGTCGTAGGCGTACTGACCGAAGGTGGTGTTTTCACCGGCCTTGGCGAACTGGTTGATCATGCTGTCGGTGAACAGGTAGAAGCTCGAACCACCGGCACCTTCGTTGCGGCCATTGCCATCAACCACGTTGCCTTGGTTCAGCCAGACGAAACCACCGTCGTCATTGACGCGCTGGTGGCCCAGCATCAGCGAGTGGCCACCCAAGGTGTAGGTGAACATCGCGGACCAGGTCTTGTTGTCGACCTCGCCAGTGTTCTTGGCATAACCGCCGTTGTTGCTGAAGCGGTAACCGGCCTCACCGTTCTTGCCGTCGCTGCTGCTGTCGAAGTAGCGCAGGTCGGTCTTGAACGACTGGTCGTCAGCGATCTTGAATACGTGGGTGGCGCCCAGGAAGTGCTGCTTGTAGAAGTCTTCCAGGTTCGAGTAGTAGTACTGCAGGTCGATTTCCTTCGACTGGATGGTGCCACCCTCGAAGGTTTGCGGCAGCAGACGGCCATCGTTGGAGACCAGGATCGGCAGGTTTGGCGCCAGGGCGCTACCGTAGTGAACCTCAGTCTTCGAGAAGCGTGCCTTGGCGTTGGCGCCAACACGAGCCCACTGGCTTACAGCCGAACCGTCGGTGTCGCTCGGGAAGAAGCTGCTGTTGTCTGGGTGCTTGCCACGGCCACCATCCAGGTGGATACCCCACAGGGCCTGGGCATCGACACCGAAGCCAACGGTGCCTTCAGTGAAGCCGGAGATGTAGTCGAGCTTGAAGCCCTGACCCGACTCACGGTTGTCGGCACCGCCATCACGGTTGTCGTTGTTGAAGTACATGGTGCGCGAGCTGAGCGACAGTTTGCTGTCTTCAACGAAACCGGCAGCGCCTGCTTGTTGGGCGAGAACCCCCAGTGCCACGGCCAGAGCCAGGCTGGACTTGTACATAATTTGCTCCTCTACGTTCTAATTCTTGTGTATCTCTGGCGGCGGGGTCTGCTGCCCCGCTCACCGTGGATTGGCGATTTAGTCCCAAAGCGTGACTCATAAGTCAATCGTTTCTAAACGTTTCGAGACTTTGGTCTAAGACGCCACCTGCGCTACAGGATAATGACAATCCTATAAATCCAAAATGACCGTTTTATGAATTTGTAAGATTTTTACGGAATATGTTAGGAACCTTTACTGCCATTCGTTGTAGCAACAACCCAATTCATAACGTTTGGTTATTTGCAAACGTTTGCTCATAACCTAATTCCGTATCGTTCTATAGGGACGAAAAAGCCTAGCAGGTACCTCGACATTCGCCATTGAGGGTAATCACCGATCCTGGGCTTAAAGCATTTGGCTCCTAAGCTAATGCAAAAAAGTTATTTATTTTTAGATTCTTAGATCATTTAGTCTTCTCGTCATCCATCACATCGATTGCCTGACGAGAGGTCCACCATGATCCCGCACGCTCCGCTGCGCCTGTTCGCCGCCCTGACCCTCGCCAGCACCAGCTGGTTTGCCCAGGCTGCCGACCTGACCGTGGCCTACCAGACCACCGTCGACCCTGCCAAAGTGGCGCAGGTAGACGGCGACTACGAAAAAGCCAGCAAGGCCAGCATCGACTGGCGCAAATTCGATAATGGCGCCGACGTGATCACCGCCGTGGCCAGCGGCGACGTGCAAATCGGCTATCTGGGCTCCAGCCCGCTGGCCGCGGCTGCCACCCGCAAGCTACCCGTCGAGACCTTCCTTATCGCCACCCAGATTGGCGCCGGTGAAGCGCTGGTCGCCCGCGACAGCATCAAGACGCCGCAAGACCTGATCGGCAAGAAAGTCGCCGTACCGTTCGTGTCCACCGGCCACTACAGCCTGCTGGCAGCACTCAAAAGCTGGAATATCGACCCGTCCAAGGTACAGATCCTCAACCTGGCACCACCGGCCATCATTGCCGCCTGGAAACGCGGTGACATCGACGCCACCTACGTGTGGGACCCGGCCCTGGGCGTAGCCAAGGAAAACGGCAAGGTGCTGATCACTTCTGGCGAACTGGCCCAGAAAGGCGCCCCCACCTTCGATGCCTGGATCGTGCGCAAGGACTTCGCCGAGAAGCACCCTGAGGTGGTCAAGGCCTTTGCCAAAGTCACCCTGGACGCCTACGCCGACTACCGCAAGGACCCGAAAGCCTGGCTGGCCGACAAAGGCAACGTCGACAAACTGGTGAAGCTGTCCGGCGCCAAGGCCAGCGACATTCCGGTGCTGCTGGAGGGCAACGTCTACCCACTGGCCGCAGACCAGGCCAATGCCCTGGGCGCGCCGACCACCCAGGCACTGACCGACACGGCCAACTTCCTCAAGCAGCAAGGCAAGGTTGCCGTACTGCCGGACTACTCGCCGTACGTCAGCGCCAAGTTCCTTCCAAACTGATCCGGAGCCCGTCATGGCCTTGCTTGAACTGGAGCGCATCAGCGCACAGTACCCTGGCGCCAGCACCCCGGTGCTGGCCGACATCAACCTGAGCCTGGGCCCGCGCCAGCTGCTGGTGGCCCTGGGGCCGTCCGGCAGCGGCAAGACCTCGCTGCTCAACCTGATCGCCGGCTTCGTTGCCCCCAGTGGCGGGCGAATCACCCTCGATGGCGTACCGGTACAAGGCCCGGGTGCCGAGCGCGGCGTGGTATTCCAGGACGATGCCCTGCTGCCATGGCAGAACGTGCTGGGCAATGTCGCCTTCGGCCTCGAACTGGCTGGCGTGCCTCGCGCCCAGCGTGAAGCCAAGGCCCGTGAAATGCTCGCACTCGTCGACCTGGATGGCTTTGGCGAGCGACGCATCTGGCAATTGTCCGGTGGCCAGAAGCAGCGCGTAGGCCTGGCCCGTGCACTGGCAGCCGACCCACGGGTGTTGCTGATGGATGAACCATTCGGCGCCCTCGACGCCTTCACCCGCGAACAGATGCAGGAACTGCTGCTGCAGGTCTGGCAACGCACCGCCAAACCGGTATTCCTGATTACCCACGACATTGAAGAAGCGGTGTTCCTCGCCAGCGAGCTGGTGCTACTGGCCCCCAACCCGGGCCGCGTAGTGGAGCGCCTGCAGCTGGACTTCGGCCAGCGCTATGCCGCTGGCGAATCGGCCCGGGCAATCAAATCCGACCCACGCTTCATCGAAACCCGCGAGCATGTGCTGGCGCGGGTGTTCTCCCAACGCCAAAGCCTGCAGGAGCGCGCATGAGCAGCCTGGACCTGCCGGTTGCCGGCAAGCACGACGCCCAAACCCGGCCTGTTGCAACAGCACGCCGCCAACTCTCTACCCGCTGGATCAGTACCCTGACCCTGGCCAGCCTGCTGCTGGTGTGGTGGCTGGTGACCGCCGCCGGCTGGATCGAGCCGCTGTTCCTGCCTTCGCCCGGCGACATCCTGGCCAAGGCATGGACCCTGCTCACCCAAGGCTACATGGACGCCAGCCTGTGGCAGCACCTGGGCGCAAGCCTGGGCCGCATCGGCCTGGCGCTGGTTGCCGCGACCCTGACCGCGATCCCGGTGGGCATCGCCATCGGCTACAACCGCGTGGCCCGTGGCATCCTCGACCCGCTGATCGAGTTCTACCGGCCAATACCACCGCTTGCCTACCTGCCGCTGATCGTCATCTGGTGCGGCATCGGCGAGCTGTCGAAGGTGCTGCTGATTTACCTGGCGATCTTCGCCCCCATCGCCATTGCCACCGCCACCGGCGTGCGCACGGTCGACCCCGCCAAGCTGCGTGCAGCGCAGTCGCTGGGCGCCACCAAGGCCCAGCTGATTCGCCATGTGATCCTGCCCAGTGCACTGCCCGACATCCTTACCGGTATCCGCATCGGCCTGGGGGTCGGCTGGTCGACCCTGGTGGCCGCCGAACTGATTGCCGCCACCAGCGGCCTGGGCTTCATGGTGCAGTCGGCGGCGCAGTTTCTGGTCACCGATGTGGTGGTGCTGGGCATCCTGCTGATCGCCCTGATCGCCTTCGCCCTGGAAATGGGCCTGCGTGCCCTGCAACGCAAACTGGTGCCCTGGCACGGGCAGAGCCACTGATTGCCGACTGACCACGCCGGCAACCCGGCGCCTAGAACGAGAAAAGACATGAGCCTGACCGTTACCCCCCTCAGCCCGGCCCTGGGTGCTCAGATCAGCGGCGTGGATATCAGCCGCGAGATCTCGGCCGAACAGCGCGACGCCATCGAGCAGGCGCTGCTCAGGCATCAGGTGCTGTTCTTCCGCGACCAGCCGATCAACCCGGAACAGCAAGCGCGCTTTGCCGCCCGCTTCGGCGACCTTCACATTCACCCGATCTACCCCAACGTGCCGGAAACCCCGCAGGTGCTGGTGCTCGACACGGCGGTGACCGATGTGCGCGACAACGCCGTGTGGCACACCGACGTGACGTTCTTGCCAACCCCGGCACTGGGCGCGGTGCTCAGCGCCAAGCAGTTGCCGGCTTACGGTGGCGATACCCTGTGGGCCAGCGGCATTGCGGCCTTTGAGG
>JADHEF010001653.1_pt1 | contig 12647 bp, 6 predicted proteins | sample 8952391 | NCBI WGS metagenome assembly JADHEF01 (sample SAMN16124439, study PRJNA663245) | bioreactor sludge metagenome | isolation source: sludge (nitrite) | place: India:Bengaluru | collected 2019-02-28
GGGTGGGGCTGGGAGGAGGGGGATGTCGGCGGCAGATACCGCAGCCGCACACGGCCGGCTCACTCCCCCTCGCCCCAGCTGCGTTCGCGCTGGAGAAGGGGGAAAAACAGCAGGCACCTCACGGGCAGACATTCGTCCGGCAGCAGCCGGCGGATCAGGCGGGCGTAGCGGTCGAGCTGCGGGCGGTAATGCTTTTGCCGCCCGTCCACGTAAGCGTCCTTTTCCTGCTCCGTGCCGCCCTCGTGGCTCGAGGTCTTGTAGTCCACGATCCAGCGCACGCCGTCGGCGACGAACGTGCGGTCCAGCACGTTGTTGATGAGCACGCCGCCGTCGTAGCCGGTGATGGGGAACTCGTTCTGTTCCGCGTCGTGGCGGCCCAGGATCCAGCGGCCGCGCGGGTCGGTGACGCTGTATTCCAGCGCGGCCACGACGCGGCCGGCGGCCGCGTCCAGGTCCGCGGGGCGCACGCCGAGCTGGCGCAGCGCGGCGGCAATGGCCGGGCGCGCGGCACGCACCCGCTCCGCGTCCCACCGGTCCACACCCTCGCGGGCGATGCGGCAAAGCTGGCGGTGCGTCACCACGCCGGCCTCGCGCGTGGGCAGGGAGGCGTGGTGGGGACTGAACAGTTCGGCCGGGTCGGGCGGCGGTTCTTGCGGCCCCTCATCCTCCGCCCCGCCCTCCTGCACCGGCAGCGAAGACAGTTCGCCGGGCGCGACGGCATCCCCGTCAAACGCGGGCGGGTCGAGCGGCAGGGCGCGGCGGCGAATGGTGGTCACCTGCAGGTTCCCGGAAATGTTGCCCGCGTCCCAGTTGCGGATCTCGGGTTCGCCGTCCGTTTCCGATTGCTTGTCGCCGCCCTCGTCTTCCGCCGGAATCTCCGCGGGAAGCGCTTCCGCGTGCCGCTCCCAGGTTTCCTCCTTGACGACCTCCCACATCCGCCCGAGCAGCGAGCCGGCCTGCGGTTCGCCGAAGGCATACCCGGATGTGGGGCGCGCCTTGGGCAGCGCCGCCAGCATCCGCAATTCCTCGCGGGCGCGCGTGGTGGCCACATAGAGAAGCCGGCCCGCCTCGTTGAGGGCTTTTTCCCTCTCGATGGAGGCCACGAAAAGGGTGAAGGGATCCTTGTCGCCGCCCCGGATGCCGATCGGCGCGAAGATCACATCGCGGCGGCCGCCGGGACCGTAGCCCGTGGCGGCCCACCGCAACAGGCGGTCGCTTTCGGGGCGCGGCTGGCGTGCCATGTCGGGGATGATGACGGTGTCGAACTCCAGGCCCTTGGCCTTGTGGATCGTCATGACCTGCACGGACTCGTCGGCGGCCACGTCGGGCGGCGCATAGAGGCTGGTGAGGGCGCGCGTGATGTCGGACAGGTCGCCCACATCGCTTCCCTCGCCGATCTCCGACAGCAGGTCGAGGAACTCGCGGCTCTCCTCGAGGGCCGTGGCTTCGGGCAGCACGCCGGGGCCGCCCAGCGCGACCCACGCCGACTCCACCACGCGGCGGAACGGCAACCGCCCGCGCGCGTCCAGCGCCTGCGCCAGCACCGCGCGCACGGCCAGCAGGCGTTCGCGCCCGTCGGCGTCCAGCGCGGCGACCACCGCGTCGTCGTTCATCGCCTCCCACACGGTGCGCCCCGCGGACGGGCGAAGCAGCGACTGCTCCGCGCCCGTGTCGGCCTCGGTGTCGGGGGAGGCTTTCCGGGCCAGCGCGTCGCCGGTCAGCACCAGCAGGTGCGCCAATGTCAATCCGCACCAGGGCGCCCGCAGCACGGCCAGCCAGGCGATGCGGTCGGCCGGATGCACCAGCGCGCGGGTCAGCGAGAGCAGGTCTTCCACGGCGGGCCGCCCGGCCAGCGGATCAATCTCGACCGCCATGTAGGTTAGGATGGACACGACGTGGCTGCGGTTGCGCCCCAGGATTGCGGTGGTGCCCGGATTGTCCGGGTCGCGGGCGAGCCGCGCGGCAAGCGACTTCTGGACCAGTTCCACGGCCGCCGCGGTCTGCTCGTCCGGCGCGGTATCCCCGGCAAAGGTATGCACCTCGACCACCCCCGCCCCGCCGTCGCCGGCGCGCGCGGCCTCGGACGGGCTGTAGGCCACCGCCCCGGTCAACTCGTCCTCCTTATCCTTCGCGGGCAGCACCCGCCCCATGGTGGTGTTCACCCATTCCACCACGGCCGGCTGCGAGCGGAAGTTCGCCGTCAGCGACAGCGGTTCGAGGGGCACATCGCCCAGCCGCCGCGTGTGCCATGCGTGGAGGTAGAGGCTCACCTCGGCCTCGCGGAAACGGTAGATGCTCTGCATCGGGTCGCCGACGAGGAAGACCGTGCGCGGCGCTCCGCCACCCGCGGACGCGGCGGCGCCCCAACCGGCCGTCATTTTCTCGAACAGCGCGAACTGCCCGTAACTGGTGTCCTGGAACTCGTCCACCAGCAGGTGGCGGACCGGGGGCTGGAACACGGCTCCGGGATCGGGCGTGGCTTCGAGAGCCGCGCGCGCCCGCGCCGCGATCTCGGCGAAATCCACCTCGCCGCGCGCCGCGAAAACCTCCTGCAGGCACCGCGACGCCTCGGCCAGCACGCGGAACAGGTGCACAATCGTTTCCCAGTGTTCGCCGTACGCGGCCGGGGGAAGCAGGCGGACCGCGTGGAGTTGCCCGGGCGTGAAACCGGCAGCGGCCAGGTCCGCCACCAGGGCGGAATGCTCCTCCTTCATGGCCTTGCGGCTCGCCTTGGCCGCCGCATCCTTCGCCTCGCTCGGCGCCAGGAAGCCTTCGGATGCGCGCGGCGCCTTGCGCCAGGCCGCATCGCTCTTCGTGAGGAACAGGTGTGCGATGCCGCACCAAAGCGGCGCATCCGCGGGATCACTGCCGGGCAACTGCGTCAGCCCGTTGAGGACCGCGATCGGCGACGATTCGTCCGGCACGTTTTTCCCGGCGAAGGCGGCCAGCGCGATGATGCGTTCCGCCAGTTGCGGCGGAACGGCGCCGCGCACCGCGACAAGACCCTGGCGGACAAACTCGCCGAGGCTTGCCTCGAGGTCGCGGCGCAACTTCTCCTCGTCGCCGTCGGCCGGCAGGTAGCGCAGCCACTGGTCGCGCGCGCGCAGCATGTCCATGATGAGCGACTCGGCCGAAGTGCCCATGTCGCCCGAAACCCGGTTCTGGATGCGCTGGAGCAGGAATACCAGGGAATCGGCGACGGGAAGGGGGGCGTCGAGTTTCGCCAGCACGAGGCGCGCCGCCTCGCGGAAGAGTTCGTCGGAATCCTCGGAAATGCCGGGGGCTCCGCCCAACCCGCTTGCGGTGGGCAGCGCGCGCACGATGGAGGCGCAGAGCGAGTCGATGGTGGTGACGCGCAGGCGGCCCGACGTGGCCGCCAGGTCCCACCCGCGCTCCGTCGAGCGGTCCAGCGCGGCGCGGGCGAGAACCCACGTCGCGCGTTTGTGGGGCTCGGACGGTTCGGGCTGGGTTTCGGCGGCGCGCAGAGCGGAAACAATGCGGTCCACCATCTCGCCCGCCGCCTTGCGGGTGAAGGTGATGGCGACGATCTCCTCCGGCTGGTCCACCGTGGACAGCAGGCGCAGGAACCGCTGGGTCAGCAACTCGGTCTTGCCTGATCCGGCGGGCGCCTGCACGATGTGCGACACGTCCGGGCGGGTCGCGTCCAGGCGGGCCTGCTGGTCGGGGGGAACACGGAACCCGCTCATCGCAGTTCCTCCGCCCCGCCCTCATCCGTTCCCGTGTCCGCGAACGGCCGCGCCTCCCCGATCCGGCAGAGCGCGGCAAGGTCACATCGCTTGCAGGTGTCGGGTTTCGGGGACACGTTCGCGACGCCCCCCCTCACCTCGCCGGCAAGTTGGCCGAGCACATCGGCCCAGTAGGCGGTCAGGTTCCGCCATTCGGCGGCCGGCACACCCGCCCCCGGGAAAGCCGTGGCGCCCGAGGGGCCGATCTCGCGGAACCTGCATTCGCCCGGGCGCACATGGCCGAAGGCGATGGCGGGCTTGGGCCCCGGCGACGTGACGCAGTACAGGGGAAGTTGGGGTTCCGCGGGACGCGGGTCCAGCCATGCGTCGTCCATGGAGGCGGCGCTGCCCGTCTTGTAGTCAATGATGAGGGGGTGCGACTGCTCGCGGGTCACGAAGACTTCGTCCACGCGGTCGCGGCGGACGCGGAATGTGATTCCGCCGATGGCGGCCTCTTCCGGAAAGGCGCCGGCGTCGGCCGGGTCGAGGACCTCGTTTTCGATCACCTGGACGCGAAACTCGCAGGCGCGGGCCGACTCGGCCAGCACGACCCAGTCGCACAAGAGCCAGGTGAGGCGCACAGTCTCGACATCCGCCAGGCGGGTGTCGAGCTTGGGCAGTTCCCTACGCGATTCCGCGACAACCTCGGCGGCCGTCTCCGCGCACAGGTCCACAAGCTCTTGGGTGGGTTGCTTCTGCTCGGTCACCAGCGGCCTCATGGCCGCGCTCGCGCGCAGCCTGCGCCACAGCGCCGCGAGGGCCGAGTGCACCGTGGTGCCCAGCTGCATGACGGTGAGGCCGGGCGCGGGCGTGTCGAGCGGGTGGGCGCCGAGACGGTGCCTGGCAAAGGCGCGGAAGGGACAGAGCGACTGGTCCCTGAAAAGCGACGTGCCGCCGCGCACGGCGACTGCACCCCCGCCGGCCGGGGCCGCGACGGCGGGACCGCGCGTGTCCGCAAGGTCGGGGGCCATGACCGCCGAGCCGACCAGCGAATCCAGCACATCCGCGCGCACCGCGATTCCGCCGTCATCCGGGGCGCCGGTGTCGCCCAGGAGGCGGCTCGGCCGGAGCACGCGGTCGGCGTCGCGCCGGGGCCAGCTCGCGACGACCTCGGGCGCGGAGCGGAGAATCCGGTCCACGAGCCGCTTCGAAAACGCGGCGGCCAGCGACGCCGTGGCATTGTGCATGCCGTGACGCACCTGCAACTCGTGGGGCAGGTAGGGCGACGGGCTGGGCGGCTGGGGCCACGCGCCGTCATGGAGACCCGTCATCCACAGCGCGTCGAAGCCGAGGCCGGCCGTCTCCAGCGCGCCGAGCACCTGCACGGGCGCGCTGCTGCCCTCGGGCTGAAAGGTGACCCCCGCGGCCGCGCGGCGCAGCGCGAATTGCGCGTCGGCAAAGGACAGCGGGCTTCCGTCGCCGACCGCCTCGCAGGCCTCGAAGCCGGAAATCGCGTCGCGCCACTTGAGCGCGGCCTGGATCTGGCGCGAATCGAGCGTCTTGAGGTCGCCCGGCCAGCCGGCCCCGTCCAGGATGTCGGGAATGAGCATGGCCCATCGGGCCGCGGGAGCCGCGCCGGGAATCTCCCGTTCCGCCAGCGCGCCGAGCATGCGGTGGATGAGCCCCCCGCGCTGGCCGCGCTTGGGGTAGCGCGCCAGATCCGCGGCGCGGACCTCCGTCCACCCCGCCGTGCGCAGATCGGCGTCCATGCGGGCGCGCAGCGCCGCCTCGTCGCGGGCGCCTTTCACGAACGGCGAGCGGAGGATCGCGCCGGCCTGCTCGGCCGTCACGCCGCGCCCCGCGAGCTGCAGGAGCATCAGCGCGGCATGGATGATCGGTTCGTCGGCAAGCGGGGTGCCCGCGGAAAGGTTGAACACGGGGCGCGCCGGGCGTGCGCCGGCCAGCGAGGAGGGGTGCAGTTCGGCCAGCAGGACGCGCTCGGCAAGGTCGCGCACTTCGTGAAGGTTCGGGATCACGATGGCGACGCGGCGCCGGCCGGCGGCAAGCTGGCCCCGCGCCCAGCGGGCCGCGGCGCGGATCTCGGCGCGGGTGTCGTCCAGCGCGACCACCCGGAACGCGGACGGGGCCGCACCCGGGGCGGCCCACTCCTCCACTGTCGCGCCCCGCGCCCGGAGCGCGTCCTTCAGCGCGACCAGCGACGGGGTCGGCTCGTCAAAACCCGCGAAGAGGAACCGCTCCGCGCCCGCCGTCATGCGCCCCTGCGAAAGGCCGCGGGTCACCAGCCACCCGAGCCGGGCGACGGGGACCCAGTTGTTCTGGCGGCAAAGCTCCTCGAACTCCCGGCCCCATCCGGCGAAGACGGCCGGCTCGCCCCCTGCCCCGTTGAGCGCGTCGGCCACCAGGTGGTCGGGGCGCGCGGACGGCAGCATGTGGTCGCACAGGAGGCGGTAGGCGCGGGAGGCCTCCGGCGCGGGGCCGAAGGGCTGGACGAGGCGGCGGCCGGTCGCCGAGCCGGCGATCACGCGCTCCCACAGGGCCGTGTCCTGGTCCGGGCTGAGCAGGGCCGGGATGTTTTCCGCATCGGCGCCCTCCGCCCCGTCGAGGTGTTCGGCCCAGCGCTCGTTGAGCCAGCGCGTGAGCGAGAAGATGGCCGGGGTCGGCCACGCCTGGCGGGCGGGCTGGGTCGCGCGGACGTGGGCAGCGTGCGCCTCGCGCAGGGCGCGGGCAAGGCGGCTGTTCACCGTGATCACCACCGCGCCGTCCTCGAGCGCGGAAAAGAGCCTCTGGATGTCGGAGTCCAAACCGGTCAAATGCCCCCGTTCTTGCGGTGATGGCAACACACCGTCACCCTACCGGCAAGCGCTGGTTTGGGGCCGGAAAAACGTACGGGCACAAACGGCCCCGGGCGACTACGCCGATGCCGGGTCGGGGCCGACCGGTTCCACGCGAACCTGGCGGCCGGTCAGCCGTCGCGCCGTTCGGGCGACGGTTTCCGGGTCACCTGTCGTCAGGATCAGCAGGTTCTCCAGCCCCCCGCGCTGGCCGGCCGGGGCGGCGAGGCCGCGGTCCATCAGGATGCGGCCGCACTGGGCGGCAACGGCCGGCGCCGCGTCGATCAGCTGCATGCGCCCGCCCGTCACCCGCTCCACGGCCGCGCGCACGAAGGGAAAATGGGTGCAGCCCAGCACCAGGGTGTCCACCTCCGTCGCGAGCAGCGGCGCCAGCGCCGCGCGCACCAGCGCCTCGGTTTCGGGCCCGTCCAGGTCGCCCCGTTCCACCTGCTCCACCAGGCCGGCGGGAACGGCCAGCACCGCCTCCACCCCGTTGGGTTGGGCAAACTGGCCCAGCAGGTCGCCCAAAGCCTCCCCCCCCGCCGTGGCCGCCGTTGCCATCACCGCGATGCGGCCGGTCAGCGTGCGAAGCGCGGCGGTTTTCACCGCCGGAACCATCCCCACGAAAGGCACGGCCGGAAAGCGGGCGCGCAGGTGGGCCAGCGCGTGCACGGAAGCCGTGTTGCACGCGGCAACGACCACCTTGGCGCACCGCGCGATCAGCGCGCCCGCCGCGGCGCCGGCCAGCGCCCGGATTTCGCCGGGCGGGCGCACGCCCCACGGCGCGCGCGCCGAGTCGGCGAAGTACAGCATCCGCTCGCGCGGCAGCTGGCGCGCCAGTTCCAGCACCACGCTGAGGCCGCCCACCCCGCTGTCGAACACGCCGAGGGGCCAGCGCGGGTCCGGGGTGCCGGGGCTTTGGTCGGATGGGGTCATGGTCGTGGCACCAATCGTCGCCATGGGGGCCGGGGATTCAAAGCAAAACATGGGGGATGAAAGCGGAATGAACGGAACGCAGGGGGACGAGCGCGTTCGGCAGGGGGCGTCCCCGCCGTGCGGCTTATTAACACGTCAACAAATCCGCTTATTGACCAAGCTTCCGCAGCCGCCGCGCCGCCTCGGCGTTGCCCGGCTCCGCCTCCAGAGTGCGGCGGTAGAGTTCCGCGGCCTCGACGGGGCGCTTCTCGTCCTCGCGGATGATCCCCAGGAGCAGGGTGGCCCGCCAGAAGCGCGGGTTGCGCTCCAGCGCCTCGCCCAGCGACCTCTCCGCGCCCGCGCGGTCACCCAGGGCCAGGAGCGCGTGGGCCAGGTTGTAGCGCGCGTCGAGCTGCCGGGGTTCGATCTCGATGGCCCTGCGGTAACTGGCCGCGGCGGAGTCGGCGTCGCCCGACTCGAGAAGCGCGTTGCCCAGCGTGATGTGGGCGCGCACGAAATTCGGCTTGGTGGCCAGCGCCCGGTGCAGCGCGGCGATCGCCTCGTCCGTGCGCCCCCGCGTGATCAGGCCGTTGGCCATGTTGCTCAGCGCGTCCTCGTATTCGGGCTTCAGGCGCACCGCCTCGCTGAAGTGGTCGAACGCCTCCGCCTCGCGCCCGCGCGCCGCCAGCGCCGTTCCCAGGTTGTTGTGGGATTCGGCCACCCGCGGCTCCACGGCGATCGCCCGTCTCCACAGCGCCTCCGAGTCGCGCCAGTGCGTCGTCTGGGTGAAGGACGCGAAACCGAGGGCGAGGCCCACCGCAACAACGGCGGCCCACCCGGCGGGCGCATGGCGCGGGCGCAGGTCCAGCGCCAGCCGCATCCCGAAGGCCGCCGCGAGCGACACCCCGGGCAGGGCGAGATACAGGTAGCGGTCGGCCACGGTGGAGTAGATCTGGAAAAGGAACGGCAGGAAACCCAGCACCGGCAGAACCCCCGCCAGGAATACGCCGAGGCACGCGCCCCAGCGGCTTCGCCGACCGATCAGCACGCCGGCCGCCAGGGCGAAGAGAAGGAACCCGAACCACGGCGCGATCCCCGCGACCTGCCAGGGCACGCGCCCGTAAACCGGCGACAGCCCGACCGGCCACGCCACCTTGGCCGCGTAGAACAGCAGCGCGTCGCCCGCCACGGCGGGACGCTTCCACGCGGGCGCGAGCCGCGCGAGCAGCGCGGGGATCTCCTGCGACCCCGCCGTGAGCAGCACCCACCCGCCCGCCACCACGAACCACGGCGCGAGCCGCGCGGCCCACCGGCGCGGCGGCGTGCGCAGCCAAGCGTGCTCCAGCGCCGCGAGCGCCAGCGGCAGGCTGACCGTGGAGGGCTTGGCCAGCAGGGCGAGCACGAACAGCCCGGGCGCGGCCGCGCGCCGGCCCCATCCGTCGCGGAAATACGCCAGCATCGCCGCAAGCGCCAGCGCGCCCGACAGCACGTCCTTGCGCCCCGTCACCCACGCCACGGATTCCACCTGCACGGGGTGAAGGGCAAACAGCACGGCACCCGCGGCGACCGGGAGCAGCAGCGCGCCGCGCGGGGGTGCCGCCTCGCGCGCCGGAAGCGCACGCAGCAGCCGCGAAAGGAGCGCGGCGAGGGCGACGGCCGAGGCGCAGTGGATCAGGATGTTGCCCAGGTGGAAGGCCCACGGCTTGCCGCCGCCGACCGCCAGGTCGCCGGCGAACGATGTGTAGGTCAGCGGCACATAGAGGTTGCGGTACGATTGCCGCCACAGGGCCGCGATGCCCGACGCGGTCGGGGGCGTGAGGAAGGGATTCTCCGTCACGTTCACATCGTCATCCCAGTTCGTGAAGCCGGCGCTCAGGGCGGGGGAAAATGCGGCGAAGATCGCGACGAGAAGTCCGGCCGCCAGCAGGAGGAACGCCCGGTCGAAAACGCGCGCCCGGCCCCGGACTTCGCCGGTCGCGTCGCTCGCCGGTTCGCCCCCGCCCGGCGCGGCAGGCCGGCGGACGCGGCGGTTCTGGGTTCGGCGGGAAGACATGGGAACCCAGTGGAACCGGCTCCCGGGCGGAAATCAAAGGGCTTTGCACGGGCCTGCCCCGGCCGGGCTCCTGATCGAATTCCGACGGAATGGACCGAGGCACAAAACGGCGGAACCGACCCCCAATCGACGCGAGTCTTATTGCGGCGCGCCAATCGCCAACGGCGGGGCTGTGGATTCTTGGACCGTGACCGCCGGGGCTGAAAACGCGCACCTGCGTCGAAAAGCAACTGGCCGAAAACGGGGCGGGGTTTTTGAATTTCGGGGACAGGCATACAACATATGGTGGCAGGCAATGTTTCCTTAAACCAGCGAACCCGCTGCCGGACCGATGAACAGCAAGAATCCAGCCACCCGATTTTCCTTATCCCCAGTGACGCATTTTTTGCTTGACGGACTACCAAATATGGGCACAGGTAGGACGCAAATCTGCATATATTGCGCTCATTAGAGCGTTGAGGATACGCAGATTTCGATCTTTGAGACAAGTTTGGCACCCGGGGCGGTACCCGGTTTGGAGGACTGATAGCGAGCAGGAATCCGGGCCGGTCCTTTTTGACCCAGTACAAGGGCTGCAACACACCGCCTCTTTTTTTTTGACTGCGCAAGCAGGCATCCTCCCTCCTCAGTGGCCGCGACCGGACTCCCAGCCGGTCGCGGCCTTGGCGTTTATGGCAACCCCGGCGGCTGGACGACGCGCAAACTAAACCATTCCAGCACTTGGCGGCAAATCCCAGAATTTCGGGGACATGTAAACCCAGCCTGTTCAGGCGTCCGCCAAACCGCGTGGCATTTCCCCCGTGCCTTGCCTGTTGCCAGCCCCATCCGCGGGTGTTAGGGCCGTGAAATTGTCATGAGCCCACCGCTCGATTTCCACTACCTGGGACTCGCATTCCTGGCCTTCGCCCTCGCCCAGGCCACCGTGCCGCTCGCGCTCAAATTCGGCCGGCGGTTCGGGTTCATGGACGCGCCCGACCCGCGCAAGATCCACGACCGCCCGATGGTGCGCTGCGGCGGCATCGGGATCTACCTCGCGTTCGTCGGCGGGCTCGCAGCGGCCATCGCGGCCGCATCGCTGCTGCGCAACTCGGCGTTCCTGCCGCCGGCGCTCGCGGCCCACGCGGGCAACTTCGCGTTCGTGGCGCCGCGCCTCGGCGCCATCCTCGCCGGCGCGACGTTCCTCTTCCTCGTCGGCCTGGCCGACGACCGCTTCGGCCTCGGTCCGCGCCTGAAGCTGGGCGCCCAGGTCCTATCCGCCCTCCCGCTCGTCGCCGCGGGCATCACCGTGCGCGTCTTCATCCCGGGCGAGTGGGCCGCGGCGCTGATGACCATCGCGTGGGTGGTGCTGCTGACCAACGCGTTCAACTTCCTCGACAACATGAACGGCCTGAGCTGCGGCGTGGCCGCCGTGTGCGCGCTGAACTTCTACCTGGTGTCGCGCGCGGGCGGCGAGTACTTCATGATGGGCGCCTTCGCCCTGCTGGCGGGCGCCGCGGCCGGCTTCCTGCCGCACAACTTCCCGCGCGCGCGGCTGTTCATGGGCGACGGCGGCTCGCTGTTCCTCGGCTACATGCTCGCCGCCCTGAGCAGCCTCGTCACCTACTACCGGGCCGGCGTGCCCACCCAGCTTCCGGTCGTCGCACCACTCATCATTTTGGGTGTCCCCTTATTTGACACCGCCAGCGTGATGCTGATCCGCTGGCGGCGCGGCCTGCCGCTCATGAAGGGCGACCGCAACCACTTCTCCCACCGCCTCGAGGCCCTCGGCTTCTCGCGGCGCGACGCCGTGCTGTTCATCTGGCTCGTCACGCTGGCCGCGGGGCTCGGCGCCGCGGGACTGCGCCACCTCGACTGGGCCGGCGCCGTCCTGGCCCTCGTCCAGGCCGGACTCTTCTTCCTTATCATCTTCTTCCTTGAGACCGTCGGGCGGAGGCGCATGAATGCCACCCCCCGCGAAGGCGGCAACGACCGGGGACAGGATGGAGGACTCGATGAAACCCGCTGATCCGCAGTTGCAGGCGCTGGCGCGCGACGCCGTGGAGGCGCGCGAACGGGCCTACGCCCCCTACTCCAACTTCCGCGTCGGCGCGGCGCTGCTCGCCGCCGACGGCCGCGTGTTCCGCGGATGCAACGTCGAGAACGCCAGCTACGGCCTGACCATCTGCGCCGAGCGCACCGCCCTCGTGTCGGCCGTGGCCGCCGGAACGCGCGACTTCGCCGCCATCGCCGTCGCCGCCGACAAGGCGCGCACGCTGTCGCCCTGCGGCGCCTGCCGCCAGTTCCTCGTCGAGTTCAACCCCGGCATGGCCGTCGTCCTCGTCGGCGCCGACGGCGAACTCACCGTCACCACCGCCGGGGAACTGCTGCCCATGCGGTTCGAATTCTAGCTGGGGCTGATGAACCGCGGGTGTGCCCGCGCATCCCGCCGGCAAGTCAGTGGACCGGATGGACGCAACGGACCCGATGGACGCGCCGCCCGCCCCCGGCGCCTGGTACCCGCGCGACCCGCTCTCCCCGAATAGCCGGTCTTGCCGCCGTTAAATGGGGTTTGCCGACACCCCCGTGCGGGCGTGGCGAAATGGCAGACGCGCCAGACTTAGGATCTGGTGGGCAACCCCCGTGGAGGTTCAAGTCCTCTCGCCCGCACCAACCCTGGCCGTGGTGCTCCCCGGCCCTTCGTGCCGCACGGCTGGATTTCGCTCCTGTCCCAGCCGTGCCCTCATGGCCTTCGCGGTGAAACGCCGTTCGGTTCCGGTTCCTGCGATTTCGCCGCGTCGATCTCCGCGCGGCGGTTGCGGCAGGCGCGGCGGATATGGTCGTAGGTGAAGCCCGGGAGGGCGACCGGGCCGTGGCGCTGGTAATCAAAAGGCATGCCGAGCGGGTTGGGCTAAACCCGAAGGCGTATGCCGGGCATTCGCTCCGTTCCGGATTCTGCACCGCCGCCGCCGCCCAGGATGTGTCTGAGCGGCTGATCATGCAACAAACGGGGCACCTTTCCGTCCAGACGGCCCGGCGGTACATACGAAGGGGAAGCCTTTTTGGCCAGAACGCGGCGGCCGCATCGGACTTGTGATTGGTCGTTCGGACCGTCCCCACGCGTCCAGCCCGTACTCGGCCCGCGTGCCGTTGGAGTAAAGCAGA
>JADHEF010001656.1_pt1 | contig 12643 bp, 19 predicted proteins | sample 8952391 | NCBI WGS metagenome assembly JADHEF01 (sample SAMN16124439, study PRJNA663245) | bioreactor sludge metagenome | isolation source: sludge (nitrite) | place: India:Bengaluru | collected 2019-02-28
CTGCAACAACGGGTGAACTTACTTCAAGGCGTGTCAACAGTGAAACGGTATCGGGCAAACTTTTTTCTGCTATGGCGTGCTATGGCAATGTTATATTTGGCAAAGGTGAAACGTTATCAATAGACCTATTTTCATGAAAGTGAGAAGCAAGTTGCAGAAAGTGAGAACTAAGTTAAGTGACACGGGTTCTAACGGGTAGGTCGTAGTGCCAATTGAGAGACTATGCATGTTAAGAATCAGTATGTGCAGCCGCTGTAGCCCCTCAGCCCCCAAAAACGCCCCTTTAAAACCAGTTAGGCCGCCCTAACCCTTGCAAGTTGCACGCACTACCCATAGACATACAGAGCCTTCTACTCAACTGCCCCCAAAACGCATTTTACCTAAAGACCCATTCCATAGACTTTGGAATAATGCACAAGTAAACTTGATTGGCTGCCCAATAGCGATCAATCAAGCTTACTGCTATCGAATCTTATAACCCTATTTCCCGCCGCCTACACCCATGATTGTTGAGGTAAGAACATATCTATAATAATATATGCCTGGTAGTGATTGCTTTCTACCAGGAGCAAGGAGCGGATAGGCAGGCGATAGTTGTACATAGTGAGCGCGGGCAGAAGGCAATAGAAACCCGCAACAGTGGCCGCGCAAGAAATCGATATCAGGGGGCGGGAGGGGTATCTTTCGCGCAAGGCAGGGGGCATAGGGGGGAGGGGCTGGACCCCATAAAAACCCTATATATATGATTTAGAAAATAGACATTTTCTTTAAAAAGTCCCTTCAGAGAGTTAGAACAATATCGATATCTATCAACCCCCTACCCTTTTTTAAAGATCCCCTTTTTCAAAACCGCTAACAGGCAACTCAAATATTTTTTAGGATATTTCTTAAGAATTTTAGAGATTCTTTAGGAAGTTGTATGGAAAAAAAGATATCTGTGAAGCCTGCAATCTCTCTGTATGCTACTATCGCAATCAGAGACAAGAGACCTTGCAGAATCCTATACTAAATCCTTTGGTCAAAGAGGAGCAGCCCGCAAGCTGACTGAAAGAGGGTATAAATCGCCAACAGGAAAACCCATCTCTCAAGGTCACATCTATAAAATCTTGAATGGGGAAGAAATATGTTTCCATGAACCGGAAGCGACCCCTGAAGCCAAACCCATAGAGGAGCCTACCCATGAATGGCAGCCGAAGCCAATTTTGGGCCAATCAATTGCAGACGATTTCAACGCCTTTACTCCAGAAGAGCGGCAAAAAATAGCAGAGAATAACGCCCTTGCAGAACAGAAGCGGCAAGAGCTTCTTGAAGAGATAGAAGAGGAAGAAGCGGAGGAAGAGGAGAAGCTTCATCAGAGCAAGAAACACTTGCAAAAAGTGCCTAAGCCTTCTGATTATACCCGCAAGGAGCACCCGAAGCCTCTCCAGAATGCAAGAGTTAATGCCGTCTTCAACCGCCGGGGTTTGGTTGAATTTGAGACAGATGAGGCAGGAGAGGAAAAGCTTTACTATGGTATTCCAAAGCTGAGGAAGACTCAACCATTAACGACTTGCAGACCCCATGAGAAGCACTCTTTCGGGCAGAATAGTATCTCTACCAGGTAATTAGCCGTCAAAACAAAAATAGGCCCTGTCTAGGGCCTTACACGAATTACTTCAGATCAGGGAGCCCGTCTACATGGTGGCTCCAGCGTTTTTCAGCTTCCTTTCCAAACATCATTCTTGAAAAATCCCTCTGCTCCTGTTCTCTCTCGATGGCTGTCTTTTGCTTTGCCGGGGGCTTCTCTTCCCGCGGTTTTTCAGCCGGAATGCTATCTAGGAAAGCCTGATCACGGGGTATCTTCCCCGTCATCATATCCGTCATTTTCTGAATAGTCTCTTTATCCATCTCAAAGCACCTCAGCATTCAAAACCGGGCTCTCAGCTTGCTCTACCATCGCGGGCGTCAAAGGAATTCTTCCAGGGTGTCGTACCGATTGGACTATACGCTGCCCTTCATCAGTGTCTTCAAGAATAGCATCCTTCAACTTTTTGATATTCGCAATCTCTGAGACGTTCATAGCCGCGGCCTGAGCCTTCTTCTGCTCAAGTGCTTGAACCTCTTCATCGGCCCAAACAAGAGCAAGGGGAATAGTTGGCTCTTTGGTAATCATCTCTCTAACGCGCCGGGTAATCTTCCGGGCTATCTCTTCAGGTTCGGCCTGGAGCGCCAACAGGTCTTCATCAAGCGAATAGACACCTTTCGGCATAACCCCATGTCTCTTGAAGGTCCTCTCGATACGGCCTAATAGCCCCTGGAGCTGCTCCATAGTTTCCTTCAAGCTCGCGATCTGTCTTTCCATGTCTTCAACCTGAATAGGATGCTTGAAGCAAACGGCCCGCGGCTTGCCCTTATCGTCAGATGCATATACCGTCTCTTTTTGAATCTGTTCATAAAGCTCATCTATCGAGTCCTCTAAATCAAGGACAGTAACCGCTATTGAAAGAACAGAATCTTCCGCTACAGCTCGCGAATCGCGCCTCGCGGAAGCTAAATCTATCAATCGCGAATTATCAAGTTCTTTTGTCATAATAGAACAAAGGAACAAAGACTTATATATATTTTGTTCCTTTGTTCTATTATGCCTAATGAACCCAAAGACCCAAAGGGAACAAAGCATTATAAGGTACACATGAGCGAAGAGGCTTATCATGTGCTAAACCTGGAAGCCGCCTTGAAGCATGAAAGCCTTAAGGATGCTGTTTCCCGCCTTGTTTTGGCTGGAGTCTCCAGCAAAACCATAGCTGCTATGAAAGCCGCCGGGGAACAAAGCACTGATAAGAACAAAGGAACAAAAGAACAAATTCCAGAAGCCCTTAAGGAAAAAGTTCTTAATGGAACAAAGGAACAAAGTCTTAATGGACCAAAAGGCCCTTTAGACCTTTCGCCCCAATCTTTAGACTTGCTAAGTGCTAATGAACGGGTTGCCCTTGCATACCTTCAAGCTGGAGTCCCTTACCGCAAAATAGAGGAGCTGGAAAAAGGAAAAACCAATATCACTAAAGCTATAGTTTCAGGAATGGCGCAAAAATTCAAAGGAATGGGGATCTTCCAGGGTAATAAGAGGGGGCCGAAAAAGCAAAAGGTTAAATAAATATCATGCCAAAGACCTTTTAGAATAAAAGGAGGCTTCGTAAAATGAAGACAGAATGCGAAGCTTCAGCCCCCGCCAAGGCAGCTGAAGCTATCGACTTAGACAAGGATACTGAGACTTTTGAGAATATAAAGGTTGCCAGAGAGAACACCCGGCTCAAAGCTCGCGTTGCAGAGCTTGAAGCAGAGCTTCAAACCGTTTTTATCAACGTCACAGAGACCTTTGAGGCCGTAGCTACTACCCTCAAAGGTCAGGCCGTTCTACGCGGCAAGGATATGGCCGCCTTTATGGACCCTGCAAGGAAGGCCGTTAAAGAGGGAGACAGCATAAGGCTCCTTGCCTATACCAGGCAGGGCGTTGCAAAGCTGAAGAAGGCTCTCCAGGATAGCCCTGTACATTCAATCAAAGCCATAGCTTCTCCTGAGAAGCCCCGCCTTGTCGCTGCCTCTAAGATCGAATTAAGGGCCTTAGAGATCAAAGAGAGGATAGAGGAGAGCGGTGTTAAGACCTTCTCCAGCCGTGATGCCAGGCAGTACATAGCCGGGGTAGAGGGTGAAGAGCCTTCCCGCCGCGATACGATCAGAGCCCTTAAGCAGACCGTAAAGCTGTTGCCGCAATACGTCTTAGAGGTAGTAGGCGGCATTTCAAGATTAATCTGTCGAGATACAAGGCCCGAAGCAGAAAGGCATTATGATGATGTGATGAGAGCTGAAGAGCAAAAGCGTAGCCTATGGCAACGGCACGGCTTGACTGTAGCCCTACCCTGGCTTGATCCCAACGCTTTAAGGGCTAATTCAGGGGGTGCCTGAGGAAATTGACCTGGTATAGCCCCTAAGTTACCCCGGATTATAGAATGCGTTTTTGCTGTTGTATTAGTCTTAGCTGTAATACCGCTTCGGATAGCGGTTCTATTATAATAGCATTTTTGGCTTTGTCTCTACTCATAAAGTGAGCTGTTGCCAAAGGCAACGCCTGGCGTTTGCTTGCCCGGCCTGAGAAAGAGAATTTGGTATAGCTTGCTATATGCTTGATATAGCACTACTTTTAGAGCACGTCTCTTGATCACGTTTTTAATCACTTTGAAGATGTCCAAGCCGGAAGGATACCACCAAAACCTATTTATCCAATAAAGATAAGCTATAGCTTGTTAACAGCTCACAGACGGCGGGGATTTATCCCCATAAAAATAGCGGATAACCGTTATGCCGTCTGGATTAATTACCTTTTATCGTTCAATTTGGCTTATGATACTCTCCAGGTCAATGAAGCGGTCAGCTAATCGGATAAGCTCTTTGTTAATAGGCTGTTTTTTGAAGTATGCTACTTCTACAATCAGTCCTTGTTTTTGAACATCATCTATTACTTGCCTAAAGTCAAAATCCCCGGATACGATAATAGCAACGTCATAGGCGTTTGCCGCGGCTAAAGATAGCACATCCAACGCCAAAGCCATATCTACACCCTTTTCAATGAACCTTTCCCCGGTGGTAATATGTTTGCAACTTTCGCAAGTACATTTAAAAGGTCTCTTTCTTCTTTGAAGAATCTTGGTCTTAAATCCGTTATACTCCAGCATGTGATAGAAGCCTATTTTTTTGTTTACACTCTCAGCAATTGCAGCGTCATTATCTGGATTAGGATGAAGAGACCCGTAGTAGTGCGCTCTTTTTAGCTTCCGCCCCTCAGATAGCACCTTCACTAATTTGATACAATCGACTTGCTTACCAAAATCAGTGGCTCCGCCTTCCAGGTTTGGCCCGTCAATAAATATCATCAATCGGTCTTCTGACATGCTGTCCCCATAGGTCACTCAGCTATAAAAGAGGATAGGTTAGGAGATCTAACCCAGCCTATTATTTTCTATAACGAATCTTAACAAAAATATTATCTTTTATATCCTTATTCTCTTTTTTACTTTGGCTTATCGATCTTCCTTACTATAATAAGCTCTACAAAGTCGTTAGGCTGAAGACCCAAATGCTCGCATAGATCGGCGGGAAGGCTCACGCGGAACCTTGCATCTAACCGCCTTGTCACCCTTGCCCCTTCGTTGCCATCCAAGATAATCTTCTCCCATTGCAACCCCAAAACGCGGTTTTTCAGGGTTGCTAGACTTTCCTTTGTTGATGTAATCATATTTGTAACTTCTCCTATATTCCCGTGGTACGGGAATCTTTATATAGTTATGGGTCACTATGGGATAGTGCGGGCCGGGAAAGTAAGACTCCCTTCCTTTGATCGGCCCCCATCCCTATTCAAAAAGAGACTGTGAGGCGGTTTATATGGCTGGAGAAGTTAAACAATCAGCAACGGAAAACCCATTTGCGGGAAAGGCAGAAGAGGAATATGGTGAGCCTATCGGTGCTATCCTTGCTGCACTTGATGAGAAGGCGGCTATCATGCTGATAGGTTCAATTGGCGGACCGGTTCCTTACCGTGAATTCATGCCTGAAGGACGGCTACACCCTGAGCTTAACATAGCCAGGCTTGAAGTCTTCAAGGGGTCTTACCGTGATAACTACCTTCTGATCCTGGTATTCAACCGTGATCCTGAGAAGTGGTCTCCTGATTATCCAAAATACTTAGCTCAATTCATCCTTTCCCATACTCCCTACAAAGACCTGATAGCTCTCTCTGATGAGGTGAGCCCTTACCTTCCTACAGTGCCGGGTGAGACCTACCTTCTTGAAGCTCCTGGGGTGGCTTAGCATGAACTTCTTTGAGTACATGGTAAGGAAGGAAAAGGAGCAGAGATCCGCCGGTAATCTGGAAGCCGCTAATAGGCTGAAGGATGCTCTTCAACGCTTCCAGCCTGAAGGCCCCCGCCCCCTTTCGGAGCTGTTGTAAAATGGCCCTGGTAGCTATGGCACTTCTTCTCTTCCTTTTGGGCCTGGTTCTGGAGAGCTGCCTATGATAGCTCACGTCCTTGCAGCTATGCACGCCTTCGACAAGGCACGCCCTAAAGAAGAAGCAATAGCCCGGCCCGTTCTGGTAGTTTGCCAGGGGAAGGAGTGCGGTTTTGCTTTTGAGGGTGTCGAAGGTGAGGTTTGCCCCCGGTGTCATAGCTCCATAGGCATGAAGACAGGAGAGCCGGGGGGGACCTACTAAAACCCCCGATAGTTGAAGCCTGAGGTAATCACCTCTTAAGATTCGCCTTTCTTAGGCCCCTCGGACTTCAGCCGGGTTAGGCCGGGTACAACCCGGTAGAATAAAAAATTTTGTGAGGTAAGAAAATGAGACGGAACATAAGGTTAGCTTTGGCTATCTTCATCTTTGTGGCTTTGAGCTTATCGGTTATCGATATGGCAAGGTCCCAACTGGTAGAAGACCGGCCCGGTGAACGAGCCGCCGAAGCCCGTTTTGAAGCCGGGAAAGGTGAGCCGTGGAGAGGTGGGAATTCTTACATTGAAAATAATCCAACAGAGTGCCCCTTTGTAAGAACTGATCGGAGTAGTAAGGGAGCCGGGAACCCCCTAGAAGGCCGTGGGTGCCCCGTAAACGGCACCCTAGACACCGGGGACATAAAGCTCCTTGAAGGTCAAAATCTCCAGCTAGGGCTTATGCCAGACGGCAAGCTTGCCATCCTAATCAATGGTTCCGTTATCGGATATCTCACCCTTACGGTATAGAATATAGTGAATACGACTTAACAAGGAGTATGAACAGATATGAAGAGTTTTGCAAAACTGATGGTAGGCTTGATAGCCTGCATGATCGCCTTAACCGGCTTAGGCATGGCCGGAACTACAACCGTACTGACAGGAACCATAACATCCTCAATGAGCATAACCGCTAATTCAGCAAGTATAACTTTGGCCGGATTTGCACCGGGGGCAACGGCAACCGCCGCCGTTGGTTTCACGCCGGTTATGAACATTCCCGCAAAGGTGACAGTTAGCTCCTCCGACGCCGGTATCATGAAAGGAAGCGGTGTCGGATTAACCGCGCCTTTGCAAGGGAGCTTTGACTCAACCTTTACTTCCCTTGCAACTGCTCAGACAAGTCCAAGCTATTCAGTGTCAGAGAGCGGCTTATCAAAGAATTTCAATGTTAAGCAGACTGTAGACAGCAACCCCGTAGCCGGTGCCTACACAAACACCTTAACATTTTCGATAGCCGCCGCCTGAGAAGCCTTAGGAGCGGATAATCGAACGGCAACCGCTCCTAATCTTACTTTTTCCATGAACCTAACCAATGAGACCTTAATAGCGCCCCCCATAAACTTAACCAATGAATCCCTGCCTATCGAAATAGCTCTGTTGCCGTTGAACCTAACGGATGAGTCCATAGTAGAATATCCCTTGAATGAAACTGAGGTGTCGGTAAATGAAAATTATTCAGAAGACCAAATTAAAGTTATGCAGCTACTTGATAGTGAGCCTTTGCCTATCAATGATAGCCCCCTTATCATCAGCCCTGACAGTTACCCCGGCGGTGCTGGAGACCCCCGCCAATCCGGGGGAAGCAATGGAAGCGAAAATGTTGATCAGCTTAGAGGAGAATGGTACCCCTCAGGCAGTGACAGTAAGAACCTTACCGATAACACAATACCCCGGCCTGAAGAACTTATCCGGCCCCTTGCAGAGCTGCCAGGAGTGGATAACAATAGAGGGACCCCTAACCTTCAACCTAACGAACGACAGCCCCGTGATGAGTATAACCCTCAAAATTCAAGTGCCGAACGATCAGAACCAGGCGGGGGAATTCTTCAGCCTGATGGAGGTCAAGGGGACCCCTATAAGCAGCCAACGGCACCAATTGAACCAGATCAAGACAGTAGTGCGGCTTTTACCCCTGATAGCTCTGGATTTGGGATACGAGAGTCAAACATTGAAGCTGGAGAGCCTATCATCTCCGACGCCACAGAGCCGGGCCTTTAGGATGACAAACACCGGGAACGTAAGGCTAAAAACTCAGTTTAGGGAAGCCTCGGAGGGGGAAGACATAGACACCGGCACGGTGAATACCCTATTTCCCGGTGAGACCTCGGAGATTATCTTAGAGATCCCTGAGGAGACCCCCATAGAAGCCTACAACGGGCAAGTGATATTAGCCACGGCATAAGAGGATAATAAAATCAGGAGAGATGAAGGGCTCGGAGGTATCGGCCCTTCTCTTTCCACAGCTTCCTATCAAGTTGATAAGCTCCCTTCCAGCAAAGAACTTACTCACTATGACTTTTAGGTAGAGACCGGATAACCAGGGAAGTCAATCCGGCCCGACTGATTTCTTTTGAGGAATTATATGAATAGTGATGAGGTGCCGGGGAAAATAGGCAGGCATCCCGGCTTTTGCTGATTTTGCGAGGTTTTATATGAACATGATCGGGGGGATGAAGGAGACCATCCCCCAAGCTTGAGTCTCCTGAAGATCTTTTTCTTCGGACCAAAGACGCCGCAGTAGCAAGAAGCGTCCCAACAAAATAATACTTTTGATAAACTATATATATTTTACGCTCAATGAATAACAAGATGATTGATCCATTGCTGTTAAAACATCCCCAACTTGAAGATATTTTAATCACTGTCAAAAGAATGAAGCTGGCAGGGAGAACGGTTCCTAAAATCTGTCATGAGCTTTCAAGGAATTTCAAGCCGCCTGATCCCCATGCTCATGCATGGGATGCACGCTATGTCTTCCAGTGTTTTGAAATTCTGAGAAAAAATGGTGACTTACCGCAATCTGCTTTGCAAACCTGCATAAGTGGAAGGAGTTTCTATCATGATATGCTTGCGCAAGTTGCAAAAAACGGCTTAAGGTCTAATCGATAGATAGCGGCTCAGATCTTCTTTGTCATTCTGTAAGAGATCCAAAGATCCCTCATTGTCAGGTAAAAGATAGACATGCTCCTCTTGGATGGGCCGATGAGGGTAGTTATTAACTTCATTCATTGTTTTTTACTCTACACTCATTATATAAATATGCTACGACTTATTGTGCTTTGTAAGACTAATTTGCCTTTATGTGATAATTAATAGCTGTAGTTTGTACAACCATGCCTATATTAAGCTATAGCGGAATACATACTTACTATAAGTTAATTCATCACTTTGCAATATGCAGTCTTCATAAGATTTACTTTTTCCAGGAAATAGCCTCTTAGAAACTACCATAAGAGAAAAATATTTAAGCTAGGACATTGGATTTCATTTTATGGCAATAGGACGTGAGATTTGTGTGTACCTTGATCCTGAAACATCTGAGGATCTACTTGCCTACAGCATACAAGAGCATGTATCGTTGAAGTTTTTGATAACTTCAATGTTTAAACATGGCTTCCAGCAATGGAAGAATGCAAAGATGACGGTAGCTATTGGCGATGAAGACAGAAAGAATTACAGGAGAACAAGTAAGAATTGAATGATGGGCATTAAGCCCAAAAGGAGAAACACATATGCAAGGGAAGAAAGATGCAGTTTTGGAAGATAAGTCTTTGGATGGATCTCAGGTAGAGCCGTCCAAGACGGAAGGTAACGGCAAGAGCCCCGCTAAGGTTGTTGGGGGACCGCAATTCCTACCAAAGATTTTAGGTCAAAAGATAACCATCCGGCCTTTAAGTGGGCAACCAATAACCGGCAAGCTGGTAGGTTATAACCCATATGAGCTTTTGGTAGAAAGCCCTAAGGGACATTTTTTGATATTCAAACATGCAGTGGCCGCTATTGAGGGTGGAAACTTCTCAAAGTGACTTGATCTTTGTAGAGCCTCAAATGCCGGGCTTTGACGCTGTGGGAGGCAGATTTCCCCCGGTATTTGATGAATAACGTCCTTTTGGAATTGAAAAGACAGGAGGAGGACTAAAAGCGACCAAATATGGGAAATAAAGTGAAAGAATGGAGATGAAAAGAAATGAAACAAAAAATAGGAAAGACTTGTCTGTTTTTCCCTGGTGTGAGGACCCGGCGGCAAAACAGACAGTCCACGATTAAGATTGAGGGGTATGTTTACTCTTGCAAGCATTTAACTTTTTCGGTATCCTCACAAAACGGTAGCTGGCAGGTGGTTCATAATGGATTATAAAAATTTGAACTGCCTTACTGAAGAGCAGCTAAGGAGCTGCCCACCTATCACTATTCCTCAGCGACTTCAACGGGAAGAGCTGAGGTTTGTAAAGCTGCTGAAATGGGAAAAGAAAGCCTTTGAGACAGGATGGACAAAGACGGCCAACTACCGCTTCGATGATCCTAAACTGCTAAGCTGGATGGCAAAGGGCGGAAATTATGGAGTTGCTTGTGGGTTTGGCAAACTTCTCATTATCGATATCGATCAGGTAGAGAGGATGAAAGAGTTAGGGGTGCTGGATAAGCTGAATGCATTGCCTACCTACATGGTCAGAACCCGAAGTGGCGGGCTGCATTATTACTACTTCTGCCCTGACTTTGATAAGAAGCGAGTAATGTATGATCTTTCATTGACTGAAGTGAAGGGCGGCAAGACGGTAGCCCTACACCTCGGAGAGATGCAATGGGTAGGCGCACAGTGTGTAGCCCCAACTTCCCGCCTTAGAAAAATAGAGGACGAACCTGAGGCTAAGGTAACTATCCAGCTCTGGAAGGAAGAAGAAGACCGGGATATAGCCACGGTGAGTCAGAGCCAGATTTTAGAGATCTTTGAAGGCAAGGTAAAGTATGACAGTAAGGTAGGAAAAGAAGAGAAAGCCGCCCCTGAGAAGGCAAAGGGATCTTCAAAGAAAAAAGTGAAGGGTAAAACGACTTCGGCCTCATGGGATTGGTTAGAGAAGATCCCTATTGAGAAGATTTGCCTTCCTGTACCCCTTCCTGGCAAGGATCATAGGAATACAACCGGGGAAGTAGCGGGGGACTGCCCATTTTGCGGCTCGGAGAGTCATACTGGGAACCTTAGCGTTAATGTGAAAACTGGTCAATGGCATTGTTTTAAGAGTAACGGCGGCGGTGGGCGACTGGAGCTATTGGCCGTCGTTATGGGCCTCATAGAGTGCGGGGAAGCCGGGCCTGGTTGTCTGAAGGGGCATTATAAAGCCCTATTTGAGGAGCTGAGGAAGAGAGGGTACAATGTACCTGAGGCTGTAGGCAAGAATGCAACTGAGAAACGCAAGAGTCTCATCTATGTGCTGAGAGATACGGTATTATCACTCATGCCCATAGCAACGGCGGTATCGGGGGAAATGTTCCGTTGGGAGCATGGGGGATATAAGTCTCTGCCCCCTATGGAGATGAAAGGGATTATGCAAGAGTTGGCCGAAGGGATGGGGGAAAAAGTAGAGCCCCGGCTTATCAGAGATACCTATGAGGCTTTGCAGCTTAAGACGGTACAAATCATAGAGGAAGACCCTTACGTGCTCCCTGTAGCCAATGGGATACTTTACCTTGATCATCTTCGTAGGAACATGCCAGGGGCAAAGATCAGGTTCGTACCCTACAAAGACGGGGAATTGCCGCCCCTGTCAGCCCTGTCAGTTGCCTATGATCCTTTGGCTACATGCGATGCCTTCATAGAGCACCTACAGCAAAGCACTGAGGACCCTTCCAGGGACATAGACGTGCTGCAAGAGTATGCAGGCTTTACTTTGTTCAAAAAGCAGCTCTTTGCTAAGACCTTGTGCCTGGTAGGACCTGGAAGAGACGGTAAAAGTGTTTTTGTCAACGTGATCATTAACATGCTCGGAGGACACCAAACTTGCGGCGTCACCCCTCAGAGCATGAGTGAGCGGTTCGCTTCTCATGCCATGTATGGGAAGCTGCTTAACACCGTGGGAGAGATGCCCAAAGCTAAGATAATGGAGACCAAAGGGTTCAAAGAAGCTACGGGGAACGATTGGGTAAGCATAGAGCAAAAGTTCATGCTTCCTTATCGGGTTAGATTATGGCTGAAGCATATTTTCCTAGCAAACAAGGTCCCCCGTGCCGATGATGACAGCGATGCATACTTTGATAGGTTCATATTCATTGTCTTCCCTCATCAGTTCGGAGTAGGCAACGGAACCGCCGCGGCTGATCATTACAGGGAGGAGCGCCTTAGTACTCCTGCAATGCTTTCAGGGGTGCTAAATTGGGCTCTTGCCGGGCTTAAGCGGCTTATCAAGAACGATGAATTTTCTCATCAAGGAGACCTAAGCGAAAGAATACAAGCTCATGAGCAATTTACGGAACCAGTAGACGTTATAGATGAAGTAGTAACGAAGCTTTGTGTAAAGTCCCCGGCCTTTAAGATGAACATGAAACAGTTCATGATGGTGCTTGAAGAGGTTTGTTTTATGCAAGGAAAGAGTTTGCCTCATAGCGGTAAGGTAACAAGAACGCTAAAAGACCTTCATTATAAAGTCTCATGGCTTAAGGGGCTGGCATCGGAAGGAAAGAGGGATACATACGAAGAGTGGATCTATGGTTTGGGATTCTCTCCAGGGTGCGAAGAGGACGCCTATGTTAAGTTGGTGAGTGCTCCGAGGAGCCGGGTTAAGGAAAGAATAAGAGAAATAAATCAAGAAAATAAGCCGGTTGATGCTGGAATTTCAGCATCAACCTAAACCAT
>JADHEF010001658.1_pt1 | contig 12632 bp, 11 predicted proteins | sample 8952391 | NCBI WGS metagenome assembly JADHEF01 (sample SAMN16124439, study PRJNA663245) | bioreactor sludge metagenome | isolation source: sludge (nitrite) | place: India:Bengaluru | collected 2019-02-28
GTTCTGTATTATGAAAGGCTGAGTGAAAACAGTCAACCGGATTTTTGAACCGGGCAAAGAGCCGTTGTGACGTCATCGTTCCCGGTTCGCTTTTCACTTCGGTTCATCTTCTCTCCCCCTGAAATTACAGTTCCTTTTCTTCCCGGTTCGGATTACACTTGAGCGCTTATTAACTGGAGGTGCCTCATGCGTAAATTGCTCATGCTGTTGTTGGTGCCGGCCCTGGCCGGTATGTGTCAGGAAACCCCCAAGCCTGCCGCCGCGCAGGAAGGGAAAAGTTATGTGCGCGTGAAAAAGGGTGAGGATCAGCAGGACGTCTTGCTGCAGGACGTCGCAGCGTTCTTGGAAAAGGCCGACCATTTCTATCTGGCCACGTGCGAGGGCGACGGTGCCCGCGTGCGGCCGATTAAATATACGTACGTTCTGGACAATAAGCTGCTTTTCGTGACCTCCTCCAAGAAGGAGGTGTACGGTCAGCTGATTAAGAACCCGAAGGTTGAAGTCTCACAGACAGCCGCGGACAAGAGTGCCTATCTGCGCTACAAAGGACTCGCGGCGCCGTGTACGGATGAAGCCGTCAAGGCCAAGGTGCTTGAGGCCTTCCCCAACTTTCAAAAAAGCTTCAAAGAAAATCTCGTGATCTTTTGGATCGAACCGGAGATGGTCGGCCTCTTCCCCATGAAGGGCGGCCAGGCCAAGACGAAGACGTTCACGAAATGAGATGCTTCGTCCGTAGCCTCTGTTTCCGTTGTTGGTTTGTAAGGTGCGAACAGTAGGGAAGGGAACGCATGCGCTGGCTGGGACTTTTTTGGGTTGTGTTCGCCTGTGCGGGACAGGCCGCGTCGTTGGATAATCTGCGTTGCGAATACCGGGTGAATCCGCTCGGCATCGGTGAGCGTGAGCCGCGCCTGTCCTGGGTCATGAAAGACAGCAGCGGCTCTCGCGGAATCCGACAGACCGCCTATCAGATCCTCGTTGCCTCATCTCCCGAAAAGCTGGCGCGCGACGAGGCTGACCTGTGGGATTCGGGGCGTGTCCGCTCCTCGAAAAGCATTCAGATCGTCTACGGCGGCAAGGCGCGTCAAGCGCGTGAGTTCAGCTTTTGGAAAGTCCGCGCGTGTTTTGTTCTTGGTTATGGCGAAGGGCCGGAAAAGGCCACGGCGTGGAGCGAGGCCGCGGTCTGGTCCATGGGCCTTCTGCATGCGGCGGACTGGCGTGCCGAATGGCTGCGGGTCGAAGAGGTGACGCCGGAGGACGCGGCGCAAAAACCGGCTCCGCCGAAGCTGACGGTCATCAGCGCGGTCTATGGCACGCATGACAATCAGCGGAAATTCGACGTCACCGAAAAAGTCCGTGAAAGTGTCGCCTCCAAGGGAGGCGTGCTGATGGTTCAGGCCAGTAATGCGAATTTCGGCGATCCCGCCGTCGGCGGCGGCAAGCGCCTGGAGGTCGTTTACGAGGTGGCGGGCAAGCGCTATACCGTCAGTGCCGGTGAAGGCATGTTTGTCACGGCGTCGGAGCCGGCCGACGCGTTTGAGGCGCCGCGCGTCAAGCGGCTCCAGACCCCGCGTTACCTGCGTCGCGACTTTTCGGTGGCGGACCGGCCGGTGCGTGCCACGCTGTATGCTACGGCGCTGGGGCTGTATGAAATGCGGCTCAACGGGCAGCGCGTGGGCGATGCCCTGCTGACGCCCGAATGGACCGCCTACGATAAGCGCGTTCAGGTGCAGGCTTATGATGTGACGCCGCTCGTGCGTCAGGGCGCGAACGCGCTGGGCGCCCTGCTCGGTAACGGCTGGTACTGCGGCACGGTGCAGTGCTGGCCGCCTCAGATCTGCCTGTACGGTTACGAGCCGCGGCTCAAGGCGCAACTAGAGATCGAGTGTGCGGACGGCAAGCGACAGATTGTGGCTACCGACGATGCGTGGCTGGGTTCGCTCGACGGGCCGCTGCGTTTCTCCGGCATCTACGAGGGCGAAACCTACGACGCGCGCAAGGAGATGGACGGCTGGGATGCCCCCGGCTTTAAATCCGACGCGCGCTGGCAGCCCGCCCTGATCGACCGCGCCGCGAAGGCGGGTGCGCTCGTGTGGCAGCGCAGCGAGCCGATCCGTGTGACGCGGGAGCTGAAGCCGGTGGCTGTGACCGAGCCCAAGCCTGGCGTATTCGTGTTCGACTTCGGGCAGAACATGGTGGGCTGGACGCGGCTGAACGTGCGCGGGGCGGCGGGCGACACCATCGAGCTGTTCTATAACGAGATGCTGAATCCGGACGGCACTGTCTACCGGGACAACCTTCACGCCGGCAAGATGGGCAAGGCGCAGAGCCAGACCGTCCGCTACACGTTGCGGGGCGGCGCTGATGAAACCTATGAGCCCCACTTCACCTACATGGGCTTCCGCTATGTTGAAGTGGCGGGCCTGAAAGCGAAGCCCGACGCGTCGCTCCTGACGGGCCGCGTATTCCATACGGCCTTTCAGCAAACGGGCAATTTCACCTGCTCTGACCCGCAGGTGACCCGCCTGGTGGAGAACATCCAATGGTCGCAGCGCGGCAACATGATGGGCATCCCGACGGATTGTCCGCAGCGCGATGAGCGCGCGGGCTGGGCGGGTGACGCGCAGTTTTTCATGCCCACGGCAGTCTACAATTTCGATGTGGCGGCGTTTTTCAGCAAGTGGCTGTTCGACATGTGTCAGGATTCATTCGTCGAGGGCAAAGGGTTCGCCGACATGGCGCCTTACTACGGCAAGCTCGGCGCGGGTAACACGGGTTGGGGTGACGCGGGTGTCGTGTGCCCCTATGTGCTTTACCGGACCTACGGCGACACGCGCGTGATCGAGGCTCATTACGCCCAAATGAAACGGCATGTTCTCACGCTTTCATCGGCGTGCACCAACTCCATCCGCGGCCCCGGCGCCTACGGCGATTGGCTCAACGTTGGGGGCGGGGCCAAGGGCGAAGTATGCGGCACGGCGTATCAGGTCTATCTCGCGGAGCTGATGGCGGAAATGGCTGCGGCGATCGGTCAGGGCGCGGATGCGGCGTCGTTCGGCGCGATGGCGCGGGAAGCGCGCGCGGCATTCCGGAAAGCCTTCTTCAGGGAGGACGGGTCGATCGCGGAGAGTAGCCAGACGGGATACGCGCTGGCCTTCACCATGGGGCTGGTGCCGGAGGCGCTGCGTGGCAAGGCGGCGGCGAAGTTCAAGGGCGAAGTCGAGCGGTTCAAAGATTGCGTGGCGACGGGCTTCATCGGCACGCCGCGTCTGTTGACCGGGCTCCACGCGGCGGGGCTGGACGACGCGGCTTACCGCATGCTGTTGCGGCGCGAGTATCCCTCGTGGCTTTATCCGGTGACGCTCGGCGCGACCACGATCTGGGAGCGGTGGGACGGCTGGCGTCCCGACAAGGGGTTTCAGGACCCGAGCATGAACTCCTTCAACCACTACGCGTTCGGCTCCTGCGGACATTACCTTTTCGAATGCGTGGGCGGCATCGTCGCGCTTGAGCCCGGCTATCAGTCCTTCACGGTCGCGCCGGTGATCGGTGAGGGGCTGGAGTGGGCCGCCGCATCGTACGACTCGATCTACGGCAAGATTGTTTCCGAATGGAGGAAATTCGGCGGCAAGGTTCAGCTCAAGGTGGTCGTGCCGCCGAATACGCGCGCGGTCATTAGCCTGCCCGCGGCTGCGGCTGAGCGGGTGAGTGAGGGCGGTGTGCCGTTGGCCAATGCGCCGGGGCTCTCATTCTTGGGCGCGGGCGACGAACACGTCCGTGTGCATGCCGGGGCGGGAACATATGCGTTCGGGTTTTAGGCCAGCGGACGCCATGCGCGCCCGTCGCGTGCGAGAAGCTCATCCGCCGCTGTCGGCCCCTCAGATCCCGCCGGATAGGTGTGTAGCGGGCATGCGTCGGGGTTGTCGTACCAAGTCTCCAGCACCGGTGTGAAAAGGCGCCAAGCCGCTGCGATCGTCTCGTTGCGCACGAAAAGGGTGTGGTCGTGCAGCATGGCGTCGAGCAGTAGCCGCGCATAGGCGTCGGGCACATCCAATTCGTCGCCCAGGTCCGCGTACTGAAACGTCAGAGGCAGCTCTCCCATGCACAGCTTTGGCCCCGGCCGTTTGGCTTGCAGGTGCAGGCTCATGCCCTCGTCGGGCTGGACGGTCAGCACCAGCGCGTCCGGCTCACAAGTGCCGAAAAGCGTGTGTGGGGAGGGTTTGAAGACCAGCGTGATCGTGCTGGTCCGCGCGGCAAGGCGCTTGCCCGAACGCAGGTAGAAGGGCACTCCGTGCCAGCGCGGCGTGTCGATCCAGAATTTCGCGGCCGCAAAGGTCTCGACCGTTGATTCGGGGCTGACGCCGGGCTCTTCGCGGTAAGCGGGCAGGCCGTGGCCCTCGGCGTACTGGCCGCGCACCAGACAGGTCTGGAGAGCCTCGACAGGAAAGGCCCGAATGGCCCGGATCAGGGCGAGCTTTTCTTTGTGGATCGCGTCTGCGGAAAACTCGGACGGGGCTTCCATGGCAATCAGCGCCAGCATTTCCAGCAGGTGGTTCTGGAACATGTCGCGCAGGAGCCCGGCCTGTTCATAGTAGCCGGCGCGGTGCTCGACGCCGAGGGTTTCAGCCACGGAAATCTGGACGTGGTCCACATGTCGCGCGTTCCAGATCGGCTCGAACAGGATATTGGCGAAGCGCAGGACCAGAATATTCTGGACCGTGTCCTTGCCGAGATAATGGTCGATGCGGAAAATCTGATCTTCGCGCACGTAGCGCTGGAGAAAAGCGTCGAGCGCGGCGGCCGAGGCTGCGTCGGAACCGAACGGCTTTTCGAGCAAGAGGTGGCGCCAGGCGCTGCTGTTCTCGGGTTCGTCGAGGAGCCCCGCGCCTGCGAGCCGGGCGGTGATCGGCTGATAGGAAGAAGGCGGTATGGCCAGGTAGTAGAGTCGGTTGAAGGGCGCGGGGGTTTCCAGCCGGTCGAGCGCGTCGAGCTGTGTGGCGAGGTGTTTGAACGTGGATGGGTCCGTTTCGTCGGTGCGCACGTAGGTGACGCGGGTGAGGAAACGGTCGATCAGAGTCTGCGCGGCTTTCGGGAGCACCTTGGCGACGAGCTCGCGGTACGAGGTGTCGTCATGCTCCGAGCGTCCGCAGCCTACGATGCGCGAGGTGGCGTGCAGTAGATCGCGCGCATGGAGCTGGAAGAGCGATGGGAGGAGTTTGCGTCGGGCAAGATCGCCGGTGCCGCCGAAGAGCACCAGCACGCAGGGGGCGGGTGAGACTTCCAGACAGAAGCGGGCGGGTGTGTGTTTTGTACGCATGATGTTGATATTACAGTGGAATATGCATGGATTGTCAATCTCTCCATTCCGCTCCTGATCGCGGCCCCGTTGGCGCATAAATCCGACTTCCCCCGACCCGCGTTTTTTGATACAAATCTACCAGTTCTTTTTTTGCCAGCATAGCTCAGTTGGTAGAGCACTTGATTTGTAATCATGAGGTCATCGGTTCGACCCCGATTGCTGGCTCCATCTTAAAGCCCTTAAAACACCTTGTTTTATTGGGCTTTTTTGTTTTTTATGGCTCAACCACACAACGCGGGCTTGTCTTCGCTACGGCGCTTTTTTCGTCCTGGTTACGGAACTGGTTTTTGCAGTCCCCACGCCCATGTTCGACCGGTCATATAAAGCAAAAAACCCCGTAAACATTGGCGTTTACGAGGCATTCTTACTGTAAAAGGCTGGTGGGCGGTGAGGGACTCGAACCCCCGACATTCTGGGTGTAAACCAGAGACGCAAATATAAAAATAAATGAAATAAATTATATGTAATTACTTTTAAATTAAAGTTTCGGCAAATATTCGGTAAATCTGCTTGCTATCCATGCCCTACTTTTGCACAATTGCGCACATCGAACCAAATGGGTTTAAAAGCGAGGTGCGTATGGGCCTGGAACTGAAAAAGGGGCGCGACGGTCAACTGGTCATGACGTGGTACGGGCGTTGGACTGAGAACGGGAAGCGCAAAAGCACCGCCCTGTGCGATGCCTTGGGGACACCCCCGGCATCCCTTTCCATCAATGATGAGGGCGACGCGGCTTTTGAAAGGTCCCGCAAAAAGGCCGAGGGACTGCTTGCCAACCACGAGAGAGAAGCAAGCCAGAAAGGGCACGCAGATCACCTCATGGAAAGGCTGATTGAAGCCAAGACCGGCAGCAAGGTGGAATATGCGAGGCTGACAGACCTTCCGGCCTTGTGGCGCGGGATTGACCGCGAGGGCGGGGCACCTTCGGAAAAACACCTCGCTTGGTGTGATTCCGTTTTCAAGCGGTTTGCGGCGGCGGTGGCGTGTGAATACCTTTACGAGGTCAAGCCGGATCACATCAAGGCGTTTCTGGACGGGGTGCGCAAGACCCACACCAACAAGACCGTAAAGGACATGACAACGGTCATACGGGCGGCTTTCAAGCGGCTTTTGCCAGTCGGTTCGGAAAACCCCTTCGGCAAGACCATACAGAAGCGCAAGGCACGGGTGGCGGGTGACGGCGGCATGGTGGCGCGACTGGCGTTGACAGGGGCGCAGCTTGAACAGCTTTACGAGACCGCCCGACCCGACCCCATGCTTTACGCGCTGACCGTTTGCGCGGCATGTACGGGCATGCGAATCGGGGACGTTTGCCAGTTGCGCTGGCAGTCGGTTGACCTGCGGGCGGGCTGGGTACGGGTAGCCACATCGAAGACGGGCGTTGAAATCGAGGTGCCTATATTCGACAGGTTGCGCGAGGTTTTGGAGTCCGCCCTTGCCGACCGCGAGCCCAAAGCGGTGTATGTGTGGCCGGATGCGCAACTCCTTTTCGCGGGGAAGCCCAACCCGACATACGCCTATGACGAAAACGACACCCCTGCCGAGCGTAGGGCGAAAATGTATCTCATCCCGCCGAACCCAAACGGGATTTACTACCGGGGCAAGGCGTTGTTTGCGCGTGCTTTTGCCGACACCCCGCCTAATGCGCTTAAACCGCGCCAGGACGCGCCCGAGAGTGCTGACCTTGCCGATGTATTCCCCAAGGTGTCGGAGGCTGTCGGGAGCGCGGGATTCGCTGATTCCAAGCGTGCCCGCGTTATGGACACCCTCACACGTTACGCACGCGGGGAAAGCTACCGGGACATCGAGAAAGCGACCGGACGGAAACGGTGTATCATATCGCAGGATCTGCATGATGCGGAGTTGGTTTCAAACTATCGCCTGCGGTGCGGTTTGGTGGGCGAGAGGGGCACAACCAAGAAAAGCGGGCGCGACCTCAAAACGCTGATTGCCGACACAAGGCAAAGCCGGAAGATCGGGCAACACGCCGCCTCATTGCTGGGCTGGCATAACTTGCGCGGCACGTTCGTTGTTTTAGCCCTCAACGCCGGGGTGCCGTTTGAGACAGTGGCGAAATGCACCGGGCACACAACGGCGAAAACGATCCGCGATCACTACGACAACCAGACGCGAGAGCACACGAAACAGGCCATGCAAAGCGTAGGGGTGCAACTCAGCGGCAAGGGAGCAAGGAAGGAGCTGCCGGAAGCCAAGGCCGACCCCGTGGCGGCGGTAGCGGCCCAGCTTCAAGCCCTGTCCCATGAACAACGGGCGCAACTGGCCGCGCTGCTGGCAGAACGTAAGTAAACCAAACGCAAGCAAAGATTGACGCACCGCAACGCGAGTGAAACAATATGAGCGCCTTTGGTTAGGACGGGGCAAGGGGGGGGATAATGAAAAGCGAGGAGAGGGAAAGAGGGGACAGTATAGTGATTGAACTCCAGCGAGCGGCATCAAACTCATCGATTCGAACCTCTGACTTGCTACGGAAAGCATTGCTTGTAGCAATGAAGTTAAAAATCATTGACCAAGAACCTTGGATTCAGTCCGAGTTGAATGGGTATTCTAATGCAGACCCCAATCCTTTTCCCCCATACAGGTTGTTAGACGGCGAAGTCCAACAAGACAAGTCATACGCTGCAGTTTATGGCTGCTCTCCATATTCAAACTCAATTTCCCGCTCCTCCTATGGATATTTCAAACGGCAGGCGTGTAATATATCTATTACCGACATCGAAGTACTTCTTAATGATTATACAGATGATAATGAAGTTGACATACCTTGCACTTGCCCGCCATTCGTGAAGAAGGTAACGGAGACACCGGGGCCGCTAGTACTGACTGTTCAGGCATCGAGAGCGCGCTGTATTGTCGAAGCGGTTCGGACTAGAATCTTCAATTGGGCGTTGACACTTGAAGAGAAGGGCGTTAGTGGCGAAAACCTGCAATTCTCCGATGAACCGATGAAAAGCGAGCGTGCTGATATTGTCGTAGCGTCGCCTGCACAGACCGGCGCGGGCGAACCTCCGAAGCCGAGCAAGCAACGCTCGCCAGTAACGGAAAAAGAAGCCGCCGACATATGCGACTGTACTTCGCGGACAATACGCAACTGGGAAGCCGGGATTCATACGCCGAAAAATCCACCGTGGCCGGGACTTCACAGCGTGACCGCCATCAAAGCGTTCGCTGTTACGCGGAAGAGCGACCGACAGAGCAAACAAGCAATACGAAACATGACACACGGCGACATGGACAAACTGCCAAACCGAGCCGTTAGCAGGTGAAAACGTGCGATGGTTTTGTGCCGTCCTGCTATACGCGGGGCGGCTTTTTTGTGCCCGAAAGCGGAAACAAAACGGAAACTTTGAAAATCATTTTTACCCAATGAATACAAGGACACAGTGACATTTTCACCCTGTTTAAAGCGGAAGGAAAGCGGCAATTCCGGTGTGTGTGTGAAGTCGCACAACGCGACAGAAAGGGAACACACACATGAGCAAAGAGCAACTGATAGGGCGACTGCTAACCGCAACGCCGAGCGAACTGGAAAAGATCGAGGCCGTTTTCAGCGGCAAGGCCAACGCGCAACCCGACACGGGCGACCGCCGTTTGCTGACGTTGATGGACGTGGCGAGGGAACTGAACGTCAGTCGAATGACTGTCCATCGTATGTGTGCTGACGGCCGCCTGCCGGTGGTCGAGACCCGCGCGGGGCGGCGGCGCGTACCCAGCGCGGCGATCACGGAGTTTCTCAAGGGAATGGCGGTGGCATGATGAGGACAGTGACACTACCCTCCAAGGTCTGCCGATCCCAGCATAAACCCGACGCCTGCTGCCGCCGTCTGCCGCGCTGTCGCACCTGCGGCCGCGTGCTGGCGTTCGACTGGCATACCGGATTTTGCTTTGAATGCGAACAGAAAGCCAAAATCGCTGTCGCCGCCGAGGTCGACCCGGGTAGATCCTGCAAGTCGTGTCAGCACACACCGGTTGCATCCGCCGTCAAAGAAACCGGAGGTGACAAATGAAAGCGGCTTTTGAAATAGCCACGAAAGAAGCCGATCCCCCCACACCCCCCACGCAGGCCGATCCGCTTGCGAACCTGAAGGACTTCTGCGGGCGACCGAGAGAGCCTGAAAGTCAGTTGGTTGCTGAAGACCCCCTGATTTGCCGGTCACTTGCCGATCTTGCCCCCCCGTTACCCGAAAAGGATAATCCCGACGCCCTTTTCAGAAACGGATGGCTACGCAAGGGTGGCGGCGCTTTCTTGGTGAGCACGTCAGGCACGGGCAAAAGCGTGTTGACAGTTCAAGCGGCGCTGCTTTGGGCACAGGGGCGTCCCGCTTTCGGCATCGAGCCGGTACGTCCGTTGAGAATCGGTATCGTGCAGGCCGAGGACGACGACGAGGATATGGTGACCTTCCGGAACGACATCACGGACGGACTTGTCGAGCAGGCGGGGTTAGACCGGGATCAGGTGGAGGCGGCGTGGGCGGGCATTCTCCTGTTCGATGCGGTCGGTAAGTTTGGTGATGCGTTCATCGAACATTTGGGCAAAATATTGGAAAAACATCCGGAGCTCGATCTTCTAATCGTCAACCCGTTTCAGAGTTTCTTCGGTGGTGACGTGTCGCGAAACGCCGAATTATCTTTTTTTCTTCGGGGCAGTCTTGACCCCCTGATTAAGCCGAACAAGGTCGGCGTGCTGTTCGTTCACCACACCAACAAGCCGCCGAACGCGAAAGAACGCACCGGCTGGGGGACTGACTCGTTCGCAAGTTACATAGGCGCGGGCGGCGCGGAATTCGTGAACTGGGCGCGGGCCATGCTGGCCTTAATGCCGTGCGAGAATGACAGTGGCCTGTTTCGCCTGACGGCGGCGAAACGGGGGCAACGGCTTGGGTGGAAAGACGCGGCGGGCGAACCGACCAACGTCCGGTTTATCGCGCACAGCAAGAACCGGATTTTCTGGCGGGACGCGACGCCGGAAGAGGCGGAAGCGGCACAGACTTCATCCGGAGGGAAGAAAAAGCCCTCCGACCCCAAGGCCGACGCCGAGCAACTCGCCAACCGACTGCGTGAACAGGCGATGCCCCTTTCGGATGCCCGGTCGCTCGCCGGGCAGTTGTTCCACCGAACAAGGGGGCGTGAGGCGTTCGACTTACTGAAAGCAAAACACGATGCATTTGGGCTTTCGCTGGTTCAAGCCAGATCCAAGGGCTGCATGTTCATCGGGGTAAAAGCCCAAGCCGAGGATGCGGCAAAGAAGTATGACGCCCAATGAAGGGGCAACCCCGGCACGAAGGGCTGTGGCGAGTATCTGGCCAGCGGGCCTAATGGAGAGTCTTGCCAGTTTTGCCAGTCTTGCCGAAACAGTAATTTGGCAGAACTCCCCACCCGCTCCACCCAGTTTTGCCAGTCATGCCACTCCCCCCTTTAGGGGGGTATGGCGGCAAGGCTGGCGTGGGGGCAACCGGCATTAACAACGGAGAAGAAACATGAGAACGGGAATCGGACATGGACGGGGAACGGCTCTGAGCAAATACCGCGAGCGGCTGGCATGGCTGGCCGGCAACGTCGGGCGACGCAACGAGTCGCTGCTGGGCTTGTGCAACTGCGGAGTGCGGGCCGGACTGAACGACGCGCAGATGGAACGTGAAATCATCTGCGCAAGCGGCACACCGCCTTTGACAATAGCCGAAGTGCGCAGGGCCATCGGAATGGCGCGGCGCGGCCAGTCCGTTCCGACGGGGCGGCGAATGCGACCCACACCGTGGCGGCCAGCCCCAAAGCCGCCCTCGCCGCTGGGGTCGGGAGCCGCCTCGTTTGTCGCCCGCATGATCGAACGCGGGACCGGCGCGACGTTCGAGACGTTGACAGCTTCATCCCCGGCGGCAATTCCCCCCGAGCCTTGGAAGCAGACCGCTTGCTTCCTTAGCGCGATGTATGATGACACCGACTATCTGTTCTGCGGCGAGGACTACCACAAGGGCGTGTTGGGCAAGAACGTGCTCATGGTCAAACACTGGCGTCAACTCGTCAACATCACCCAACAGGTCTTGCCGTACCCGCTGCTGATCGCCAACCCCCTGACGGGGAACGAAGGCCGGACGAAAGACGGCAAGCCCTCTTTCCGCTGCTCCGAGTGCGTGAGGCGGCACCGCTACGCCCTTGTCGAATTCGACGCCATGCCGCTTGAGGAGCAATGCGCATTCTGGGCCGGTGTGATCGAGACGGAAATGCTCCCCTTGCGTTCGCTTGTCTACTCGGGTGGCAAGTCCCTTCACGGGCTGGTCGAGATCGGGGCGGCCGACCGCGCAGCGTGGGACAAGACGCTGGACACCCTCCTGTGTGCGGTCTGCAACCTCAACGCCCCAAATAAACGTCATGCCGACCGTGCCTGCCGCAACCCCGACCGCATGACCCGGCTTGCCGGAGCTTGGCGACAGGACAAAGAAAAACGGCAGAAGCTCCTCTGGTTGGCTGCTCCCCGATAGCCGACAACACTGAAATAACAGTTCCGAGCCTTACCGCGCCACCTTGGGCAGACCTTTGCCCGTTGTCCCGTTTTTGGGACAGCTTGACCCGATTGACCGGGGGTCATGGTCATAGGCGTCGTTGACGATGGAGGTGCCGCTGCCGGGGATGGTGACGGAGGTCAGTGCGCAGTAGTAGAAGGCGTTTTCGCCGACAGAGGTGACGCTGTCGGGGATGGTGACGCTGGCAGGGATGTGCAGCCGCCGAAGGCTCCCCGGCCGATGGAGGTGACGCTGGCGGGGATGGTGACGCTGGCGAGGGATGTGCAGCCGAGGAAGGCTTCGTCGCCGATGGAGGTGACGCTGGCGGGGATGGTGACGGAGGTTAGGGCGGTGCAGTTGTAGAAGGCGTTGTTCCCGATGAAGGTGACGCCGTTGCCGATGGTGACGGAGGCGAGGGATGTGCACCAGGCGAAGGCTAAGTTCCCGATGGAGGTGACGCTGGCGGGGATGGTGACGCTGGCGAGGGATGTGCAGCTGTCGAAGGCTAAGTTGCCGATGGAGGTGACGCTGGCGGGGATGGTGACGGAGGTTAGGGATGTGCAACCGTAGAAGGTGTTGTTCCCGATGGAGGTGACGCTGGCGGGGATGGTGACGGAGGTTAGGGATGTGCAACCGCCGAAGGCTTCGCCGCCGATGGAGGTGACGCTGCCGGGGATGGTGACGCTGGCGAGGGCGAAGCAACAGGCGAAGGCTTCGCCGCCGATGGAGGTGACGCTGCCGGGGATGGTGACGCTGGCGAG
>JADHEF010001659.1_pt1 | contig 12632 bp, 9 predicted proteins | sample 8952391 | NCBI WGS metagenome assembly JADHEF01 (sample SAMN16124439, study PRJNA663245) | bioreactor sludge metagenome | isolation source: sludge (nitrite) | place: India:Bengaluru | collected 2019-02-28
CGCATTTTGCTTCTAGCCCAGGTAAGGCGTGCAACAATACAAGACCAAGAGGCTTTGCTTGAGTGGCTACTAAAAAAGTTCAATCTTGAAGCACATAAAAAAGAACTCAGACGTTAGTTTAATGGTTTAGGCATCACGTCCACTTCTACGGAGGGATAGTGACTGTGCCAAAATCCTGAATCTTGAGGGATGGGCAATGTTCAGGACAATTTGCCATTATTCTTGGATCCGGCCAGATCTTCCCAAACGCGAAGATGTAAATATTTTGCTGGCGCATAGAAAAGCATGACCTTAGTCTCCCTCTGCTTTGAGGTCCACCAGCCCATCCGGCTCAAGAAGAATTTCTTCTGGGACGGCTATCCCCTCAAGGAGGTGGCGCCCGATCTGCGGGACTACTATTTCGACCATCAGGAGAACCGCAGGATCTTTGAGCGGGTGGCAGACAAATGCTATCTGCCCGCCAATCAGGTGATCCTGGAGAGCATCAGGCGGTTTGAGGAATCAGATAAGCCCTTTTGCGTCGCCTACAGCTTTTCCGGTGTCTTCTTAGAGCAGGCCCGAGCCTACAGGCCGGAGGTTTTGGACTCCTTTGTCCGGCTGGTGGATACGGGAAGGGTGGAGGTTATGGAGCAGACCTACTATCATTCCCTATCAAGCCTCTACGAGGACCAGAGGGAGTTTACCGAAGAGGTAAAGATGCACCGAGAGGCGATATGGGAGCTCTTCGGGCTGCGTCCTACCATATTCGAGAATACAGAGCTGATTTACAATGACCAGGTGGCCAGGATGGCCGAGAGTATGGGCTACAAGGCCATATTCACGGAGGGGACGCTGGCCGATCCCAATTATGTCTACCGCCCGCCGGAGACGAGCCTGTCTTTGCTGCTCAGAAATTATAAGCTCACAGACGACATAGGATTTCGCTTCTCCTCCCACAACTGGGCGGAGTATCCCCTCACCGCAGACAAGTATGCATCCTGGCTAGCAGCCGCCCCAGGTCAGTGCATAAACATCTTCTGCGACTATGAGACCTTCGGGGAGCACCAGTGGGCCGATACCGGCATCTTCGAATTCCTCCGTCATCTCCCCGAGAAGATAAACAGCCATGATATTCTCCGCTTTGCCACTCCGGCAGAGATCGCCCGCCAGATCCCACCAAAGGAGGAGCTGTCCATTAGGGATTATATCTCCTGGGCGGACATAGAGAGGGACACCAGCTGCTGGCTGGGTAACGCCCTGCAGCAGGCCTGCTTTATCTACCAGAAGAGGCTGGAGGCTCCGGCCCGGGAGAGCGGAGAGGATTTTCTGAGGATCTGGAGGACTCTGGGCATCTCCGACCATCTCTACTACCTATTCACCCACGGAGGAGCACCGGGAGAGGTGCACAATTACTTCAGCCCCTACGGAATCCCCTATGACGCCTCAGTCACCTACTTCAGCGTTCTGGCCGACCTGCACTACCGGCTCAAGAAGAGGATCCATCTGGCCGATGCCCCCTTCCGCTTTGCCACCGGCGTGGATCAGTTCACGGGAGATGTAGCCTGGAGCCTGGCGGGTATGAGAGAGGCTCTCCGGACCGTGTCCCCGGAGTCTCTGGAGTATCACAGCCGGCGGGGAGATCTGGCCTTCTGGGTGGGCACGAGCCTAGGGGACGGGGCTTTGGCAGAGAGGATCTCCCGATCCAAGAGGCTCAAGGGAGAGCGGCTGAGAGAGAGGCTGATCAAAGCAGTGGAGTTGGCTCTGGAGGAGGCAAGATGAGTCCCTCATTCCTCTCCCGGCCTCAGAGCTATCAGGAGGCCACCGACAGGGAATGGCTGGTCGGAAACGGCCTGGGCGGATATGCTTCATCCACCTTGTGCGGCAGCAATACCAGGGCTTATCACGGCCTGCTGGTGGCAGCCTTGCAGCCACCCAAGGATCGCTGGCTCATGCTCTCTTTCCTGGACGAAGAGATAGACGGGCAGCATCTGGCCTGCCACCAGTATCCTGGGGCGATTTATCCCCAGGGGTACCAATACATCCGGGAATTCCGGCAGGATCCCTTTCCCCGCATCTGCTATGAGGTAGGAGAGGCTCGGGTGGAAAAGACCATCTTCATGATCCGGGGCGAGAACACCACCATCGTCAGATATCGGATCACAGGGAGCGAGGGGAGCTTTTCCATTGTTCCCATAATCCACAGCCGAAGCTTTCATGCCGCCCGACCCCTGCCCCTCCTGCAGATGGAGGAGTTAAACCGCGGGACCCTGATCCGGTCATCCGAAAGACCGTATGCCCCGCTAACCTTGCTCTCAGACGGGCCGGACTTTCGGGCGGATGAGAGGGTCTACTATAACTTCGAGTACGAGGCAGAGCGGAGCCGCGGCCTAGCCTGGAAAGAGGATCTCTTCTCCCCCGGTCGCTTCCAGATGGATCTCTCCGGAGAAGCGGAGTTTGCCATAGCCGCCTCCGCCTGGAGGAGCAGCATGCCTGACTGGCGAAGCGAGATGGCAACGGAGAGATCCCGCCTGGAGGCTTTAAAGGCTCCCAGGCCCGAGCTGGCTATAGCCGCAGACAGCTTCCTGGTCCGCAGGGGAGCAGGCCTGAGCATCATCGCCGGGTATCACTGGTTTGACGACTGGGGGCGGGATGCTATGATCTCACTGCCCGGCCTGCTTCTCAGCACCGGCCGGACCGAGGAGGCGGCAAGGGTCCTGAGGTCATTTGCCAAGGCCATGAAGGACGGTGTGCTGCCCAACGACCTGGGGGCAGAATCCTATAACACCGTGGATGCCTCCCTCTGGTTTGTCCGGGCTGTGGCCGCTTACTTCGAGCAGTGCAGCGATATGCCCCTCCTGGAAGAGCTGTGGCCGGCGCTGCTGGCAATCTACAGTCGCTACTCTCGACCGGGAGAAGGATTTGGGGCGGACGAGGATGGCCTGATATTCTCTGATGCCGCTCTAACCTGGATGGATGCCCGGGTGGATGGGCGGCCGGTTACCGGTCGGGCCGGGAAGTGCTGCGAGATCAATGCCCTCTGGTACTTGGCTCTAAAAGATATACAGAAGCTGCAAAAGGTACTGGGCAGGGGCGGGGGCTCGAGAAAAGCAGAATTCTTCCGCCTGGCCAATAAGGTAAAGGCCAGCTACAGCCGGTTCTGGAACAGCGAGACCGGATGCCTTTACGATGTCATCGACCATGAGGACGCCTCCATCCGGCCCAACCAGATCATAGCGGCGGGGATAGAAGGCCTCCTGCCTGATGTAATGAGGCAGTCTGTGCTGGATACAGTGACCCGCGAGCTTCTCACTCCCTATGGTCTGCGCACCCTCTCCCCCCGCGACCCCCGTTATTTTGGCAGGTATGAGGGCGGGCCGGCCAGCCGGGATGCTGCCTATCATCAGGGCACAGTCTGGCCCTGGCTTATGGGTCCCTATATCGATGCTCTGCTATCGATCAAAGGCAGGTCAAAAGCAGTTCGCTCCCAGGCCCGGGAGCTTCTCCAGCCGCTTCTATCTATAGCCGTGGGCGGCACGAGAACTCTGCCCGAGGTCTTCGACGGCAGCAGCCCCCACCGGCCAGGGGGATGTGTCTCTCAAGCCTGGTCGGTGGCAGAGGTGCTGAGGGCCTGGAAAAAGGTATCATGAGGGCTTATCTTCAAGCTCCAGACCGGCCTGCAGTGGCATTGCCGCTCTCGGCCAGCCTCTCCGCCTGGTAGAGCTCATAGCTGCCCCGCAGCCTGCCGTCCTGATAGACCAGATCCAGGCGATAGTCTTCCTGCTGGGAATTGACCTTAACCTCCAGGCTGATCTCTTCCTGGGATACCGCTCCCGTTGCCGTGGCTAAAGCATCCGAATCCCCCTCTACAATGGTCCCATATCCTTGCAGCCTGTCGCCGGACGGGATCAGTATGATATCCATGATCTTTGTGGCAGCCTCAGTCCCGCCCCCATTCAGGCTCATCCGCCATTTTCCAGCCAGATCAATGATCGGACCCTCTTTCTGGACCACGGCCACAGCTGCCGAAGCGATGCTGTTGTTCTCGACCTGGTTTGCGGCGGCCGGGCTCTCCTCGGAGCCGGCGCTGTCATTGATCCCGGTGGAGGATTCCACCGCCGCATCGAATAGGGGATCAGCAAGAAAGTCGGTGTTGTCCCGGACCACCCATCTACCGCAACCGGCCCAGGCTGGGCTGGCCAGTATGATAAGAATCAGAGCCAGGCTCAGAATCGATTTCGTCTTCATCTTTTGCTCCTCCTCAGGCTGCCGCCCGGCTGGCGGTGGCATTTCCGCTGCCTATGATCTCCTCGCCGGAGTACAGCTGGTAGCTGCCGCTTACGGTCCGGTCCACCCGGACAAGATCCAGATCAACGCTCTTGTCAATCTGGTTGCCGTATTCGGCTACGACCGTCCAGATGTGCAGGCTCATGGCATCGCTGGAGACTGAGCCGGTAGCAGTTACCTGGATCTTCGAGCCGCCCTCATTGAATACTCCCGAGCCCATGAGGCTCTCGCCGGTCTGAATCAGGTTGAGGGGATTGATGGAGATGCCAGATCCCTCCAGCTTGACCGTCCATTTGCCCTCCACATCCAAGATCTCCGGCTCCTCCTGCTCAGGCTCCTGGGGGACGGCTGCGGCAAGGGCTTCGGTCGGCTGGGCCAGAGGTATCGGCTTGGTATCGGGAACCCTCATATTGGCCCCGATTATGTCCATCTGGGGCAGGGGTCCGGCCCCGGCTGATGGGCTGGGGCTGGCTGCATTATCTGAGGAGACACTGGAACCGGCACCAATGTGATAGACTCGGGTCTCGCTATCCTCCCAGGCCACTGAGCCCTGCCGGGTCACCAGAACTCTGATCTGGTTGTCTCCCACATCAGCCTCAGTGGTATTCCAGGTCCAGCTGCTCTGGCCTCTCCAGCCGGTCATATCCCGGAACTCTCCTCCGGTGGAGGGGCCCGAGAGCTGGAAGTCATAGAGCATGGGCTCGTTCCCGGAAGAGGATGCCTCTGCCATCCAGATAATTGACGATCCCGGGCTCTGGGGGCTGGGAAGGCTTACCTTCACGCTGGATATCGTGGCATTGGCATTGGCCCTGGCGGCGCTGCCCAGGGCCACGGCCGGTGAGGAGGCAGATGATGCCGATGCATCCGAGGCCAGGCCAGTGCCCAGGTTCTGGTTTTTGCTCACATAAAAGTCGGTATCTCCCGAGGTATCGCCCATCCAGTTGCTGCCGCACTGAGATGAGGCCAGAGGAGTGAGAGATAAAATTATAGCTGCCAGCAAGGCTAAGGAGAGAGATGAGCTCTTGATCCCCATATACTAAACCACCACCATATTCTGAAAGGGCATCACACTTGGATGCTTTAAACCTTCCCCCTTAAAACGTCATTCAACGAAAAAGCCTCTTCGCCGTCAGATTTATCAATCATTAAGGATTCTGGGTTCAGAACGGCCTGCAGGGCCGAGGTGATTGATAATGAATGCGTGGGATCGCTTTATTTGGTAAAATACGATTTCTAGATACCACCCTGCGTGATGGAGAACAGGCTCCCGGCGTCTCTCTGGGCACCGAGGAGAAGCTGGCCATCGCTCGGGGTCTCGACTCCCTGGGTGTGGATGTGATCGAAGCCGGATCGGCCATGACCTCGGAGGGTGAGCGCCTTTCCATTAAAGCTGTTGCCGATTCCGATCTGGGGGCGGAGATATGCAGCTATGTGCGGGCTTTATGCTCTGACATCGATGTCGCTTTAGGCTGCGATGTCGATTCGGTACATCTGGTTGTCCCTGTATCCGATCTGCACATCCGCTGCAAGCTCAAATCGGACCGCGAATCGGTTATAAGCCAGGCGGTGGCAGTCACAGAGTATGCCAAAGACCACGGACTGGTGGTGGAGCTGTCCGGTGAGGATGCCAGCCGGGCGGACCAGGACTATCTGGCCAGGCTTTATCAGGCCGGAATCGAGGCCGGGGCGGACCGCCTGGCCTTCTGCGATACGGTGGGGGTTCTGGTTCCCGAGACTGCGGCAGAGATGCTCTCCCGGCTCAGCCGGCTTGGCAAGCCCATCAGCATCCATTGCCACAACGACTTCGGCATGGCCACGGCCAACACCGTGGCTGCATTGCGGGCCGGCGCGGCCCAGGCGCATGTGACAGTAAACGGCATCGGTGAGCGGGCAGGAAACGCTAGCCTGGAGGAGGTGGTGATGACCCTTGAGTCGCTTTATGGCATCGATACAGGCATCAAGTGCCAGGACATATATCAGCTCTCCCGGCTGGTATCGCGCCTGACCGGACTTCCCATGTCCCCCAACAAGGCCATAGTGGGGGAGAATGCCTTCACCCATGAGGCGGGAATACATGTGCACGGCCTCTTGAAGGACACTGCCACCTATGAGCCGATGCATCCGGAGACTGTGGGCAGAAAGAGGCGCATAGTTCTGGGCAAGCACGCTGGCCGGGCCTCGGTGGAGCTGGCTTTGCGCGAGTTCGGCCTCACCGTCTCTGAAAGCCAGCTGGCCCAGATCGTCTTCCGGGTCAAGGAGCTGGGTGACAAGGGCAAGAGGGTCTCGGACGCTGATTTGCAGACCATAGCCGATACCGTTCTCTCCATACAGATGGAGCCAAAGGTCAGGCTTGAGGAGGTGACCGTGGTGGCGGGCAATACGGTCACCCCCACCGCCTCGGTCAAGATCCAGCTCAACGGCAGCGAGAGGCTGGAGGCAGGCGTCGGCGTCGGGCCGGTGGATGCGGCCATAAATGCCATAAGGCGGGCCATCAGTGGAGTGGCGGATGTCAGGCTTGAGGAGTATCATGTGGACGCCATAACCGGCGGGACAAATGCAATAGTAGAAGTATGGGTGACGATGGCAATGGCAGACAGGAAGATAACAGCTCGGGGAGCTGACGCCGATATAATCATGGCCTCGGTTGAGGCGGTGCTGGAGGGCATCAACCGGTTGATGCGCCTGGAAGAGGAGGATAAGGCCAAATGTCGCAGGGCTTAGCCGACAGGGGCTCTAAAAAAGAGCATAGTGCAGGCAGAGAGAATTCAGGGAAGATGACCGGCGCTCAGGTGGTGCTGGAGAGCCTGAAGAGGGAGGGCGTTGATGTGGTATTCGGCCTTCCCGGCGGGGTTCTGCTACCTCTTTATGATGCCATATACCAGTCTGATATCCGACATATACTGGTGCGCCATGAGCAGGGCGCGGCTCATATGGCGGACGGATACGCCCGGGCCACGGGGAAGGTCGGCGTATGCATCGCCACCTCCGGACCGGGGGCAACCAACCTGGTCACGGGAATAGCCAATGCCTACATGGACTCGGTTCCCATGGTGGCCATCACCGGGCAGGTGAACACCTGGCTCATAGGAAAGGACGCCTTCCAGGAGGCGGACATAACCGGCATCACTCTGCCCATAACCAAGCATAATTATCTTCTCCGGAGCGCCAAGGAGATCTCCCAGGTCTTCCGGGAGGCCTTCTACATCGCCCGCACCGGGCGGCCCGGGCCGGTTTTGATCGACCTGCCCCGGGATGTGACTGTGGATGAGGTGGATTTCACCTGGCCGGAGGTAAATCTGCCCGGCTACCATCCCTCCATCAAGGCCCATGAGATGCAGATCAAGAAGGCGGCCAAGGTTTTGATGCAGGCCAGCCGGCCAGTGATCTATGTGGGGGGAGGAGTCCGGTATGCCGGCGCCCAGAAGGAGCTATTCGATCTGGCGGCAAAGATCAACGCCCCGGTCACCACCACCCTCATGGGAGTGGGCTGCTTCCCGGAGGACCACCCTCTATCCCTGGGGATGCTGGGCATGCACGGCACCAGATATGCCAATTATGCCATCCAGGAGTCGGATCTGATCTTGGCCGTAGGAGCGCGCTTCGACGACCGGGTGACAGGCAAGATATCCAGCTTTGCCCCCCACGCCAAGATAGTTCACATCGATGTGGACCCGGCGGAGGTGGGCAAGAATGTGAGGGTGGATATTCCGGTAGTGGCAGACGCCAAGAATGCACTGGCTGCTTTGGCCAAGGAGCTGGGGCCCAAACCCAGTGGGGAGTGGAATGAGAAGGTGGCTGCCTGGAAGAAGGACTATCCGCTGCGATATATCCCGGACATGAATGTGATCAAGCCCCAGTATGTGATCGAGAAGCTGTGTGAGATTGCGCCGGATGCCATCATCACCACGGAGGTCGGGCAGAATCAGATGTGGGCGGCGCAGTTCTTTGTGCATAAGGACCCATCCAAGTTCATATCCTCCGGGGGCCTCGGGACCATGGGCTACGGATTTCCCGCTGCCATCGGGGCCAAGATGGGCCGTCCCGAGTGCGAGGTCATCGATGTTGCCGGGGACGGAAGCTTCCTCATGAACAGCCAGGAGCTCGCCACTGCTGTGGTCAACGACATCCCGGTCAAGGTGGCGGTGCTCAACAACGGTTGCCTGGGAATGGTGCGGCAGTGGCAGGAGCTCTTCTTTGAGAAGAGATACTCTGCCACCATTTTAGGTCGCGCCAGCCCGGACTTCGTCAAGCTGGCCGAGGCCTACGGCGCGTTGGGACTGCGGGCTACCAAGCCCTCTGAGGTGGAGGGCGTGATCCGGACTGCCCTGGCCACGGACAGGCCGGTGGTGATGGACTTCATTGTCAGCCCCGCAGAGAAGGTCTCGCCCATGGTGCCGGCGGGGGCGACTCTATCCGAGATACTGGAGCTGGAGTGGTGCGACGAGGCCCAGGCCTGCCATCTGGAGAAAATTTATGCCGAGGGCAGAAGAGAGGTCTACGGGGAGGAGGGATATTAGATGAAGCACACCATTGCGGTCATAGTGGAGAACAAGTCCGGCGTTCTCACCCGCATCGCCGGGCTATTCAGCCGGCGCTCCTTCAATATCGACAGCCTCTCCGTGGGGGCCACGGACAATCCCGACTACTCCCGCATGACCATCAGCGTGCAGGGAGACCGGGATGTCCTGGAGCAGGTGATCAAGCAGCTCTCCAAGCTGATCAATGTCATCCGGGTCAGCGAGCTGGATCCGTCCGAGTCGGTGGAGAGGGAGCTGGCCTTGATCAAGGTCAGCGCAGACAAGCAAACCCGCTCCGAGATCATGCAGATCGTGAACATCTTCCGGGCCAAGATCATAGATGTATCCCACCGATCCATGATCATAGAGGTCACCGGGGATGAGGAGAAGATCGATGCCATCACCGGTATGCTGCGCCAGTTCGGAGTAAAGGAGCTGGTTCGCACCGGCAAGATCTCCATGATCAGGGGAGCGAGGTCGATCAAAGCCTGATGGGGCTGCATATTCAACCCCTTAGTTGAATGGGATTTCAGGACCGATCCGGTCTGCCGGACTGGATCGGTCTATGATCCATTATTTTGACTATAATCTTGATTATAATCTTGATTATAACTCAAGAAACAGAGGATATGGAGGAATGAGATTTGGCTAAGATATACCACGAAAAAGATGCAGATCTGAGAGTTTTAAAGGATAAGACCATAGCCATAGTGGGCTGGGGAAATCAGGGGCACGCCCAGGGAGAGAACCTGAAGGACTCCGGGCTGGATGTCATAGCGGCGGACCTTCCCGGCTCGCGAGCCTGGAAGAGAGCGGAGGCGGACGGGGTCAAGGTCATGTCCGTAGCCGACGCTGCCAAGAAGGCGGACTACATTCAGATACTCCTGCCCGACGAGTACCAGGGCAAGATCTACCGGGAGCAGATCGCTCCTAACCTGGAGGAGGGCAATGTCCTGGGATTTTCCCACGGCTTCAACATCCGCTACTTCCAGATAGTGCCTCCGGAGAACGTGGACGTGGTCATGGTTGCACCCAAGGGACCGGGCGACCTGGTGCGCCGCACATACGAGGAGGGCAAGGGAGTTCCATGCCTGGTGGCTGTGGAGCAGGATGCCTCCAAATCAGCCCTGAAGCGGGCTCTGGCCTATGCCAAGGGCATCGGCGGCACCCGGGCGGGGGTCATTGAGACCACCTTCACCGAGGAGACGGAGACCGACCTCTTCGGCGAGCAGGTGGACCTTTGCGGCGGGGTCACAGAGATGATCAAGGCCTCCTTTGAGACGCTGGTTGATGCCGGCTACCAGCCGGAGATCGCCTACTTCGAGGCCTGCCATGAGCTGAAGCTGATTGTGGATCTGATCTACGAGGGCGGATTCATGCGCATGTGGAACAATGTCTCCAATACCGCCGAGTATGGTGGCATGACCCGCGGCCACAGGATAATCAATGAGGAGAGCCGGGCAGAGATGCAGGATATTCTGGCGGAGATCCAGTCCGGCGAGTTCGCCCGGGAGTGGATTTTGGAGAGCCAGGCAGGCCTGCCGGTCAAGAAATCCCTGGAGAAGATCGAGGCGGAGCACCCCATAGAGCAGGTGGGAGCCGAGCTGAGGGCGATGATGACCTGGTTGGCAAAGAAGTAAGCTTTATATCATGGGAGCGAGTAGCATGGTCTCGGACGGCGTGGCTGATGAGGCCGCCGGATGCGATGCCATGCTCTTATGGCCTCGGGATTTCACGATTATAACCTAAAAACCAACTACCAAAAAAGGAGGGAGGAGCAGTTCCAGAAGCGCGGCCACTGTGCCGCGTTTCGGGGGCTGTAAATTATATTTTTAGCTTGGATCTTTTAGGGCCTCATTCAAACAGCAACGGATCAACGAGCTGCTTCTTTCAGGGCTCTCTGTAATTCGCGTCCGCAGGCAGCAGGCGCTCATTACATCGACTTCAGCGAAGCATTATTACACCGTAAGGGATAGAACGGGCCTATAAAGGGATGAATTAGTTCATGAAACCGATTAAGGTCTTGTTTATAGTTCTTCTATTGCTTTTGATTTCCGCAGCCAGCGGCTCTCCGGACGAGGCGGCAGGCCGGGTGATCCATGTTACCGACGGGGATACCTTTGATGTGAGGCTCTACAGCCATAATGACCGCATCAGAGAGGATGTCATCCGGGTCAGGCTGGCAGACCTTGATGCCCCGGAGATGTACGGGGAGAGGGCATGTGAAGCAGGCAGGATTGCCGGTGAATATACCCACTCCAATCTGATGGGCAATCTCGTCTCTCTGGATATCGATGACAAGAACGGCCAGGACGACTATGGCCGGTGGATGGCAGTTTGCTATCTGGAGGACGGCAGGAACTTCAACCGGATGCTAATCGATTCCGGCCATGCGGCCAAGAAGGATTTCAGGAACAATGAGTTTGACCCGGAGAGCTGGTACTGGGAGGAGCAGTCCGTTGATGAAGAATACAGCCCGGTGCAGTCCGATCAGGAGGATCAGAGTCCCCAGGCCGGTCCTGATATCGTGCCGCAGGACGAAGCTGAGAATAAAAGCTGGTGGCAGATAATTCTGGAGATCATTGCCGCAGGCTCATCCTAGCTCTTGAGGGAATGCCCAGGAGCAGCCAACATTACTCAAGAAAAGCAGCTCAATGTGGTCTGGCGGCTCCGAAGCTGCTCCTGGAGAAGGTCGCTTCTCTCAATGAACCTTTTGATGGGCAGCTCAAGCCTGGCGGAGATATACTGGAGAGCCGTCTTCATGCTCTCGAACTCCTGGCCCGGCTGGCCCATGGCATTTCTTACATTCTCCCGGACGTTGAAGACGCCCAGAGGGACATAGCCGGGATAGGCCTCCCGCAAAACTATGGCCCCTGCCTGCTTTTTCTCCCTAGCCAGAGCCTCCAGGACCGCCATCTTGCAGGAGTAGTAGCACCCTCCCACCCGGGAATAGTCCTTCTTGCCCCCATTGTTCTCGTAGTCGGAGAAGATCAGCTCCTCGCGGCCCAGGATATGCAAAAAGGCCTCCATCCACTCATACTGCCAGGCGGTGGGCAGGAGCAGGACGGCATAATAGTTATTGAGGCTGGAAAACTCCCTCACCTGAACCGAGTCGATGGGCTCGTAGCCCCTCACATTATGCAGCAGCCCGCGGGCCAGGGTGCTGTCGCAGGCGGTGATAGCCCAGCGGGTGGGGACCAGGCGGCGGCGCTTGCCAATTCCGAAGGAGCCCAGGGAGAATGCCTTTTCAATGCTGGAGAAGGGCAGTCCCCTCTCATGCAGACGGCCCACAGCATCCGCCGCCAAAAGATCGTCATCATAATAGGCCTTCTCCAGATGCTGATCCCACCGGGAATTTTCTATCTCCAGCCGCTCCAAGGGGGCGCTGGGGCCGAAAGGAGTATGGTCATGGCTGAATGTGGCTCCCCTGGGAGCCTGCTGAAACTCGGCCCGGCTCTCCAGAGAGCCAGAGGAGAGGGCGATATCCCTCAGCTTTCCTATGAATCTCTGGTGAAGATGGGTGACCTTGACCTTCTGCTTGCCTCTCACCAGATTGAGGCGGTATCTTATTATCTCCTCCTGGCTCTTATTTTCGGCAATCCAGGACTCCGGTCGGTCCATTATCATCGTATCGCCATGGAGCGGTGCGATCATCGGTCCGGCAAAAACCTGGGGGTAGTTCCAGCTTCCTATAAATACAGAAGGCGGAGAGCTTCCATCTATCTCCGTTCCAACTTCCCGGGATGGGATGTACATGCTGGCAGTCAGCTTCTTTAGATAGGCTTCCTTGCCCTTGATCACAATATAGGTCGCCTGCACTACTGCAATTAATGGGTTCTTCGCTGTTCTGAG
>JADHEF010001657.1_pt1 | contig 12631 bp, 12 predicted proteins | sample 8952391 | NCBI WGS metagenome assembly JADHEF01 (sample SAMN16124439, study PRJNA663245) | bioreactor sludge metagenome | isolation source: sludge (nitrite) | place: India:Bengaluru | collected 2019-02-28
GCAACACGCGCAGCACCAGCTGGCGCTGTGCCTGCTTGGCGAAGTTGGCGCGGAACGCGGCCAGGTCGGCGAACTCGCCGCTGCTGGCGGCCAGCACCACGTCGCCGGCGGCCAGCCCGTTGGAGGCCGCGCGGCTGCCGCGCGCCACGTCGCTGACCAGCACGCCGTTGATGCCGGACTGGCGCAGCGATTCGGGCAGGTCGGCGAAGGTGGCGCCGGCAAGGCGCGGGTCGAGCGTGTCGCCGCTCACCGCCTTGGGCTGGGCCTTCAGCACGGCCTTCAGCGTCAACGGCTTGCCGTCGCGGCGCACGTCCAGGGTGACCGCGCCGCCCACGTCCTGCAGGCCTTCGTAGTTGTGCAGCGACTCGGCGCTGTCGATGCGCTGGCCGTTGGCCGACAGCACCACGTCGCCGGTCTGCACGCCGGCGGCGGCCGCGCCGGAGCCGGGCAGCACGCGCGTCACCAGTGCGCCGCGCGGCGCGTCCATGCCCAGCGCCTTGGCCATCTGCTGGGTGAGGTTCTGCGATTCGATGCCCAGGGTGCCGCGCACCACGGTGCCGTTTTTCAGCAGTTGCTCGACCACGTTGCGGGCGAGGTTGGACGGGATGGCCAAGCCCAGGCCGATGTTGCCGGCCATGCTGCCCTGCGGGTTGAAGCTGGCGGTGTTGATGCCCACCAGTTGCCCTTTCAGATCCACCAGCGCGCCACCGGAGTTGCCGGGGTTGATCGAGGCGTCGGTCTGGATGAAGTTCTGCAGGCCCAGCCCGCGGATGCCGCTGCGGCCGATCGCCGAGACGATGCCCGAGGTGACCGTCTGGGTGAAGCCGAACGGGTTGCCGATGGCCACGACGAAGTCGCCCACGCGCAGCTGGCTGCTGTCGCCGAGCGTGATCGCGGTGAGCTTCTCGGCCGGGATGCGGATCAGGGCGATGTCGGTGTCCGCGTCCGAGCCGATGAACTCGGCCTTGAGACTGCGCCCGTCGGCCAGCGTCACCCGCACGTCGTCGGCGTTCTCGATGACGTGGTGGTTGGTCAGCACGTAGCCCTTGGCCGCGTCGATGATCACGCCCGAGCCGAGCGACTCGTTGATGCGCTCCTGCGGGATGTCCGGGAACAGGCGGCGGAAGAACGGGTCGCTGAAGAACGGGTTGCGTACCCGCACCACCTGCTTGGTGTTGATGCTCACCACCGCCGGCATCGCCTTCTGCAGCATCGGCGCCAGCGACGGCACCGGCGTGCCGTCCACCACCGGCGGCAACGCGGCCAGCGTGGGGATGGCCATCGGCGTGGCCGCTTCGGCGCGGTTGTCGAGGATGTGGTCGATCGCGGTGGCGGCAAAACCGCCGAACGCGGCCGCGAAGGACAGAGCGAGCAGGGTCGGGAGCGGGCGCAGACGTGTCATCGGAGTCGGGTGCCGTGATGTGGACGGAACGTGGTGCGGAGCGGAAGAAGAGGTGCTGGCCTCACGTTGCTGAACGAGTTTGCTGGGTGACGATTTAACGGGCAGTGAAAACCCGCGGCGGGAGGTGCGCGAAGGCGCACCGCCCCATGCGCAGGCGCATTGACAGCCTGCTGGCGCGCGGTTAGCGTCCGCCGCATTGGCTACTACATCTTGTTGCCATCTTTCATCCCGCCCCAAGGGATGGGAGTGCGGTTGACGATGCGGTTTCGTCGCGGGAGTCGGAGCCGGATGTTTTGCGTGCATGCGGACGGGCCGGGTTGTGTTCTCGTTCGCATTGGCCGAATGCGTGACGGACGCGCATCCCGCATGAGTGCCGCCCCGTCAGCGGATCCAGACGTTTGCTTGCGCAATGTGGTGCATGACATCAACCGACGCCCCCAGGAGGGTCAGATGAGCAATGGAAACGGTGTGGCGGCCACCCTCACGGGGGCCGTCGAAAGCGTCAAGGAAACCGCCGACGACCTCGGCCACGTCGCGCTGGACAAGGCCGGCGCCGCCATCGAGGCCGCAAGGGAAACCGCGGCCAAGGCCGGCGTCAAGGTGAAGACCGGCGTGGCCAAGGCAAGGAAGGCCGCCAGTCAGGCGACGAAGAAGGCCAAGGGCGAAATCGCCAAGGCGCGCAAGACGGTGAAAACCGAAGTGGCCAAGGCGAAGAAGGTGGTGGCCAAGAAGGCCGCCACGATGAAGAAGGCGGCCGAAAAAACCGTGGCCGACACCAAGAAGAAACTGGCCTCGGCCAGCGCCAATGCGCGCGCCGAAGCCGCCGCATTGAAGAAGCATGCGGCCGCGAAGAAGGCCGCGACCGCGAAGAAGGTCAAGCTGGTCGAAAAGAAAGCCGTCAAGCAGATTGCGGCCGAAAAAGCCGCGGTGAAAAAGGCCGTCGAGAAAGTCGGCAAGGACGTGACGGCCGGCAGGAAGGCGGCCAAGAAGGCCGTGGCCAAGAAGGTGTCCAAGGTGAAGAAGGCGATGGCCGGAAAGACGCCCGCGAAAAAGGCGCCAGTCAAGAAAATCGCCAAAAAGGCGCCTGCGAAGAAAGTCGTCAAGAAAGCCGCCGGGAAAACGGCCGGCTGATCTTTCCGGGCACCTGTGCATGCGGGTGCCCGGATTCGGCCGGGCATGACCAACGATCCATGCCGCAGCGGCCTCGAGCTGCGATGCTGATGCACCCCCGCCCCGGCCCTCGGCATGCCACGCACTTTTCTGGCGTCATCCCTCTCCCTGCTGACCCTGGTCGCCGCCGGCTCCGCACTGGCGGCCGGATCGGCCGAGCTCACCGACACCACGCGCGACAGCGGCCGGCCGATGGCGCCGGAGCAGGCGGCGATGGTGTTCGAGCATGCCGACCTGTCCTTCAAGCTGATCCCGGCCGACAAGCGCCTGGAGGGCGATGCCACGCTGCGCTTGCGTGCGACATCGCCGCTGTCGGCGCTGGTGGTCGATCTGGACCGCAACTATGCAGTCGGCCGGGTCGAGGTGGATGGTCGCGCGATTGCGCCTGGCGACTGGAGCAACCCGGAAGGACGCATGCGCATCGCGCTGCCGCGGCCGCTGGCGGCGGGCAAGGCGGTCACGCTGCGCATCGTCTATGCCGGCAGCCCGCACGAGGCGAAGAAGGCGCCCTGGGACGGCGGTATCGTCTGGGCCACCGCCCTGACCGGCGAACCCTGGGTGGCCACGGCGGTGGAAGGCGAGGGCTGCGACCTGCTGTGGCCGTGCATCGACCATCCGAAAGGCGAACCGGCGCAAGTGGACGAGCACATCACCGTGCCGGCGCCGCTGGTGGCGCCGGGCAACGGCGTGCTGGTGGGCATGCGCGAACACGCCGGCTCTATGCCGTCACCCTCAACGCCGGCCCGTTCGAGCAGTTGCAGGCCGACTACCGCAGCCGCTACGGCAACGTGATTCCGCTGGCGTTCTGGTACCTCAAGGGCCACCGCGAAAAGGCGGAAAAGCTGTTTGCCGAATTCCCGAAGATGCTGGATTTCTTCGAAGGCGTGATCGGCCCGTATCCGTTCGGCGACGAGAAGATGGGCGTGGTGGAAACCCCGCACCTGGGCATGGAGCACCAGACCATCAACGCCTACGGCAACGGCTACAAGCGCGACAAGTACGGCTACGACTGGCTGCTGCAGCACGAGTTCTCGCACGAGTGGTTCGGCAACCAGCTCACCAATGCCGACTGGGACGACATGTGGCTGCACGAGGGCTTCGGCAGCTACATGCAGCCGCTGTACCTGCAGTACCTGCGCGGGCAGATGGATTACCACGCCGCCCTGCTCGACCAGCGCGCCGGCGTGGCCAACAAGGTGCCGATGGTCAGCGGCCACACGATGACCGAAGAGGGTGTGTACAACGCCGACAACGGCCCGGGCAACGACATCTACTACAAGGGCTCGTACATGCTGCACATGCTGCGCGGGCTGATCGGCGACGAGGCATTCTTCCGCAGCATCCGCGAGCTGGTGTACGGCACGGACGCGCCGCGCCCCGGCAACTTCCGGCCGCGCTACGCCGGCACGCAGGATTACGTGGACATCATCGGGCGCGTCACCGGCAAGGATTACGGCTGGTTCTTCGACGCGTACCTGCGCCATGCCGCGTTGCCGCAACTGCTGGCCGAACGCGACGCGACCGGCTTGGCGCTGCACTGGCAGGTGCCGGGCGACGGCGCGTTCCCGGTGCCGGTGGACGTGCGCATCGGCGGCAATGCCGGCCACACGGTGACGGTGCCGATGCGCGACGGCCGCGGCCATGTCGATCTGCCCGCCGGTGCGCTGTACACGCTGGACCCGGATTCGAAGCTGCTGCGCGAGGAGCCGCGTTTCGCCGAGGCGCGCGAGGATGCGGCACAGCGGCGCAAGGCGGTCGAAGCTGCCGCGAAGAAAGCCGCGCCCGCCGCCGGCGGCTGAGTCCTCCGGGTCGCCGTGCGTGCCTCGGCACGGGCGGCCGCGGGCGGTTGCCGCCGTCATCGCCGTCCCGGCGAGCCATCGGGCCGGCATCGTGATCTTCACTCCCCGATGGCGATGAAGACCTCGATCAGCCGGCCGACACCACGCAGTTCTTGCCGGCCTGCTTGGCCTGGTACAGGGCCGTGTCGGCGCGCTTGACCACGTCCTCGAGCGTTTCGTCCTGGCGGCATTCGGCCACGCCGCCACTGAAAGTCAGCGCGATGCGCTGGCCGTCGAACTGTGGCGGACGCAGCCCCAAGACCTGCTGGATGCGCGCCACGCTGGCGCGGGCTTCGTACAGCGTGGCGTTGGGCATCAGGATCACGAATTCCTCGCCGCCGAACCGTGCCACCGTGTCCACCGCGCGCAAGGTGTTGCGGGCGAGTTCCACCAGGTGACGCAGCACGGCATCGCCGCCGGGATGGCCGAAACGGGTGTTGACGAGGCGGAAGTCGTCCACGTCCAGCATCACCAGGCTCAAGGGCTGGTTCTGCCGGCGCGCGTCCTGCGCCTCGCGCGCGAAACGGTCTTCCAGACCGCGCCGGTTGAGCGCGCCGGTGAGCTGGTCGCAGCGGATCAGGCCGTTGACCCGCTGCAGCTCCTGCTCCAGCTCGCGCACGCGGGTTTCGGCCGCGTCGGCGGCATCGCGCGCGGCCAGCATGTCGTCGCGCGCATGCCGGGCGCGCTCCTGGGTGCGGCGGGTGTCCTGCAGCACCTCGTCGATCAGCTTGTTGAAATCGGCCACGCTGCGCGCGTTGCGGATGGCCAGCGAGTACCCGGTGATGCGGTCGTGGTATTCGCCGGTGCTGGTGGCCATGCCGTCGAGGTTGTCGACGAAGGAGGTCATCATCTCCTTCATCGCGCCCTTGGATTCGGTGATGCCCTGCTTGAGCAGGCCTTGCCGGTAGATCACCTCGCGCAGGCTGTCGCGGGCCTCGTCGATGTCCTCGCGCTCGACCGGCCGTGCGATCAGGTCGCGCACCGCGTCGATCTGGCCATGCAGCCAGCTGTTGTCGTCGAGCAGCTCGCTGACGTTTTCCAGCAGCAGGTTGAACAAGTCGATCAGCAGGTCGCGCTGCTCGTCGCCTTCGTGCGCACGGATGTCCACCTGCTGGGCCAGCGCGCGGATGCCGCGGGTGATTCCGTCCAGATCGCCGCCGGGTTGCCAGTCGGCCAGGGCCGCGTCGAGCCGGCGCGCTTCGGCGGCCAGTTCGGGTGCGCCTTCCAGCAGCGGCAGCAGGGCGGTGCCGATCACCACCCGCAGCAGGTCGGCGAAATCGCGCCGGCCCGCGTCGTGCTGGCGGATGTCGATGCGCTGGGCCAGCGATTTCAGGTCGCGTGCCAGTGCCTCCAGGCTGCCGCCGGGCTGCCAGTCGGCCAGGGCCGCGTCGGCCGCCCGCGCATCGGCGGCCAGTTCGGGCTGGTCCGCCAGCAGCGGCGGCAGGGCCGTGCCGACCGTCACGCGCAGCAGGTCGCGCAGTTGTCCGGTTTCGTCCGGTGCATCGTTGCCATGAGGGCGTTCGAGCACCACGGTGCGCACGTACTTGTCGATCAGTTGCCGCATCGCGCGGCCATAGGACGGCCAGTCCTGGCGTTCGTAGGCGGTTTCCAGCCGTTCGCCCATGTCGCCCAGTTCGCCGTGCAGGCCGCGCATGCCGGCGGCGAAGGCATGCAGCAGCTCCAGCGGGCCGCCGGCGTGCGCGAACAGGGCGACCAGCGCCGACGAGGAAATCGCCTGCTCCGGGCGTTCGATGGCCGGCCGGCTTGCCGCCGGGGCCGCGACAGGCCGCCGACGGCCCAGCCACCGGCCGAGGTTGGCGATGGAAAGCGGATCGTCGTTCTGATCGGACATGGCGATTTTTTCGGAACCGGCACGCGGCACGGGCTGAGGCGAGTATGGGACAGGGACAGTGCTTTCATATCGGCGGGCCCGCGCGGGAATTGAGATCCGCATCCGTCTGCTGTCGTTCAGGTGCCGGCTCGTGCCGTGCCATGTCGGGGCGCTATGCTTGGCCGATCCTGAATCCGTTTACATGCTCATGCCGCCCATCCGTCCGATCTCCGTTCTGGCCGCACTGGTCGCGTCGACGTTCGCGCTGACCTCCTGCAGTGCCGTCGGCAGCCTGTTGCATCGGAACAAGAAGATGCCGGAGACGGACGAGTCGTTCAGCGTCAGCAACAATTATTCGCAGACCTTCGACGTGAGCGCGGCGTGGGCCTGCGAGGCGGCGCGGCGCGCGCTGCTGAGCCAGGCCTACGTGGTGGCGCGTGCCGATGCCGACTCGGTCGAGGCGGCCAAGAACTTCCAGCCCACGGTGGACGTGCACGAGCAGGTGCAGGTGCACGTGTCCTGCGTGTCCAAGGACGACGGCCATGCCTGGATGTTCGTCAGCGCGCTGCAGGACCGGTATGCGCTGAAGAAGAGCAACACCAATGCCAGCGTCGGCGTCAGCGCGCTGGGCTCGCTGTCCCTGCCGATCGGTTCCACCGACGATTCGCTGGTCAAGGTGGCCAGCCAGACCGTGCAGAGCGCCTCGTTCTACGGCCAGTTCTTCAAGCTGGTCGAGCATTACCTGCCGGCCACCAGCCCGGGCAAGCCGTTGCCGCCGGCACCGAACGCGCCGGCTCCGCAGGCACCGGCTCCGCAGGCCGCGTCGATGCCGCAGGTGATCATGGTGCCCGCGTATTCGGTGGCCGCCCCGGGCAGCGCCGGGTACATGCTGTCGCCGGCGATGCCCGGCAGCGTGCCGTACACCGCGTTGTCGCCGGCGGCGCAGGTGCCGGTACAGGCAGCGCCGGCCGCCGCCACGTCCGGCCAGCCGCCTGCTGCCACGGCGGCGTCGAGCCTGCTCGACCCCCCCGCGATGCAGGTCGCTCCGCCGGCCGGCACCGAAGGCGGCAAGCAGAAGCAGGAGTGATCGGCTGCCCGTCGGCGGGCCGACAATTTCCGGACATGGTGCAAGTCTAGGCTGTACGCGGACTCCACACGAGCTGCTTTCCGTGGCCGCGACGACCGCCGGATCGAAATTCGAACGCCGCCTGCGCTGGCTTGACCGGCAGGTGGCGTTGTTGCATCTGTGCCTGCCCCAACGCCTGTTCTGGCGCTGGTTCGTTGCCGAAGCCGTGCGCACGATGGCTTCCGCCGGGCCTGTCCGCCGGGTCGAGGCCCAGCGCAGGCTCGACGCGATGCTGGCCCGGCGCGGGCTGATGCCGTCGCATTCGTTGTTGCGGGCCTGAAGCTGAACAGGGGAAGCGACGGCCTTCCCGTGGCTTCGATAGAATGGCTGGAACCGTTTTCCAGACATCTCCCATGCCGTCCTCCCCCCGCATCGAAGCCCTGATCGCCTGCATGACCGTCGAAGAGAAGGTCGGCCAGCTCGGCGTGTTCGCCGACATGGGCCGGCCTTTTGCGCCGGACGTGAACCCGGAAGCCAACGCGCGCAATGCCGAGCAGACCCTGGAGCAGGTGCGCGGCGGGCATGTCGGCGTGCTGTTCAACGGCGTCGGCGCCGCGCCGGGGCGCGAGATCCAGCGCGTGGCGGTCGAGGAAACCCGGCTCGGCATCCCGCTGCTGTTCGCGGCCGACGTGATTCACGGCATGCGCACGGTGTTTCCGATTCCGCTGGCCGAGGCGGCCAGCTTCGAGCCGCAGTTGGCGTACCGCACCGCGCGCGCCACCGCCGTGGAGGCCACCGCCGCCGGCATCCACTGGACCTTCGCGCCGATGGTGGACATCGCCCGCGACCAGCGCTGGGGCCGGGTGGCCGAGGGCGCCGGCGAGGACGTGGTGCTGGGCTGCGCGTTCGCCGCCGCCCGCGTGCGCGGTTTCCAGGGCCAGGATCTGACCGCTGCCGATGCGTTGCTGGCCACGCCCAAGCATTTCGCCGCCTACGGCGCGGTGGCGGCCGGCATGGAATACAACAGCGTGGACATTTCCGAGCAGACCCTGCGCGACGTGCACCTGCCGCCGTTCAAGGCCGCCTTCGATGCCGGCGCGATCACGGTGATGTCTTCGTTCAACGACATCAACGGCGTGCCGGCCAGCGCCAACCGCTGGCTGCTGACCGACCTGCTGCGCGGGGAATGGCAGTTCCCCGGGCTGGTGGTGTCCGACTACACCGCCGACATGGAGCTGATCGCCCACGGCTACGCCGCCGATGCGCGCGATGCCACGCTCAAGGCCTTCACCGCCGGCCTGGACCAGAGCATGCAGAGCGGCTTCTACGCAGACCATCTGCCGGCGCTGGTCGCCGATGGCCAGGTGCCGATGGCAATGCTGGACGATGCGGTGCGGCGCGTGTTGTGGACCAAGGAGGCCATCGGCCTGTTCGACCAGCCGTACCGCTCGCTGGACCCGCTGCGCGAAGCCGATGCCTCGCACGATGCCGAACACGCCGCGCTGGCGCGCGACGCGGCGCGGCGTTCGATCGTGCTGCTGAAGAACGACGGCCCGCTGCTGCCGCTGCGCAAGCACGGGCAGAAGATCGCGTTGATCGGTCCGTTCGCGCGCGACACCGCCAATGTGGAAGGCCCGTGGACGCTGTTCGGCGACCCGGACCGCCGGGTCAGCCTGGAGGCCGGCCTGCGCGCGGCGATGGGCGAGGGCGCGGAACTGGCGGTGGTCGACGGCAGTGGATTCGAAACCGCGATCGACGCCGGCATCGAGGCGGCAGTGGCCGCCGCGCGCGCCGCCGACGTGGTGCTGTTGGCCATCGGCGAGCCGCAGCGTTTCAGCGGCGAGGCGCAGTCGCGCGTGCGCATCGACGTGCCCGTCGCGCAGCAGGCGCTGGCCGAAGCCGTGGCCGCCACCGGCACGCCGGTCGTGGTGCTGCTGCGCAATGGTCGCGCGCTGGCGCTGGAAGGCGCCGTGCGCGAGGCGCAGGCGATCCTCGTCACCTGGTTCCTGGGCAGCCAGAACGGCCATGCCATCGCCGACGTGGTGTTCGGCGACTACAACCCGTCCGCGCGCCTGCCGGTGAGCTTCCCGATGGCACCGGGCCAGCAGCCGTTCTTCTACAACCACCCGCGCACCGGCCGGCCCGAGTTGCCTGACATGAAGGAATTCAAGGCCCGCTGGCGCGAAATCCCGAACGCGGCGCTGTATCCGTTCGGCCATGGCCTGGGCTACAGCACGTTCGCATACGGCACGCCGCGCCTGAGCACCGCGCGGCTGGATTGGGACGCGACGCTGGCCGTCACCGTCACCGTGACCAACACCGGCAAGCGGGCCGGCGAGGAAGTGGTGCAACTGTACGTGCACGACCGCGTCGCCAGCCGGGTGCGGCCGGTGCGCGAGCTGAAGAATTTCCAGAAGATCCTGCTTGAGCCGGGCCAGAGCGCCGAGGTGGAGTTCACCCTCGACCGCCATGCGCTGGCCTTCACCGGCGTGGATGGCGTGTTCGCGGCCGAGCCGGGCCTGTTCGACGTGTGGGTCACGTCCTCGTGCACGGCCGGCGAGGCGGTGCAGTTCGAGCTGCTGCCTGCCTGATGCCGAGGAGACCGACATGAGCGAGACGACATCCTCCGCACCGCTGTACCAGCTGCGGATCTACGAGGTGGCGGCCGACCGCCGCGAGGCCTTCCACGCACGCTTCCGCGACCACGCGATGCGGATCATGGCCCGCTACGGTTTCGAGATCGCTGCGCTGTGGGAATCCACCACGGTGACCGACTTCGAACTGGTGTACCTGCTGCGCTGGCCGGATGCGGACACCATGGAGCGCCGCTGGCGCGAGTTCCTCGCCGATGCGGAATGGATCGACATCAAGCGCAGGATGGACGAGGACATCGGCGAGCCGGTGCGCAAGGTGGCCAGCAGGGTGCTGGATGCGTTGCCGTATTCGCCGCAACCGCACGCCGCCTGACATGCCTGCCGCCACATGCGCTCCCGCGCCGCGCGCGGAACGGGGTGGCGTGTGCGTTTAGCTCCCCGTGGCGGGGCCTTGGCGCAGCTCCAGCAGGCGCGCGTTGCTGCCGTCTTCCAGCAGCCACAGCAGCCCATCCGGTGACTGCTCGACGGCGCGGATGCGCTGGCCCATGTCGTAGCGCGCCACTTCGCGGGCACTGTCCCCATCCAATCTGACGCGTATCAATGCCTTGGACGACAGCCCGCCGATGAGGGCATCGCCGGTCCAGCCCGGGTAGCGCCGGCCGCTGTAGATCAGCAGGCTGGACGGCGAGATCACCGGCGTCCAGGCGATTTTCGGTGCGGTGAACTCCGGGCCGGTGGCATGGCCGGGGATCGGCCTGCCGCTGTAGTGGCGCCCTTCTGAAACGAGTGGCCAGCCGTAGTTGGCGCCGCGCTCGACCAGATCCAGTTCGTCGCCGCCGCGCGGGCCCATTTCCACTTCCCACAGACGGCCTTGCGCGTCGAAATCCATGCCCAGCACGTTGCGGTGGCCGAGCGACCACACCTGCGCGGCCACGCCGCCGCGCGCGGCGAACGGGTTGTCCGCCGGCACGCTGCCGTCGTCGTTCAGGCGCACGATCTTGCCGAGGTTGCCGGCCATGTCCTGCGCCGGGTCGAACTTCTGCCGTTCGCTGGAGCTGATCCACAGCTTGCCGTCCGGGCCGAACAGCAGGCGGTGGCCGTAGTGGCCGTGGCCGCGGGTCTTGGGCATCTGCCGCCAGATCACGTCCAAGCCATCCAGCCGGCCACCGCCCTTGTCGTCCAGCACCAGTCTGGCCCGGGCCACCGCCGCGCCGCGCGTGTCGCCAGGGCCGGTTTCGGCATAGCTGAAGTAGACCCGGCCGTTGTCGGCGAAATGCGGATGCACGGCGATGTCGCCGAGGCCGCCTTGCCCGCCATGGGCCACGGCCGGGACGCCATCGACGGTGCCGCTGCGCCGGGTGGCCGGGTCGAACAGCTTCAATGCGCCGCGCTTTTCGGTGACCAGCAGGCGCCCGTCGGGCAGGAAGGCCATCGCCCATGGTTCGTCGAATGTGGTCAGCGTGGCGGTGGTGAACGGCTTGGCCGCGGCGGGCGGCGGCGTGTCTTGGCAGGCGGCGGTGGATGCGGCCAGCAGCAGGGCGGTGACCAGCGGCAGCAGCGAGTGTCGTCGAGGCATGGCGGTGCTTCTTGGCAGGAGACTTGTCCGCATGATGCCTGCCACGGCGCGTGCGTCCGTCAATGCACGACGACCGCTCCGATGCGCTGGTCCGCGGCCGGTCACGGTGGCATGTCCGTTCCGTCGGCGGAAAACGTGAAGGGCACCCACGCGGGTGCCCTCCGTCTTCACGTGCCGGGGTGGAAAGGATGGTCAGTGGGGGTGTCTGTGGTCGCGTTCCTGCATGCGCCGGGCGGTATCGTCGTGCCCGGTTTTTTCCTGCGGTCTGCGTTTGGCTGCCCGGCCGTCTTCGTGCGGTTTGGCCTGCATCGCGTCGTGCGTCGGGTGCGGTGGCTGCTTGTCGAGGTGCGGGTGCCGCGGGTTCGCAGTGTTCATGCGTCGTGTCCTCTCTGCATTGCCGTTCGCCTGCCGGGGCATCCGGGAGGCGGGCGCCGGTGTAGGCGCCGGGGGCCACGTTGCACCGGCCGGCGTTAGCGCTTCGCAAGCGAAACGTGAGCGAAGCGCAAGCCGCCGGGCCGGGTTCAGCCGCGGTTGCGGCCTCTGAATGGGGCGAATGACCACCGGCACCTTGAACCGGCGCGGCACCATGCGATGCTGCGCGCTCGCCCTGAAGGAATGCCCGATGCCTGCCGCTGCGCTGCCCGTGTACATGCCCTGGTTGATGACCGCCGGTTTCGGCTGGCTGTATTACCGCCGCATCCGCCGCCATTTCGGCCGGCAGCCATGACAACCGCGGCGCACGCTGGCGCGCATCGTGTTGCTGGCGCTGGTGTCGGTGATGCTGGGGCTTGCGGCCGTGTACGTGCCGCACGTGGCCGTGGGCATGGTGGCCGGTGCGTTGGCCGGGGTTGCGTTGGGCGTTTTCGCGCTCAGGCATACCCGCATCGACGTGCGCGACGGCAAGCCCGGCTACACGCCCAACCCGTGGATCGGCGGCGCGCGGTCGCTGCTGCTGGTCGGCCGGCTGGCATGGCGCTGGTACGGCGGCGCCTTCAGCCAGGGGGCGGCCTACACCACCGGCAACGCCAGCCCGCTGACGATGAGCCTGGCGGCGACGCTGGTGGTCTACAGCCTGGTGCAGGCGGTGGGCCTCAGCGTGCGCATGCGCGCGCTGGCCTGAAGCGCTGGGCTCAGGCCTGCTTGCGCGGGAACAG
>JADHEF010001661.1_pt1 | contig 12623 bp, 9 predicted proteins | sample 8952391 | NCBI WGS metagenome assembly JADHEF01 (sample SAMN16124439, study PRJNA663245) | bioreactor sludge metagenome | isolation source: sludge (nitrite) | place: India:Bengaluru | collected 2019-02-28
CGGCTCCGCGTGCGCACTGCCTGGTCACAAGGAACTGCATCAGTGCATGGCTCGTACAGGTCTTTGCAGAAACCTTGCCAGTTCCGGCAAAGCACCGGAAAACAGTGGGTTATGCAAATCAGTCGGGATTGGCCAGTCGCCAGCATGGAAAACATGCACAATTTCGGTGCGCACCGGCAGGGCGCGTTGCGCGAAAAACGTGCAGGCGTGTGATCCCAAGCCGCGTAATGGCCCGTGCTACACTGCCGGCCATTCTCAGTTTCAGTGGACAGCCCCATGCTCGCGCCCAAAGCCCTTCTCGACGCCCTGAGCGACCAAGCCTCGCGCCTGTTCAGCGGCGATACCGCCCAGCCCCGCGCAGAGCTGGAAAGCCAGTTCAAGGTGCTGATGCAAGGTGCCTTCAGCAAGCTGGACCTGGTCAGCCGCGATGAATTCGACAGCCAGATGGTCGTGCTGGCGCGCACCCGCGCACGCCTCGAAGCCCTGGAAAAACAAGTAGCCGAGCTGGAAGCACGGCTGAACCCGACCCCACAGGATGAGTGAATGCAGCCCTCCAGCGCCTACCCGGTATTGCTGTTTTCCTACGGCACCTTGCAGGACAAGGCCGTGCAACTGGCCAACTTCGGCCGTGAGCTGAACGGCCAGGCCGACCGCATGCCGGGCTACCGCCAGGACTGGGTCGAGATCACCGACCCGGCCGTACTGGCGGCCAGCGGCAAGTCCCGTCACCCCATCGTTTCCCCCAGCAGCCAGGCCGATGACAGCGTGGCCGGCATGGTCTTCCAGATCAGCGAAGAAGAGCTGGCAGCAGCAGACCGCTATGAAGTCGCCGACTACAAGCGTGTCGCCGTCACCCTTGCCTCGGGCCTGACTGCCTGGGTTTATGTGCGCGCCTGAATCCCTCGGGCGCGGGTTGTTACACGGAGCGTTTCCCCATGAAAGTCAGCGCACGCAATGTTTTCGAAGGCAAAGTCACCAACGTTCAGCCCGGTGCGGTCAATGCCGAAGTCGAACTGACCCTGGGTGGCGGTGAAAAGCTGGTGGCAGTGGTCACCATGGCCAGCCTGCATAACCTCAGCATCAACGTCGGCAAAGACGCCGTAGCGCTGGTCAAGGCGCCTTGGGTGGTGCTACTGACCGACGCTGGCGGCTACAAGCTGTCGGCCCGTAACGCCCTGGAAGGTGAAGTGGTGCGGGTTGGCGATGGTGCGGTGAATGCCGAGGTGGTGCTGAAACTGGCCGGCGGTACCGAGGTATATGCCATCGTGACCCGCGAAGCCGTGCAGGAACTGGGTTTGGCACCGGGAGTGAAGGCCACTGCGCTGATCAAGGCTTCGCACATCATTCTCGGCGCCAAGCCTTGAGGCCACCCTCTAGCCCGTTTGCACTCAGGCCGAGACCCGCAGGCGGGCCGGCTCGAGTGCTGCCTGTTTCGGCGGCAACTCGCTGGCATGCAAGGTGCCGCGAAACAGGGCCGCACCACACTGGGTAACCAAGGTTTTCACCCGGTTGTGAGAATTGAGTATCTCGGCCTGGATATCCTCGATGGCCGAATCCCCTGGCTGCAAAGCGGCCGCACGGTTGGCCCATTCGATGGCGGCAAAACGGCTCTGCTTGCGGGTGCCGCGCCCCTGCATCCAGGCCAGCCCCAGTTCGGCGCTGGCACGCCCGGCAATCCACGGGTCCGGGTGCTCGACCAGGCTCGACAGGTAGGCGACCGCTTCGGCCCGTTCCTGCGTTTCGCCAAACTGGCGCAACAGAATCCCCAGGTGCAAGCGCGCGCGTGCATTGGTTTGTGCATTGCCCAGCGCGTCGACCAGCAGGCGCCTGACGGCCAGCATGGCACTGCGCTCGTTGAGGTCCTCATCACTCTCCATGCGCAAGCAGGCCAGGTTGTACTTGGCTTGCCGGCTGCCTGTTTCCACCGCACGCAGCAGCCAGTGCTCTGCCGCCTCGTCATCCAGATAGTGCGCCGGAGTGTTGCTCAGGCCGCCGCTGTGCAGCTCGTACAGTCCCAGGGCAGCCCCCGGCAGGTTCAGCTCGGCACAGCGCTCATACAGGTAACAGGCCAGCTCATGCCGGTTGGCAGCCCACAGCAGCCGCGCCGCGCCAAGCACCTCGAGGCCCGATACCTGGCCCGCGCGCTGGAGTTTCACTGCCACCTGCGACCATACCCTTGCCTGCTCGGCCGAGCGCGGCATCCCCCAGAGACCGAAGCGATGCCCGACAGCGCGCAGTGCACTGGCGCCAGCATGCAAGCGACCGTCACACAGGCGCTCGATGGCGGTGCGCAACAGCTGTTGTTCGTCTGCCATGCCATCGCGCAGTATCAGCTCGACCAGACAGCGAAACGGCACGCCCATGGCGCGGATTGCGCCGTGATCGGCGTTGCACGCAAAGCTCGCGGTAAAGTCGCGCATACCACCGACAAGGTCCTGCAAGGCACTGCTGCGCAGCGCGGCTCGCCAAGCCAACACCACAGCGCGCTCCCTGGGCCTTAGCGGGCGTTGCAACCAGGCATCAAACAGCTGCTGCCAATCCGCGACGGCCTGCAACTGGTCGCCATGGGGCAGTTTCAGCCGGTCTTCAACGGCCATCCAGCGCAACGCATTACGCAACGCTTCGTCCCACGCCTCGCACAACGGCCCATTGGCCAATAGCTCCAGCGCATCGAAGCTGGCGCCCCAACGGGGCAGCAAGAATTCGGCAAGGGCCTGGATCGCTTCGAAGCAACCCGGGCGGGCAACCAGCGCATGGCGCAGCCAGTAATAGCGGGGGGCTTCGTTCTCGTGATCGACCCGCCTGCTCAGGCATGCCGGCAATGCCAGGGGCAATTCGGCCAGGGGCAGCAGCCCATGCTTCACCAGCAGTGGGGCCGCAGCCTCCTGCACTTCCACATCGGTATGGGCACTGGGCCTGTAGCGGGCGGGCTGACCCTGGAACAGTTCGATCAACCAGCCGGGCTCGCGCAATTGCGCACAGATGCGCAGCATACCAATGGCCGCTGCCACAGGCTGGGCAGAACGGTCCATGGCGCGTAGCAAGTGCGCCGTCGCGCGCTCACAAATCTGCTCCACGGCCAGCACGCGTGCCGCGTTGCTTTGGCCGCCGCCCTGCACCTGACAGGCGCGGTGGAAACAATGCAGGCCCATTACCACCTGCGGGTGGTAGGCCTTGGGGCAGGCATCGATCCAGGCTTTGAGCACCTGGCTCAGCGCCCTGTCTCCCTGGCTACCCAGGTCGACCAGCATGTGCCCCTCGAGGGCCGCCATATAGGCGGGAAACTCGCCGGGCGGGGCTTGGTGCCATTGCGCCTCGAGGCTGTCGAAAAAGCGGGTGAGCTCTATGAATGAATTGGCCTGCACCAGTTCGCGGATAACCTGGCGCGTGCGGGCGAGCGTTTGCACGGAGCAATACCTCAAGTCCATTTGAAAGAAGCCGCAGTGCCATCCCATGGCAACGGCAGTTGCCCAACAACACTAAGCCATCGCGGGCACCTGCGCAAAGGTAATTGGATCCATTCTTGCCAATCTGCCTGAAAATACAGGGAAAGTCCCTGCCCTGAAAAACCATGACGCACACTTCTTGCGCCGCCCAGGCTCGGCGCTGGCTATCCTTGGCCCAGCCGCAGGAAGCGGCCCTTTCCAGCGACAACGGAGCGTCCATGTCCCTAGCCCTCGTCCATAGCCGCGCCCAGGTGGGTGTGCAGGCACCGGCAGTCAGCGTCGAAACCCACTTGGCCAATGGCTTGCCCCATCTCACCCTGGTCGGTTTGCCGGAAACCACCGTCAAGGAAAGCAAGGACCGGGTGCGCAGCGCCATCGTCAACTCCGGGCTGAACTACCCGCAGCGGCGCATTACCCAGAACCTCGCCCCTGCCGACCTGCCCAAGGATGGCGGGCGTTACGACCTGGCCATTGCCCTGGGCATCCTGGCTGCCGACGGCCAGGTGCCGGTTGCCACCCTCGCCGAGGTCGAATGCCTGGGCGAACTGGCGCTGTCGGGCAAGCTGCGCCCGGTGCAGGGCGTGCTACCTGCGGCACTGGCGGCGCGAGAGGCAGGCCGGGCGCTGGTGGTACCACGGGAAAATGCCGAGGAAGCCAGCCTGGCGGGTGGACTGGTGGTGTATGCAGTGGGGCACCTGCTGGAGCTGGTCGCCCACCTGAATGGCCAGGTGCCGCTGCCACCGTACGCTGCCAATGGCCTGATCCTGCATCAACGCCCCTACCCGGACCTGAGCGAAGTGCAGGGCCAACTGGCAGCCAAACGGGCTTTGCTACTGGCAGCGGCCGGGGCCCATAACCTGTTGTTCACAGGCCCCCCAGGCACCGGCAAGACCTTGCTCGCCAGCCGGCTGCCCGGGCTGCTGCCGCCGCTGGACGAGCACGAGGCGCTGGAAGTAGCGGCCATTCAGTCGGTGAGCGGGCATGCACCGCTGAACAGCTGGCCACAACGGCCGTTTCGCCACCCTCATCACTCCGCCTCCGGCCCGGCACTGGTCGGAGGCAGCAGCCGGCCGCAACCGGGCGAAATCACCCTGGCCCACCATGGCGTGCTGTTTCTGGATGAGCTGCCAGAGTTCGAACGGCGCGTGCTGGAAGTGCTGCGCGAGCCACTGGAGTCGGGCGAAATCGTGATTGCCCGGGCCCGCGACAAGGTGCGCTTCCCGGCACGCTTTCAGCTGGTGGCTGCCATGAACCCCTGCCCTTGCGGCTACCTGGGCGACCCCACAGGCCGCTGCCGGTGCAGCACCGAGCAGATCGCACGGTATCGCAACAAGCTGTCCGGGCCGCTGCTGGACCGTATCGACCTGCACCTGACCGTGGCCCGCGAAAGCACCACGCTGAACAACCAGCCCTGCGGCGAGACCAGTGCAGATGTGGCCGTCAGGGTGGCTGAAGCACGAGAACTGCAGCACCGGCGCCAAGGGTGCGCGAATGCGTTTCTCAACCTCGAGGGGTTGCGCCGCCACTGTGAGTTGACGGCAGCAGACCAGGCCTGGCTGGAGGGTGCCTGTGAGCGATTGACCTTATCGCTGCGGGCGGCACACCGCTTGTTGAAGGTGGCACGAACGTTGGCAGACCTGGAGGGTTGCGAAGCGATTGGCCGGGCTCATCTGGCCGAGGCCCTGCAGTACCGGCCGGGGAGCAGTTAGCCGGACGGCCAGGGTATGGCGACCACAAATGAAAAGGGCCGGCCCTTTGGCCAGCCCGGTTGCTGTGCGCCGGCGGAATCAGGCAACTCTGGGTTTAACGGTAATATCAATTTCCAGGTTTGCGCTGGCCAGCAGGTTCACCAGGGCATCGAGGGAAAACTTGTCGATTTTCCCGTTCAGCAGCTCGCTCAAGCGAGGCTGAGTGATGTGCAGTCGTCTTGCCGCTTCTTTTTGCGGCAAGTCCCAGGATCGGACGGTCCGTGTCATTATGCGCATCAGTTGTGAGCGCAGCCGAAGGTTCTCGGCTTCTTCTGGCGAGTCAACCAACGCATCCCACACAGAGCTAGTGCGTTCGTTTGCCATTATCTACACCCTCAATAAATTCATCAGTCCAGCGACTTGTAATGGGCCAGATAGGGTAAAAATATATCTGTTTCGATATAGGCTCAAGCGAGCAAATGGGAGAGTTCGATTTCGAGATATGACAGAAACAGGCCCGGTGTATTCTTAAGGCTTGCGCCGTACCTGCGGGAGCTGGCTTACCGGCGATGGGCCGGTTCAGGCAGCACATCACTGCCTGCCAGCCAATGCCTCTTCAACCACCCTCAGCAGCACCTCTTCAGAAAAGGGCTTGCCCAGGCAGGCCAGCGCACCAAGGCTCATTGCCGCATGTACCGCGTCATCATCCCAATGCGCCGACATGCAGATCACCGGCAACCTCCACTGCTGCCGGGCCAGCTCGCGCTGCACGGCCAGCCCGCTCATTCCGGGCATTTTCAGGTCGAGCAGCACACAGCCCGCCTGCCGCGCCAGCTCCGAACCCAGGAATACATCCCCCGCAGCAAACGCCAGGCTCTCGAATCCGGCCGAACGCAGCAGGTTGGCCAGGCTCTTGCGCACCGAAGCATCGTCGTCGACGATGCACACCCATCTGCTCATGCGCCGGCCAGGCCCTCTACCCGCGCCCCAATGACGTTGTGCATGGCCACCAGTTCCACCAGCGAGCGGGACTGCATCTTGTTCATGATGTTTTTCTTGTGCACCTTGGTCGTCACTTCGCTGGTGCCGATCTGCCTGGCGATCTGCTTGTGCGACAGGCCATCGACCACCAGCGAGAACACCTGGCGCTCACGCTGGGTCAGACGTTGGTACTTTGCCTCGACCTGCCGCGCATGGTGCCATTTGCGCCCATCGACCACAGCCCGGGTGCGCACGGCCTGCAGCAGCGTCAGCAACTGGTCTTCATCAAAAGGCTTGGTCAGGAACTCCACTGCCCCCGCACGCATGGCCTGCACCGTCATCGGGATGGTGCCGAAACCGGTCATGAACACGATCGGCCAAGGCAGCCCCAGCTGGCGGAGGGCGTGCTGCACCTCAAGGCCAGTGGTATCGGGCAGGTGCATATCGAGCAGCAGGCAGGCGCAGGGGGTTTCCAGACGGGCTTCGAACAACGCCTCGGCACTGGCGAACAAATGATGCGGAATATCCTGCGAGCGCAGCAGGCGGCCCAGTGCCGTACGCACCGACGGGTCATCGTCCACCACCAGCACCGGTACGTTCGCACTGTCTTCCAAGGGTTCAAACATGTCGGCACCGGCACCCAGCGGCAAGTGGCCCGGCGCCTGGCAAGGGACATCAAGGCTTATCTCGGCAGCCAGGCGGTAGCCCCGGCGGGATACGGTCTGAATCAGCCCACGGTCGCCAAAGGCCTTGCGCAGCAAAGACACCTGCACCTGCAGGTTGTTGTCCTCGACCACCGTGCCGGCCCACACCTGGCTGAACAGTTCGTCCTTGCCGACCACCCGGCCCTTGGCCTTGATCAACGTGGCCAACACCTCGAATGCTCGGCCACCCAACAGGATCGGCTTGCCGTCGAGAAACACTTCTCGCCGCTCCAGCGACACTTGGGCATTGCCTATTCGGATCATGGCGTCCTCACGCGGGCACGGGCGTTTACGCAGCCCCGGGCAGGCTAGGACAGCGTACGCGTTCACACAATTATCCCGAGGGATAGGTTGCCCTCAGGACTATACAAAAGCCCGTCTGCCCGCAGGGTGCGATAACGGACAACAGCGTGCCCGTTCCTGCCAGTCAGGCTACAAGCCGCATCCTTACTGGGCCCGCTGCGTATACTCGCGCCTCAGGATGTCGCTAGCAGGGGGTGCTTTATGCTCGATGAACGCCTTGCCCACAGGCCCATCGAATACGACCAGTCGGTCGACGAGGGCTGGCTGAACCGGTGCGACATCAGCGCGCTGGGCCAGGAAGGCGAGCTCAGCTACTTTCGCCTGCGCGACCCGGCCACCCATCAGGCCTGGATCGCCGTGCGCGCCCCGCTCGAGGCCCCGGCCGCCTGTCAGCGCCTGGAAAGAGACTACCGCCTGCAACTGGACCCGCAGTGGGCGGTGATCCCGTCTGCGTTCGTGCGTTCGGCCGAAGGCCCGCTGCTGGTGTACCCGGCTGGCCACTCAATCGCCGACCTGATCGCCGAAGGCCCCGCAGCCCTGACGCCATTTCTCGACATCGCGGTAAGTGCGGCCAATGCCTTGGCACAGGCTCACGCACGCAATGTGTTGCATGGCGCGCTACAGCCCGAGTACGTGTGCCTGTACGCCAACCAGCGAGTGCGCCTAGGCTGTTTTCGCGCCGACCTGGCGGAACTGATTGGCGAACAAGGCGCCCCGCTCGGCAACTGGTCGTACCTGGCACCGGAACAGGTCTGCCCGCACGGCAGCAGCAGCGATCAGCGCAGTGACATCTATGCCCTGGGTGCGATCCTGTACCAGTTGCTGCTGGGTGAACTGCCGCTGGCAGGGCGCGACACTCAGCACTGGCGCCAACTGCATGCCGGCGTGCAGCCAAGGGCGGCCTGCGAAGTGGACAGCAACGTGCCACAGCCGCTCAGCCGGGTGCTGGCCAAGGCGCTGGCCAAGGAGCCCGACGCGCGCTATCAGAGTGCGCGCGCCCTGGCGGTAGACCTGGCCCACTGCCAGCGGCAATGGGCCGCCAGCAAGACCATTCAGGGCTTCGAGCCAGGCTGCGCCGACCCCGTCACGCCTGGCCGCGAACGCCTGTATGGCCGCTGCGCCGAACAGAAGGCCATCGCCCTGCTGCTCAAGGCCCTGCGCCGCGACAGCAAGCCGCAAGCCCTGTTCATCAACGGCGCCACCGGCATGGGCAAGTCGACTCTGGTCGAGGCAGCACTCAAAGCCAACGCCCTGGGTTACTGGGCCATCGGCAAGTGCAACGGCGTTGCCCAAACCGTGCCCTACGCACCCTGGGTCGACATTCTCGGTGCGCTGACCACCCAGTTGCTGGCCAAGAACAGCCAGGCCCTCGACAGCCTGCGCCGCGAGATCCTGCGCCGCATCAAAGGCCATGGCCGGCTGCTCGGCAAGCTGGCACCAGATCTGCAACTGATCCTTGGCCCCTTGCCCGAGTTGCCGGCCAAGCCCACGCGCCTGGCACTGCAGAAGGAGCTACGGGCGATCGTCGAGTTCTTGCAGGTGTTCAGCCGCCCCGGTCAGCCGCTGGTGCTGTTCTTCGATGACATGCAGTGGGCCGACGACGCCAGCCAGCAACTGTTGACGCAGTTGCTGGCTCACGCACCCGGCAACCTGCTGTTGATCGTCGCCCGACGCAATGATGCGCCAGCCAGCAGTGCCCCCCTTAGCCTACCCGCAACGGTGCGCAGCACCACGCTGAACCTGCGGCCTCTGGCTGTGGATGCGGTGTCCGAGCTGATCGGCGAGCGCTACCACATCGGCCCCGAGGACGCATTGCCGGTGGCCGTGCTGGTGCACGACAAGACGGCGGGCAACCCGTTCTTCATCAATCAGATCCTCCGGGCCATGGTCGAGGACCAGCTGTTCACCTTCGACACCCAGGCCATGCGCTGGTCATGGTGCCTGCAGGCCGTGGCCCGCCACCGCTATTCCGACAATGTCGCCGACCTGATGATCCACCGCCTGGCCCGCCTGCCGATGCCGCAACGCGACCTGCTGCGGGTGGCCAGCGCGGCGGGCAGCCGCTGCGATGAGCGCTTGCTTCAGCAGGTTCTTGCCCAGGCGCCTGGCGAACCGTTGAAAGCCTTGATTGGCGCGGGTTTCCTGCAACAGGGCCAGAACGGCCTGGGCTTTGCCCATGAGCGGGTGATGGAAGCCGCGTACGCGCTCACGCCCATACGCGAACGTACCCAACTGCATGCACGTATTGCCCTGGCCATGCGACAGGCCTGGCCACACCACCTGCACGATGCACTGTTCGAGCTCGCCAGCCAGCTGCAACGCGCCAGCCCATGCGGGTTTGCCGCAGATGACTGCGAAGCGTTCCTGCAGCTTTTGCGCGAAGCAGCAACGCGCGCACGCGACGGTGGCGCTTTCGAGCAGAGCGCAGGCTACCTGCACACCGCCGAGCAGCTTCTGCAGCACGGTGCCACGCTGGAAAGCCGCGCCACACATGCCTTTGCCATCGCCTGCATGGCGACGGAGTGCGACATGCAACTGTCGCGAATGATCGCAGCCGAAGCCCGGATCACCGAATGCCGCCAGCGCGCACGTTCGACGCTGGACCAGGCGCGGGTGTGCCGCCTGCAGGCACTGCTGCATACCTTGCGCGGCGACTATCAGGCAGCCATCGACAGCGCCATATCCGGCCTGGACTTGCTGGGTATAAGCCCGGTACGGGGCATCGACTGGCAACAGGTCGAGGCGAGTCATGCCCATGTGCAGGCCTTGGTCGAACAGAAAGGGCGGCACTGCCTGGAGTCGCTGCAGCGCACCGATTCGGAAGAAGTGACGGTTGCCATCAGCCTGCTGGCCACCCTGTCGTCATCGTTTTTCGTCAAGGACGACATCTGCTTCCTGCACCTGGCCAAGCTCATGGAGCTGTCGCTGCTGCACGGTGCTGCCCCAGGCAGCACTTATGGCATGGCCTGGTACGGGGTGATGATTGCCGAGCGTTTCGGCGCTTACCATGATGGCCACGCCTGCTGCCTGGCCGCACTCAAGCTGATTGAACGGCACGGCTTCGACGCGGACCTGACCAGCGCGCTGCTGGCCCTGGACTAGGTCAGCGCCTGGACTTCACCCATGGAGTTCGCCCGCCGTACCGCGCTGGATGCGGTCGATTCAGGGCGCCTGAGCGGCGACCTGGCGATGAGCTGCTACGCCTGTAACCACCTGGTTTCCGACTCGCTGTTCATGGGCCGTTACCTGCCAGACGTGGTCGAGGAATTGGCGCAAGGCCTGACCACCGTACGTCGCTACGGTTACCGCGACGTCGAGCAGATCCTGCTAGCCCAGCAAGCGTTCGTCACCTGCTTGAGCGGCACGCCCTGCCCAGCCTCGGCCACAGCCTCGAAATCGCCCACGACGCGGTTCTTCCAGTACCTGTTCGCCGGCATGTGCGACTTCTACCTGGGCAATATCCCGCAGGCCATGCGCAACCTGGCACTGGCCGCAGACAACACCTGGGCAGTACCGGCGCACATCAACCTGGCCGACTTTCACCTGTTCCGCGGCCTGGCCCTGGGCAGCCCCGAGGCCGCTGGCAGCGTTGCCGACAAGCTGCGCGAGCTGCAGGCCCTGCGCGAGCGCTTCGGCCGCTGGGCCGGTTTCAACCCGGCCACCTTCCGCAACAAGCTGTTGCTGATCGAAGGCGTGATCGCCAAGCTCGAAGGCGACGGCCTGAGCGCCATCCGCTGCTTCGACCAGGCGCAGATCGCCGCCGCCGCTGCCGGCTTCATCCACGAACAGGCCCTGGCCCATGAACAGCTGGCCGAGGTGTGTATCCCCAGCGGCCTGATTTCCGGTGCCAACCTGCACCTGCGCATTGCCCGCGACTGTTTCCATATCTGGGGGGCGACCGGCAAGGTGCATCAGCTGGAGGCGTTGCACCCCTTCTTGCGCACCCAGCCGATCCAGGAAGCCTGCCACACCGACCACCAGGCCAAGCTGGACCTGGAGGCCGGCATAGAAGCGGCGCGCGCGTTGTCTGAAGAAGTGCTGCTCGAAGGGCTGATCGAAACCTTGATGGGCCATTTGACCCAGCATTCCGGTGCCGACCATGGCGCACTGCTGATCGTCAGCGGTGCCGAATTCCAGATGGCCGCCCTCGCCTACATCGACGATGCCGGGCTGCACGTGAGCATGGACAACTGCCAGAAGTTCATGACCCAGGCACCACTGTCGGTCATCAACGCCACCATGCGCACCCGCAAGCCACTGGTGCTCAACGATGCCCAAAGCGACTGTCCCGAAGCCTTTCGCCATGAGCTGCAGGCGCGCAATGCCCGCTCGGTGCTGTGCCTGCCGCTGGTGATCCAGGGCGTGCTGATCGGCCTGGTGTACCTGGAAAACCGCCTGGTGCCCAACCTGTTCGGCAGCCAGCGCCTGGCCATGCTGGAGATCCTCGCCTCGCAGGCGGCGGTGTCGCTGCAAACCGCCAAGTTCTATACGCGCCTGGCCGAAGACAACCAGAGCCGCGCGCAGATGGAGGCCGAGCTGCGCCGCTCTCGTGCAGAGCTGGCCCGCAGTGCGCACCTGCAGGTGATGAACGAGCTGTCGGCGTCCATCGCCCACGAGATCAGCCAGCCGTTGCTGGGGATTGCCTCCAACGCCGCCGCCAGCCTGCGCTGGCTCAACCGCGCCAAGCCCGACCTGGAAGAGGCGATTGCCGGCCTGGAAGACATCCGTAACGACAGCGAGCGTGCGGCCAATATCGTGCGCGCACTGCGTTCGCTGGCCAAGCAATCGCCGATGCAGCTCAAGGCCGTGAAGCTGGACGAGCTTATCCGCGAGGTCGTGCGCCTGACCTCGGCCGATGCCGCCAAGGGCACGGTGGAGGTGCAGACTCAGCTGCAGGCCGGGGTAACTGTGATGGCCGACCCGGTGCAGTTGCAGCAACTGGTGTTCAACCTGATTACCAATGGGCTGGAGGCGCTGGCGGGGTATCGCGGTGACGGGGTGCTGCGGATTGCTTCGGCGGTCGTCGGGGATGCGGTGGAGATTTGCGTGGACGACAACGGGCCGGGGATTGCGCCCGAGGAGCGGGAGCAGGTGTTCGGGGCGTTCTACACCACCAAGAGCGGCGGTATGGGGATGGGGCTGGCGATCTGCAGTTCGGTGGTGCAGGCCCATGGTGGGCAGTTGCAGGCATTGGTGTCGGAGTTGGGTGGGTGTCGGATTCGCTTCACCCTGCCTTTGGGTAATTTATAGCCTGTACCGGCCCTATCGCCGGCAAGCCAGCTCCCACAGGTACAGCGCCAGGCTTCAAGCCTGTGGAGTTCCCTGTGGGAGCTTGCCGGCGATAGGGCCGGTACAGGTTTACATCAACGCGAGGTCAACGCCGCATAACTGTTCATCAGGTTGCGGTAGTTGGGAATGCGCTGCGACAGCAGGTTACCCAGCCCTTCGATATCGTTGCGCCAGTCACGGTGCAGCTCACACGCCACCGAGAACCAGTTCAT
>JADHEF010001663.1_pt1 | contig 12583 bp, 24 predicted proteins | sample 8952391 | NCBI WGS metagenome assembly JADHEF01 (sample SAMN16124439, study PRJNA663245) | bioreactor sludge metagenome | isolation source: sludge (nitrite) | place: India:Bengaluru | collected 2019-02-28
ACACCGAGCAACATCTTGGTGTAACCAACCCGCGCCGACTTGACGAAGTTGACCTCTCGGATGTCGTCATTGGCCATCGCGTTGATGATGGCCACCTGGAACGGGAGCGACTTCCAGCGCCCCTCCTGATAGGAGGACTCCACCGGCAGGTAGTAATGGTCATCCATCCACTCGGCGGCGGTCTGCACCGGCGGCCTGAGCAGGGCTGACAGCCCAAGGTTGACGGCAGCCGCCAGGCTACTTACTTGTGCTGTCGATATATTCATCCAGTAACTCCGGCAGCAGATCACCCATGGAGGCCGCCTCGTTGCTGGCTATGACCAGTTCGCGCTGGAGCCCCTCGATGTGCTTGGTCTGCAATTCGGGATAACGGCGGCGCATAGTGAGTGGAACGGTGTCGAGCAGACTGCTGACCTTTGCGGCGATGCGCGTCAGAGCGAACGTTGCAAACTCGGTCGGCACCTGATGGCGCTCAGCGATCCGGTTCTCGCGCTCGGCCTTGTCGGCCTGCTCCTTGGTGAGCCTCCACCGTTGGAAGTCCAGTTGATCCTCATCCATGTCTTGAGGATCCGTTGGTTGGTGTTTTTGGATCGCGTTCTCGATCCGGTTATCCACAACCGAGCGCACATCAAAGTAAACGTTGCGCCCGATCTTTTTTACTGGCTTAACTCCCCACTTATCAAAGGCTTGCACCGAGATCCCCAGGCTTGCAGCCATGTCGGATTTTTTCAGCCAGCCAGGCGCAGGGCGATCCTTGTCTGATGGCTCTGACATGAAAACAACAACCTCACTTCTTGGGGTTTCATATGTAGTGAAAAACCGCGCCTCGTCCAACCCGTCGAGTCGGGGGGTGGCTGGGAGTACCTTTACCCTGGGGGGGATGGGTGGGGGTGCCGCCCGCTGCTGCTAATGGCATTGCTGCAGGGCGCTAGCATTGGGCGGCGAAACTCACAAAGACATGGACTCCACCAGGTTGGTTCCCCTCCCTCGCTGTCCTGTAGAGGTTAAGGAGCCCATGTCTTTGTGTAGGTGAGGCACCGGCAACAGGTCGAGCCCAACGGGTCAACGATGTCTGATGCTGATTGGTCGCCAGTGTCGGCGCATCGGTACTCATTGCTTGATGCACTCACGCACATCGATGATCCAATTGGTCAGCTCGGCCTGCGAATCAGGTGGAAGATGCGCCCACCCATCAGGACTGACCATCCACACCAGCCTCGGGGGTGTGGTGTAGCAGCTGGCGTTCGGCGCTGGTGCCGGGGACGTACACCCCTGCAGCAGGGCCGAAGAGGCCAGCAAAGGCAGCAGCGGGAGCCGCTTTCGCCTGCTCCCGCCTATCGTCTTGCTCGGCATAGTACGCAGCCTCACGGGATGCGTTGAGCTGCTCGGCTACCAGCAGGGCGAGCCGGGTCAATCCGCTTATCAGTGCCGGTTCCATTCTTCGCGCTCCCCCAGTTAGCAGCCAGCACGTCCAGCACAACCAACACCGGACGGGGCAACTTCTCCCACCATGCTTGCGGGATAGCGGCTCGCAACTGCGACCACACCACCAGGCAAAGCCCCACCACCGCCACCCAGGCGGCGGCCTTGTCGCCGAACACCTGCAGCAGCAGGTCGGCCAGATTCAAATCCCCCATCAAGATTCCCCTTTCGTCATATAGCCAACACCAACGGGCAGAGGGCCAGCCGGCACATCAACCCCAGCGGGCCAGCGGTACGCTGTCACCCTGGAGCGCGGGAAGGCACGGACGTTTACTGCATCAGACTGATTGCCGCCAAGGACGAGCAAATTGCCGGTCTTGTCCTGCCCCACCACAAACCCGACATGACCACCGCCATCTCGGGAAAACACCACCACGCACCCAAGAGACGGGGCGGACAACTTCTGACCCCACTCGGCATAAGACCGAGCCCCTTCGAAGCGCGTTGACTGGATGCCAGCCCGCTCAAGGCAGGCACCAACAAATGCAGCGCACCAAGGCACCTCATCAGACTTGATGCCGCCGCGCTTGATGTCGCGCCACATCTGTAGAATCTCGGGGTTGTGCTGCGGGCCGGGCACCTCTTTGATGCCGACTAGCGACTCAGCAATAACAATCCACGGCAGTTTCATTGCTCCCCCTGTTTGCGCTGCTTGCGCTTGTCGATGTAGACGAAGATGTCGAAGGCCAGGCGGCCAGCGATGACCAGCAGGCCGCCAATGCCGATCAGGTCGTTGATGGTGAGTTGCGGGATGGTCATTTCAGGCAGGCTCTCAGCGGCGGCCACAGCCTTGGACCAGAGGCTCACCAGCGTCCCGCCACCGTAGGCGATGCACTGGCCCTTGAAGCGGTGGATCAGGTCGAACATAGAGGGGACGCCATAAAAAAAGGCCCATCGGAGAGATGGGCCTTTGAAACAAATGACACGGGATATAAACGGAAAACGTCTGAACAATGGGGGCGAGCTGCAAAATCACCACCATGACGAGAAAGGTACAGCCGAGTGCCACTTAACGCAACACTATCTGTGATTTTTTTCTACTAACTGTAGATTTTGCGATATTGATCACCATTACATTGCGTGGCGAAAGCGGAAATGTAATGGCAAAACAGGGGCTTGCCTTCTCTTTTCTGGTGAAGGCGCGAAAATGGCTGTAACCTGCGCCGCGTCTCGCATGGCGCCGTGTGTCAACAAACTTTGGATCTAAGGCCTGTCTAAGGTTGCCGGCGCTCCATCCAACCTGCTGGAGCTTCATGGATGCCAACCCTATTTGAAAACCTGCTGACCCTGAAAGAGGCCCGCCATCCTGACGAGCTGGCGGCCCGCATCGAGTGCATCGTCACGGGGCTCGGATTCGACTACTACCGGATGGCCGTCATCATCCCACTGAGCCATCAGCGGCCCGTCATCCGCATCTTCAACTCCTGCCCGCCAGAATGGATCAAGCGGTATAACCGGCTTAACCTGATCGCCATAGACCCGGTGGTGGCCGCTGCCCAGCGGCAACTGACCCCCATCCGCTGGGATGCTCTGCGGGCGGGCGATGAGGCCATGATGGTGATGAGTGATGCGGCGGCATTCGGACTGCGGGCGGGCGTGTCCTACCCGCTGCACGGGCCGGATGGGGAGGGCGGCGTGCTGAGCTTTATCACGGAGGCGCATCGGCCAGGGCTTTACATCGAGCAGGCGGCGGAGCTGGCCATGGTTGTGCCGTTCGTACTGGAGGCGGTGCTGCGGTTATGTCGCCCGACCAGCCAGCGAGCATTGAGCAGCGCAGAGGCTGAGTGCTTGCGGTGGGTCAGCGAGGGGAAATGCTCGGAGGCCATCGGGGTCATCATGGGGATGCCCGAGCGAACGGTGAACTACCACCTGCAGCGGGCCTGTCGGAAGTTGGGGGCGGCGACCCGCTCTCAGGCGGTAGCGCGGGCAATGCAGGCGGGGGATGTGCCCATCACCCTCGGCGAGTCCAGGGTCATCGACTACGGGCGGGGATAATGAAAGCCCGCTGATGCGGGCTATTCAATTCGGATGATTTCGACGGGCTTGCCACGCAACCGGCGGGCCTCCTGGGCGGCCTCTTCGGCGCTCAGACCATCAACCAGGTAGTGGCCACCTCCCCGGCTCGGGGTTGTCTCGCCCAACTGCGCGACAGAATCAGCCAGCTCCAACTGCACGCGCTCGGACACCCAGCCATGTTGGCGCGGATAGACCGCTATCCGGCAAGCGGGGGCCTCGGTGAGCGCCTTCTCTACAGTGTCAGTGAATACCTTTCCCATACCCTTTTCCTCGATCAGTTTGTGAGGTGCTGTTCGCACTCGCGCACCAGGGCGGCGAGCTGGTCATCAGACCAATCCGGCTTGCTGCGGATCAACAGCAGTTGGAAAAACATTCCCTGCGCCTCTTCGTCCAGCTTCGTAGAGAAGGCAAACAGGCTAGGGGCCGGTGCTGCTGGCCGGTAGTAGGAGACAACAGCCTGAGCCAACCAGCGGGCAGATTCGCCCCCTTCCTCAAGGCGCTGGCGGATCTGCTCGGTGGTGAATAGCTGGTGATTTTCGTTACTCATGAGTCCGTTTTTCCCTTAACTCAGTTCCCAGGCAGCCAGGATCTGGTCGCCCTCGTATTGCAGCACCGGCTGACCGCAGTCGCGCCCGCACTCCCAGGAGTGGTACTCATCGCCAACTTTGAAAGCCAGCATCCACACAACATCCCCCTCACCATCCCAGTTACTCAAGAGCTTGATGGTGTGTGTCGGGTTCTCTGGTACGTTCAGAGCCATACGCCGTTTTTCCCTTAACTTTCGCTGTGCAGTGCAATGAGGGCAGGGTCTTCTTTCTGGCTAACCGAAACCCTCGTAATAAACCGATTTGCCTTGGCTGTATCGCAAGCCATGAAATGCACAGGGGTCGCACTAATCACCTTGTAGTTAGGGGAGTCGTATTCGCTGGGCCAATCTTGCAGCTCTGCCTCAATCCGAACTAACCCCGTGTTTGGCAACCCCTCTCCGAGCGCATCAATGAACTCCCGATCACCCTCGCCTCTGATGTCCTCGAGAACAGCCTGGCGGACAGTCTCATCAGCCGCAGTAACTTCGATAACTGCACCGTTGTACTGGTTCATCCCCATCGCAATCATGGCGGAAAACTTCATATCCATAGCCTGTTTTCCCTATCACTTAACCAAAACTGACGGGACTTCAATCTCGTCACCAAACTTTGAATAAACCACAGCTCTCAATCCTGCGACTAAGCGGTTAGTGTCTGTGAATACTGATGACCCAAGGCACCAGGCTGACCACGTTCCAGCGCGTGGGCCACTGACTGATACCTCATACACAAAGGACACCAGGAATGAGTCAAATATCCCCTGCGCCAGGCTGCGATCATGGTGTGGCTCATAAGCGCCCATAGCCCAACAAGATGAGTCAAAGCCTACAGCTCCAAACGGGGTAATCCATGGTGAGCCGCCAGTGGCTTTGGCCACAGCCCAGTTTAAGGCTTGGCCACTAAGCTCTGCAGTTCTAGCTAGTACCATCTGATGATTCATGGCCTGTTTTTCCTCTAACTTGGGCCGGTTCCCCCGGCCCGTTCTGCCATTACAACCAGGAGTGATGTTCCGGTGCCGATACTTCTGTCATCTTGCACAGCTCCTTGGCGGTGTCGATGATGGCGTCCTTGTTGCAGCGCATGTTCTCGTCATACCCCATGCACTTGCCCTCCCACTTGTGAACCATGTTGCGGCTCAGATCATTACGGTGCTGATAAAGCCGCTCGCAAGCCTCCTCCATATCCACACCCGCATCGCGGGCCTTCTGCCCCCACAAGGCCAGCGCCTTGAGGCCAACAACGTGATAGGTGATCCAGCTATCGCGCTGGTCTCGCATGTTCATGTCTGGCGAAATGATGTAGGGCTTCCAGCTGGCCGCCTCTCCCACCTGGTTGAAGAACGCGACAGCAGCGGCAATCTGCTCGGCATTCGGGGCCACCTTCTTGCTGGTTCCCATATAGATGTGGAACGCCTCCACAGCGGCCTTGAACGGGAACATATTGGGATTGTCACCCGAGCAGCTGGCCTTCTGCCACTCGATACGGTTCACCCATGGCCGCACCTTGCCCACCGCCTCGGCGATAGCCTGCGCCACCTCATCGCGGTGGTCATAGGCCATGCTCAGCCCCTTGCTCACCGTCTTGGCGTTGAGGTTGATGTCGGTGAACGCCTGCTGACGGGCGGCCAAATCCATGTTCACATAGAGCTGGAGCGGCACCGAGCTTTCACGCAGCTCATCGTCCTCACCGAGCGCATTCATGATGCCAGTGGCACGGTGCTGGCCATCGAGCAGTTTGATCACCGCATCCATCGGCAGGGACAGGGTGCCAACCATGGATCCTGGCACATGCTCCTCAAACTCCGGGGCAGATTCGATGTTACCGACCAGGGATGGGATAACCCAACTGCCAGGGTTCTGCTTGATGTAGGCGGCCAGCTTCTTTGCACGGCCCATATCCACATCGCGCTGGGAGCGGTCGAGCACCTGGGCGGCATTGTCGATGGCCAGCAGTCGGCGAAGTACCGCGAACGGGGCGACGACCATGAAATACTGACGGCCAGCTTGCATGCCGCGGGCGGCCGGAAATTTAAAGACATGTTCCATTGTGGATCTCTCTTGTTTTTGGTCTCATACCTTGTCGAGGGTTTATCTTGTTCCCTCGACCGCCGGGCGGGTTCGTTGGTAGCGGGCCGCCCGGCACCTATTTACGGCAGCTTATCGGCCGCCGCCTCTGCCGCTGTCGCGGCTTTAACCTTCTCTTCGACCTCTTTGATACGGCGTACCATCCGCGATACCGCAGGAGGGGTTACCCCGTACATGGCCGCCGCTTCTCGTTGCGACAAGCCGCCGACCAGGTGATCTATGGCCGCCTCAACCGTTGGCCCGCTCTGGGTGCTGGTCAGCTCCAGCAGGGCCCTGATGTATTCCTCTCGCATTCGTCACCATCGCTTGTTATGGGCCGCTCACGCGGCCAACTCGGTTGCGACGAAGGATAACATGGAGCGCAAAGCCCGCTCATCGGCATAGTGGGCCGGGATCTCCTCCTTGATGCGGGTCGGCAGGTAGACATTGCCAGACCAACTGAAAGACCCGTCGCCATTTACCAGCAGAGAGAACATCGGCTCGCAATCATTATCAGCCTCGAACACATCCAGGGATGGGCCGTTGTCGCTCTCCCAAACATCCAGTGCGATGCCACGGGTGGCGGCGAACTTAATGGTGGTTTTGGTGAGTGCGAACATCGTTAATACCTCTTCTCTCTTCGGGGCCCATCCCCGTCCGACCCCTTAAAGATAACACTTTTCTGTTATCTTGCAATAACAGTTTTCTGTTATTTTTGATTTTTTATATGGCGACCTCAAACGCCCGCCTGATCACCTCGGGCCTCACGTCCAGGTAGGGCCACACATGATCCGCTTCGGCATGGCCCAGCAGGAGCTGCACCAGTTCGACCCGTCCGGTATTGGCCAGCACCTTGGCCGCCAGCGTTCGGCGGCCTGAGTGGCTGGATCCGCCCTTGATACCCGCCTGCCGGTATAGCCTGCTCATCAACTGCTGGAGCGCATCACAGCACCGGTACTCGACCGGCCCGCCCTGTAGCTGGCGAACCTTGCGGGCCAGCTCGAAGGCTCGCCCCTTATGGGTCAGCACAAGGCGCTCATCAGGGCGAAATCCTCGGTACTCGGGATCTGGAGACAATCCCCAGCCACGTTCACGGCGGTAGGCAAGCCACGCCTCGACGGCGGCGATTGTCTTGGGGTGGGTCAAGTAGATGGTGCGGGGCCTGCTGAGCTTCGTGATAGCGGCCCGTAGATAGACCTCCTCGCGCATCTGGCCGGATGGGTGCAGCAGGTCGCGGATCTCGATGCTGGCCAGCTCTGTGACGCGCACCCCGGTTGAATGGGTTAGCCATAGCAGCATCACATCACGGATGGGCTGACGGCCTGTTATCGAGGCAACACGGATCACATGGCGAAGTTGCCCAGGGCGAAGGGCGGCGGCATGACTGGCGGCTGGCTTGGGATGGTAGTACATGGGGGCTCTCTCTGTTTAGTGCCGTAATCCGGCAGGGTATCGAGAGAGTGAAGGGCTGGCCTCCTGGTGATCATACCAGCAGGGCAGCCCTGGTGTTCACGGAAAGTTACCGCCAGCCACCAAACAGCACCTCAATGTGGCGCGGGCGATGGCCAGCTCATTGGGGTCCGGGTTGTGGCAGAGCACCACGGTAATCATGCGCTTGGCTTGATACCAGTTATTGAGGTTCGGGTCATGCCACCACAATATCCGGGTGCCAGGCTCTAACTTATCGACCTCCGACAGATACTGATACTGGGGTTGGTTAAACTTGCTCAACCAGGCAAACACTCTCACGCCCTGATTACCCCTGAGCCGGTGACATTGCGGCGACTTCAGCCTTAACGCCGCCATGCGCATCAATGAGCGAACGGGCCTGCGAAACCGTCAGGCCGCTGACGATGTGACCATTATGGTCATGCAGTGAAACCAGCTCATCCCGCCAGTCACCGCTCATCATTCGCCATTCGCTGGATACCGAGCGGGCAAACAATTGCTGGATCAGCTCAACGCCTTGGCGAACGTGATCCGGGAGAGTTTCGATCTCCACATCGAGCGGGAAGCCCTTTGCGGCGCGGATCAGGCTCACTATCCAGTCATTGCGCTCAAGTACGAGCTGTGTGTTTTGTTCTGTCATGTTGCGAATCCCCTTAATCCTTCTTCTGGTAGATGGCGCCTGGATACAAGACGCATTGCCCTGGTGCGAGTTGTGACATGCTGAAATCGTCATTGGCATCCAGGACGCCTATCGAATCGAACTCAAATCGCTGTCCATCGCGGCAGATGAACCAGGCGGGGACTTTCACCCCGCGAACGGTGATGCTGCGCGGGCCGGTCACCTCCACGCCACACGCTGACGGCTTATTCTCCATTGTGGTTCCCCTTACAGAATGCGGCCGCCCAGCACATAGCAGAGCGTGGTGGCGGTACTGTTGATGGTGTCCTGGTCATTGTTGGCCAGGGCGTAGTACAGGCGCTCGATAAGGTCAGAGGGTGTTGAGTCAACGGGCGAGCTTTTCTCGCCCTGAACTACATACCCACGAGATTCAAGCTCCTCAATGAGGTCGCACGAATCGAACTCATCAAGGTCAATGTCAACGGTTACTGATGCCATCGTGATTTCCTCTATCAAGCGGCTCTGGGGCGGCGGGACTCCCGCAGCTTCTTGCGGCTGCTGGTTCTGGCCATGGCCACGCCAGCGATCAACCTGGTGGTTTGCTTTAACTCGCCGGTGGCGTGGTGCAGCCCCAGCTTGCTGACCACCGCATGTTCAGCCCGGGTAACCAGCATCAGGTTTTCCGGCTCGCAATTGGTCGGGTCATTGTCGTAGAACCAGATCACATGACTCGGCGGGATGGGGCCGTGCTCGCGCTCCCATACCACCCGATGTTTGAGATCCCAGCTGGCCGGCTCGGCGACCTTGATCTCGATATACCCATCAACAGTGACCCGCTCGCTGCCAACCGGGCGATGGTTAACCGGCACATCCCCTTTCTTGAAGCGGGTAAGGGCCGATCTCCCGCCAGGGTCGTACCCCTTGAGGCCGGCATTCCAAGGGGCCGCCCCCTTGGCAAACTGGCCGGTTCGGCCGCTCTTGATGCCATGATTCTTGATAAAGGCCCGGATCTGGGCCTCGGTCATCGCGGTAGCAAACTCGGCATTGAACAGCGGGGTGAGCTCGCAGATAGGCAGCTCCTGGTACTTGCGTTCAATCCACTCCCGTTGCGGCTGGTTGAACAGCCGCAGCTGGCCCTTGCTGTTGCCAGGCTGGCGGCCGCAGGTAAAGCCGTTGTTCTTGATGCAGGCACGTATCTCGGTCTGCGTCTTGGCGGTGCCGAACACGAAGTTAAACATCGAGGTGGTATCTTCCAGGCTGCACTCTTTGAAGGTCTCGGCCAGAAAGTTGAGCTGCTCGGATGTGTAGACAAAACGGCTCATGGCTTTGCCTCCAGCATCGATGGCAGCCGGTTACCCAGCTGCAGGTCTCGCACAGCGATCTGCGCATCGAGGGCCAGGCGAGCGTTGTTGACAATCTGGCTCGATACGGCGGTGATGGCCTTGCTTCTGGCTATCTCATCCTTGAGCTTCTCCGAATCAAGGCTCTCATCGCCGAGGCGCTCAAGCTGGGCAAAGAGGTGATTATTCAGGTCAGTAAGTTTGTTTTTCATCACATAACCCCATCAAGCAGCGCGAGTTAACAGGTGGCTGATGCCGTTCGGCACATTGAAGCGGCCGCCGCGATCCCAGACCATCCAGGCGTATTCGCAAGAGTCGGTGCCGCCCTTCGCAAAGCGGGGGCGCGGAATGATGACCGGCGTCTTGTTCGGAAAGCCAATCCGGGCAAAGAACGGCACCCGCTTGATGGAGCCAAAGAAGTTGACCCGCTGCAGGTAAATCAGGGTGCCATCCGGTTTCAGCTCGGCCAGGCTCTTTTCCAGAAACTCCTCGGTCAGGCTGAACGGCGGATTGGTGATGATCACATCGAACTGGCGACCGAAGTCATGAGCCAGATAATCGCGGCCCATCGAGATCTCAGCCCAGTCCTTTTGGGATTCAGGTAACGGCACCCGGTCATAGATACGGCTCTCATCACCCCGGCATGGTTCGAGGAAGGTATCACCGGGGCGCCAGCCCATCTTGGCCAGCATGGCGTTGATCACCTCAACCGGGGTCGGGTAGTTGTCACGCTCGATTTTGTCACCAGTTGTTGAACTCATCTCACACCCCCATCACGCTGCTTGTTCACTGGCATAGCCGTTGAAATCAACCGGCACCATGTCCGATTCATGCACGATCCCGCCCTGCAAGCTGTTGACCTTGAACAGCCAGTTATGGGCGAACTCCATCACTTCCTTGGACGGCTTCAAGCCCCCTTTGGGGGAGGCGCAGAGCGCGGTGCCATCCTGGTCGTTGTAGGTGACCATGGCAGCACGACCTGACTGGTGCATATAGAGCAGGGCGCGAGACTCAAGCGCAGTGCCGTCAGGGCGCTCCATCTTGGTCTTTTGGGGCCAAATGATCAGATGGTGCTCTCCGTTGTGATACAGGCCGCTGCCGGTGTCGTGGGCAAGCTGACGCTGGAGCAAGTCGATCTTGGTGTGAGCCTCAATGCTCTGGCGCTGGGCGGTGGTCAGATCGTGGCGGGCCTTGCTGTTATCCCGCTCCAGTTGACTGATGCGGGCATCCTTCTCGGCGTTGCCACTCTTCAGACGCTTGTTCTGCTCCTTGAGCTTGTCGATGCCATTCACACCACCATAGGTGGCAATCACCTGCTGCAACTGGTTGAGCTGCTCCTGCAGGCGGGTCTTTTCAACCAGCAGGGCCCCCACCTGGTTGCCAATCTTTTCGGCCTTGCGAGCCGCATCACAACAACGCTCGTTCTCTTGCTCCAAGTCTGCAATGCGAGCCAGCAGGGCGGCTTGAGACGTCGCGGCAGCAGCGACTTGAATCTCCAGCTCGTCACGCTCCTGGGACACCTCATCAAGCTGGGATGACATGTCATTGAATCGAACAACAAAGGCACTCAGCAGATCATGCGGCTGGGCGTTTTCAAGGGCTTCGACAGTGCGATTAGTCGGGCTCATGTGATTACTCTCTCGTTACTTGTTTACAACCACCCCGAGAACGGGGATCACCTCTTGCGGGGCCCGCCCGGTCATCACCAGGAAGCGGCGCCACACACCATAAGGAACGGGGTTCTTGCCTTGCTTGAACTCCCGCACCCGCCGATCACTGGACAACCCCAGCGCATCGGCCATTTCCTTGTCGGAGCCATAACCGAACAGCTCCTTGAACTGGTCGAAATAGGCCGCCACCAGATCCTTGTGGGGCGGCTCCCACCCCTCCCGCTCACGCAGCAGGTGAGCGCGAGGGTAAGCGCTCTCATCCACTGACAGAGTGGCGGACAGCACGGGGGCATCACTGTTCTTTCTCATGGCTTCCAGGGCCTCTTGCTGGGCAGCCTTGAACACCATCACCTGCTGGTCGGCGATGCTCGGTAACTCTATTTTCATACTCTCTCCTTTGCTGGCCGATATGCCGGGGGCTTGCGCCCCCGGTGTTTATCTCGGTGACAGCTCGATGGTTCGAACGTCAGAGACTTTGATATTGACCAAGCTCAATGTGCCCGTGGCCAGCGCCTCCCATCGTTTCGACTGGTGAAGCCACATCAGGCAGTAGTAGAGGTAATCCGGCAGGAGGATGTCCGTTCGGGTGACCTTGATGCCGATGTGTTCCGGGTTGTATTCCCGGGTGGGCTGGCCGCAGGTTTTTAAAGAGCCTCGACGCACTAGCCAGAAATCAGCCTCGGGATAATGGGTCTTGATGGTCGCTACATCACTCAGTCTCATCTCGTTTCCATCGGTGGCATCAACTAGCCGCCTCTGAATTCGAGTGGCTTTCTGTGTGCCACCGTCGAGAGATAGATTAGGCGAAATCCGCCTAACCGTCAATCATTTTAATATTAAAATAATATCACAATGATATTATGTTAATATCATTGCGCCGTTACTGCGAGTCGCCAGCCAGTCGTGATAGGTCACCAGGGCAGCTCGCATCAGCGGCACCAGGTCGCTCTGGATGTAGGTCTTGGCCAGCTTGCCGGGGCTGTGGTTGAGCATGGCCTCCCCGATGTGGTGATCGGTTCTCTGCTCTGTCCAACGAGTGCGGGCCAGTTTGCGCAGGTCGTGCGCTCGCCACAGGCCGCCAGACACGGCAGACACCCAGCGGGTCGCCTCGCGGGCAGACAATTGGCCGGCAGCATGGGGGAACAGGTACACCCCCTGATAGCCAGCGGCTTGCTGCCAGCGGCGATAGGAGGCCAGCAGCGCCACCGCGACGGGGGTCAGCGGCAGGGCGTGATCACAGCCGTTTTTGGTGGTACTGCCCGGGATGTGCCACATCGCCACGTCGTCGGTCAGGTCGAAGTCGCGCCAGGCGGCGCGGCGGGTTTCCCCGATCCGGGTGCCATGCAGCAGCATCAGC
>JADHEF010001666.1_pt1 | contig 12563 bp, 2 predicted proteins | sample 8952391 | NCBI WGS metagenome assembly JADHEF01 (sample SAMN16124439, study PRJNA663245) | bioreactor sludge metagenome | isolation source: sludge (nitrite) | place: India:Bengaluru | collected 2019-02-28
CGCGCGCTTCGTCCTCCTCGGGAGGACGCCGCTCGCGCCGGAGCCCGCGTGCTGCGCGGGGGTCGCGGACGAAGCAGGCCTGAAGAAGGCGCTCCTCGCCGAGGCCCGGGGCCGCGGCGAAAGCCCCACGCCGGCCGAGCTCGGGGCCCGGGTCCACGAGGTCCTCGCGAACCGCGAGATTCGCCGGACTCTCGCGGCGATCGCGGCCGCGGGCGGTGAGGCGCGGTACGAGGCCGCGAGCGTCGAGGACGCCGGGGCGCTCGACGCCGTCCTGGCCCGGGTCCGCTCCGAGTGGGGCCCCGTCGCCGGGCTCGTCCACGCCGCGGGCGTCCTGGCCGACCGGAACATCTCGCAGAAGACGGACGCGCAGTTCGACCGGGTCTTCGACACGAAGGTGCAGGGGCTCCGCGCGCTCCTCGCCGCCACCGCGAACGATCCGCTGAAGCTCCTCTGCGTCTTCTCGTCGGTCTCGGCCCGCTGCGGAAACAACGGCCAGGCCGACTACGCGATGGCGAACGAGGTCCTCGCGAAGGTCGCCTGGGCCGAGTCCCGCCGCCGCCCGGAGCTCCTCGTGAAGTCGTTCGGGTGGGGGCCCTGGGAGGGCGGAATGGTCACGCCGCAGCTGAAGGAGCGGTTCGCCGCGCTCGGCGTCCCGATGATCCCGCTCGCCGTCGGCGCGCGGATGTTCGTCGACGAGCTCCGCGGCGCGGAGCGGGCAGAGGTCGAGCTCGTCCTCGGCGGGGAGCCGAAGGCCGAGGCGCTCCTCTTCGCGGGCGCCGAGGCGCGCGTCCAGGAGCTCGAGGTGAAGGTCCAGCGGGGGAGCCACGGCTGGCTCGAAGGGCACTCGATCAAGGGGACCCCGGTCGTGCCGGTGGTCCTCGCGGCCGAGTGGCTCTCGCGGGCGGCCCGCTCCTTCCGGCCCGGCCTCGCGCTCGCCGCGCTGCACGACATCAAGGTCCTGAAGGGAATCCGGCTCGGAGGTTTCGACAACGGGGGCGACCGGTTCGTCATCCAGGCGCGCCAGACCTCCGGCGGCCCCGGGACCTGGCTCCAGCTGGACGTCCGCGGCTCGGCGGGGACCCACCACTACAGCGCCCGGGCCGAGCTGCGGCCCGAGCTCCGGGCCCCGGAGAGCGAGCTCCCCGAGCTCCCGCTCGGGGAATGGTCCGGGGAGCCGATCTACCGCGACCTCCTCTTCCACCGCGGGGCGTTCGAGCTGATCGAGGAGGTCGAGGGGATCTCCGACCACGGGGCGGGAGGGCGCGTCCTGGGCGTCGAGCGCGCCGGCTGGCCGAACGGCACGGCGAACCCCTGGCAGCTCGACGTGGCGGCCCTCGACGGAGGGCTCCAGGTCGCGGTCCTCTTCGCGCAGCGGATGCTCGGGAAGGAGAACCTGCCGACCACGATCGGCGAGCTGCGGTCTTACCGCTCCGCTCCGTCGCCGGGCGTCGTGAACGTGGCCGCGTACCGCCGCAAGGTGGGGAGCCTCGGCGTCACGACGGACATCCACTTCACCGACGACGAGGGACGGCGCCTCGCGTCGCTCCTCGGGGTCGAGACGCACGCGTATCCGACCGGCAGCCAGGCCTGAGCCGATGCCCTTCGCCCCGATCGGCATCGTCGGGCGCTCCTGCGTCCTGCCCGGCGCGCTGGACCCGTCCGCGCTCTGGGAGCTCGTCGCCGCGGGGCGCGACGTCGTCGGAGAGGCTCCCGAAGGGCGCTGGGGGCTCGAGAAGTCCGAGGTCCTTCGCGACCCGCGCGGCCCGGCGCCGGACGGCGCCTGGTCCGACCGCGGCGGCTACGTCTCGGGCTTCGAGGCGGTCTGGGACCCCGCGGGGTTCGGGGTCGGCGAGAGGGAGCTCGAAGGGCTCGACCCGCTCGTTCCCTGGGTCCTCCACACGGCGCGCGAGGCGCTGAGAGACGCCGGAGACGGTCGGCCCGGCACGGTCGCCCGCCCTCGCACCGGCGCCGTCTTCGGCAACCTCGGCTTCCCTTCGGAAGGGATGGCCGCTTTCGCTCGGAGCGTCTGGACGGGGAACGGGCGCGCCGGCGCGGGAGCGGGAGTCGACCCGCGCAACCGGTTCATGAGCGGCGGGACCGCGGCGCTTCTCTCCCGCGCGCTCGGCCTCGGGGCGGGAGCCTTCTGCCTCGACGCCGCCTGCGCGAGCTCGCTCTACGCGATCAAGCTCGCGTGCGACCGCCTCCACGACGGCGAGGCCGACGTGATGCTCGCGGGGGCCGTTCAGCGTGCGGACGACCTCTTCCTCCACGTCGGATTCACGGCGCTCGGCGCGCTGAGCCGGAGCGGCCGGTCGCGCCCCTTCCACCGCGACGCCGACGGCCTCGTCCCGGCGGAAGGTGCCGCCTTCGTCGTCCTGAAGCGCCTCGAGGACGCCCGGCGGGACGGCGACACGATCCACGGGGTCATCCGGGGTGTGGGCCTCTCGAACGACGGGCGCGGCAAGGGCCTCCTCGCGCCGTCGGAGGAGGGGCAGGAGCGCGCCATCCGGGCCGCCTATGAAGAGGCGGGGCTCGGTCCCGAACGGATCTCTCTCCTCGAGGCTCACGCGACGGGGACGCCCATCGGGGATGCCGCCGAGATCCGGAGCACGGGCGCCGTTTTCGCCGGGCTCGGCGGCGTGGCGCTCGGCTCGCTCAAGTCGAACCTCGGGCACCTCATCACGGTCGCGGGCGTCGCCGGGCTCCTGAAGGTGCTCGGAGCGATGAAGGCCGGACAGCGGCCCCCCACTCTCCACGCCGAGGAGACGACCCGCGCGCTCGACGGCTCGCCGTTTCGCCTCGTCGAGAGGCTCGAGCCCTGGCCGTCCGACGGGCCGAGGGTCGCCGCCGTCTCGGCGTTCGGCTTCGGCGGGAACAACGCGCACCTCGTCGTCTCCGAGGATTCGGCGGAGCTGGACGAACGGGTCGGTACGCGCGAAGCCGTTCCGGCTCCGCCTCCGGCGTTCGCCGTCGTCGGGCTCGGCTGCGCCGTGGCGAGCGCCCCGGACCGGCGGCGATTCGTCGAGGCGCTCTTCTCGAACGAGAGCCTCCTCGACGCGAGCGGTGAAGGCCGCCTCGGCCCCGTCGAGCTGGACCTCGAAGGTCTCCGCTTTCCTCCGAAGGACCTCGTCCAGACCCTGCCGCAGCAGCTCGCCACGCTCCGCGCCGCCACGGAGGCGCTCGCCGGGAGCGGCCCGCTGCCGCGCGAGAGGACCGGCGTCTTCGTCGGGATGGAGCCCGACCCCGAGGTGGCCCGTTGGGGGACGCGCTGGCGCCTCGCCCGCACGGCCCGCGAGACGGGCGCCTCCGACGAGTGGCTCCGGAGCGCGCGCGACGCGGTCGTCCCCGTCCTCGAGGCGGCGGCGGTCGTCGGGACGATGCCGAACATCCCGGCGAACCGGCTCAGCTCGCAGCTCGACCTGGGCGGGCGCGCGTTCAGCGTGCAGGCGGGCGAGGCCTCGGGGACGACGGCGCTCTCCCTCGCGATGCGGGCCCTCCGTGCCCGCGAGCTCGACGCGGCGCTCGTCGGCGCCGCCGACCTCTCCTGCGAGAAGGTCCACTCGAGCGCGGTCGGGGCGCTCGCCGACGGAACGGCGAACCCGCCCGGGGACGCCGCGGTCGTCCTCGTCGTGAAGAGGCTCGAGGACGCCGAGCGGGACGGCGACAGGGTCTGGGCGCTCATCGAGGAACAGGGAGGAGCGGACGGGGAAGGACGCGAAGGGGGCGGAGCACCGCTCCTCCTCTCCGGCGAAGGCTCGACGAGCCTCGTGCCGCGGTTCGGGCACGCCCACGCCGCATCGGATCTCGTCCACGTCGCCGCCGCGGCGTTGAGCCTGCACCACAGCAGGCTCCCGGGCGGGAGGCCGTGGCTCCCGTCCGGCACGTTCTCCCGCGCGGCGTGCGTCGCGGTGCCGAACGGCCCGTCGATCCGCCTCACGGAGGCCGAGGCGCACCCGCGCCGCGGCGAGGACGAAGCCCCGCGCCTGCGCTGTTTCGCGGGACCCGACCGCGCTGCGGTGATCGACGCGCTGCGCTCCGGTCGCGAAGGACTCGGCGCGGAGGCGGTCGCCCGCCTCGTCCTCGTGGCTCGAGACGGCAACTTCGAGGACGTGAGGGCGCGCGCCCTGGCTCACCTCGAGTCCGGTGTTCCCGCCGGCCCGGGGATCCACTTCCGCGAGCGCCCCGTGGGCGGCGACCTCGCCTTCGTCTTCGCCGGCGCCGGGGCGGCCTACCGCGGCATGGGCCGCGACCTCCTCGAGCGGCTGCCGGGCCTCGCGTCCTCTCTCGCGCGCCGGAGCGCCCGGCTCCCCCGGGCGCTCGCGTGGTCCTTCGAGGACGACTCCCGCGAACCGACGGTCCTGGAGCAGCTCTGGGGAGCCTCCGCGCTCTGCCAGCTCCACGCCGAGCTGACCCGCGGCTTCCTCGGGATCGAGCCCGACGCGTGGCTCGGGTACTCCTCGGGCGAGACGAACGCGCTCCTCGCGTCGGGAACCTGGACCGACGCCGACGCGCTCGTCGAGGAGAGCGAGAGCTCGGGGCTCTTCACGCGCGACCTCGGCGGGAGTTTCGCCGCGATCGAGGAGGCCTGGGGCAGCCCGGTCCGCTGGGCCTCCTTCACCGTCCTCGCTCCCGTCGCCGACGTGGCAGCCGCCCTGGACCGCGAGGAGCGGGTCCACCTCGCGATCATTCACGGCGACGAGGAGTGCGTCATCTCCGGCGACGAGGAGGGCTGCTCCCGCGTCGTCGCGGCGCTGGGAGAGGGCCGCTGCCTGCGCCTCGGTTACCCGCTCGCGGTCCACGTCCCGGAGCTCGACACGGTGCGCGAGGCGTGGCTCTCGCTCCACCGCCGATCGACGACCCCGCCGCTCCCGGCCGCGTCGCGGAGCGCCGCCCGTTTCTACACGAACGCCACGGGCCGCTCCTACGCGCCGACGTCCGAGAGCTGCGCGCAGGCGATCCTCGGCCAGGCGAACCGGACGCTCGACCTGCGCCCGACCGTCCTTCAGGCCTTCGAGGACGGCGTCCGCGTCTTCGTCGAGCACGGGCCGCAGGCCGCGTGCGGCCGCTGGATCCGCGCCCTCCTCGGCGAGCGCGAGGCGCTCGTCGTCAGCCTCGACCGGAAGGGCCAGGGTCTCGAGGCGACGCTCGACGCGCTCGCGGCGCTCGTCGCCGCGGGCGTGCCGGTGCGCGCCGGGGCCCTCGACGAACTCGACATGCTGCTGCGAGGAGAGCGTCCCTCGCCCGGCAGCGGCCGGAGCCTCTCCTTCCCGGCGCACCCTCCCGCGGTCGCGATTCCGCCCGCTCCCGCGGCCGGTGCCGGGGCCGGCCCGGCGGGCGCGCGGGTGATGGCCCCGGCCCCGGCCCTTCCGCCGGTGATCGATGAGGAGTGGGGCGCCCGACCCGCCGAGCCTGCTGGCCTCGCGGCCCCGCGCGAACGGATCGACGCGGCCGCCGCTCCGGTCGCGCCCGTGGCGCCGGTCGGGCCTGCCTCGTCCGTCTCCTCCGCACCTCCCGCCCTCGTTCCTTCCGCCGTCCTCGAAAGCTTCCGCGACCACGTCGCGCAGCTCTCGCGAATCCAGCAGGACCACGTCCTCGTCCAGCAGGCGCTGCATGAGCGGTTCCTCTCCCTGCGCGGGGCCGCGATGGAGACCTTCCTCCACGCGGCGCGCCGCGCGGGGACGGCGGAGGCTGCCCCCGCCCCGGAGGCCCGGCCGGCTGCGGCGACTCCCTCCGTCGCGCCGGCACCGCCCGTGCCTCCCGTCGCGGCGTTTGCGCCGCCGGTCGCGATGGTCCCCGCTCCGGTCGCGACGCCCCGCCGCGACGACGAGCCCGTCGGTCCCCGCTTCGACCGCCGCGAGCTCGAGGTCCACGCCGGCGGCCGGATCTCCGAGATCTTCGGCCCCGCGTTCGCCGCGCAGGACGCGTACGAGAGGCAGGTGAGGATGCCGCTCCCGCCGCTCCTCCTCGCCGACCGCGTCGTCGGCCTCTCGGCCGAGCCCGCGAGCATGGGGAAGGGAACGATCTGGACCGAGACCGACGTGACGTGGGACTCCTGGTATCTCCACCAGGGGTACATGCCGCCGGGCCTGATGATCGAGGCGGGCCAGGCCGACCTGATGCTCATCTCGTACCTCGGGGTCGACCTCCTCAACCGGGGTGAGCGGGTCTATCGCCTCCTCGGCTGCGAGCTGACGTGGCACGGCGACCTGCCGCGGGCCGGCGACACGCTCCGGTTCGGGATCCACCTCGACGGTCACGCGGCGCAGGGCCCCGTGCGGCTCATGTTCTTCCACTACGACTGCGCGAACGGCGACCGGCCGCAGCTGACGGTCCGCAAGGGGCAGGCGGGCTTCTTCACGGACGCGGAGCTGGCGGAGTCGGCCGGCTGCCTCTGGAGCCCGGAGGAGCAGGCGATCGTCCCCGAGCCGCGCCTCGCGCCGCCGGCGGTCCGCTGCGGGAAGAGCCGCTTCGAGAGGGAAGAGCTCGAGGCTTTCGCCCGCGGCGACGCGTTCGGCTGCTTCGGAGCGGGCTTCGAGAGGGCGAAGACGCACACGCGCAGCCCGCGCATCCCCGAAGGGCGGATGCTCCTCCAGGACCGCGTCACGGAGCTCGATCCCTCGGGCGGGCCGTGGGGCCGCGGGTACCTCCGGGCCGAGCTCGACGTGAAGCCCGACCTCTGGTTCTTCGACGGCCACTTCAAGAACGACCCGTGCATGCCCGGGACGCTCATGTTCGACGGCTGCCTGCAGGCGATGTCGTTCTACCTCGCGGCGCTCGGATTCACGCTGCCGCGGGACGGCTGGCGGTTTCGCCCCGTCGCCGAGCTGCCGTACCAGCTCCAGTGCCGCGGCCAGGTCACGCCCTCGTCGCGCCGCCTCGTCACGGAGGTCTTCGTCGAGGAGGTCGTCGGCGGTCCGACGCCGACGCTCTTCGCCGACCTCCTCTGCACCGTGGACGGCCTGAAGGCGTTCCACGCGCGGCGCGTCGCGATCGAGCTCGTCCCCGACTGGCCGCTCGAGGCGATGCCGGCTCTCCTCGCCGAGGCGGCGGCCGACCCGCGGCCCGCGGCCGAGGTCGACGGCTTCCGCTTCGATCGGGCGAGCCTCCTCGCCTGCGCCTGGGGAAAGCCGTCGAAGGCCTTCGGCCCGATCTACGCGCGCTTCGACGGGCCCGTGCGTGTCGCCCGCCTCCCGGGGCCGCCGTACCTCTTCATGAGCCGCGTGACGGAGGTCGACGGGGCGATCGGCGTCATGAAGGCGGGCGCGACGACGACGGTCGAATACGACGTTCCCGCCGACGGCTGGTACTTCGACGAGAACGGCGCGCGGACGATGCCGTTCGCCGTCCTCCTCGAGGCGGCGCTCCAGCCGTGCGGTTGGCTCTCGAGCTACGTCGGCTCGGCGCTGAGCGTCGAAGAGGAGCTCGGCTTTCGCAACCTCGACGGGACCGGACGGCTCCTCGGCGAGGTCTTCCCCGACTCCGGCACCCTCACGACGCGCGTGAAGCTGAACGGCGTCTCGGCCACCGGGACGATGATCATCGTGTCGTTCGAGGTGGCCTGCACCGTGGGCGAGCGGCCGGTCTACGAGATGAAGACCGTCTTCGGCTTCTTCCCGCCCGCCGCGCTCGCGAGCCAGGCCGGGCTCCCCGTTCCCGACGCGCAGCGCGAGCTGCTGGAGCGGCCGGGGAACGTCCTCGTCGACCTGACGACGCGGCCCGCCGCCTTCTTCGACCCGCGCCGGCCGCGGATCGCGGGGTCGATGCTCCGGATGATCGACCGCGTCGACGGCCTCTGGCCCGAGGCGGGGAAGGCGGGCCTCGGGCAGCTGCGGGCCGTGAAGGACGTGGACGCGGGCGAGTGGTTCTTCAAGGCCCACTTCTTCCAGGACCCGGTGCAGCCCGGCTCCCTCGGGATCGAGGCGATGATCCAGGCGCTGCAGCTCTTCATGCTCGAGGCGGGAATGGACGACGGGATCGTCGCGCCCCGCTTCGAACCGCTCGCGACCGGCGCGGACCTCACCTGGAAGTACCGCGGGCAGGTCCTCCCGCACCACCGGGCTGTCCACACGACGATCGAGATCACGGCGAAGGGGCGCGACGAGGGGGGCGCGTGGGCGACCTGCGAGGCGAGCCTCTGGGCCGACGGGCAGCGGATCTACGAGGCGACGAACCTCGGCATGCGGATCGTCCCGGGCAACCCGGCGGACGCGCCGCGGACGAACGAGATCGTCCTCGACCCGGAGAGCGACCGCTGGCTCCTCGACCACCGTCCGACCTGGACCGTGCCGGCGCTCCCGATGATGAGCATCGTCGACCTCCTCGCCCGAGGCTCCACGGGCGACGGCCCCGTGACCGGCCTGCGCGACGTGCGCGTCGGCGGCTGGTTCCTCGTGGACGAGCCGCGGCGCCTCCGCACCGAGGAGACGAACGGGACGGGGAAGCTCCTCACGCTGACGCCGGAGGGCGAGAAGGAGGTCGCGCGAGCGCGGGTGCTGCGCGGGGCCTACGCGCCCCGCCCCGAGCCGCTCCCCGAGGCGCACGGCGCCGAGGTCCCGCTCCCGTACGAGACGGGCGAGCTGTTTCACGGACCCGCGTTCCAGGTCGCCGAGCGCCTCGTGATGGGGAAGGGAGAGTCGTCGATCACGCTGCGCGCGGAGAGCGGCGTTCCCGCCGGTCTCCTGAATCCCGGCCTCCTCGACGGGGCGACGCACGGAATTCCGCACGCCGAGCTCCACAACTGGAACGAAGCCTCCGACCCGGGCAAGGTCGCGTTCCCCGCCTTCATTCCCGAGATCGACTTCTTCGGTCCGACGCCGACGACGGGGACGATCCGGTGCGAGGTCCGTCAGCTGCCGTTCCTCGGAAGCCCCGACTACCCGGTCTTCCGGATCCAGCTCGTCGGGCCGGACGGCGTCTGGTGCGAGCTGCGCCTCGTCGAGTCGTGCTTCCCGAAGGGTCCGCTTGGCTCGGCCGATCCGGCCGCGCGCCGCGCGTTCCTGCGGGATCGGGCGCCCGTCGAGGGGCTGCGCCTCTCCCGGGTCGAAGCCGGAGTGACGGTCCTTTCAGACGAAGACGTCGCGGCGACCGACTGGCTGCCCGGCACCGTCGCGGCGGTCTACGGCTCCCGCGAAACGGAGGAGATCGCCCGCGCCGAGCACGCGGCCGCGGCGCACGCGCTCCACCCGGGACGGGTCTTCGCGCAGCTCCCGCTCACGCGCTTCGACCTCGCCGCCGAGCGCACGGGCGGGGAAGTGCGTGTCCGCGGAGACGGTCGCGGGCGGCTCGACCTCTCGCCCATCCGCCGGTTCTGGACGCGCTGGTTCGACCGCGGGCCGTGGCCCGTGGAAGACCTCTACTACGGCCTCGTCGGCCGCTTCGTCGGCCGCGTCGTCGTCGAGGACCCGGCGGCGTACGCGGCGCTTCGCGGCCGGAGCGTCCTCTACCTCGCGAACCACCAGACCGGCGTCGAGTCGCTCCTCTTCTCGATCATCGCGTCGGCGCTGAACGAGGTCCCGACCGTCACGCTCGCGAAGATCGAGCACAGGCAGACCTGGCTCGGAAAGCTCATCGCGCACTCCTTCGCCTACCCGGGCGTGGCCGACCCGCGCCTCATGACCTTCTTCGACCGCGAGGACAAGGCGAGCCTCCCCCGCGTCATCGGCGAGCTCGCCGCCGAGATGAAGGGGCCGGGCCGGTCGGTCATGGTCCACGTGGAGGGGACACGGTCTCTGACCTGCCGCAAGCCGGTCGAGAAGATGAGCGGCGCGTTCGTCGACATGGCGCTCGCGGTCGGCGCCCCGATCGTCCCGGTGAGGTTCGTCGGGGGGCTGCCGGCCGAGCCGCTCGAGAAGCGCCTCGAGTTCCCGCTCGGCATGAGCCGCCAGGACATCCTCCTCGGAGAGCCCCTGTTGCCCGAGCGCCTCGCCGGCCTCCACTACGGCGCCCGAAAGGCGCTCGTCGTCGCGGCGATCAACGCTCTCGGCGTCCCGAACGCCCTGGAGCAGCCCTACCCCGGCGACCCCGACTTCGAGCGGCGCGTGAACGCCTGGCAGGCCGCGCGCGGCGTCTCGCACGAGCACGCGACGCTCCGCGAGGTCCTCGCGGAGCTGGATTCGCCCGGCGACGAGGTCCGACGGCTCCTCGCGGCCCCGAACGCCTCCGCCCACGCCGGGGACGAGACCCCGGCGGGGCGGTGGCTGCGGGAGCTGGGCCGGAGGCTCCTGGGCGAAGGACCCTAGCCCTTCTCCTCCGGCGCCCCGAGCCTCCCGACGACCTTGGCGAGGTCGACGCCGAACGCGGCCTTGACCTGCTCGGGGGTGAGCCGGGAAAGGACGCCGCGGAGGTTCCTCTCGAGCGTGGCCTTGGCGACCTGGATGATCTGGGGGCGCCCCGGGCCGAGGAGGCGCTCGAGGGCGTTGGCGAGGAGGGGCCGGTGGCCGGCCACCTTGAGGTTCGCGACGCCGGCGATCGTGAGCGGGATGCCCCCCTTGGAGTAGGCGTTGCTCACGGCGACGTCGACGGTCATGGTTCGACGGTGCGCTCCTCGAGCGTTCTCATCCTCGTGCCCGTTGCGAGAGGCCGTTGTCATTGCGCGGGGCGACTGATGTATCCACATCAATTCGAGCGGATCTCGCCGGAGCTGTATCAATTCGGCAGGGCTCGCGGGGCCATGGATAGAGTCGGTTCGGCTTCGAAGACTAGGGCCGCAATCCGTTCTCAGAAAGGACTCGCACTTGAAACGAAGCCCGAAACATCTGCCGCTGGTTCTCGCTCTCATGCTCGCTGCCGCGAGCCAAGCGCAGGCTGAGGTATGGGAGCTCCGGATCTCGCCGACTGCCGCCAAGGGGACGACGCCGAAGGGACTCCTCGGAAAGGACTTCAGGGGCGAAGCGTTCTGCATGGCGGGAGCCTGCGTGCTCTCTACGACCTCCGACGTGGATTTCGCCAGCCTCGGCCCGATCCGCTCGAACCCACTCGCCGTCCTGACGCCACTCCCGGATGCTCGCAAGGTCTATTTCCAGAAGGGCACCTACGACGCCGAACTCGGCCGATTCGAGACGGACTTCGAGGGAGCGCGCGAGACCGCCGACTCGGGCGCGATCGGCCAGTTCGTCGTCGTCTTCAAGGGCTACCCGGAACCCCGGTGGCTCGAGGAAATCCGGAACGCGGGCCTCTCGGTCCTGGAACCCCTTCCGCCGATGGGCTACGGCGTGTACGGGCTCCGGTCCGCCGTCGACAACCTCGCGAAGTCGAAGGCATACATCTACCGCGTCGCGGACATCCCACCCGGAGCTCGACGCTTCGGGCTCCACGCCGAGCCATCGGAAGGGCCTGATCATCCTACGTCGGCTGTCATCGTGGCCGTCGAGGTCATGGCGCCCTTCATCGCCGAGAGGCTCCGGGAACTCACTGGAGCAGAGCCAACTAGGGTCTACACCACCGGCTCCCAGACCGCGTTCACGGCCGAGCTGACGTTGTCGCAGATCCGAGCACTCAGCCGTCTTCCGGAAGTGACGGCCGCCTACCGTACGACGATGGTCGGCCCATCCGACGAGCGCGCCACCAAGATCGTCTCCGGGACCTGGCGGACACCAGGAACAGCATGGCCCACGGCGAGCTCTCTCGGCAGCAACCCCATCCAAGGGACCTATCATTGGGATGGCTTCCTCGCTTCGCTCGGGGGCATCGGCGTCTTTCCTCAGAATCAGACGATCGGCTTCCTCGATACCGGAGTGGACGACGGACTGTTCGCTCGAACCGATGGAACGGAGTCCTGCCCTCCCCACCTGACGTCGGCATCCGGATGCAGACTGGTCTTCTCCGTCGATACCAGCGACGACCACAGCAACCTGAATCGTCGAGGTGACGATCTACACGGCCACGGGACACTCGTCACTTCCATAGCGGCCGGGCTCACGACCGGAGATCCAGGACGCGACTCCGCCGGCTGGGCACTTACGCAGGGCGTCGCCTCCGGCGCCAAGGTCGCGATGAGCCGGTACATGGCGGATGCGCAGAAGGGTTGCGGCACGGGCACGGCTCGATACATCGACTACCAGTGGCTTGGGAACCCCGCCATCGGCCTGCCCTACTCTCTCGTCGAACTGGGCAGTAGCGGCGAGCTCCCGCTCCCCGACCAGGAGGTGGTCAGCCCAGGCGTCCGGCTCTTCAATCACAGCTGGAACGACAGACCCGATAACCCGGGTGGGGCGGATGCGACGCTCTACAACGAGAAGGCGATACTCCTCGACAACGCCACCCGCACGCTCAGTTCGGTTGACTTCTCCTTCGGCGCTGCCGGCTTGCGGTACGGAGACTCGGAGCCTTCGCTTCATGTCGTCTCGGCGGGCAACTACCCTCAGCGAACGCCGAATGGGAGCCCCGACACAACGCAACGGGTCGTCACGGCGCCCGGTAATGCCAAGAACGTCATCACGGTAGGGGCGACCAGCGGTCTGAACCAGGAATCGTTCGTTGTGGGCGAGGGCTGCACGAGCTGTCTTTACTGCCCCTCGTGCACCTACAACCAGTGCGATCATGCGGTGGACGCGCGGAGGATCGAG
>JADHEF010001667.1_pt1 | contig 12560 bp, 10 predicted proteins | sample 8952391 | NCBI WGS metagenome assembly JADHEF01 (sample SAMN16124439, study PRJNA663245) | bioreactor sludge metagenome | isolation source: sludge (nitrite) | place: India:Bengaluru | collected 2019-02-28
ATCAGACTAATCCTGATGTCGAAAACGGGGTCGTAGTCTGGCAGGACAACAGAAACGGCAATTGGGATATTTATGTCTATGACCAGAATGTGAAGAAGGAGAAGGCCATCTGCACCGACGAAGGAGACCAGACGAATCCGCGCATGAAGACCAGCCGGATCGTTTGGGAAGACAATAGAGATGGAGACAAGGACATCTACATCTACGAGAACTATATGTCGTAAAGCGCGTGAGAGAAGTGACAACGGGACAGGCGGACCTTCGGCCTGCTCCAACTCCTTTTTTCATCCCGAATTCATCATCTGAAGATCGCAGTCTGTCGGGGCAAAGTTTATTTATTCTCCCTGCATTAGCCTCGCATTTAAGAGCATTTGGGGCAATTCATGGAGCTTGAAAATCTTCGATTTGGTACGGAACTGCTCAAACGCGGTTTCGCAAAGATGCAGAAGGGTGGCGTCATCATGGACGTCACAACACCCGATCAGGCCATTATAGCGGAAGAGGCTGGTGCGGTAGCAGTAATGGCTTTGCATGCCGTTCCCGCCGACATCCGGAAGATGGGCGGCGTGGCCAGGATGGCTGACCCGGCGGTAATCGAGTCGATCATAGAGGCGGTGACAATCCCAGTCATGGCCAAGGCCAGGATCGGCCACTTTGTAGAGGCCCAGATCCTTGAAGCACTGGGCGTGGATATGGTGGACGAGTCTGAGGTGCTCACGCCTGCGGACGAGTTTCATATTGAAAAGACAAAATTCGCCATTCCCTTCGTCTGCGGGGCTCGAAACCTGGGTGAGGCCTGCCGACGCATTAAGGAGGGCGCAGCTATGATCAGGACCAAGGGTGAAGCTGGAACTGGAGACGTGAGCCAGGCAGTCCTGCACATGAGGATGATCCTCGGCCAGATCCGGAGTCTGAAAGGCATGGACGACCTGGAACTCATGGCAGCGGCCAGGGAGATTGAGGCAGACGTGGAGATCGTTAAGGAGTGCGCGAGGATGCAGCGTCTGCCGGTGGTCAACTTCGCCGCTGGTGGAGTCGCGACGCCGGCGGATGCAGCACTGATGATGCAGTTGGGAGCTGATGGTGTCTTTGTGGGCTCCGGCATATTCAAGTCCGAGAATCCTAAGGCGATGGCTGTGGCGATCGTAGAGGCGGTGCATAACTATGATGATGCCGCCCTCCTGGCCAGGGTCTCCAAGGGTCTTGGGGCTGCCATGAAGGGACTGGATGCCGCGACCATTCCAGATTCGGAGTCACTGCAGACCAGAGGCTGGTAAAAGGGCAGTGATGGGCAAGTGACGCGAATTGGAGTATTAGCCCTGCAGGGAGACGTATCCGAGCACGTCTTGGCCCTGCAGAGGGCTGCAGTGGCCGCGACCATGGAGATCGAGGTAGTCGAGGTGAGAAAGCCCGGCCAGATAGAGAATTGTCAGGCATTGGCTCTGCCTGGTGGAGAGAGCACCACCATCCGCCGCCAATTGGACAACTCTGGGCTCGCCGAAGAGCTGAAGGCCGCAGTCCACTCAGGCAAGCCGATTCTGGCTACCTGTGCCGGTTTGGTGCTGGTCTCTAAGGAGATCGAGGGGGCGGGCCGTGTCAAACCACTGGGCCTCATGGACATCAAGGTCGGCAGGAATGCCTTCGGCCCCCAGAGGGAGTCATTCGAGGCGGACCTGACCGTAAAGGGGCTTGACAGTCCTTACCGGGCAGTATTCATTCGCGCCCCGGCCATCGTCAGCGTTGGCGGCAATGTAGAGGTACTGGCGCGCGTTGGAGAAGCGGTGGTCGCAGCCCGCCAGAGGAATCTGCTGGCGTTGGCCTTTCACCCTGAGCTGACGGAAGACTCAAGGATTCATCAGATATTCCTGAAGATGCTGGAGGCATGAGTCATGTTCTCGGAAAAGGACCTGGTTGAGAGAAGCGTTGAGGATATGGCCGCGGAGGTCAAGGATCTCTTGGCCGAGGCTGAGCGGCTGAGAGATGAGCATGATCGGGCACTAGAAAAGGAGATGCTTCTTCGAACCCGATCGGTGGAGATGAGGCCGACTGACGCCGAGCAGGCGGAGCGGCTCTGGCAGGAGGCTGAAGAGCTACACGAAGCTGCCAGGGAGAATCTGCGGCTCTCCACTGAAAAGAGGCTCCGAGCAGCGGACGTGCAGCATCGAATCGACGTCCAAGATCTGATTGAATCTATGGATAACTCTGATAAGGTCTGGAGCAGGGCGTCGAGAGCGGGAAGACGCTGAGGAAATGCGTACTGCCGGATGCAGCTGGATGATACCATCCGCGAGATAAAGGGATTAAGAAGCGACCTGAAAGATCACATGGACCAAAGGTTTGAGGGCATGGAGAGCGAGCTGGCTGAGATCAAGTGTGCTCTAAAAGAACGTGGCATAATCTGAATCATTATGCTGCGGCATCTTGCTGCTTGCGGCGGGGTGTGCCGCTGCCGTTTGGTTCGATTGAGTTAAGGGGATCTGGCCAGTAGCTTGGTTATTATTATTTGGCCAGAGTAAATTTGATCGGGCGTATTGTCATGCACCTGGCTTTTATCAAAGGGATCGGGAAAAAGCGTGCCCATGTTGTAAATGCCGCCTCCGGTCTTTGTCGCAGCGTTCTTTGATATAGTATTTCCTCCAGCAACTGTCAACTTGCCAGCGTTAAAAATGCCTCCGCCACAGTTGGCTTTATTTCCAGATATTGTGCTGGCGCCATTCACAGTCATCTCCGCCGGGACAAATATGTATCTTATAGCGGTTTCCGGTGGCAATGGGAGCACCTTTATCACCTTGAAATAATTGCAGATCCCGCCGCCAGTATTCGTGGCAGTGTTTCCGGTTATCGTGCAGCCCGTCACTGTTACATCATCTTCATTGGCAATACCCCCGCCGTTTGCCGCAGTATTCCCGGAAATGGTACTGGCAGTTGCGGTCACGCTGCCATAATCATTTGAGATGCCACCTCCGTAGTTGGCAGTGTTTCCTGATATCTTGCTGCTCTGAATCGTTAACGTGCCATAATTGCATATGCCGCCACCGTGACCGCTATCTGAAACGCTGCCCGTTGTTGCAGTGTTTCTAGATATGGTGCTGCTCTGAACGGTTAATGTGCCACAGTTGTTGAAGATTCCCCCGCCGCGGCCATTGGATGCGATGTTTCCGGAAATAACGCAGTTTGCGACCTTCAGAACTGCTCTGTTGTTATAAATGCCGCCGCCATCGGATGAGGTCAGAAGTTTTCCGCCGTTTTTGATCGTCAATCCGGATAGGCTGATGTCCGCTGTCAGACTATCGGACCCGACATGAAATACCGAACCAGCTCTATTGCCATCGACAATTGTTTTGGCGGAGCCCGCTCCCTTTACTGTCAGCGACTTATCGATTTTGACGTTTTCCTTGTAAGTTCCGGTTGCCACATTTATGGTGTCGCCGGACTGTGCAGCATTCACTGCCCCCTGGATCTTGTTGGCACTTGCAGTTGGGTTGACGTAATAGCCCAGAGTGCTGGATATTCCGGAGCCTGTTGAATATTTTTTGGCAGCTGTATTAAGGTCGTACTCAGTGCCGTAGTTCGAGGTTCTGGTCGAGGTCTTTGAGGTTCCTGTTGTCAGCACATATTTCCCAGTACTGGTAAAAGTCCCAGTTGCATGCTCCTTTTGCACTACCTGTGTGGTCGTTCCTGATGAGGCCGTCTCGCTCAATTTCGATAATGTGGCCTTGCCGCCGGAGATGCCTTTAAGAGATGCTGTTACGCTATACGTTCCACTGCTGTCCTTCGAGCTGCCGTAGATCTTGATGGAATTCGCCGCCCCGGAGGTTGCCGTCTCACTCGCTGAAAGGAGAGATTTTGTGGCCACGGACTTTCCATAGTATCCAGTTATGGCGACAGAGTCCCCTGCAAGCGAGCCCTTGTTTTCCTCAAGGCCCGCGCTCGCCAAGAGCGTTGTTCCAAAAGCCGAAGTCGCTGTGCACTTGATTGAGTCTGCCTTGGGAACTGTCAGCCATTGCTCGGCTGAGAGCTGGGGCGCCTCGGCGACGCTTCCCTCCCGGGGAAGAACCCTTGAGCTGTAGGTGAGGCCGTCAATGGCATTGACCACTTTTGCATAAACGCTGGCGCTTTTGCCTGACGCATCCTTGACCATATGCGTCTGTTCGAACTTTGCAGTCGGTCCCATTATTGCGGTTGTTGGTGATAGGTCTCCGCCACTAATTGTTATTTCGCTATTTATAGCAGAGTCCTTCAGAGCCCCAAAATTCATCGAGATACAGCCGCTTTCGCCACTGCCACCACCTGAGACAGTGACTTGAATGCAGCAAGCGCCCTGGATGAGGGCTAAAACAATCAGATAGATAGCAAATCCTCTTTTCAAAGAGACCACCACCGGATCAACCCCTTGGGATGAGCAAAAAAACCCATCATGCGTCACCTTTCAGCGAAAAGCATCTTCCTGATGAATAGCAGTCCCAAGGCTGCAGTCACCCATCCTGCTGCTGGAGTGCGGCTGGCAAGCTCTGAGGACGATGCATTCGTTTTGTCCTTTATCATCACGGCCTGCGCGTCGGCTGGCCAGAGGGGACCAGTCTCTTCGGATTCTGTTTCGTTATATCCCTGCGATCTGGCGATGTCCAGGGACAGATTGTAGTTGTACAAGTCCCCAGTTTGATAGTAGTATTCTGCTACGTTGACCCACGCAGGAGTATAGCTCTTGTCAAGTATCAGAGCATTGTGCAAGCCATCCCAGGCATCGCTGTAGCGTCCGAGCTTGATTGATGATCTGCCCTTGTTGCTCCATGCCACATTGTTGTACATGTCGCTGGATATGGCCCGCGTGTAGTAATCGATAGCTTTTTCATCCTGTCCATGACCGGCCAGCACCACTCCCAGGTTGTTCAAGGCAGGGGAGTAGTCGGAATCGTTTTTCAGGGAGCGATTGAAGCAGTCCAGGGCTTCTTCTATCTGTCCCATGTGGTACAGGGCCACGCCCTTGTTGTTCCAGAAAATTGTGCCATCAGATTCAGAGATATTCAGAGCCCTGTCAAAGCACGAGATGGCTTCGCTGTAATTTTTCAGAGCTATGTGCGCGACGCCCATGTTGTTCCAGGGATCGACAAAGTCCGGCGACTCGTTGATTGAGCGATTGAAGTACTCGACTGAACGGTTGGCATAGCCACGATGATAAGCACTGATGCCGTAGCTGTTCCAGGTTGGTGCATCGAGATCCAGATCATCAACAGATGTCTGGTTCTCAGATCCATTGGACAGGTTTTCTCCGTCCGGCAAAATTTTTGATTGATTCCATCCAAGAATTGCAGATAGGTCGAATATATTGGAATTTTCGCGGCTGTTATTATCTTTTGAGGAACTCCCAGAAAGCTCTTGTGCACCTGCTGGTGATGTTGAGCAGGCTGCTGCCAGCAGCAGTGCTGCAAAGATGCCAAGGGTGACGTTTTTTGATCTCTCAGAACAGGTCATAATTGTCGTAAGTCTATAGCGAATATTCATACAAAAACGTTTTGTACTTCGAATTAATTCTTCCCCGCATCCGTGAACTCGATATCCTTCTGGGTCTGGAATGAGCCCGTGTACTTCTGATCGGCTTTGATCTTCTTGTAGAACTTGGCGTACTTGGTCTGGATGTTCCAGGTCCCGTCGAATGCCTGATCTGTCTTGTATTTCAGAGTGTTGTTGGCAAAGGTGTTACTGCTCACGCTTGAGGTCTCGCTCTTGTCCACGTGGCTCAGGTTGAACCTCTCTGTGACCGAGGCCCCCATGCCTCCGTGAAATGTGGGTGAGGCCACGGTCTTGTGTCCCTTGAGATTGCCGTCAAAGACCAGATCCTTCTTCTCTGTGAAGCTGTCCACCGGCCCCGTACGATCGACACATCGCATGGTCTCGAGGCTTATTGAGCCGTTGCCAATGATCTTCTCATTGAATTCCATTGTCGATCCCAGGATGGTGTCCTTAATGGAGACCTCCCCGCTGCCTCTGACTGATGAGGACTCTATGAAGAGCATTCCGTTTCCGGATGATCTTGCCACGGTTTGCGTGGACTCGGTGGACTCGACGGAGTTGACTGTGCTCCAGTGGAGCAGATAGGGACCACCCTCAGCGGTGCTCGATCCGTCTGAGATCTTGACGGAGAGGGGCATGTAGGTCCCGGCCCCCCTGCCGGGAATGCTGCCGCTCCAGTATCCGTCCTGGGGATTGCCGGACTCGAGAGACAATGCACAGTCGTAGACTCGGTCTACACCCTGCATATCCTGTTTGGTGAGTGGCAGATCGGATAGACCGTACTTCACGAGAGCGCTCTTTACGCCCTCTGGGCTGATCAGGTGTACTGTCACCTTAACAGGCTCATTGGCGGCGGGCTGAGACGGGAGGGCATTGACATCTAAAATGCTTATGGCCCCGTGCTCTGAGCCCGTTACTCCCTCGATGGATAGCTCGTAGTCCTTGGAGCCTTTCATGGCATCAGAGCCACGTGGAGCTAACCCCTGGTCGCCGTCCGATTGGGTGACGTTTTCTCCCTGGGCCGGACCATTGTTGCCGTTATTGATCCCGAGAAGCCTTTCGACATAACGGAGCAGGCTGGAAATTCTGTCAAGTATCGCGTTGTTCTGTTCTTTCGCAGTGCGATCGACATCGCGGGCCATGACCTTTGAGACCTCTCTTTCCGTCTCCTCTTGAGCAGGCAGATTGAAGGGCATGCTCACATTGCCAAAGCGGATCTGGGTAGAGGTAGTGCTCACCGCCAGGGGCTGATCGGACTTCGAGTCCTCTGCAGAAGAGGCTTGGCCGGGAGAACTGAGGAGCTTGAGGCTCAGTGGGAAGCTGCCCTTCACTGAAGACCTGTCCTGGGTGAAGCCCTCCACTGTGATGGTGTCCTCAATCGCCTCACTCACAGTCTTTTGGGCGGTCACAGTCATCTGCCGTTTTGGCGAGAGGAAGTCAATGGTGCCTATGGGCCCCAGATGTTTGCTGATAACAAATATGCCGTTTAGTGGAACCATACCCGTATTGGCCACGGTGCAGGTGATCTTGCAGCTCTCGCCCGGAACTGCTGCAGCCGGAGAGGAGCTCGCGAACACTTTGAGAGCGGCAACCACGCAGGTCGCCCGGACGCTTGACTGTTCAAAATGAGTGAGACCCAGTGAGTCCTTTCCAAGGGCCTCAAACAAAATGCTACAATTTCCAGAGATCTGGGTCTTGGTATCTATCACCCGGAACTCGCCTGGTGAAAGATCTCCGAGAGCCGCAATGGTTGAGCCATTCAAGGTTATGACGACATCGTCCAGGCGATCGTCGCCGGTGTTGCTGACTAGAACGTTGACCTCAGCCTCCTCGCCCGGACAGGCCTCAACCTCAGAGGGCATGGCCTTGATGGTGATGCCTGGCTCTATGGACTGCAGCCTTACCCCAGCACTGTCATTGGCTTCAAAACCATTGCTGTCAAAGCCTCTGGCTGTTACATTGATCCATGTGGTCGAGTTCTTGCTGTAGATTGCCGCCATCTCTATAGATTTTCCGGCAGGCAGATCCTTCAGAATCCTACGGTTTCCGTCTCCTTCCAGTGTGATGTTCTGTAAAGTTTCCTCGCCGATGTTGCTCAAGAGCCATGTAACCTCGGCAGGCTCGCCCGGATAAATCCTGACCTCGGAAGGTTTTCCCTGGATGCTAAGGGCAGATGAGAGCGCCTGAATTGAGAGGTTTTCGCTGGCATAGACCTCATCTCCCGCCGAGTCCCGGGCGACGGCAGTGACTCGATCTTGAATGCTCTGGGTGATCACAATCTCCCTTTGCAGCTCTTCAGTTGAGCCTGCGGGAAGCTTGGCAATTCTGCCGATATCGCCGTTGTCGTCCCGGACGACTATATCGGTGAGGTTCACCTTGCCGTTATTCTCCAGCCGAACCTGCAAGTTGACTCTATCGCCCCGGTGGACTCTATTTTGAGCGACTACTTCGAGGTGCAGCGATGGCGAGATCAGCCAGACCTCTGTTGATGAATTGTTGGTGTAGAGTCTGCCGCCAGCATCTCTGGCCCGCACCTCGGCTGAGAGCAACGTATTGTTCGTCAGGAAAAAGGCTCCGTTCAGATACAGCTCTCTACCAGAGGGGAGATACTTCGTCGAGGCGACCTTTCCTGCGCAGGTGATCTGCACATCAGACAGCTCTGCAGCTCCGGTGTTTTTCGCAGTGCATCGATAGCTCACAACCTCGCCCGCTCTGCCATCCGTTTTGTTGGCAACCACATCGATCTGCAGCGGCGAGGCGTCCATTTCAACCGCACCATCTTCAGCTGTCGAGGCGGAACCGCCTGAAGAGGCAAAAGCTGTGTTTTGGGCTGGTGCAGACTTCGTGCTCAGCACCGCGTCCTCGGAGGCCGCAGGCGCAGCGCTTTTGGCAGAAGATATGTACTCGACGCGTGCCGATACGACTGCATCATCAGGGTCGAGGGCGGTGACCTCCAGGTCCTGCGACGAGCCCGTCAGAGCGAGCACCTTCTTCTCTCCGCAACTGAGGCCTGAGAGCCTGCCTAGAGTTCTTCCCTCGCCACTGATCTGGACCTGATGAAGCTCTAAGGCGCCGGTATTCTCCAGGTAGACCTTGGAAGTTGCTGCATCCAGATAGACTGTGGCCAAAATTGAGGAACTGCTGGATGCGAGACTTTGCGGCAAATCCAATGTTGCATTTTCTTTCATAGAATAGTCTGGAATGGAAGGGGGGACTGATTTCAATTCGAGGGGAGACAAAAGATCAGTTGAAGGCGTCTTTGGAGAGCTGACGTCGGGATTGCTAGGGAACAGATAGAACAGAGATGGCACTAGAACGATCAAGAACATGGCTACGCCCAGGAGTGCTGGACTGACCTTGTGGTCAAGCCTCCCCCGAGGTAGTTTACTCTTAAAGCTACCTCTTCTCATGCCTCTACTCCCTTTCTTCCCCTGTCAGACTATCCCTTGCCGGAATCTGAATCGTTTATTCCGGCTGATTTAAATAAGACTAAATCCCTTCTTTAGGAATTTTATATTCCAATCTATAAATGCGTTTCGGATGTTTAGGGGAAAAAGGCAGGACATACATAATCATAGTATTATAGCAAAAGAGATATACTTGACAGTACGTGTGCAGGTTCTCTCAATCTTGACCACCATACCGGATCTCTAAAATTTTAGAACCAGAACTGAGGTAATTAGGAGGGAGGCAAAAGCCTAAACCAGAAATGGGAAAGAAATGAGCTTTCGACCTTTGCCAAGTACTATCTACGTCAATCAACGTATTTAAGGATTTCTATTCCCTCATATTTTCGCCAGATCGAAGACCCAGCGGCTGACTCCAGGAGCGATATTGCCGCAACGACGAGATCGAATAACCTCCAGGCCCATATCTTCGTACCCCCTTTGAAGCGACTCGATCTGTTGGCGTTTCTTGAATGTGTAAATGTGCAGTCGCCCTCTGGGCTTCACCAGTGGCAAGGCCGTCTCAAGAATATAGTCTCTGCCGTAGGGTGCGGGGATGACCGCCCTGTGAAAATCCGTTCTAAGAAACCTGGCCATCTGAAATGCATCCGCGTTTACTATCGCGATCATTTTGTCTACTTTATTCCGTCTGGCATTCTTCCTAAGATAGCGGCAAGCCTCGCGATTCTTCTCGATAGCAAGAACGCGAGCGCCGCGAGCAGCCAGGTGAACAGCAAAGGGGCCCACCCCTGCGAAGGGAAGCAGCACATCTTCTCCTGCGTTCACCTGACGAGCTATTCTCATCCTCTCATATCCAAGGCGGCTGCTGAAAAATAGAGATGAGACATCGAGGTCGTAGAGAAACCCGAATTCTCTATGTGTGGTGACGGTATTGTCCCTGCCGGCCAGAACCTCAAAGCCGGCCACCCTCTCATCTCCATGCAGCTTAGAGGTCTTATTCAGAACGGTGTGAATGCTCTTTCCGGAGGAGAGAACGGCCTCTGCCACCGTCTTCTTGTAAGGCGCGAGCAAAGGATCAAGCGAGATTATGGCGATGTCCCCGATGACCTGAAAGCGATCGGAGAGTCTTTCAAGGCAATCTTTCGGCATGGCACCCGTTAGTCTCTCCTTGATCTTCATAGCGTATCAAGCTCTCATTATCTGCAGGCCCATCATTAATACCTCTGCATACTCTATTGATTGCAGAACTCAGCTTCTCGAATTTGAGCGGCTTGCAGAGGAATTCGTTTCCACCAGCCTTAAAACATTGCTCGCGGTAGATATCAGGAGAAGATGCTGTTACGAATACTACCATCAAATCATTGCCGTATAAGCACCTAATGCGCCTTGTCGCCTGTATTCCATCCATTTCAGGCATTTGCACATCCATTACCGCCAGATCATAAGTCTCTCGCCCGACTGCCTGTACCGCCTTTGCACCGTTTTTGGCGAGATCCACAGCATGGCCCATCATTCTGAGCATCTTCAATGCAATTTGCTGATCTATGGGATCGTCTTCAGCCAAGAGAATCCTTAACCTATGCTTTCGTTGTGCAGAGATATGCAAAGCTATCGCCTCCGGCGAGAGAGTTTTTATAAATATTTCGCATTAATAATTTATTAAAAAAAATAACAAAAAATTGTTTTAAAGAGGAACGAATCCGTACTCTTCGGCAACCTTCTGGCCGTCAGCACCAGTCATGAACTCGATAAATGCCTGGGCTCCTTCGGTGGCGTCGCCGAATGTGTAGAAGTAGAGTTTCCTGGCCAGCTCATAGCTTCCGTCCTTGATGGTCTCGCTGGTTGGAGTGACGCCGTCAAGAGTGATCACTCCCACCGCGCCGTCCTCAGCATAGGAGAATCCCAGATAGCCTATGGCGCTATCGCTTCCGGTCAGCGCGGTCCTGATCTCGGCATTGCTTCCTGCAACTGTGTTCACGCCTGGTGTCTCAGCCTTCTTGTCACCCATGATATCCTCATTGAAGGTATCTCTGGTGCCGGAGCCCTGTTCGCGAGCTACTACCAGAATCTGCTCATCCGGGCCGCCCAGGTCCTTCCAATTATTAATCTCGCCATTGTATATCTCCTTGACCTGATCCTTGGTGAGGGCAGTTACGCCAGCTTCACTGATCTGCTTGCTCACAGCAATCACTATACCATCGTAGCCGACCATGTTCTCTTCGAACTTATCGCCGAACTGGGAGATCTCATCAGAGGTAACTTCACGGGAGGCCATTCCTATCTCGGAGTTGCCTTCAGCGATGTTCTTGATGCCAACACCAGTGCCACCGCCGGTAACAATTACCTGATACTCGGATTGGTCTGCATTGAATGCCTCCGCCCCGCCTTCTGCCAAAGGCAAGACCGTGGTCGATCCGGAGACGCGAACCGTCTCCTTAGCCGAGACCATTGTGGTGCCTGCTGCACCCAAGATCATGGCAATTATCAAAACGCTAAGCAATTTACTCATTGAACTCACCGGCGAGAGGGTGGTGGGGATGATATGTAAAGCTAACCAAAATAATATATAGTCTCTCCAAATACTACAGTACAATGCAGTAAACTATATAGTCTATATCCAGCGACTATCCCGTAATTCTATGCCACAACAAACGCAGGACTATATCCACAAGCATTGAATCATACGATAAGCTAGGTACAATGACGTACTAACACGCATTTATTAGAATATATTTTATAATTTCTATAATGACAGGATTTTTAATCTTCCAGATACAGGCATCCCGCAGTAACTCGGTAAAGGAGGATGTAGGATGATCATAAGAATTAGTGCTACATTTTTGGTGGCATTGATCCTGGCACACTTGGCCCAGGCATCGGGCGAGCCTGCCATGAATCCGGACGGCTACTTCATTCAAAATACCAACGAATTCCAGCAGGATGTAACAGGCGAGGGATATGCCATGATCTATCAGTATGTCAACACCAATAACCTATCCGTGAAGAATTATATGCATGGCAGTGGCATCATGGATATGGCTACCCTGATCAGCTCTCAGCAGAAGAAGGCAAACACCATCGATTACTTCCCAGAATACAACTCGAAGGTGCCGTCTACTCAATATGCCAGAAGCATTTCCAGCTACAAGAATTACGATAGCACGATAATATTTACAGAGCAAAACGAGATGACACAGGCACCATACAGCTTCACCTACGGCACAGGCTGGTATGAATCTCACCCAATACGGTACAACTCTCTGCTCAAGGAGAAGACGGACAGCAAAAATTATCAGGCCGGAACAACCATGCAGCATCAGATAGAGTATGCTAGGGCTTTTCAAAAAGACGTTGGCGTGGTCCTCAACTGTACCGGCCCAACCACCAAATCGGACGGGGCGGGGCTGAACCAGATGAGGCTTGAGGAAAGCGTGACTGCAGGCACAGTGCATGTAGGTGAGACGCTTTCCCAAAACCTGGATAAAAATAAGGGGATCAAAGGCAGCACCCACAACCCGTTGATATTGATAGACGAAAACTATGTGGGCACGTTCAAGATCAAAAAATCTATGACGATCAATGCCGTCAAGAAGCAGGTAAAAGAGATCGTCGATTGGCTTCCATGCTGCACGGGCGGCTATT
>JADHEF010001662.1_pt1 | contig 12540 bp, 12 predicted proteins | sample 8952391 | NCBI WGS metagenome assembly JADHEF01 (sample SAMN16124439, study PRJNA663245) | bioreactor sludge metagenome | isolation source: sludge (nitrite) | place: India:Bengaluru | collected 2019-02-28
TTGTTGGCGCCGATCATGCCCTGCCGGTCGCCCATGGCTCCAACCAGCGCCAGGCCGGCCAGATCGGTGTTCTCGCCCATGTGACGGACTACCGAATAGACTGTTCCCGAAGCAGATAGCTCGAAGGCTCCGTCTATTCCGTAGAGATGGGGATTGAGGTGCATGCAGGCGAGAGTGCCCACAGGCCGGTGGTGGTCCAGAACAAAACAGTCATCCTTGACGCGGGATATGATCTCAGGCTTGCCGCTGCCCATATCGCAGAACACGACTGGACCCTCCAGCCCGGCAAGGACAGAGTCGTCCAGGCGGTTTAGCAAAGTAGCCTGAAAAGGTATCCCTGCACGCAAGAGGGCATTGCAGATCAGCCCTGCGGAGGTGATCCCGTCCGCGTCGTTATGTGAGATCACCCGCATGCTGTCGCAATGCAATATCGACCTTGCTATAGCCTCTGCAGCTTTATCCAGCCGCTTCATGAGATGAGAATCTCAGCCGTCTCCGGCGAGTAAGTCCATTCCGGCGCAAGTCGTCCGGAGTCATGATAGTATTTGACCAGTCTTCGCACCTTGTTCTCTGTGAGCTGCAGTGATCTCTTGTTGTGGACGTCCTTCTTGTTGGCATTGATATGCTTCCTGACATGCAGAGCCTTTCTCATCAGATTGGTGAGATCCTCCGGTATGTCGGGCAGAACCTTGTTCTCCTTTAGGAAGCCTGTGACATTTTTGCCCAGGACCAGCTTGATGCTGGGAACACCGTATTGATCTCGCAGGGTGAGGCCAATGCGACTGGGGGCCATTCCACTCTCGTGCAGCTTCATGATCGTCTTTTCCAGCTCCTCTTTGGATACGTCAGACCAGGCAGGTATTTTGGATACTGCGGGTGGTCGGGATCGGGAGGAACCCTTCTTTCTGCTATGCATCTTAGCCATCTTTATAGTCCTCATTAAATTTCATAAAGGCGAAGGTGTAGTTCTCATTGTCAGGTGGGATAAAAAACTTGCGCCGCTCAAAAGGCAACCCATTTATATGCCAGGTGTTTTTCCTAGATCCGTCATGTTTCCCGAGTATATAAACCAGATCTTTTATCTGGTGGGTGAGGTAGTGGTGCTCTTAGCCGTGGCAATCCTGATTCTATCCATAATTGTCACCCTGCTCATTATCTATTCATTTAAGACCGGCAACTTTTTTGCCGCCAGGTATATGCTGCTTGGCATAGTCCTGCTCGAGAATGTAATCATAGCCCTATTCTGGATCTTTCGCGCCGACGATTCCATTGTAAACGATGTCGGCGTCCGCCTGAGAAACTACATAAACAACAAGAAGTTCTTGATGATTCCCTACAAAGACAGGTCCATATTCATGCCCCAATGCGTTCGCAGCACAGAGTGTCCCGCCAAGCTCACGCCAGAGGGGATAAAATGCATAAACTGTGGCCGCTGCGGCGTAGGAGAGGCTAAGAAGCATTCAGAGGAGATGGGCTATAGGTTCTTCATCGTGCCAGGCTCCAGCTTCATCAAGAGGATGATCAAAAAATATCGTCCGCGAGCCATCGTCGGAGTGGGCTGCCATATGGAGCTCAAAGAGGGACTGGATCTCTGCCACAGTCACAACATACCTGCTCGCGGAGTGCCGCTCTCCAAAGCAGGTTGCGTAGCCACTGAGCTGGATTGGGATCTGTTCTACAAGTCAATCGAAGAAAAATGATAAAATGCAAAAAAAAGTGCTGTTGGTGCAGCCTATTCCATGCTGATGGCTTCAGACGGGCAAGCCTCAATGCAGGTCTTGCACTCAGTGCACTTTTCCTTATTTACTACTGCAATTTCATCATCGCCCATTGTGATGGCTTCTTCAGGACACTCCTCGACGCAAGTTCCACAGCTTACGCATTCATCTCTGTTAACAACTGCAGGCATTATTATCTCCTCCAATTTGCCTCACACGGCAAACCTTCCTGTAAGTATATCTGATATATACCTTTCGTTAGCCTCACCAGATTATGCCAGTTCATTGTATCTCTTCCGGTCCTTCAGCTCCTGGCGTTTGGCACTGTTCCATCCGCTCACAGCCTGCAGATAGCCGGTGATGCGGCTGATGTGGTCAACATCCTCCGATCCGCAGCTTGGGCATCGGTCGGACAGACCTCCTGAGACCTGAGAGCAGCCAAGGCACACAGTCATATCCTTGGTAAATGTGAAGTAGCCGATCTGAGTCTCCCTGGCCAGACGCAGTCCGAAGTCCATCAGGCCCTGCGGGTCTGGGGTGGCCTCGCCCATAAAGATGTGGAAGATGTTGCCTCCGTCAACGATTGGGAAGAAGACATGCTCGTGCTTTGCCCTCTCGAAGATCGTCACGTCAGCTCCCGGCGGCAGATGAGTGCCATTGGTGTAGTAGACGGGCAGGTCGCGAGTTTTGTGCAGCATCTTCTTCACGGCTGCAATGTCACCCTTGACCACGCCCTCTGCGCAGTCCCGGAACTCCTCATGGATCAGGTCAGACACCGCGAAACGCTGGGCTGTGGTCTCAGCCGGAGTCCTGGCTAAGGCAATGGTCATGCCGTGCTGGGCTGAGAGCTTCTTGGCATAGATCTCCATCTCTGTCATGGCCCGCACGGCCAGCTTCCAGGCGTCCCTGGACTCATGCATCTGCTTTCCGGTGTGGAACTGCACCATCTCGTTGACACCAACCACGCCGATGGTGTAGACCAGACCCTCCAGGCCCACGGCCACAGAGCCCTTCTCGCCAGTTACAGGGTCCTTGGGCTGCTGGGTGGCGAAGGGCATCCTGTGGTTCTTGATGATCTGGTTCATCCACTCGCGCTTGACCTTGAAGATCTCAACCGATGTATCCATCAGCTCCCGCAGGTACTCAAAGAGCAGCTCGTCGTCGCCTCTGGCAAGGTATGCGGCACGGGGGCAGTTTAGAGAGACGACCTGCCAGGATCCCATTGAGAAGTGCTTGCCATTTTTGAAGTATAATTTTTCCATAAATTGGTCGTCAGAGTCGAATGTAGCAGCAAATTGATAAGCACAACACTGATAACATGATATTCCTTCGCCTGCGCCGCGGTAAGCTGGGAGCTGGTTGTCGAAGTAAGGCGTGCCGTACTCGGCTGCCAGCTTGAACGTCAGCAGGTACAGCTCCTGGTATGTGGGCAAGTCTGGATTGGCTGCATTGAAAGCCTCGTCCTCCTTCATGAAGTCCGGCTCGATGCTGATCTCGGGCTTAGGGAAGTTGAAGGGCTTGCCCCAGTAGTCTCCTGCAAGCATGACCTCCATGAGGGCCTTGAAGGCCAGACGGACCTCGCGCTCGAACTGGCCGTAGGTCTTCAAAGGAGCATCGGCTGAGGAGCCATTCCAGACACGGCCCGCGTAGACCGCAGGTTTGTCCCGCCACAGCTTGGGCACGCCTGGAGTGAGCTGCACCGAGGAGAAGACGAGCTGTCCGCCGCGTGCGACCATCATCTGGGTCATCTCGTAGACGAACATCTGCATGAGCTGCAATATCTCGGAGTAGTTCTTGCTCTCGAAATAGGGAGCTATGAATGTCAGGAAGTTGTAGAAGCCCTGACCGCCCGCAAAGTTGGTCTGGGCGCTTCCGAGAGCCTTGACTGCATGAAGTATGGCTACCTCCGGCTTTTTGGCCGGCCCGGCAACACTGGCTTTAGTTCCGAGGCCATCAGGCATGAGTCCGTAGTACAAAAAGTATCGAAGATCCCAATCCTGGCAGTTGTGAATCAGCAATCCATCTGAAGCAAAGTAGGTATGGCTCTCCTCGTCGTCTCCCTCCAAGAACAGATCGTAGACGTAATCGCCGGAAGGCCTTATGGTCGTAACCTCTCTGACCTCTTCAGGTCTAGGGCTTCTTTGGCCATCTTTGACATTAGCCAAGAATCTATCGATATGCTCCTGACGCATATCATAAAATTGAGCCCACCTTCGGAATGTTTGGATGTTCTTCCAGCCATGCAACTGTATTCTGTAAAGAGTACGCCTCTCTTCTCCCTCATAGAGTTCCACTACATGAGGATTCATTCCTAATGAAGCCAGAAGCAGACACAACTCCTGGCGGAGCATCTCAGAGGCTGTCGTGTAGTTCACGATGCAGTCGGACTTTTCAGGCCTGTAGAAGGCCGATCCATCACCGGTAAACAGAGCACTCAAAAAGCCAAAGAGATGCTCGTCATTGAGATGGAAGACGATGCGGGGAAGCCTCTTATTACTGCTTTTGCCAGCAATTCCAAATACGTAGCGGAATAGGAGAAAGATCAGCTTTCCGCCGAAGTAGACCTGCTTGGACCGCTCCCACTCACCCTCTACGCCGTAAATCATTCTGGTGGATGGCCCGCTTTCGCTGACCGTAGCATACGAATTGAGGTCTCCTGACAGGCAGGACATAACACCCTCAACGTGATTGCTTCCGGTTATGGCCAAATTATAGCTGATGGATTCCTGGACGTTGTAGTTTCCTTCAGAGATGAAGTAGCCCAGGAGCTTAGCCACCTCAACCGTGATGGGAAATGCTACAGGAAGATCGTGCTCGCTGCCTGTCACGCCCACCCTCAGGTCCGCGAGGCTCTTCTCGTCTAGGCCATAGAGTTCGGAGAGCCTCGCAAAAAGCGCAATTGGCATTATGCCCTTTGTGTACCACTCTTTATGATGCTCGACCCCGAGACTCCTGGAGATCTCAGAGAACGAACTGCATTTTTCATTATCGATTATGCTGTCAAAGAGAGGACGCGCCCCGCGCACAAAGACGTTGTCCAAATGCTTTGCGGGAACTCTATCCAGGAACTCGCGGATCAGATTCAAGCTTTCGATGGGCTCGCCGCGCAGATTCAAGCCAAGCTCGAAGGCGGAGCCCAAAGCATCGCCCTCTTTGATCTCTGCCGCCCTTTTTATGCCCTGGCCATTAACAGGGATCCTGTGCTCAGCAGTGACCTTGAGAGATTTGCCGCTTGATGTCTTAATCCAAAGCATATCCCGATCTGCCAGGCGTCTGGAGACTTTTTTGACCTTTTTGGGCCCACAGGGCGAGATAGCAAAAAGATCCTCAGGATAGAGATAATCACCCTGGAATGGCAGCTCATCCGGTCGGATAACCGTCGTTAAGCCTTTATCGATCACAGGTACCGCAGTAGAGCCGTCAATGCAAAACGGTCTTGTCCCGAAGTACTCGAGGTCATGGATGTGCAGGTCTCCGGCCAGGTGGCGGTCTGCGAGGTATGGCGGCAGCAGCAGGAGGTACTGCTCTTTGCTGATCTTGTCAGCCTTCTTCTTGTGGCTGGTCTCGGCATTCTCCTGGAGGTTTGCGTTCTCCTTGGCCTCAAAGCCTGTGCCGATATCGATGAGATGAGCATCGTAAACGGGAGTTCCAACGCGAGTGCAGATGTTGCGCCACTCGGCGTGATGCCTCTCCAGGAGGATGACATTCATTATCTCTCGCACCAAGGGGCCGCTCAGGTACTGCACATTCATCCATCGAACGCGACGCTCCACCTCTTTGGCGATATCCTGAGCCTCTTCTTCGGTTATGCCCGGCTCTTTGTAAAATTGCTCAGATAGCTTTGTCTCCTTGAGAAGCTGCTTGGCAATGGTATCCCGGTCCCAGTCCAGCAGATGGCCGTCAGTAGTCCTAACCCTGGGCATGGCAGAAACGGCCAGCCCTTCAAGGGTCTGCTGCACGATTCTACTGCTCAAGGCCCAACCCCCCATTATAAAGCAACATAACTCATCATCTCAGCGATCAACTTATTGTATCTGTATTTTGCACCTAGCTTATTGGCTTTGCGCTCCGAACTTCATCAAAATTTTTCTATAGGTATCTCACCCAAAGGTAATAAACTGATCGGCCAGAAATGTAGAAAAACCAGATGAAATATGTAGTTGACCCGTGCGGGGAGAAAGTATTCGAAAACTATTTGCCGTTAAAACAAAGCTACACTCCTGCTTTGCGCAAGGTGAGAGACAATGAGATACAATCTGCTTTTTGGACTGCTGGCAATAGCCTTTGCCCTGGCAGCCCCCGCATGTTGCGGCCTGAACAACACAGTCGCTTCCCCCCCAGAAAATAACAGCACAGACCTCCAAGACGAACCCGTGGATACCACCGGTGCTGTCGGACTCGCTGATATGAATGAGCTGTACCAGTACGAGAACTCAGAATATGATTTTTCAGTCACCTATCCATCAAGCTGGATAGCAGAGGATGCTGACGAAAACGATATGGGAATCGTGGCCGGCTTTCTGGCACCAGGCGACGACATGGATAATCCATCCACCTATGTCACAATGCAAGTGGAGGCGTTGCCTGCCGGGATGAACCTAACCCTGGAACAGTATGGCCAGGCGGCAATGAGCAGTCTCAAAGAAGCACTGCCCGATCTGCAGATTCTGGAGGAGAGCGATATCGCCATAGGCCAAAAAGTCGGGCATGCCATAGTATACGATCTGAATAGCGACGGCATGGATTTCAAGGTGCTAAAAGCCTGGATGGTAGAAGGAGATGAAGCCTACATTATGACCTACAATGCACCTGCCGATCAATATGATGAGTTCGCCAAAGATGCCAGCACAATAATCGGCTCGCTTGTTGTGGGCTGAAACTTATTTTTTTAAAAAATTGATAGTTATTTAATAACGGCCTCAAGCCTCCGGTTGACCTCATCCCAGTCCACAATGTTCCAGAAGGCCTCCACGAACCTTGGCCGCTCGTTTTTGTAGTCCAGATAGTAGGCATGCTCCCAGACATCCAGCACCATGAGTATGCGAAACATCGGATAGACGTTCACATTGTGCTTCTCTATCTGCATGATCATCGGCCTGCCGGTCATGCCGCACCAGGCGAGAGCTGCCCAGCCCGAGCCCTCTGTGCTGGCTGCAGCCGCAGAGAATTCCTTCTTGAAGCGCTCGAAGGACCCGAACTCCTTCTTGAGGACATCCGCCAAAAGGCCAGACGGCTCCTTGGCAGCCTTCGCAGCAGGGGCCAGATTTCTCCAGAAGAGACTGTGCAGTACATGACCCCCTGCCTGGAATGACAGCTCCTTTAAAGTGGCCTTCATGTCCACGTCGATGCCCGCCTGACGGGCCTTTTCAAGTCTTTCCAGTATGGCGTTGGCGCCGTTTACATAGGCTGCATGGTGCTTGTCGTGATGAATCTTGAGCTGAGCCTCAGAGATAAACGGCTCGAGGGCATTTCCGGCATAGGGCAGCTCCGGAAGCGAGTAAAGTTTTTTGTCTACCATTTATGTTTCACCTCTTGGAATAATGTATAAATTACGCGGGGCAACTATTTCATTCCTTCGCGCAAAAAAGGAGCTGAACATATCCAAAAAAAGAAATATAAGTCACCAGATATTGGATTTCCTTGGCTGGAAAAAACAGAGACAACGAATGATCGCACATCGTCGTTTACATTTACAGAAAATTCTTATCTGACGAGGTTATTTTAAATTTATGCCAGTCAGAAGTGGTCAGCTGTTAGCAGCCCTTTGCATAATCCTTGCTCTTTGCCAATTATTGGCGCCCACTCATGCCCAAGAAAATGCCTCACCAAAGGTCCTCATTCTCGCCTCATATTACCCTGGATTGGCCTGGGAAGACAACATCATCTCAGAGATCAAGCTCCACTTCGCTATGAAGATGCCCACAGCACAGATCCGCACCGAATACATGGACACTAAAAGAATAGAGTTCGATGAAAAACGCGAGGAAGAGTTAAAAGAGTACTATCGACAAAAATATGGTGGGAAGAACCTTGACCTAATCATGTCCGTAGATACGGATGCACTGAACTTCCTCCGAGAGAACCGGGACAAAATATTTTCAGATATTCCAATTGTATTCTGCGGAGTAGTTCACCTCGACAATAACACTTTAAAGGGGCTGAACAATTTTACTGGAGTTTTGGAAGCATATGATGCAGAAGAGACCATTGCATTGATGCTGAAGTTGCATCCTTCGGCAAAGCACGTATTCATCGTAAATGACATGACGGCCACAGGTCGTTCCGCTAGAATCGTTCTTGAGAAGATCATCCCTCGATATTCAAGGAACGTTTCATTCGAATTCCTAGAGAACTTTACCACAAACGAGCTTAGAGAGAAAGTCGCCGCTCTGCCTGAAGACAGCCTCATTCTGCTCATGACCTTCAACCGAGACCGGGCTGGAACATATCTGACCTACATCGATGCCATCACCATTCTCCACCAAGCAACTGAGGCGCCCATTTACAGCATATATGATTTCTATATGGGATATGGAATTGTAGGCGGTAAGCTAGTCAGCAGTTATTTCCAGGGTGACGAAGCCGCGGAAATGGCTATTCGCATTCTGCGAGGAGAGGCCGCAGACCGCATTCCTATTATGGACAAGGTTCAAAACGAATGCAAATTTGACTACTATGAGCTGCAGCGGCTTGATATACCTCTGAGTGCCCTGCCGTCAAACAGCTTGATCAATAATATGCCATTTCAGCCTCATTCCAGCCTTGCAGGTGAGAACCTTAGCGGTATAGACATCCATGGACAAAATCTCAGCCAGTCCGAGATGCAAGGATCTGATCTAAGAAATGTCAACCTGAGCTTGGCAATTCTGGATCATTCGAATTTATCTGATTGCCGAATAGAAAATGCTAGCCTCATGTTCGCTAACCTTGAGGAGGCAAATCTGCATATACGGAGCTGACCTAATAGGAGCTGATCTAATAGCAGCAAACCTCATTGGCGCCAATCTCAGTCAAGCAAACCTCACAGGCGCTGCTATGTCTCAGGCAAGAATAAGCAACTCTGAGCTCAACGGAACAATATTGATTGGCACAAATTTGGAGGCCACAAACCTCAGCTATTCCATCTTGAACGGGGCTGTATTTAGGAATGCCTTTATGAGGCGCATCTCTCTGCGGAATTCATCATTAATAAACGTCTGTATTTGCGGGACGAGCCTCGTTGGAGCCAATCTAATTGATGCCAATTTAACAGAGGCCAATCTGAGCCGATCCGATGCATCCGAGGCCAGGCTATTCAATGCAAATATGCATTCAGTGATAGCAAGAGATGCCAACTTGATATTTACAAATTTAACCAAAGTCAACCTGACCAATGCAGATCTATCCTGGTCAGATCTTATGGCATCAATGCTAGTTGGGGCAGATCTCACCAATGCAAATCTGTCCTGGACGAACATGCAGGATGCATATGTCTACTGGGCCCGTCTGGTTGGAGCTAATCTAACTGGCTCCGATTTAAACGGCATCCACTTAAATGACTCAGATCTTGCTAATGCGAATTTCAAAGAGGCAGATCTAACAGAAGCAAGCCTTGGCGGATCGAATTTAGTTGGGACGGATTTGACGAACGCCCGATTAGTAAGTGCCGACTTAACTCAGGCCAATCTTGAAAATAGTTCCATGACCAATGCCAGGTTTATGAATGCCAGGCTCAATTGGGCACACCTCAATCGCTGCCGCTTCATAAGATGCCAGTTCAGCAGAGCTGAGCTATTTGGCGCAAGCATGACTGACTGCGATCTGAGTGGATCGGACTTCACTCGGGCCTACCTCACCCAGGCCAATTTATCCGGATCGAAATTGACTGAGACTATACTCGATTTCGCAGATCTATCCTCTGCAGATCTCTCCCAAACTAATCTTCGAGGAGTCGCATTGCATGGCAATAACATGGATCATTGCAATTTTTCAGGTGCGAATCTCGACAATGCAGTTCTAATGAGCATCAGCTCCGAAGGCCTGATATTCCATGATGCCTCGCTGACGTCGGCTAATATTACTAAATCGACATTAAAGGATGCTGACTTTAGTGGAGCCGACCTTAGAGAAGCAGAGATCAGTTTAGCATCGCTTGAAAATTGCAGCTTCCGGGGATGCGATATGAGGAGATTGGATTTGAGCAATTCATCCATAATGGGCTGCGACTTCACCGGAGCAAAACTGGAAGGAATTAGATACGACCAGATTAGCCTCAGCATCCTGGCGCGCTCGAATCTAAAAGACGCCAAGATCGATGAAGATCTGGAGAATGATCTGGCTCAAATGAGGGCCACGATGGCAAACAATTAAAGCGAGTTGTCCAGATGAGAAAATCGACCTATAGTATCAAGCCGGCTCACATTCGCATCGCTTTGGCTGCCATGCTGCTGGCTATTTTCCTCCTGACAAATTCCCTTGCCGAAGACGACAGCTATGAGGATCTTGCCAAGCTGATTACCAGTAACGAGGACAGCAGGATGGACGCCCAGGATCTGGCCTTCTTGCTTGTCACCCACAATTTTGATGCCACACCCAAAGGCGACCATGTTGAGGTCAAGATCGGCAATTCAGTTTATAGTCTGACGCCCAATGCCAACAAGCCCGGACTGGCAGAAATAAAAGCTTCAGCGACCGCAGAGGAAAGAACCACATCACCTGCGGAGATAACTTGAAGAGCATTTCATCTGCATCCGGAGGCATCAGATCGCCACTTTCCAAGGGCGATCGGAGAGAGCAGACCAGGGCAGCGTTGCAGTAGCCGACCAACAATCTCGGCTTCAGCCGGCTGGCCGAAGGCCTTCTCATTCACGACTTTCACCAATCTCTTTCACCAAAGGACGATGTACACCTGATCTCCTTCCTTTTTGCCCTTGAGGAGCTGGCAGTGACGGAGGATGGCAAACTGGTTTTCAAGCTCCGGCAAAGGAATCTGAAATCTCTCGTGAAGCTCCTCTCTGGTGGCCTTTCCACGATCACGAATGTACTCATAGATCTCCTTTTGCAGATCGGTCAGGCCGTCTGTGCCCTCCAGTCCGTGACTCTTTCGGAAGACCTTCTTTGACCTTTCACCCCAGGGATCGCAGACCCTGATGCGATGCCCTATATCGATATAGCAGTCCTCGCATAGCGTCTTTCCTTCTGTAGAAAAGACTTCATCCTCATGGATCTCTTTGCCGCAGTTTTGGCATTTTATTCCAGCTATCATCTTTGATTCACCTCATATCGTTTATTTGTCTCTGAATCTCGATGCATTCGCCATCTGATTTTGCCGGGACTCCTGACCCATCCAAGGCGCCTCTCAAAACCTGGCCGCATCTGCACCGGCCCAAGAGCCTGCAGATCTGCCGATCAAAGCGTTCCCGCAGTGACTGATGAGCGGCCATCACCTCCTTAGGGTGACTGTTGCAGAGAAGAGATTTCGCCACCAACTGAAAGATCAGCTCATCGTAATTGCTGAAGTTGTGCCTGATAACCGATGCAAGAGCCAGATGGCTGTAGGGACCCGGCCTTCGGCCCTGAAAGAACTCCTCTGCGGCAGCCTCTAGATCCTCAGGCATGGAAATCTCAATGGGCACTCGCACCGCCCAGCGCTCAAGGGGCAGAGGCCCCTCATCAGTGTCGATCTTCACCTTGGATTTGCATCTGGGGCAGCAGGCGTAGACCTCTGCACGGCCCCTGTAATCCCAGGATGCTCCGCATTTGCACTGCAATTGCATTGTATGTACATAGTAGAACATAGTATATCAATAGATGGGATTGGCCGCATTATCAAAATGATTGGCTTCAATAGCTCCCAATCATTAGCGGTTTTGTTGTATAAAATTAGCAAATAAAACACCGCTTATGACCAATTGTACAGTTTCAAGAATATAAATGAAAAAGTTCTAATAGAAAGAAGCTACTATGGAAAATTTATGAGAACATGCTTACTATTATTACTGATCTCAATATTGATCTTGGGATGTGCATGTGCCTCCAAGATAACCGTGGGACCGAAGGACGCTGACTATTCCCAAATTCAAGAAGCAATAGACAATTCAAGCAAAGGAGACATAATTGAGGTGCAAAGCGGACTATATTATGAGAACGTGCGCATCTTGAAGTCCATTACCCTCCAGGGCGTAGACAACGGCAACGGGCATCCTGTTGTAGATGCTGGTGGATCGGGATCAGTCATCAGCATAATGGCCAATAACACAATTGTCAAGGGCTTTAATGTGACCGGCTCAGGCGGCTGTGGATGCGGCAATGCTGGGATAAAGGTAGATTCTAGTAATAATATTATTCAGAATAATGTAGTATATGAGAATAAATACGGCATCTATATCCAATCTACCAGCGTAAATAACACATTTTACTCCAACGACCTGATCAACAACAGCATTACTGTGAGCGACAATGGTAAAGACAACCGATGGAATGCAAGCCTTAAATCAGAAGGCTTAAAAGGCCTTTTGGAGATGATAAGTGGCCCGCAGATCAGAGGCAACCACTACAGCGATTATGATGAAGGAGCAGAAGGCTGCATTGACGCCAACAATGATCTGATCTGCGACAGGCCAAAGTTGATAGGAACAGGCGCCGACAGAGACGACTATCCATCCATTTCCAAGATGAATTGAATCAGAGCAGCATGGATAGGAGACACAGAGGATGCAGTTTACCATTGATCCAGTTAGAGTTGAGGACAAAGAAGCAATAATCGATATCTTCAATCACTACGTAGAGAACAGCTTCGCCGCATACCCAGAGAACCGTGTGCCGTATCAGTTCTTTGATATAT
>JADHEF010001669.1_pt1 | contig 12538 bp, 9 predicted proteins | sample 8952391 | NCBI WGS metagenome assembly JADHEF01 (sample SAMN16124439, study PRJNA663245) | bioreactor sludge metagenome | isolation source: sludge (nitrite) | place: India:Bengaluru | collected 2019-02-28
TGGATACGTATGCCGTTCAACACACGAAATGATCCCCAACGAGGTGGTGGTGAGGAACGTCGCTGACGCGCCGTCCCTCACCACTGTCGTTAGGCAACAAGAAATGACCGTTCGTAATCAGAGCGAATACCGCCCGCTGACGGATGTCGGGGCTGTGGCGTAGGGCGGGCCGGACGGGCAGGCTTCGGGGCTTCTTACGGCCCCCGCCGGACCGACCGCCCCTCGCGGCCACGGAGAGCGCTGTTTCACAGGAGACTATCAAGGAGCATGAGCTGACGGAAGAAACCGTTTTTCAGGAATAGCAGACGTCCCGTCCCGGTGACTGCGTTCCGCGTCTGGCACATCAAGTGCGCCGCAGAGGTGGCAGCCCGAAGACGGACCTTTCCATGCACCGGACAAAAGGTTGTCCAAAAAGAGTGCGGATAGAAGCGAGACGTCAACTGCGTTCGGGGAAAAGTGGAATTCCGCCATGCGGATGCCCTTGACTAGCCTTCTCATAGAAGACGCAGAGGGGTGTGAAAGAAGAATGGTGATGGCGCTTGACGCGAATGCGTTATTGGTACTTAATAACACTTTAGTTCTGTTTGTGATTTTAGGGTTATCTGGTGGTTTTGAAAAGGAACCGGGCATGAAAAAGATAATGTCGGTTGTCGGTTTTGTTATGCTGACGGCCCTGTCGGGTTTTGGGCAGTCGGGGGCGGCGTTTTTCAGGATCATTGCGCCGACGAACACAAAGATCACGGCGTTTGATTCTCAGGGATACCTGAGCTGGACTAACGCGGCTACGGCGGGTGTGACGTGTACCGTGCAACGGGCGACCACGCTTGCTGGGCCGAGCAACTGGGTGGAGTATGCTCAACATGTGGTGACGAACGCGACGATTGCATTGCGTGTGTATGATCGCAATCCGCCGTTGGGGATGGAACTGATTCCGGAGGGATGGTTTCAGATGGGGGACACTTTCACGGAAGGGTACCCTGAGGAACGGCCCCGCCACACGGTCTACGTGGGCGCCTTTTACATGGACAACACCGTGGTGACCAAGGCCAAGTGGGACGAGGTGGCTACGTGGGCGGCGGCGAACGGCTACGACCTCACAACGGGCGGGGCACTGGGCAAGGCGGCTAGCCACCCGGCGCACACCCTGACGTGGTACCGGGCGGTGAAGTGGTGCAACGCCCGCAGCCAGAAGGAGGGGCTGACGCCCTGCTACACGGTGAGTGGCTCGACCTACAAGAGCGGCTACCGGCTGCCGACCGAGGCGGAGTGGGAGAAGGCGGCGCGGGGCGGACTCTCGGGCAAGCGCTTTCCGTGGGGCAACACGATCAATCACAACTACGCGGACTATTACGCCAACAGCAGCGCGTACACATACGACACGAGCCCGTACACGACGAACACGTACCATCCGACCTACAACGACGGGACGATGCCGTACACGAGCCCTGTTGGCGCGTTCGCTCCGAACGGCTACGGGCTGTACGACATGGCGGGGAACGTATGGGAGTGGTGCTGGGACTGGTACGCCTCGACCTATTATAGCGGTTCGTCAGTGAGCGATCCACGGGGGCCCTCTTCGGGGTCGAACCACGCGACACGGGGCGGCAGCTGGAGCGCCAGCGCGTTCGACTGCCGCGCCGCGGTCCGCGGCGACAGCAGCCCGACGTACAACGTCCGCAACTTGGGCTTCCGCCCCGTGAGGAAAGCGCAGTGACCTTGCCTTGTGTTGAGCCACAGACGGGCGGTGCGCCCGTGGGTCGGGATCGAAATTGCTGGCTAGTGACGCGGGACGAAAAAAGCGCCGGGGTCGAGTGACCGCCGGCGCGGGGTGTCATTTTGCGAGAGGGACCAGATCCAGCCGGTGGTAGCCGTGATCGAGCAGCTTGTGAGCTTTGCCCTTCTCGTCCAGCCAGCGATCCGTGGCCGGGTCGCGGCGGTAGGTTCTGATCGGCTGGGGCTCTGGCTTGTGTTTCTTGACTTTGAGTTTCATGTGCCCTTCTTCCGCTCAGGCGGCGGTTGCGTCCGTGGCGGACTGGGTTGTGTTGGTGAGATCGCAAGCGGCGCGACACGGGCAACACGGAGGGGATCGGGAAAGTGCATTCGTTCATTATTGCGTTAGTGCGCTAGTTAGAGGACGGAGGTCCGAGGGCGGAGGACAGAAGTGTGAGGCCCGAGAGCGGAGGACTGATGACGGAGGGCGGAGAGATGGGAAATCCTCACGCAAAGGCGCGAAGACGCGAAGGGGAAAAGGGAGAGGGTCACAGGGGACACTGTCCGGCCTGGATGTCTAGGGAAAGGCGATGCGGTAGAAGCGAACGGGGGGGATAGAGGAGGCGGGATCGGTGAAGTAGAGGGAACCGGATGCGTTGAGGGGTAAGGGTGCGCTCGGGGTTTGGCCGATGCGATGAGGTGAGGAAAAGATTTGAGGGGGTGCTTACTTTACGCAGGTAACGTCAGCGGCCACGAACCGCCGGAGCCGAAGGCGTAAGGCGGTTCCGTGGGACGCTGGTTCGACTCATTTCTCAGGAATACCGGGTTTCGACAACATGATAACATCACAATCCTGCAATCGGAAATCTGTGGACTCATTAGACTTCACAATCCGGCGGAACACAGGAATGGTTTTGTTCTTCTTACGTAGAATAATGACACTCACGTCTTTTCCGTTGTATCTCGTCTGATCGATCACTTGGCGGAGTGACAGATTATTCGTGTTGGAATGGACATCTGCAAACACAGGTGGGTCACCTGGGACGGCTGCCACATACAACGGGTGCTCTTTCTCCGAGTTGCCGAGCGGGGAATTCTCCTTTACGTAAGTCACCGAAGAGTCATAGTCGAAGGGTTTTGGGATCGCCATTGCTGGTAATAACAGCGCAAGAATGATAATTTTCGTTTTCATGCTATTTGACGGCGAACGTTGCGACGCACCAACGGCGCGACAGCGCCGTTCGGTGTCGTCGCTGGTTAGGCGGTCAATCATTTGAGAATCTCATCAAGACTCTTCCGGTATGCGTCGTATTCGTCATAAAGCCAAACGTCATGGATGTCAAGACTGCGTTCATCAGCGCGACGCAAAACAGTCGCTAACCGATTCGTGTCTCCGCTCTCTGCCATCTTGCGAAGCTCGTGAATAAAACCTGCATAAGGGTGGCCGACTCCGCCATTGCAAATGCCATGGTATTCATGCTTGGCATACGCCTCTCCCATCGACACTGCTAATTTCCACTCCACAACCATTGCGATTACAACCGCGATAGCCCAAATGACACCGGTATTTCTTTTCATGGGTTAACCTGGTGGCCTAACGTTGCAGCGCACCAACGGCGCGGTAGCGTCGTTAGGTGTCGCCGCTGGTTGACCATTAATGTCACTTCCCCATACTCTCAAGTTCAGGAAGTTCAATCAGGCATAAATCGTCAAACCAAGCTCTGCCATAACAACCGCTAGTCCAATGCCCCAGTTTGGCTGCAAAGGGAAGTGTTGTCCGATCACCAGAATCAATGACAACGGTCAGGTAAGTCCAATCTTTGGTGCCCCATAACATGTTGGGACTACGCTCCCAACTCCCTTCAACACCAAGATTCACTCCCATCTTTCCATTCTTACCTTCTTCCCCTATGCTCACATCGTCAAACTTTGCCCATCCACTAAACAAGTATTTAGTCTTTGGTTTGACACGAACGTTCTGAACAAACGACACAATATCCCAGCGATTTGTACCGGTGTCAATAAAAGCAGCACGCTTGCCATCTCGTGTATTGACATACGGTATGATACGACCCGCATCAGGATTAGAAACAAACGACATGAGAGTCCAAGCAGACGAGTTGGGTTCTTCAAATGAGGGATTGCTGAGCAAATTCTGTTTCTTGAGTCGCGGAGTCAGAAACGCAGGCTCTGAGATGGCAACACTCTTTTGCACCGTTCCGGTCGTGCATCCGGTGACGAGCATGCCAAGGAGCGCAGTCATCATGATAAGGCATGAGGTTGATTGTCTCTTCATTCTCTGTCCCTTTTCACTTTTGTGACGCCTTCATTTCTTGACCTTAATAGCGCATCACGTTTTCTATTGTGGGTCAACGTCAGAGGCTAGACACGCCGCGTAGCGGCGTTGTCTAAGCCGACTGGTTGGAAATGCGTCTTCTCATCATTTCTGGTTTGTCGACTGATGTGAGCCTGTTCGCCAAGTCGTTGTTACACATTGAGTCACGATGACGTCCTGTCACCTGATGAACTGTTGCTTTCCCCGCCTACGCTTTTCAACTGTCGCATAATCGCTTCGGCTTCGGATAGGCTTTTGCACCGGCTCAAACAAACAAGGGCACCGAATAGGCACTGCAAAGCGGTAATCATGACGAGCAACCACATTGGCTTTGTCCATGGCATCATAGTCTCACAGAAAATTGCCCCGCTCAGCAGAACTACACTTGAAACGAGAAGAATGTTCTGTAGTGCCCTCCAGTTACGGAGTTCATGTCGGACATACTCAGAAGTCAAGGGTGTCGTCTTGTTGTTCTTCATTAAACAATTCCAACCTTGGAATATACCTCAAAAATAACATGAGGTATATTACACGTCGCGGTTACAAAACCTCAATGGTCAAGCTGCAGATCAATGACTTAGGCCGGTTCCTTGAGGCATATCAAGTCCGCTATGCCTCATTGCTATGCCTCAAAAGAAGTCCCAGTCGTGTCTGTGATCGCAGCAACAACTCTAGAATTACGGTAGCACGCAGCCCTGCGCTATGCAAGGTCGGTCTTCCGGCCGCAAATGCCGCGCCTGCCGGGCGATGGGCTGGAGTGGCCGCGACCGCATAGGGCGCGGCGGGATTGAGCACCGGGTTTGCTGGGTTCGCGGTGCGCTTCTATTTGGTCAAGGTTTCTTTTTCAACCCCGACCGGGCAACCGGCAGCGGCGTCAGATAAACGGTTCTAAGGTTCCACAGAAACTGGCCCGTTACGGCGGGGTTAGTCGAAGGCGACGAGGTTCTTCTCGCGCAGGCTGACGTAGCCGGGGGAGGTGTTGTCTTGGTGACCGCATACCAGGTGGTCGATGATGCGGATGCCGAGGATCTTGGCCGCTTCGATCAAGCGGCGTGTGATGTCGATGTCCTCCTTGCTCGGCATGGGATCGCCGGACGGATGGTTGTGAGCGAGGAGGATGCTGGCCGCGTTGGCTTGGATGGCCGCGCGGAAGATGTTGCGCGGGTGAACGGGGCAACTGTCGAGCAGGCCGCGTGTGACCGCTTGGGGCGACGGGCAGGTGCTCTGAAAGACTGTAGGCTGTCGGCTATAGGCTTTCGGCCATGTCCGGCAGGAGCAAAAATTGAATAGTATTTGACTCTTGATGTAAACATTTTAACCCCTTGACAGGAGGCGACATGAACGATATTCTTTTCAATAGAAATTGGTTTGTTCTTGTACGATGCAGGCTAACATTGTCGGATAGCGAGATAGCTTATGAAAACTCCATTGACGGTGGTTTTCTTGATTTCTGTTTCCTTTTGTGCTGCGAGTCCTCTGTTTCTGACGCCGATAGAGGGGGAGCCTTACAAAGACTGGACCGTAGTCAATTACGTTGACCTGAATTCTGGAACCGGCGTTCTGGATTACTTCGGCGGCGCTTATTCCTACAACGGACATGAAGGCACGGACTTCACGCTACCGCACTTTCTGGCGATGGATACCGGTTGTGATGCATATGCCGCCTCAGGTGGCGTCGTGACTGCTGTTCATGACGGTGAGTACGATCGCAACACCGCAATGGGAAGCTACCCTGTCAATTACGTTACCATCGATCATGGGAATGGCTGGATAACGAAATACTTACACCTGAGGCGGAATTCGATCAGCGTCAGTATTGGCGCTAGCGTTACTGGCGGCCAAAAAATTGCACAGGTTGGCAGTTCTGGAAGTTCGACTGATGCGCATCTGCACTTTGAGGTGCGGCATAACGGCGCCGTTGTGGATCCGTTTAAGGATCAGTTATGGGCGGCACCCATCGCATACGCTGGCTCATCCCCTGGTATTCTGGATGTTGGCATGACCGATCACTTCCCGAGCACCGCCGAATTAAAGGAAGGCGCCAAGAAAAGTATATTCTTTAGTCCTAGCGCTCTTTGCGTTCATTGGATACATCTCTTTGATGTTAAAACGCCGGACGTTCTTAAATGGCAGTTCTATACTCCAGCCGGTGCTCTGTATAAAAGTTATTCATATTCTCTCACCGAATTGATCCGATACGGGTGGTATTATGCGGGATGGACTCTTCCGGGGAATCAAAAGGGGAGATGGAACAGCAAGTTCTCCATTAACGGAGTGGTGCGGTCACAAGTGGATTTCTTCGCCTCATCGGGAGTCGATAGCGATTCCGACGGGGTCTACGACGACGCGGAAAAACCGCCTCTGGTTGTGGGTGCCGATGACTCGATACTGGACACTGACGGGGATGGCTCAAGCAATACAGATGAGTTCATGTTTGGGACCGATGCTCTGGATAGCGCCTCTAGACCGTTGATTCGGGCTGGTCTGTCAGACACAGGGGAACTGCGTTTAGAATTCAGAGCTGTTGAGAATCGAAGAGTATTTGTACAAAGCAACGCTAGTCTTACAACGAACGGATGGGTGAATTATCGGCACATATGTGCCGGAACGAATCGATCAGTGAAAATCGCTCTTGATACATTCGGGGATTCAAGATTCTTCAGACTACGATCATCATTCGATGAGTAAACTGATAGGTGCTGCCGAAACATCGGTGGCATCGTTCTGTTGGGAGAAGGCCTGTAGTCAAACCCTCACACAAAACGGAAACCACGATGAAAGCATTTCGTAAAGCATGTCTGTTTGGTCTTTTTGCTGTTTGTGGATGTGTGTCATCGAATCAGTATGTTGCACTTTCCGATCCTAACAGACCTGTAACTCCGGGAATGTCGCGCATTTGTGTTGTGCGTCCGTCAGTGGTTGGGGGGGGGCTTAATATGGATGTCTATGATCACGTCCTTGTCGGCGGGTTGGGACCACATAATTACTTGTGCTGGGAGACAACACCGGGAACTCGATCCATCGTGGCTCAATTAGGGTACACGTTGGAGGGTGTGGACCCTTCGTGGTCAAGGCCGAAGGCGAGCTGTAACCTGAACCTCGAGCCCGGCAAGGAGTATTGTTTTCAGCTCCATTATGGAATTGGGAGTGCAGCTGACGTTTCCATGCGGCCCGCAGACAAGCAGTTAGTCGAAAAGAGTTCACCGCCAAACAGTTCTGGCAGAGAGCCGTCTGTTGAACAAATGGCGCGCATCGAAGTGTCGTTTGCGAGAGACGTGGCAAAGTGTTTCGGCGGACACAGAAAGATTCTCAATGATGCCGCTGAATTGTCTAATCTCCGCAAAACTATTGAGGACTATCCTTATCGCATCCAAGCGGATGCATCCCGGTTCTCTACCCACAAGGAAACTTTGGTGTTTTCCAGCGAATCGTTTATCTGCCGACTTTCCACTCCCGAGGCCATTCAACTCTTGCAGAACGCGGGAGTAGTTTTGCAGCGGAAACGGGAGGGGCTGAACACTCTTGGGTTCGAGTTCCGATTTGACCAGAACTCGCTAAAATGCATCTTGTTGACTGAATATCGTGTTATTGAAGGGGTTCGATAATTCGAGCGGTCGAGCTGGGCATCGTCGGTGAGAATGTCGGGCATGGATATATAGCCCGGCTCGGGGTTGGCCTGGACATAGGAGATCGAGGCGATGCCTTAGGCGTGTGATTGGGATGCGCCGGTGCCCTTGGCGATGATCCAGTAGTTGGCGTCGCCTTATGTTGCCGTTCCTTCGCGGAATACCGCTCCTCACTCCAGCCTTCGGCTGGCCTTAAACGGGCGTTTGCACGCAGCTTTCGCACGTGCTCTGCGCGCGGTTATTGGAGTGGCGATCTTACGTCAGGGTATACGCAAACATCTGCCAGTCTGCTTATCAATGCTCCTAAATCGGTTACGGCCACCTTCTCCGATGATGCTGACTCCGATGGGCTGTTGAATAACGAGGAAGTTTCGTTGGGTACGAATCCCCGTAGCGCGGACTCGGATGGCGACGGATTCGATGATCGTTTCGAAACACAAGAGGGCCTTTCGCCAACGAACAATAATTCCAACGTTCGGGACTACATCCTCGCTCGTGGCGATACCTTCGGGCTCTATCCTTCCAATGCCGTGTTGGATGTTGCCGTAAACCAAATGCTGATTAAAACCGAAGCAGGTCAGGCCAATCTCAATCTTCAACTACTCACGTCCGATGACCTCATCACATGGACCAACGCGGGCGAAGCCGTGGAGTGGAGCATTCCGGCCGCTTCGTCCGAGCAATATTTCCGTGTCCGAGCCCATCCATAATTGAGATTGAAGCGGATGGGATGTGCAAGCCGCCTTTTCGGGCCCTCTGAGGAGGTTTCGGAGTCGTACCGGGACAAACGGACAAACAAGTTTGTGGGCGAACGGGGTCCTTGCTGAACAATACAAATTCCCCATACGATTCAGTGAAGGTGGTGTCGGGGAGTGGCAACTGAGTTGTAATGGGGCAAGAGTGTGAGTGGCTGTTCGACAACGTTCCGGTGTTCGGATAAGATAATGAAATTGTGTCTTCCCTGTCACAGCTCTTCACCGGTCTGGTGACGCCTGCCTTGCCACGCGGGGCCACGCGCTTGGCCTCGTCCGCTTTGCCCGGAGCCAGCGCCGCGCTCATTTCCGCAACTCTCGCGCACAAGGCGACGGCACGCCTCACGCTGGCGGTCACGTCCGGGCCGGCCGAGCTCGAACGTGTCTACGGCGACCTTTGCGCGCTCGGCCGTGATAGCGGCGTTGAGCCCGCGCTCTTCCCGCAGCAGATGGAGGAAGATGCCGAAACTGCGGGTACGCGTCTGCGCGTCATCCGCCAACTCCGTCCCGGTGCCGCCCGTGCAGACCTTCACCCCACGGTCATCGTTACCTCGCTTCAGGCTCTGCTCCAGCCCGTGCCCGACCCCGATGCGGTCGAGGAGGTGACGGTCCATCTGCGCGTCGGCTCACACTATCCGTTTGACGACCTGGTCGCGCAGCTTATCGCCGGCGGCTACGAGCGCGTCGCCGACGTGGATGCGCCGGGCCGGCTGGCTGTGCGCGGCGGACTGCTGGACGTCTGGTCGCCCGCCACGGCTGTGCCGTGGCGGGCGGAGTTCTTTGACACGGAGCTGGAATCGCTCCGCACCTTCGATCCCGCCACGCAGTGCTCGGTCGAGAAAGGGAATGAGGTCTGGCTGCCGCCCTGTTCCGAGAAAGACCTCCCGACGGTGCATCTTTCGGACCTGCTTCCGCCACATGCCGCGGTGCTCTGGCTCGACCACGACCGCATCCGCGCGGGTACGCTCTTTCCCCCCGAAGGCGTCCGTCATCCGCTCTCTTGGGAAGCGCTTGCGGCGCGCATCGAGGCGCGTGAACCCTGGCTGCAGCTCTTCTCCGGCGACCCGCCGCCCGCGCGCACCCCCTCCTTGGAAATGGAGATCGCGGCCCTGCCCGGACTCGCGGAGCTGGGCGCCGGCGAGGCGCATCATCCGGAGCTGCTGGCCCAGGCGCGGCAACGGCTGCTCGACGATTTTGAGCGACGCACCGCCGCGGGCGAGACGGTCATGGTCTTCGCCGATACCGCCGGCACGTGCGAGTTGCTGACGCGCGAACTGGGCGACGACACGCGTGTGGTCATTCGCCGCGCCTCGCTTTCCGGCGGGTTCACCCTGCCCGGCTTGACGGTGGCCGCTCAGCCCGACCTCTATGCTGTCCGCAAGCAGGCGCTGCGCCGGCCCTCCTCCACGGCGGTCACGCACGGCGGCCGCGTGGAGAATGCAGCCGACCTTGAGCCCGGTGACCTCGTGGTTCACGTGGATCACGGCATCGGCCGCTTCATCGGCTCCACCGAAGTGGACGTGGACGGCAACCGCTCCGAGGTCTTTACGATCGAGTACGCCGAGGGCGCGAAACTCCACGTGCCGGTCTCGCACGCGCATCTGCTCAGCCGTTACGTAGGTGTGGCGGGCCACAAGGCCCGGCTCCACCGCCTCGGCGGCAAACGCTGGACGCGCGAGAAAGCCGACGCCGAGCGCGCGGTCGCCGACCTCGCCGCGGCTCTGCTCGACACGCAGGCCCGGCGGCAGGTGGTCGAGGGGCTCGCCTTCAACCCCGAGCCGGTGTGGATGAACGAGTTCGAGGCCGCGTTCCCGTATCAGGAGACGGTCGATCAGGTAAAGGTGATCGCGGATGTCAAGCGCGACATGGCCGCCTCGCGCCCCATGGACCGCCTCATCTGCGGCGACGCGGGCTACGGCAAAACGGAAATCGCGATGCGCGCGGCCTTCATCGCGGTCATGAACGGACGCCAGGTGGCCGTGCTCGTGCCGACCACGGTCCTGGCCGAGCAGCACTACGAGACCTTCACGGACCGCATGTCCGCGTATCCCGTGAAGATCGACGTGGTCAGCCGGTTCCATACCCACGCCAAACGCAAACGCATTTTCACCGATGTGCGCAACGGGCGCGTGGACATCGTGATCGGGACGCATGCGCTGCTGGGCAGCGAGGTCTCTTTCCAGAATCTCGGCCTGCTGATCATCGACGAGGAGCAGCGCTTCGGCGTGACCCACAAGGAGCGGCTGAAACAGGTGCGGCAGATTGTGGACGTGCTGACGCTTTCGGCCACGCCGATTCCGCGCACGCTCTACATGAGCATGACGGGCGCACGCGACATGAGCCTCCTGCAGACGCCGCCGCGAGAGCGCGTGGCGGTGGAAACCAAGGTCGCGCGCGACTCCGACACGGTGATCCGCAACGCGATCCGGCAGGAGCTGAACCGCAACGGGCAAGTCTATTTCCTCTACAACCGCGTGGTGACGATCGGGCTGATGCAGCACCGGCTGGAGAAGCTGTTGCCCGAGGCGCGCATCGCGGTTGCTCATGGCCAGATGCCCGCGAACACGCTGGCCCGCATCATGCGCGAGTTCGAGGCGGGCGAGATCGACGTGCTGCTGTGCACGACGATCGTCGAGAGCGGCCTCGACATCCCGCGGGCCAACACCATGCTTGTCCACCGCGCGGACCGCTTCGGCATCGCCGACCTGTATCAGCTCCGGGGGCGCGTGGGCCGTTCTTCGCAGAAAGGCTTCGCCTGGCTGCTGCTGCCCGAATACGGCCACATCGACGAAGACGCCCGGCAGCGCATCGCCGCGCTGCAGAAGCACAGCGGGCTTGGCGCGGGTTTCAACCTCGCGCTACGCGACCTCGAAATCCGCGGCGCGGGCAACCTGCTCGGCGCGGCGCAGAGCGGGCACATCGCGGCCATCGGGTTCGGCCTCTACTGCCAGCTCTTGCGGCGCACCATCGCGCGGCTTAAAGGCGAGGCGCCGCCGCTGCTGGTCGACGTGGACCTCGCCTTGGACTTTCTCGACCTTTCACCGGGCGCGATTGATCCGGAAAGCTCCGCGTGTCTGCCCTACGCCTATGTGGAGGACGAGGCACATCGCATGAGCCTGCACCGCCGCATCGCGGAGACGGTGACGGCGAAGGAGGTCCGGCTGCTGCGGGATGAACTGGCGGACCGCTACGGCAAGCCGCCGCAAGCCGTCCTGCGGCTGCTGCGTCTGGCCGAGCTCCGGGTGCTGGCGGCCCAGAAGAAGATCGGCCGGATCGAGACGCGCGAAAACAAGGTTTATCTGTACAAACAGCGCGAACGCCAACCGCTGCTGGTCAAAGGGCATTTGCCGATCCTTAAAGGCAAAGACGCGGAACAGCGCCTCGCTTCGGTCTTCCAGACCCTGCAGGCGATGTGACCCTGATGGATGCGGATTGTGTACACATTTTAAGCGACAGTTTACAAGACACGGCAAAGCTGGAGGCGTATTCTTTATCCATATTCTGAAGAATGGATTTTTGGAACAGACCGCGCATCGGTTTTGCCTGCGCAAGTTCCCGTCGACTAAACAGGTCTTCGACGGGAAGGGGTGGCGTCTGATGCGCGAACAACGGGGAGGCAAGGATGAAGAACATGAAGTCGGTGAAAGAGCTTAAGACGATCAGCAAGAGTGTGCGCGGCGTTGCAGACGCGGCGCTGAATGCGGGCAACGGGGTGTTGCGCCTGGCGCCGAACTGGGTGCCGCGCGTCTTCTGTTATCCCGGACGTCGGCTCAAGCTGCACCCGGATGACCTGTTCGCTTTCGGCCTCAACCGCGGCGGTATCGACGAGCGTTGGTTCGGCTCCACGACCGAAGCCGCCAATGAAGGCCGCGTTCCCGACGAGGGCCTGAGCTATGTGGTCTTTGAGGATAAGCGCGCGCTGCTGCGCGACGTGGTGGCCGAACTCGGCGCGGAGGCGGTGGGTTCGAAAATCTGGAAGAAATACCAACGCTGGCCGGTCTACAGCAAATTCTTCGACAACCTCGGCCCGCTCCCGCACCACCTGCATCAGGACGACAAACTGGCGAAGCTGGTCGGGCAGGACGGCAAGCCGGAATCGTATTACTTCCCTCCGC
>JADHEF010001660.1_pt1 | contig 12531 bp, 11 predicted proteins | sample 8952391 | NCBI WGS metagenome assembly JADHEF01 (sample SAMN16124439, study PRJNA663245) | bioreactor sludge metagenome | isolation source: sludge (nitrite) | place: India:Bengaluru | collected 2019-02-28
CGAGGTTGGAACCGGCGTTGAAGCCGAACCAGCCCACCCACAGCAGCGAGGCACCGACCATGGTCAGCGTCAGGGAGTGCGGCGCCATCGAATCCTTGCCGTAGCCGACCCGCTTGCCGACCACGATCGCGGCCACCAGACCGGCGATACCGGCGTTGATGTGCACCACGGTGCCGCCCGCGAAATCGAGCGCGCCCTTGGCCCAGAGCCAGCCGGCGTTGGCGGTCACGGTTTCGAGCGACTTGGCGTCGGTGATCGCATCCGGGCCGTCCCAATACCAGACCATGTGGGCCATCGGCAGGTAGGCGAAGGTGAACCAGATCGCCAGGAACAAGAGCACCGCGGCGAACTTCATGCGCTCGGCGAAAGCACCGATGATCAGCGCGCCGGTGATGGCGGCGAAGGTCGATTGGAAGCCCACGAAGATCAGTTCGGGGATCACGACGCCCTTGCTGAAGGTCGCGGCCGGCGAATCGACGGTGATGCCGCTCAGGAACAGCTTGCTGAAGCCGCCGAAGAACGGATTGCCGCCGGTGAAGGCGACCGAATAGCCGTAGATCGCCCAGAGCACCATCAGCAACGAAGCGCCGACCATGACTTGCATGAGCACGGACAGCATGTTCTTGCTGCGCACCAGACCGCCGTAGAACAGCGCGAGGCCGGGCACGATCATCAACAGCACGAGTGCGGTCGAAATCAGCATCCAGGTGGTATCGCCCTTGTTCGGCGTCGGGGCCGGGGCGGCGGCGGGCTCGGCAGCCGGCGCAGCGGCGGCAGCGGCCGGCGCAGCAGCGTCGGTCTTGGGCGCTTCGGCGGCTGCCGGAGCGGCTTCAGCGGGCTTGGGCGCGTCGCCGGAGGCGGCGGCCGGTGCGGGCGTCTGCGCATGGGCAGGTACGCTCAGCCCGATCGCGCCGAACGACAGCAGCGCCGAGCAAAGGAAGGATGCAACGAGCTTCTTCATGGTGAGGGTCACTCCGTTTACAGGGCGTCTTTGCCGGTTTCGCCGGTGCGAATCCGGACGACTTGTTCGAGGTCGTAGACGAAGATCTTTCCGTCGCCGATCTTGCCGGTGCGCGCGGCACCTTCGATCGCTTCGATCGCGCGTTCGACGAGGGCATCGTCAACCGCGGCTTCGATCTTGACCTTGGGGAGGAAATCGACGACGTATTCGGCGCCGCGGTACAGCTCGGTGTGGCCCTTCTGGCGGCCAAAGCCCTTGACCTCGGTGACGGTGATGCCCTGTACGCCGATGCCGGAGAGGGCTTCACGCACCTCGTCAAGCTTGAACGGCTTGATGATGGCAGTGATGAGTTTCATGGTGTCCTCGAAAAAGCGGATGCCGCCGGGCATCCGCAAGACTGGGCTTGGAAAATCAGAACGACTTGTTGACCGAAAGAACCAGCTTGGTCTTGCCGCCGTCCTCGCCGTCGCCGGTCACGAAAAAGTCCTTCTTGCTGGTCGCGATCACCGCGGCGCCGACGATCCAGCCGGTCTTCTTGACGTCGTAGGTCACGCCGACCTTGTAGTCGGTGACCTTGTCGTAGTTCTTGACGTCTTGGTAGCCGACATGGGCGTTGAGGCCGATGCCTTCACCGAGGTCGAGCGCGCCCGACAGATCGACGTAATAAGAATTCTTGGTGTCCGGCGCCGAGAAGAAATCGGTGGTGGCGTCGTAGACCTTGAGCGAGACCGGGCCATAGCTGCCGCCGACGTAGAACTCGCCGTTCTTGATCTTCAGCGCGCCGCCATTGCCGGAGTTCGGGTAGTAGTAATAGATGTAGCCGATGTCGTAGCCGAAATCGCCGATCGTGCCCTTGTAGCCGCCGTAGAAGTCCATTTCCAGCGAGGCGCCGGTATACAGCGATTGCTCGACGTTCGAGTTCCAGTTGCCGAGGTAGAAGCCGCTCGCGTGCGAAAGATCGAAGCCGCCTTGGAACGCGGGCTTGTAATCGGTCTGCGCGAAACCACGGAAGCGGTAATCCGACACCAGGCCGGCGTTACCGGCGAACGTCCACTCGGGCGCGGCGTCGGCAGCTTGCGCCAGCAGCGGGGTGGCAAAGGTCGCGGCGAGCGCAGCGGCAATTGCAAGCTTCTTCATATGTCCTCTCCTGATGGAAGTAAGTCGAAGGCGTTACCGGAGCGCTTTTCGCAAGACCTGTGCCACAAACAGTTGCAGCTTTCCGCCACGGGCTGGGGCGGCCGACGCGGCCCTTTGCGTGATTTCCTTGGCCAAGGCGCACCAGCCCAAAGCAGCCCAGCCCTTGGAATGCCGGAACGCACCACTTGAGTGCATCGTTTCAGGGGACAAAAGGCCGGCGAGCCCGGTGCTAGACTCGCCCGCATTTCAGGGCCTCAGGCCCTCGACCGGACCCGCAGGAGATGACGATGGCCCAGCCCATGGACCTGTTCGAAGATCTGCAAAAGAAAGTGAGCGAGTTGCTCGCCAATTCGCCGGCCAAGGACATCGAAAAGAATGTCCGCGCGGTCATGGCGCAAGGGTTTGCGAAGCTCGATCTCGTCACCCGTGAAGAATTCGAAGTTCAGCAAGAAGTGCTCGCTCGCACTCGTGCCAAGCTGGCCGAACTCGAAGCGCGCGTGGCGGCGCTCGAAGCCGGTCGCGCTGGCGACAGCCCCGCCGCGCGCTGAAACGCCAGCGCAGCGCACTGCACGTGTCGCTCGCGATCGTACATAGCCGGGCCTTGGTCGGACTCGACGCGCCCGAGGTGACGGTCGAAGTCCATCTGGCGAATGGATTGCCTGCGCTGACCATCGTCGGACTGCCCGAAGCCGAGGTGCGCGAAGCCAAAGACCGGGTGCGCGCCGCATTGCAGCATGCCGGATTCGAATTTCCGGCCCGCAAAATCACCATCAATCTGGCGCCGGCCGATCTGCCCAAGGACTCGGCCCGGCTGGACCTGCCGATCGCGCTGGGCATACTCGCCGCCAGCGCCCAGTTGCCCGCCGCAGCGCTCGACGCTTACGAGTTCGCCGGCGAACTCTCGCTGACCGGCGAATTGCGGCCGGTGCGCGGCGCCTTGGCCTTGGCCCTCGGTTTGCGCCGACAGCCCGCATCGACGCCGCGCACCCTGGTCCTGCCGAACGCGAGCGCCGCTGAAGCGGCGCAAGTGCCGGGCGTGATGCTCGCCGCAGCCGACAACCTGACCGGCCTGTGTACAACTTTACAGGAAGGGCAAGCACTCACATCGGCCATTCCACCCGAGATCATCGCCGAGGCCATGCCGATGCCGGACTTCGCCGATGTCAAAGGCCAGGAGCAAGCCAAACGTGCGCTGGAAGTCGCGGCCGCCGGCGCGCATGGGGTCTTGATGGTCGGCCCGCCCGGCACCGGCAAATCGATGCTTGCACGGCGCCTGGTCTCCTTGCTGCCGCCGCTCGACGAAGCCTCGGCCCTCGAATCGGCGGCCGTGCTCAGCATCGCCGGCCAATTCCGGCCCGAGCGCTTTGGCAGCGTCTATTTCGCCGCGCCGCACCATACTGCTTCCGCCGTCGCCCTGGTCGGCGGCGGCAATCCGCCGCGTCCGGGTGAAATCAGCCTGGCCCATTGTGGCGTCTTGTTCCTCGATGAAATCGCCGAGTTCGATCGGCGGGTGCTCGAAGCCTTGCGCGAGCCGATGGAGACCGGGCGCATCGCGATCGCCCGGGCCGCCCGACGCGCCGAATTCCCGGCGCGGTTCCAACTCGTCGCCGCGATGAATCCTTGTCCGTGCGGACACCATGGTCATCCGCGCCTTGCCTGCCGCTGCTCGCCCGATGCAATCGCGCGCTATCGGCAACGTTTGTCGGGCCCGCTGCTCGACCGCATCGATGTCCAGATCGAAGTACCGGCGGTGCCCGAGGCCGCGCTGACCGCCGGCGAGCGCGGCGAGCCGAGCGCCGCGATCGCGGCCCGCGTGGCCCGCGCGCGCCAATTCACGCTCGACCGGCAAGGCAAGGCGAACGCGCACCTCGATCCGACCGAGATCGACCGCTGGTGCCTGCCCGACGAAGCCGGGCTTGCGCGCTTGAAGAAGGCGAGCGCACACCTCGGCTGGTCGGCGCGGGCTTTCCATCGGGTCCTCAAGCTGGCGCGGACCGTGGCCGATCTGGCCCGGCGCCCGACCGTCATCGAATCCGACGTCGCGGAGGCGATCCAATACCGGCGCGCCCTCGACTGAACGGCGCGCCGCCGTTGGCATTTGCACACCTCACACGGTCCAATCCGCCAATTCGGCGGGAAAGCCGATCAAAATTCCGGCAATTCGCTCGACCGACCCCGCGAGTGCACGCTAAGGTTTCGGATGGGCAATTGGGTCCGGGATTCGCATGAACGATCACGCTGACGCCAGCAACACCACGGCGCCGACCTCGGGGACGGCACGCGCGCGCGCGAGCAAGCGCGTGCGCGCCCGGCCGTCGATCCGAACCAAGATCGTGATGATCGTCGCGCTCGGCGTCACGATCGGCATCGGTTTGCTGATGGCGGCGACGACGGTCATGTTCCTCGCCAACGAACGGGCGCGCGCCGACCGCTCCCTGACCGTCCTCACCCAGGTCATGGCGACCAGCGTCGGCCGCGCCTTGTACGCCGACGATCCGGTGACCGCGTCCGATCTGCTGTCGGCCCTGCGCCATCGCGACGATGTGCGCAGCGCCGCCATCTACGACATCGACGACCATCAATTCGTCGCCTTTCAGTTCGCGCGCAGCGGCCACGCCGCGGTCACCACGGTGATCTCGGAGCCGATCACCATCGATGAGCGCGTCATCGGCCGGGTCGAGATCATCGCCGAGCCGGTGTCGATCATCGAGACCGGGCGCAATGGGCTGCTGCTCGGCAGCACCATCGGCCTGATCGCGCTCGGCGTGTCCTTGCTGGTGTCGGCCTTCCTGCTCGGCCGGTTGTTGCGGCCTTTGCACCGCCTGGCCGGCACCGCCCGCGCGGTGGCGGACCGCGGCGATTACGGCTTGCGCGCCCACAAGCATGCGCAAGACGAAGTCGGCGATCTGGTCGACAGCTTCAACGCGATGCTCGAACAGATCCAGAGCCGCGACCTCGAACTCGCCGACGCGCGCGATTCGCTCGAAGCCAAAGTGGAGCGCCGCACCGCCGAAGTCTTGCAGGCCAAGCACGAGGCCGAAGCCGCGAGCCGCGCCAAGAGCCAGTTCCTGGCCAATATGAGCCACGAGATCCGCACTCCGATGAACGGCGTGATGGGCATGACCGATCTGCTGCTGAGCACCGAGTTGTCGGAAAAGCAGCGCCGTTATGCGCGCACCGTCAAGACCTCGGCCGAGGCGCTGCTGAGTCTCATCAACGATGTGCTCGACTTTTCCAAGATCGAAGCGGGCCGGATCGAGCTCGAAGACGCGGTGTTCTCACCGCGCGAACTGTCCGAAGAAGTCATTGAACTGTTCACCGAACAGGCGCTCGGCAAAGGCATCTCGATCGGGGTGCGGGTCACACCCGAAGTCCCCGACGCGGTGCGCGGCGATCCGCATCGGATCCGCCAGATCTTGTCGAACTTCCTGGGCAACGCGCTCAAATTCACCGATGTCGGCGAAGTCGAACTCACGGTCAGCCCGGTGATCGAACATCCGGAATACATCCCCGGCGCGAGCACCGTGCTGCGCTTCGAAGTCCGCGATACCGGACGCGGCATCTCGATGTCGGCGCGCGGCAAACTGTTCACGCCCTTCACCCAAGAAGACAGTTCGACCACGCGGCGCTTCGGCGGCACCGGCCTCGGCCTGGCCATCTCCAAGCAATTGTGCGACCTCATGCACGGCTCGATCGATTTTTCGAGTGTCGAAGGCAAAGGATCGCGGTTCTGGATCGATCTACCGCTCGCGCTCGCCACCAAGGACGAGCTCGGCTACGAAATCGACGCCGGCCGGCTCGAAGGACTGCGCATCCTGATCGTGGACGAACATGCGAACAACCGCGCCACCATGTTGCAGCAACTCACCGCGGCGGCGATGCGCCCGGTCGCGGTGGCCGATGGCCGCCAGGCGCTCGAAGCCCTGACCAACGCCGCGGCGGCCGGCGTGCTGTTCGATCTGGCGCTGGTCGATGCCAAGCTGCCCGACACCAACGGCCTCGCGCTCGCGCGCGCGATCCGCACCGATCCGCGCTACGCGCGCATGCCGATCATTCTGTCCAGCGAAAACATCGAAGAACGCACGCTGCGCAGCAACGAAGCCGAGATCACGGTGCCGCTGCCCAAGCCGATCCGGCGCGTCGATCTGTTGCGCACGATTTCTCGCATCGTGGTCGGCAGCCCGCGCTCGGCGGACAGCCACGCGCGCCTCGCGATGAAGGTGCTGGTGGTCGAGGACAACCAGGTCAATCGCGAGTACGCGATCGCGGTGCTCGAAGACCTCGGTTGTGTCGTGAACACCGCCGACAACGGCCGCACCGGCATCGACGCCTGGCGCCAGACCCAATTCGACGTGGTCTTGATGGACTGCCAGATGCCGGTGCTCGATGGCTTCGAAGCGGCGCGCACGATCCGCCGGCTCGAACGCGAGCGCGGCGTGACAAGACTGCAACGCACGCCGATGATCGCGTTGACCGCCAATGCGATGGAAGGCGATCGCGAGCGCTGCCTGGCCGCGGGCTTCGACGATTACCTGGCCAAGCCGTTCCGCGAATTCGAGCTCGAAGCGCTGCTCGAGACCTGGGCCCGCCGGCCCATACAGGGGAGCAACCCAATGAATACATCCTCGGCCTCTGGAACCCCCGCCGCCGGCCCGACCGGCCAACCGGTCGAGCGTCCGACCTTGCTCGACCATGCGGCGCTCGCCAAGCTCGACGAATTGCGCCGGCCGGGCGCCGAATCGCTGGCCATGAAGACGCTCAAGCTGTTCTGCGAATCGGGCGCGCGCCTGGTCAACGACATGCGCACCGGCGCCACCCATGAAGATCAGGACGCGATCCGCCGCGCCGCGCACACGATGAAATCATCGAGCGCGATCGTCGGCGCGCTCGCCTTGTCGCAAGCCGCGCGCGCGCTCGAAATGCGGGCCAGTGCCGGCCAGCTCGCCGATTGCCAGAATGCGGTCAACGAGATCGCCGAATTGTTCGGCGAAACCACGATCGCCATCGACGAATGGCGCGCCCACGCAGTCACCGGTTGACGAGCGCGCCGTCCTCGACCGTCGCCGCACCCGCGCGCACCAACGCCTCGACCACCCAGGCCGCCACCGCCTCGATCGGCTGATGCAGATAGCGCTGGTCGATCTCGCGCACATAACGCATCGCCGCCATGCGCCGGGTCAGATCGGGCAAGGCGATGCGTTGCAGATCGAGCAAAAGGAATTTCACGAGCACCTTGAGCGCATGGCGCGCATTGCGCTCGGGGTCGGCGGCCAAGTAATCGAGCCGCGCATGCGCGCGCTCCAAGGCCGCGCCGATGCCGATGAAAGGCGCGCCATGGCCCGGGACCACACGGTCCACATCGAGCGATTCGATCATGTTCAGCGTGGCGCGCACATCGTCGAAACCCGGCTCACCTTCGAGTTCGGGAAAGATCACGCCGAAGCCGTCTTCCCAGAGCGCGTCGGCCGACAACAGCACGCGTTCTTCGGGACACCAGAGCACGAACATGCGCGGATCATGGCCGCGCGCCGCGCGCGCGATGAAGGTCAGATCGCCGAGCACCAGTTCGTCGCCTTCGCTGAACGCGCGATCGACATGAAAACGGTCGCAGCGCTGTCCGGTGGCCTCGAAGCTCAGCCGGGTCGTGTCCCAGCGCAGCGCCATCTCGGCCTCGGGGGAAGGGATGTGGGTGCGCGCCTGCGGATAGGCGCGCTGCAACAGCGCATTGCCGCCGCAATGATCGGAATGCAGATGGGTGTTCACGATGCGATGCAAAGGCGCCTCGCCGAGCGCGCGCCGCAGCAGTTCGAGCCCCAGCGCGGCGTGCGAGACATAGCCGGTATCGACCACCGCATTGAGCGTGCCGGTGAAGACCGTCATGTTCGCCGACAGCCAGCCGCGCTCGAACACCTGCATGCCCTTGGGCCAGACGATGGTGGCGGATTCGGCCATGGCGCGCTCCGATCGGGGCCTCAGGCGGCGGGGTAGGCCCGCGCGATCGCGTCGAACGCGTGGCCGAGGTCCTCCGAGCCCGCGTTGTAGACATGAAAGCGCCCCGACTGGGTCCGCACGATCAGCCGCACCGCGAGCGGATGGCGGACCACACGCGCACCGCGAATGTCGGACCAGGCCACCGGCTTCTTGAACATCCAGCTTTGCGCGATGCCCTCGCCGTCGATCGTGGTCTGGGAGCGCAGCAATCCGTAATACGTGAACAACACCGTCAGGCCGGCCATCGCGAACACCATGCGCACCTGTGCCGAGAACACCGCGCCGCCCTCGCGTTCGAGCGCGCGATAGGCATAGAACACGATGGCCATCATCAAGACGGTGGCGGTCGCCTTGAAGATCTGGTGATAAGCCGGGCCGAGCATCGGATGCTCGCCGAAATATTGGCGCGGATTGCGCGGATCGTCGCTCATGTGCGAGGCCTCGCATCGAAGCGCGCCGGCAATTGGGCCCAGATCGCGCGCCGCGCTTCGGCGTCGAGCAAAGCCCAATCGGCGATCTCGTCGAGCGTGCGTTGGCAGCCCTTGCACCAGCCGGTCGCGGGGTCCATCTCGCAGACCGCCACACAAGGGCTGGGGACCGTGCCGCCGCTCGCGTAGCGCGCCGGCAATTCGAGTTGATGCCGCTCCACCAAGACGCGGTCGTTCATGCGCGCATTCCTTCCAAGATCCGGCCCGGTTGCCGACCGTCGATATAGGCGCGCATTGTGGCCCTCAGGCCGCGCGCTTGGCGAGCAGGGCATTCCCGGCGCGCGACACCGGTTTGCGCCCGAGCACCTCGGAAATGTAGCGCCCCGCTTCCACCAGCGCGTCGAGATCGATGCCGGTCTCGATGCCGAGGCCCTGCATCAGATAGACCACGTCTTCGGTGGCGACATTGCCGGTCGCGCCCTTCGCATACGGGCAGCCGCCGAGGCCGGCCACGCTCGCATCGAAGGTGGTGATGCCAAGCTCGAAGCAGGCGTAGATGTTGGCCAGCGCCTGGCCGTAGGTGTCGTGGAAATGCCCGCTGATTTCGTGCAAGGGGTAGTGCCGCGCCGCGGCTTCGATCGCGGCCTGGGTCTTGCGCGGCGTGCCCACGCCGATGGTGTCGGCCACGCCGACATGATCGACACCGATGCCGCGCATGCGCGCCGCGACATCGGCGACCGCCGCGGGCGCCACTTCGCCCTGGTAGGGACAGCCGAGCGAACACGAGATCGAGCCGCGCACCCGCACACCGGCCGCCTTGGCCGCCGCGACCACCGGTGCGAAGCGCTCGATGCTTTCGGCGATCGAGCAATTGATGTTGCGCTGACTGAAAGCCTCGCTCGCCGCGGCGAACACCACGATCTCGTCGGGCCGCGTCGGCTGCGCGGCTTCCCAGCCTTTGAGGTTGGGCACCAGCACCGAATACGCCACGTCGGCGCGGCGCGCGAGGCCGCCCATGACCTCGGCGTTGTCGGCCATTTGCGGCACCCATTTCGGGCTCACGAAACTCGTGACCTCGATCGCTTTCAGGCCTGCGTTCTGCAGACGATGGACGAGTTCGATCTTGACCGCGGCCGGCACCGGCTGGGCTTCGTTCTGCAACCCGTCGCGCGGGCCGACATCGACGATCTTCACCCGCCTTGGCAAGGTCTTGCTGCTTTCCATGGGGCGTCTCCTCCGGCCTGCTTCGTATTCAATAACCGCGGGCGCGATCGACCAGCCCGCCGACCGCAGCGCCGTTTTCAAGCGCGACGATCTTGCGCGCGATCTGTTCGACGGCCGGCACGATCTCGGTCACGGCCGAAACATGCGGCGTCAGCACGATTTCAGACCGCGCCCAGAACGGGTGGTTCGGCGGCAGCGGTTCGGTCGCGAACACATCGAGCGTCGCGCCCGCGAGCTTGCCCGCGTCGAGCAGCGCGAGCAGATCGGCCTCGACCAGATGCGCGCCGCGCCCCACGTTGATGAGATGCGCGCCATGCGCGAGCCGCGCCAGCGTCGCGCGGTTGAGGATGCCGAAGGTCTCGGGCGTGAGCGGCAGCACATTCACGAGCACATCGAGGCCGTGCAAAAACCCATCGAACGCGCCCGGCCCAGCAAAGCTTTGCACGCCGGGCACGGTATGCGGCGTGCGCGCATAGCCGCGCACCGCATACCCCTGGGCCGCGAGCACGCGCGCCACCTCGCCGCCGATCGCGCCCAAGCCCAGCACGCCGACCTGAAATTGCGCTTTCGGTCGCACCGGTTCCTCGTGCCAGCGCTGCGCGCGCTGATGCGCGGCGAAGCGATCGAAACGCCGATGCACGCGCATGACGGCGGCGAGCACATAGTCGGCCATCGGCCCGGCCATGCCCGCGTCTTCGAGGCGGATGACCGGCAAGGCCGGCGGCAGACTCGGCAGCGCGAGCAAGGCATCGACGCCGGCGCCGAGCACGAACACCGCCTTGAGCGCGGGTTCTTCTTCGAACAAAGCGGCGGGCGGCTTCCACAGCAGGGCATAGTCGGCCGGCGGTGAAGCCGGCTGGCGCACGGTTTGCGCGGACAGCCCCGCGTCTGCCACAGGACCCGGCCCAACGCGCAAGCGCACTTGCGCCTCGGGCAGCGCGGCGCGCAAAGCCTGGGCGCAGGGCTCGGCAACGCTGCGCGCGGCGCAGACGACGATCTTCATGCGGCCTCGTGCGCAAAGCGCAGCAATTGCGCGCCTTCGCTCACCTGATCGCCGGCGCCGAACAAGAATTCTTCAACCTTGCCGGCCGCGGGCGCGACGATGGTGTGCTCCATCTTCATCGCTTCCATCACCAACAACGGCGTGCCCTTGGGCAGGGTCTGGCCGGTCTGCGCCAGCAGCGCGACGATTTTGCCCGGCATCGGCGCGACCAACCGTGCGCCTTCGTCGCCGTCTTCGCCGGCATGCGCGAGCACATCGGGCAAGGTCAGCGTGGTCTGGCCGCCGTCGGTGAAGACTTGCAAGGTCTCGCCTTCGAAGATCACCGCGCCGCTTCGCGTTCGAGCACCGCCGCGGTCGCGAGCGCCAGCACCTCGGGCGCGGGCGCTTGCACTGGCGGCAGCAGCACCGCTTGTTCGCGCGCAATCAAGCCGGTGTCTAGATCGGCTTCGGCGAACGAGCGGCAGCCGACCACGCGCTGCAAGAAGGCAACGTTGGTCGCAAGACCCACGATGCGGGTCTGCGCCAGCGCGGCCGACAGTTCGCGCAAGGCGCGCTCGCGCGTCTCGCCCCAGACGATGAGCTTGGCGATCATCGGGTCGTAATGCGGCGTGATCGCATCGCCCGCGCGCACGCCGGCATCGACACGCACCCGCGCCGGCGGATGCGCGGGGTTCTGCTCGGCATTGCGCACGAAGGCCACATGCGCGGGCAGGCTGAAATGCGCGAGCGTACCGATCGCGGGCAGAAAGCCTTTCTCGGGATTCTCGGCGTACAAGCGCGCTTCGATCGCATGGCCGTCGATTTGCAATTCGGACTGGCGCACCGGCAAGGGTTCGCCGGCCGCCACGCGCAATTGCCATTCGACCAGATCATGACCCGAGATCATTTCCGTGACCGGGTGCTCGACCTGCAGCCGCGTGTTCATTTCCATGAAAAAGAATGCATCTGCCTCGGCGATGAACTCGACCGTGCCGGCACCGACATAACCGACCGCCTTGGCCGCCGCGACTGCGGCCTCGCCCATCGCACGGCGCCGCTCGGGTGTCATGCCGGGCGCGGGCGCTTCTTCGAGCACTTTCTGATGGCGACGCTGCACCGAGCAATCGCGCTCGAACACATAGACGCAATCGCCCTGGGTGTCGGCGAACACCTGCACCTCGATATGGCGCGGCCGGCCCAGATATTTTTCGACCAGCACCCGGTCGTCGCCGAAGGCATTGATCGCTTCGCGCTTGCATGAAGCCAATGCGGCTTCGAAGTCTTCAGCGCGTTCGACCGCGCGCATGCCCTTGCCGCCGCCGCCCGCGCTCGCCTTGATGAGCACCGGAAACCCGATGCGCGCCGCTTCGCGCGCGAGCAGCGCCGGGTCTTGATCGGCGCCGTGATACCCGGGCACCAGCGGCACGCGGGCGTTTTCCATCAGCGCCTTGGCCGCGCTTTTGCTGCCCATGGCGCGGATGGCCGCGGCCGGCGGCCCGATGAACACCACGCCCGCGGCCGCGCAAGCGTCGGCAAACGCCGCGTTCTCCGACAAGAAGCCGTAGCCCGGATGAATGGCCTGCGCACCGGTCGCGCGCGCCGCCGCGAGGATGCGATCGGCGAGCAGATAGCTGTCCTTCGCGCTCGCGCCGCCGATGTGGACCGCCTCGTCGCAAGCCGCAACATGCGCGGCACGCGCGTCGGCGTCGGAATACACGGCCACCGTCTTGATGCCCAGGCGGCGCGCGGTCGCGGCGACGCGGCAGGCGATTTCGCCGCGGTTGGCGATGAGGATCTTGGAGAACATC
>JADHEF010001674.1_pt1 | contig 12508 bp, 6 predicted proteins | sample 8952391 | NCBI WGS metagenome assembly JADHEF01 (sample SAMN16124439, study PRJNA663245) | bioreactor sludge metagenome | isolation source: sludge (nitrite) | place: India:Bengaluru | collected 2019-02-28
GAAATTCACGCGCAATTTCTATCCTGCTGTTCAGACGGCTTGGACCCAACCTTACGCCGTCGAAGCAGCGGCCGCCGGCTTGACGCCTGACTCCGAAGCCCCGTCCAGCGTGTCCGTGCCGTTGAACACGCAATCGCGGCTGGAACGGCTAAGCGTGCATGGCGCTGCGCTTTCACTTGCGGGGTATGCGGCGGCTTCGTCCGAACCGGTGACGCTCGATACGTATCCCGGCAGGGGCTCGCTGTTTCGCTGTCTGTGACAGTAAGCCGTGGTCGGCTTAACTGATCGCGTAGTCCAGCCGGTCGGCGATGTCCGTTTGGACAGGGGGGGCTTCAGCGCTAGCTGACGCTGCTTGTCGTCGGACGGGACGTTCACCCCGTTGACGAATCACCGCATGATTCCTGAGATCATCGTTTTGCCGCGTGTCAGCTTCTTGAGCGTCTCGGAGGAATTCACTTTGCCCAGCTCGCGCTGGACGTGGATCTTGCGCTACGGATATTCCCGTCGCGCAGCTTGGTCGTAAGAGTGCCAGACCATAACAGGATCATCCATTATCTGCACAGGCTGATCCAAATTGCGGTGAAGGCGAACACGGCAATGGCAAGGGCTCATCGTTGCTCAACGACATTCATTAACAGGGTACCGCAGCGGGCTCCAAGACCGTGGCCGTGACCGGCATGACCGGCAGCGGCACGGTGATCGCTACCATCACGGCAGGCGTCGCGCAGGATCTGGCGCTGAACGCCAATCTGGCGTCCACCAGCACGGACAATACGGTGACGTATGACATGTCTCCGCCCTCGCTGACAATCAATCAGGCGGCGGGGCAGCCTGATCCTGAGAATAGCGCGAGTGCGCCGATCGACTTCACGGTGGTCTTCAGCGAGACGGTGACCGGCTTCGCCACCGGCGACGTGACCATCTCGGGAACCGCCCCGGGTTCCAAGACCGCTACAGTGACCGGCGGCGGCACAACTTATAACGTGGCCGTAACCGGCATGACCGGCGACGGCACCGTGATTGCCACCGTCGCAATCAACAAGGCGCAGGACGCGGCGTCGAACTATAATCTGGCGTCTTCAAGCACGGACAACACGGTGACGTTGTACCGGAAGACCACCGCCTATCCGCCCACGCCGTATGTCTGGCTCGACCAATATGGTCTTGTTACCGGAGGTAATTATGAGGCTGCTGCGGCGTCGGATACAGACAATGACGGCATGTCTGCGGGCAGAGAGTATGTCGCCGGCACGGTGCCGACCAATGCGGCTTCGATCTTCAAGTCGAGTGTCGTTAAATCAGGCGGGCAATTACGCTTGCAATGGACGCCCGACCTGACAGGCGCAGTGCCTGCGCGCGTGTACTCGGTCTATGGGAAGAGTGGCCTCGCGTCCGGCTTCTCGGTGGTGTCCAATAACATACCGGCCGGCGCGACTGTTCCGGTGCAGTCGTTGGCGCCCAATAAGTTCTTCAAGATGGGGGTTACCGTCCCGTAACCGTCACAGGGAGTGATCTCTGTTGCAGGGACGCCTCTTTTCGGGGCGTCCCTGTTTGCTGTAGGGGTTTGCCGCACCGGCCCCCGTTGCTTTTTCGCCGGGTTTTGACCTACAGAATCGCGTCGACCAGCTTGGACGCGATCCCCGTGTAGGAGGCGGGCGTCAGCGCCAGCAGGCGCTGCTTGTCGTCGGCCGGGATGTCCAGGCCGTTGACGAACTGCCGCATGATCTCGTCGGTTATCTTCTTGCCGCGCGTCAGCTCCTTGAGCTGCTCGTAGGGATTGGGCTTGCCCAGCTTGCGCATCACGGTCTGGATCGGCTCGGCCAACACTTCCCAGGCTTCGTCCAAATCCTCCGACAGCCGGGCCGCATTGAGTTTGATCTTGCCGAGGCCCTTGATCGTGGCTTGGTAGGCGGTGAGAGAATAGCCGAAGCCCACGCCCATATTGCGCAGCACGGTCGAGTCCGTCAGGTCGCGCTGCAGGCGCGAGACCGGTAGCTTGCGGGCCATGTGCTCCAACACCGCGTTGGCGATGCCGAGGTTGCCCTCGCTGTTCTCGAAATCGATGGGGTTGACCTTGTGCGGCATGGTCGAGGAGCCGACCTCGCCTTTGACGGTTTTCTGGCCCAGATAACCCAGTGAGATGTAGGCCCAGATGTCGCGGTCGAGATCCAGCAGCACCGTGTTCCAGCGCGCCAGCGCGTCAAACAGCTCCGCAATGCCGTCGTGCGATTCGATCTGCGTGGTCAGCACGTTTTGGCTGAGCCCGAAACGGCCTTCGATGACCGAGCGCGCCAGCGCTTCCCAGTCCACGTCGGGATAGGCGGAGAGGTGGGCGTTGAAGTTGCCGACCGCGCCGTTCATCTTGGCGGGCAGGATGATCGTGTCGAGTTGCGTGGCCTGGCGGCGCAGGCGATGGACGAACACCGCAAGTTCCTTGCCCAGTGTGGTCGGCGAGGCGGGCTGGCCGTGCGTGTGCGCCAGCATGGCGGCATCGCGGGTCTCCGTTGCGAAAGCCGCGAGCGCGTCCGTCAGCTTATCCTGAGCGGCGCGCAGCACGCGCAGGCCATCGCGCAGCATCAGCGCGTGCGCCATGTTGTTGATGTCTTCCGAGGTGCAGGCGAAGTGGACGAATTCGCCGAGCTTTTCGAGCGTTGTGCCCGCGAGCTTTTCCTTGATGAAGTATTCGATGGCTTTGACGTCGTGGTTGGTAACCGATTCGATGGACTTGACGCGGCGCGCATCCTCGGCTGATAGCCCCCCGGCAAGCTTTTCCAGAAATTCTCGCTCGTCGGCGCTCAGGTTGCGGGCTTCGGGAAGGGTCGGCGAGTCGCAGAGCGCTTCGAGCCAGGCGATCTCCACAGCCACGCGGCGCTGGATCAGTCCGAACTCGGAAAAGATCGGACGCAGGGCATCGAGTTTGGAGGCGTAACGTCCGTCGAGCGGAGAAAGGGCGGTCAGGGTATCGATCGGTTCCATGGATCACTTCTCAAAAGGTTGTTGGGCTGAAGGCGCTTAGACGGTCAGGGATAGAAGACAGAACGAAACGCAGGTCTTTCTGATACCTCCACGCCTATTCACCTGAAAGCCGCTACATCATAGCCTTTTCACCGCGCCGCGGCAAATAGACAAATCGGGCCTTGAATTTTCTATTCTGCCCCTTTTCCGTCAAAGGTGACCGCAACCGGGACGATGCCGCGTACCGAGTTGACGAGAAAGATACGGGGGCTGTGCAGAAGGTCGTCAAGGGTGATGACGCGTTCGGTGACGGTTCCGTTTGCCAGCAATTCCGCACGGCCGGTGCCGGGCAGCAAGCCGCACGACACCGGGGGCGTGCACAGCGCGCCGCCGATCTCGGCCAACACGTTCGCCCGCGTGGATTCCGTGACCTCGCCCTTGGCGTTGAACAGGATCACGTCAGCGAAGCCGGGCCGCGCCGCCAGCGCCTTTTCGTAAACGCGGCGATGCGTCGTCTTGTGGTAGAGAAACGGGTCGCTGCTGTCAACGGGTTCGCGGGCCAACGCCACAGGACGCGGAGCGGATTCCGAGAAAGGGGTGATGGGTTCTGCTTCAAGCGAGATCGTGCCGTTCGACGCGACGAGTAGCCGAACCTTGTGCGGCCGCGCAGGCAGGTCGTCGGCAAAAGCGTGCAGGCGCTTCCGGAGCGCGGCAGTGTCGAGAGGGGTGTCGAAGTACTCGGCGGATTCAACAAGCCTCGCCACGTGCCTGTCGAGCAGCGCATAGTGTGCCACAGGCGACCACAGCAGGGTTTCGAGTAGCGAAAAAGGCGGCACATACGTGTCCAGAATGCGGGCTTTCGTTCGGCACTCGTCTTGTTCCGTCTCGCATTCGGAATCCCAAACGATGCCGCCGCCCACGCCGTACTCCGCTTGTTTTCGTACGTGATCGACCAGCAGGGTCCGGATCGCCACGTTGAACTGCGCGCGGCGCTCGGGTGCGATGAAGCCGATGGCCCCGGTGTAGATGCGGCGCGGGGTCGTCTCGATCTCGGCGATCAGCGCCATGGTGCGGGCTTTGGGCGCGCCGGTGATGGAGGCGGGCGGGAAGAGGGCTCGGAAGATCTCGCAGACAGGGGCCTGCGTTTTCGCGGTCACGGTGGAAGTCATTTGCCACACGGTCGGATATTTTTCGAGGGCGAAAAGGTCGGTCACCTGAACGCTTCCGGGCTCGGCAACGTGTCCCAGGTCGTTGCGGACCATGTCGACGATCATCAGGTTTTCAGCCCGGTTCTTTTCGGAGGCCTGTAAAGCTGCGGCCTTCTCGCGGTCCTGCTCGGGCGTCAGGCCGCGCGGGGAGGTTCCCTTCATGGGACGGGATTGGAGACGGGTTCCGTCAAGGCTGAAGAACAGCTCGGGAGAGGCGCTGCAGATGGTCCAGTCCGCGTGGTGATGAACGCCCCGAAAGTCGGGCCTTGGGCCGCCGTCATGCGGACGAAAAAAGGCCAAGGGTCTTCACCGAAGGAGCGGCGCAGGCGATAGGTGAGGTTCACCTGATAAGTGTCGCCTTCGCGGATCCATTGTTTGATCCGCTCGAAGGCCTGCGTGTAGGCCGCCGGGGTGAACGAAGATTCCCAGAGTTCTGCTGCGGGAACGGGTGCGTCTGGGCAGGGGGGAAGATCGATGGCACGGGGCGTGTCGTAGAGTCCGAACCAGACCAGCGGAAACAGGCCGTCCGGCCGTCCGGTCAGTGCGGGATCGAAACCGGGAGCCGCCTCGTAAGAAACAAACCCCACGGCCAGGAGGCCTCGTTGATTGACGGTCTCTTCGACCGCGCGAAGTTTCTCGGTAACCTCCTCGGGCCGAAAGGTCTGGAGTACCTCCTGCGGGTGCTCGAACAAAAGCCAACGGTTGGCGTCGACGTCACGCAAAAGCGCAAAAGGTTCAGATGTTAGGGCAGTGAACACGTGGATCAGTATGCCCAAACCGGCCGGAAATACAATTTCGAACATTGAAAATAGAACCGGAACCTGAATACCGGTTCACCTTCACTCGTTTCCGAAAGATTTTTTCGCTTGTCTTTAAACACGCTTGGAGCCAAACTGTCAAAAATAGTTCTGGGTAGGGTTCTTAACGAGGGGATGTCATGAAAGCTTGTCCTGGTGTTGGCTGTCTGAGTGCATGCATGCTTTTTGGATGCGCGTCTGTGTCACTTGCCGCAACCTATTCGGTCAACACGTCCGGCTCTGTGATGCAGTCCGTCACATTGACGAATGCTGATCTTTTGACATCCTCCACCGTGGCGGTGCCGACGCTGCCCGCTGCGGTGGGCACCCCGATCTTCCAGATAGACGCGTCCGTGACGAACGGGTGGGAATTCGCCGCGTCAGGGGGCACCAACTACGTCACGAAATGTCCCTCCGCCACAGGGGACGGACGCTATCTCACGTTCAACAGCAACGGCTCCCAGTGGCTGAACGGGCCTTTCCTCACGGCGGCAGCGCCGGACCTGAAGGGCGGGCAGGTGCTGGATTTCGGCAAGCAGGGTTCACGGCTGGGACTCTACTTCGACGGCGGCAAACTCGATACCATCGGCACCATCATCGCGGTCTGGGGCAGCCAAAACGGCGGCGGCTGGGTACTGGGTGGCGGCGTGTGGACGAACACGGTAGGATGGGTGCATGCCGGGTATGGGTTTCACCGTGGCTCAAATCCGCTGGACAGCGGCAGCGCCGGTGACAGCCAGATCGTTGCGGCCTCGCGCATCATCAAAGACGGACCGTCCTATCCGTCTTTCAACGCAAGCCGCTGCTGGCTGGACGGCACCGAGGTCAATCCGCTCACCATGGGCTTCTCCGGTAACTATCAGCTTCTTTCGATCGTTTGTACGAACCTCGTTCCGTGGGCCGCCGGCATCGGGATCAATGACACGCGCGACTACAGCCGTTCGGGCGGTCAGCGGGTCGCGGAGATGATCATTTACGGCAAATTGTTGACGGACGAGGAGCGGAGATCGGTGGAGGCCTATCTGACACAGAAGTGGTTTGCCCGTCCATATGCCGGTTACAATCATCAGGCCGGACTCGCTGCCGCGAGGCTGACCCAAACAAACGAAATCGCCGTGGCAGCGGATGAAACGTTGGCGGTCACCCGCCTCTGGGACGGCAATCATGCGGGACTGACCGTGAAGAGCGGTGATGGCACGTTGGCGTTGCCGGACGCGGCTGGCTTCGGCGGGCAGCTCGCATGGCAGGCGGGTGGCTTGTCGTTCCCGCGCCGCGTGGCTCCCGACGCGCTGCCGACGAATCCGGTCGTCCATGTCGACGCCAGTGTCCCGGCTTCCCTCGATACCGCGGTTGATGGCAACGGCGTCACGCGCGTGACCGCCTGGCGGGATGCGGACGGGCGCGGCTTTGCGGCGGCGCCGCTGGGGGAGACCAACCGTCCGTCGCTGCTGGCCCATGCTTTGAACGGCAAGGCGGTGGTCGATTTCGGCGCGTACGTCAGCGGCCAGTTCTTGCAGTGGAATACCAACATGAGTTACATCGGCACCGTGCTTTGGGTCGTCGGTTCGCAGAACGGCGGCGGGCACCTGCTGGGGCACAGTTGGGACAACGGCTGTCATTTCCAGCGCGGCGGGGCTGGAGGTTCGCAAACCACGCCCATCTGGAGCTCGGCGGGCGCGAAAGTGGCGATGCGGGTTTGCCCCACCTACGTCAACGGCGTAAGGGTCAACGGAACGAACGCCTATCTCGGCTATGCCTACCAAGTGGTGGCGGTCCAGTCGCCGGGATCATTCGCCAACCAATTCGCGGGGCATCTCTCGACGTCCAACGACCTCTTGCGCACAGGCGGGCAGCGCCTCGCCGAAGTGGTCGCTTATAATCGCCTGCTGTCGGACCGCGAGCTCGAGGACGCACAGGCCTACCTGATGCGGAAATGGCTGAATGCGGATGCGCCCGGATATTCGCGGCAGAGCCGCTCGCGCCCGGATCTTCAGGATGTCGCAGTGGCGTGCGACGGCACCTTGACCGCGGATGGCGCACCGGTCCGTCTCGGCGCAGTCTCCGGCGCGGGGACGATCATCAAGCGCGGCACCGGCGATTTGGAGTTTCAGAACACCTCGCTGTTTTTGGGCTCCGTCACGCTGCAAGGGGGCAACCTGAAAACAGCGGTGCCTGCGGTGGTAGACAGCACGCCGGCCGATGAGCCCGCCTTCCATCTGGATGCGACGCGCGCGGACTCGCTGGAGACGGTCATCCAGAACGGCACCAATTTCATCACCCAGTGGACCGATATCAGCGGCTGGCGCAACGTGGCACGCCGGTGGGATACGTCGGCCAGTCGTCCGCTGCCCTGGCTCAGGAACGATGTGGATTTGGCGAACGGACATCCGGTTGTGGATTTTGGCCCGCGCGCCTCCTGTCGCGCGCTGGTTTTCGAGAAGGCGGTTAAGAACATTCGCGCCGCGTATATCGTCATCGGCACGCAGGATGGTGACGGAGGTTTCCTGCTGGGATCCACCGGCGCGGAAGGCACCTATGATTTCCATCGCGGGGGTGTGGACACGAATCTGCTGAGCCGTCCGATCATTTCCGGACATCCTCCGGCCCAGCCGCTGCGCGACGGCCTGGTTATCATCGATGGCGTGCTGACCAACTACAACGCGGGACTTTCCGGCGGCTATCAGGTGGTTGAACTGCATCCGGTGGCCGGCGTGTCCGCCTCGGGATTGGCCTGCGACCGGTACGGCGGAACCACGGCGGTGGGGGATCTGGCCAACGAGAGCGCCCGTCGCACAGGTGCCCAGCGCCTCGCCGAGGTGATCCTCTATGACCGGCCGCTTTCAGAGCGCGAGCGCGTCGCTACCCGCAACTACCTGATGAAGAAGTGGCTGGACCGCGCACCGGTCGCCTTGCCCTCGGAGAAGCCGACCGCCTTACGCCAGCTTACGGTCTCTGCGGCGTCCAACGTGACCTTCGGTGCCGAGAACGCGGCCTCGGTTTCCGTGTTGGCGGGTACAGGCGATTTCGAGAAAACCGGAGCCGCCACGCTTTCCATCGTGGACACCAGTGCGTTTACCGGCACGCTTCACGTTGCCGAAGGCGTGCTGGCCCTGACCGGACTCCTGCCGCCCGTCACGCCTGCACTGGTGACCAACGGCTTGACCTTCCATGCCGACGCCACGCGGAACGTCGAGTGGGCGCTAGAAAGTGGCGTGCGGCGCATCACGCGCTGGGGCAGCGCGGTGGGGGACGGCTGGTTCGCCTATCCGCAGGTGAACAAGCCCGAGTACAAGGCCGCGGATCTCGGCGGCCTGCCGGTGGTCGATCTGGGCCCCATGGGCTCCCTGCGCCACATGCTCTTCTGCAACACGAACTCGGCGGTTGGCGTCACCAACCGGATGATGAATATCCGCAGCGTCTTCTGGGTCATGGGCAGCCAGAACGGTGGCGGCTATCTGCTGGGTGGCGGCACCAATTCGTCCAGCACGACGGCTCACTATAATTTCCACCGCGGCGTCAAGGTGGGTACCAACGATGTGATCAATCCGATCACGCCGGATCATTATCTCTGGGGCGGACCGACTGATCCGAAGATTAAGGACGTGACCAGCATAACCTATTTGAACGGCGTGGCGACCAACGGCACCGCAGCGGTCCTTTCCGGCGGATACGATCTGATCGGGCTCGTGATGAACCAGTATGCGACCGAGGCCGAAGGGTTCGCTTTCGACGGTCGCTATCTCGATAACAAATCTTATGATGTGCGCAGCGGCGGACAGCGGCTGGCGGAAGTGCTGTTCTATAACCGCCCGCTCTCTGACAGCGAGAGACTGGGGCTCGAGTGTTATCTCCAGCGGAAGTGGTCGCTGCGTCCTTACCGTGCGAGTGACGGCTCCGCCATGACGCTGTCGATCGCGGCGGGCGCAGCGGTCGACCTCGCGGGCAGCACCCAGCCTGTGGCACATCTGACGGGTGGCGGCTCGATCTCGGGAGGAACTCTGCTCATTCTGGAGGGACTCAGTGCGGGTCGAGCGGTTGGCGAGATTGCAACGCTCGCCATGAACGGCGGACTGGATCTGGCGGATGACGCGGTTGTGGATGTGGATGTGAATCCGCCCGACGCCGATAAGGTCACGGTCAGCGGCACCTGTACGCTGGGTGCGCGTGTGACGGTCAACCTCCGCAACGCCGGGTCGGTCCGTGGGACGACGCTCTACAGGACTCCGCTTTTTGAGGCGAGGTCTCTAGCCGATGCATCTAACATCGCGACGTGGCGAGTCACGGGGGACCTGCCCGCCGGATACAAGGCCGTGGTATACCTTGCGGATAATACGGTGTGGTTGCGGATCAGTCGTGAAGGCGTGCTCATCATGATCCATTAGCCAACCCTCAAACCCCGATAACGACGCTACAGGTGTGTGACATGTTGAAAGCTTCTCACCTCCGGCTGCCCGTGCGGGCGGCGCGTTCTTTCATGCTGTGCGCGGCCTTGCTCCTGACGGCTTGCGGTGTCGTCGGCAAGGAGTCTGTCAAAATCTACCCGTATCCGATGAATCCGCGTGAGCACCCCGACGACCCGCGCCGGGCCGTCAAACCGCCGGATCAGGCCACGTTCAAGAACCGCATGCAGTTCATGGCGCTGCGCACCATGGGCCAGAACTACATGTCCGATCTCGACCGCTACACGCGGAAGGACCGGCTCGGCGACATCGTTTGGGCGCACTACCAGATGCTCTACGCCACCAACGTCGAGGCGATGGTCCAAGAACTCAAACGTCGTGACTTATATCTCTTCGACATCTGGGGCTTTGTGCCGGGCTCCGGTCCGGGCGGGCCGTGGCAGCAATTTGTCGCGCCGGACGGCGTCCTGCAGATGTTTGAGCATGTGCTCGGCGACCGCTGGCTGGGCATGGACAACGGCGAACAGGACGGCCGCTACGTGGGCGGGTACGCCGGCCAGAGTGTGCCCTGCGGCGTGGGCCGCACGGAACAGTATTTGAATTTTCAGCGCCATTTCGAGCGCATGGGCGACCTGCTCGGCAACAAGATGGCCACGCTGGTCTCGCTCAACTTCGGCCATTACTTGATGCGCGAAGGCGTCTACACGCTGATCGGCGCGGAAACAGCCCAAGGTCTCCCCAACTCACAGATCTATTACTCATTCATCCGTGGCGCGGGTAAGCAATACGGTGTGCCGTGGTTCGGCAACGTCTCGGTCTACAACCGCTGGGGCTATAAGCACTACGCCAAAAGCTCCTCCGATCCGAACAGCGGCCCCACCAAGGGCACCAGCCTCTCGCTGATGAAACGCCTCATGTATACGCAGATCCTGTATGACTCCGTGGCCGTCGGCTTCGAGTCCGGCTATTACGGGGGCGACGGTGAACTCAGCCCCATCGGACGCATTCAGCAGAATGCCGTCCGCTGGTCCGAGGCCCACGGCGATCCGGGCGTCATGCACACGCCGGTCGCCGTGATGCTCGATTTCTACTCGGGCTGGAGCTTCCCGCGCCACCTCTACTCCGGCGAGATCTACAAGGTCTGGGGCGCCTTGCCCTACGACGCCGGCGATTACCTGACGGACGGCGTCCTCGATCTGCTCTATCCCGGCTATCAGGACGCCTCTTATTTTCACGACGAGCGCGGCTTCATGACGCCCACGCCTTTCGGCGATATCGCGGACTGTCTGTTGAGTGATGCGCCCGGCTGGCTTCTGCGCCAATATCCCGTCTTGGTGGTCGCGGGACGGCTTGAACCTTCCGCCGAACTCGCCGACACGCTGGCGGACTACGTGCGCCAGGGCGGCCATCTGGTTCTCACGGCCGCCAACGCCGCCGGTCTCTTCCCGGGCGGGATCGCGGGACTTCGCGTGCTGCCGGAAACCGTCACGCGCAAGACCGCTCAGGGTACGGTCACCCTGCACCGGCTCGATCTGTCGGGCAAAGCGGAACCCGTCTGCTGCCTCGGCTGGCGCACACCCGCAGCGGCACGCGGTTTCTGGGATAAGGGGCAGGTCACCGTCTTCGCCTCGCCGTTCGGTGTTGCCGAGGAACCGCAGTGCGTTCTGCCCGCGAAAGCCGGTGTGGATAAGCCGCTCGACAAGCCCTATCCGCTCCTCGCGTATGTCCGCGAGGCGCTCGTGCCGATCTTCCGCTCGCAGATGCTCTTCGGCACGGACGGCGCATCGGTCGGCGAGGGACTGAGCCTGACGACCTGCCGCCGCGCGCCGGGCGAATACACCGTCGCGCTTTGCAACAACGCGTGGGCAGCGAAGCCCTTCACGCTTGTCTCGCTCGCGGGCGCGGTCACCAACGTGACCGAACTGACGACGGACACCGCCGAGACCTCCGCCGTCGGCTTCCTCCCTGAAGTCGTCACCAACAATGCGTGCGGCGCGGATACCTCCGACCGTATCGCGTGCGGTGCGGTGCGCCTCTTCCGCGTCCTCACCGACGAAACCCGCGGCCTCAAGTCCGTGGAGGCGATTCCCGCGATACGTCCCGCACCGAATCCGACGGGACGCGGACTCGCGTTGCGCGACACCGCTTCGATCCGGCGCGACATTCTGCTGCGCCCGACCTTCTTTCGCCACTTCGACACCGTGCTGGTGGACTGGCGCTACGTGGCTGAGCGCGACAAGCGAGCGCTCGCCGGCCAGTCAGGCTGGTTGAAGCGCCAGGGCGTGCGGCTTGTGGTGGACGCGTCGTCCGGCATCAATCTCTTTCCCGATCTCCGTCTGGTGAACAACGACACCAACGAATACGCGCGCTCGCTGGCGACGTTCAACGAGGTCTTGGAAAAAATGTCGGCGCTTGGCTCGAAAGATTTGGTGATCAGCCTGCACCGTGCGCCGGAAACCAATTTTACGGGCGAACAGTATAACGCGTCGCTGACAGAGACTTGCCGCACCCTCGCCCGCCTGGCGGCTGTTGCCGGCATCACGGTTCATCTGCGGCAGACGCCGAAGAAAGGAACCCCGCTGCTCGACCATCTTGCGCATTGGGTCAAAGCCGTCGGCGAACCCAACTTCCGTTCCGCGCCCGCGCTTGCCGCTCTGCTGGCGCAAGGCGGCAAGCCCGAGGATCTCGCGAAACGGCTGGCGGACTTCCCCTGCGATCTGGTGTTTCTGTCCGGTTGCGAAAGCGACCCCAACGGCCAGTTGTGGAACCTCCACACGCCGCTGTGCCGTTACGGAAAACAGGCGGAACTCGCGCCGTTCCTTGCCGCGCTGAAACAGTCAAAGCGTGTGGGCATCCTTGACGCCTGCTACGCCTCCCGCGACGACGAGTACCGCGACGCGAAGTTGTTGGAGACCCCTTGACCGCTCCGGCAAGGCTCCTGTTTCCTTTCTTCCCTTTTCCGCCTCGAACCAACGCGAGGCGCGTTGAAACGTGGCAACTTTTGAATCTCGCTCCTCCTGAAATCCGGTGGCACCGGTTTTCCATTCTTTGATAAGATAAAGTCATGCGTAAAAGATTTTTAGCTTATCTGACCGCGCATCATGCGCCCAGTGCCCGTGCCCAAGAGTTTCTGAAGTACCTCGGGCCC
>JADHEF010001675.1_pt1 | contig 12489 bp, 8 predicted proteins | sample 8952391 | NCBI WGS metagenome assembly JADHEF01 (sample SAMN16124439, study PRJNA663245) | bioreactor sludge metagenome | isolation source: sludge (nitrite) | place: India:Bengaluru | collected 2019-02-28
GCGGCGTCACCCCGCACACCCGCTTCCGCATCGCCGCCAAAAAGGCCGAGGTGCTCTTCACCGACTACATCGCCGAGCACCTCGCACCCGAAGGCCGCGCCGGCATCATCGTGCCCAACGGCATCGTGGCAACCACCCAGAACGCCTACGTCAAGCTCCGCCGCTTCCTCGTCGAGGACTCCCTCGTCGCAGTGGTCTCCCTCCCCGCCGGCGTCTTCAAACCCTACTCCGGCGTCAAGACCAGCATCCTCATTCTCGACAAAGCCCTCGCCCGCCGCACGAAAGAGGTGCTCTTCCTCAAAATCGCCGCCGACGGCTTCGATCTCGGCGACAAACGCAACCCCGTCGAAGCCGACGACCTGCCCGAGGCCGAACGCCTCGTCAAACTCTGGCTCGCGAGCACGCTCGACGCCGCCGTCGAAACGCCGCTGGCGTGGAAGGCGGTGGAAAGGCAGACAATACTCAAACACCGTTCTGTTAATCTTCAGGCAGAAGCGTTCCTGGGAGAAGCCTTCATATCTGACAGTGAACATCAAATCGTTCGTCTTGGCGATGTTTGCGAAACAACGTCGGGCGGGACGCCTTTACGTTCCAAGACAGAGTATTACGAGGGGGGAACAATTCCGTGGATTAAGAGTGGCGAAGTCGCGCAAGGTTTCGTTTCAGGTTCGGAAGAATACATCACGGAACTCGGCCTCAAGAACTCATCTGCAAAGTTATTTCCAATCAACACAGTGCTTGTCGCTATGTACGGCGCGACCGCAGGGGAAGTCGGTCTGCTGAGAATTTCCGCGACCACAAACCAAGCTGTTTGTGGTGTTCTGCCGAATGACCGATTTATCCCCGAGTATCTTTATCTCGTTCTTCGTTCACTGAAAGACGACATGAAGAAACGCGCTGGCGGTGGAGCCCAACCAAACATATCACAGCAAATTGTCCGCGATCTCGAAATCCCCCTCCCGCCGCTGGACGAGCAACGCCGGATCGTGGAGGAGATCGAAGGCTACCAGAAGATCATCGACGGCGCCCGCCAGATCCTCGCGGGGTACCAGATTCACGTTAAAACGCAATCGGCCACTCCTATAGCATTGCTTTCCGACGCTGCTGAACTCACCGGAGGCTTCGCGTTCAAGAGCGAAGAAATGAAACCTACGTCCTCGGACGGCAATGAGCTACCCGTCGTAAAAATCGGAAATGTCGGCCGAGACGGACGCCTCGACATGACAGATGCCAAGTATCACGCGCTTACGCCAGATATTTCGCGTTTCGTCCTTCGCACCAGCGACATAGTCGTTGCAATGACAGGTGCAACTGTAGGCAAAGTCGCCGAAGTTGACCGGGATAACTTACTGCTCAATCAGCGCGTCGGCGTTGTGCGGCGGAAGAAGAATGCTGACCAGAAGTTCCTGCTGCACCTCCTGCGCAGCCCAGCCTTCTACGATTATTGCCAAGCCACCGCCGGGGGCGGCGCACAGGGGAACATCGCACCTCGTCAAATCCTCGAATACAAGATCCCCCTCCCCCCCCTTGACGAGCAGCGCCGTATCGTGGCGGAACTCGACGCCGAGGCCGCGCAGATGGACGTCGTGCGGGCGCTGATCCCGCGCTTCGAGGCCAAGATCCAACGCGTGCTTGACCGCGTGTGGGGCGTCAGTCAGCCAGCCGAACCCGCAGGCTGGACGGACGGTCTAGACCAAGTGGCGGAGGCGGCGGCCCCCGCCTACACCGCCGGAGGAAAGGAGTCTCCCGCATGAGCCCCGCGTCCCACACCGAGGCCCAGGCCCGCGTCACGATAAACCGCCTGCTCGCCGAAGCGGGCTGGCGGCTGGAGACCGACGCCGACGGCCGCCGCGCGAACGTGCTCTGCGAGCACCGCGTCACGCGTCGCAGGTTCTCGGCCTTTCAGGACCTCGGCCGCGATTTCGAGCACGCCCCGGACGGCTTTGCCGATTACGTGCTGCTCGACGCGGAGGGCCGCCCCGTGGCCGTGCTGGAGGCGAAGCGCGAGAGCGTCGACCCGCTCACCGCCAAGGAGCAGGCCCGCGACTACGCGCAGAGCCTCGGCGTGGCCCACATCTTTCTCAGCAACGGCCTCGTGCATTATTACTGGAACCTGCGCCAGGGCAACCCGATCAAGGTCTCGCGCCTCCTGCCGCCCGACCAGCTTGGCCAGAGCGCCGCGTGGCGGCCCGACGCCGCCGCGCTCGCCGCGGTCCGCGTAGACGAGAACTACATCGCCCTCTCGCAGGACGCCAACTGGCTCGCTTATCCCGAAGACGAACGCTGCCTGTTGATGGTGAACAAGAAGATCCGGCTCCTGCGCGACTATCAGGTCGCAGCCGTTAAGGCCCTACAGGCGGCCGCCTCGCCCATGCGCCACCGCTTCCTTTTCGAGATGGCCACCGGCACCGGCAAGACCCTCCTCGCGGCCGCCATCTCCAAGCTCTACCTGCGCACCGGCAACGCGACGCGCGTGCTCTTCCTCGTGGACCGGCTGGAGCTGGAGACGCAGGCCTGGAAGAATTTCAACGCCTACCTCGCGGCCGACGGCATCAGTACGGTCATCTATAAGGAGCGCCGCAACGACTGGCTTCAGGCCCAGGTGGTCGTCACCACGATCCAGAGCCTCGCCGCCCGCAACCGCTTCCTGCACCAGTTCGCGCCCACCGACTTCCAGCTCATCATCAGCGACGAGGCCCACCGCACCATCGGCGGCAACAACCGCGCCATCTTCGAGTATTTCATCGGCGCGAAGCTCGGCCTCACCGCCACCCCGCGCGATTACCTCAAGGGGCTGCCGGAAGAGATCCGGCAGGATGACCCGCGTGAGTTCGATCGCCGCATGTTGCTCGACACCTATAACACCTTCGGTTGCCCGGACGGCAAGCCGACCTTCCGCTTCAGCCTGCTCGACGCCGTGCGTCACGATCCGCCCTATCTCTGCAACCCGGTCACGTTTGACGCCCGCACCGAGATCACCACCCAGATGCTTTCCGACAAGGGGTACGCCGTCACCCTGCCGCCCGACGAGGACGGCGAGGAGCGCGAAGTCGTTTTCAAGAAGAAATCCTACGAGCGCAAGTTCTTCTCAAAAGAGACCAACCAAAGTTTCATCCGCTGCTTCTTCGAGAACGCCCAACGCGACCCCGTCACCGGCGAGATCGGCAAGACCCTTTTCTTCGCGGTCAGCCGCGCCCACGCCACAAAGCTCGTCACGCTGTTGAACGAAGAGGCGGAGCGGCTCTACCCCGCGGAATACGGTTCCGGTTCATCCTTCGCCGTCCAAGTCACGTCAGACATCCCCGGCGCGCAGCAGATGACCGTCGACTTCGCCAACAACAACCTCAACGGCAAGTCCAAATGGCGCGCCGATGTCTTCCGCGATTACGACACCAGCCACACGCGCGTCTGCGTGACCGTCGGCATGATGACCACCGGCTACGACTGCGAGGACCTGCTTAACGTGGTCCTTGCCCGCCCGATCTTCTCCCCGACCGACTTCATCCAGATCAAAGGCCGCGGCACGCGCCTTTTCACCTACGAACATGTCGACGACGGCAAGACAGTCAGCGTCAAGAAAGAGACTTTCACCCTGATTGACTTCTTCGCCAACTGCGAATACTTCGAAAAGGACTTCAATTACGACAAGAAGATCGCGCTCCCTAAACCCCCGGGCAAGGATAGCGGCGAAGGCCCGGGAGGCGACGGCGAGCCCGAAACCTACGTCAACACCTCGCCCGACCCCATGGCCGGTGTCGTTTCCGAGGCCATCGGGACCGACGGCATGCGCATCGATCGCGAGATGTATCGCGAGCGCTTCGCCGAACAGGCCGGCAAAGCCGTTTCGGAAGACCCCGAGCTGCGCCAGGCCTTCGAGGCCGAAGACTGGGCCGCCGTGGAAGAGCGCATCCGTCGCCTTCTTTTCGAGAAACCCGCAGAATTCTGGAATCTGCCCAAGCTGCAGGAACTGTACAAGACCGACCGCCTGCCCAGCCTGCGCGAGATCCTCGCGCGCGTTTTCGGCCTGATCCCCGCGATCCCCACACGCAGCCAGCTTGCCGACGAAGCCTTCGAGAGATTTGTCGCCACGGCCGAGACCGACGCCACCCACGGCCGCGAGCTGCGCACGGTCTTCGTCGCCTTCCTGCTCGATCCGACCAGCCGCCTGCTGCTCGAACAAGGCCGCTTTGCAGAGCTCCGTTCACGTGATCCCAACCTTTTCCGCTCCCTCCAGCGCCTCGCCCCCGACGAGCGAGCCTCCCTCATCACTTACCTCCAATCCCAAGTCCCCCTCAAAGACTTCGAACCCGTCGTCGCGTAATCCCATGAAACCAAATCTTAAAGCCCAATCTCTAACGGTTGATCCGAGCAATGTCTGGAAAGACGATGTTCTTAAGCGCAAGGCAGTTGCCAAAGCACTAACGGACATCATTGCGGATGAGACGAATCCACTTGTGATCAGCCTCAACGGAGGTTGGGGAACCGGCAAAACGTTTTTTCTCGAACGGTGGCAAAAAGACTTGGAAACTCAGGGATATCAAGCTTTATACTTTAACGCTTGGACGGACGATTTCTTGGGGGACCCCTTCATCGCGATCCTTGGCCAACTATGGGAAAGGCTCAAAGGGTCAGATTTTCGCGAAAGCGTAGAGAGCTTAAAACAGTGTGCTGGGGCGTTGCTAAAGAAGACAATCTTTAACGGACTTTCAACAGTAACGGGCGGCATTGTCAATATTTCGGAGGACGAGCTAACGTCCGTCGCCGAAAAGGCCGTTTCGTCTTACGGCGAACAAACGGCACACCGCGAGGAGTTTCGTTCTCGGCTGAAGGTCCTGTCAAGAAGCGTCCGAGAAAAGACACACCACCCCCTAATTTTCATAATTGACGAGTTAGACCGATGCAGGCCGACTTTTGCCATCGAACTGCTTGAGCGAGTAAAACACATCTTTGATACTGAAAACATCGTTTTCGTTTTTGGCGTCGACAGAAAACAACTCGGGCAATCCATCCGCGCAGTCTATGGTTCCATCGATGTGGACGCCTATCTTGCGCGTTTTTTTGATATAGACTTTACACTTCAAACTCCGGATACAAAAGTTTTTTGCGATGTTCTCATGAGCCGTCACGGCCTACACGATTACCTCAAGGACCGCGATAGTGAGGCAAAAGGAACAATTCACTCCGAAGAGAGTCAAGTATTCATCAATCTTTTCTCACAGCTTAGCTACCGTCTTGGCCTGACTCTTCGAGATTGTGAACATTGCATCCGTCACTTTGTAATTGTGCTTAGCAATGTACCTCCGAACTATAGAATGTTTCCAGACATAATAAGCCTATTAATACTGCTTCGCTACAAACAACATAGCCTCTACGCCGATTTCATTTCCAAAGTCATCCCAGCCGTTAGCCTTATTGATTTTGTCGACGAGCTTTTCAGTTCCGATATAACAGACCGGAACTTCTATTTGACCAGGTTAAGAACCCAACTGTACGGGCTGGATGACGAGGCGACTGAAGAATTGACAGGCATTGCTCAGCAGCGACCGGACGCAAAACGAAATCATCTTGCAAAACGAGATTCAAAGATCACGGCAGAAGCTGCGTCCCAAATACTCAATGCTCAACATGATTACCGCTATACCCGCCACAGTTCAAGTAGTATTCAATACATCATCGAAAAGATAGAAATATGCGCACCTCTTCAACATGCACCTTGGGAGCGCAGGTAACGAACACATTCGCATTTTAACGACGAAAGGTCACCAAATATGGCATTAACTTGCAACGGCAACAACCATTTCGGTCGATGCCACAGATTGATGCTTGGAGGGCACTTGCTTGACGTATCCGTCACGTTGCCTCTAAAGCTTGCCGTCGCTTTGATTCCTTTGCATTCGACTATTCAGATAATAAGACTATTAACCACAGTAGTCCATAGTGTAATATTATTAGATGTTGGATGGTCGGCCAACTGATTCAATGATATCAATTAAGTTAAACCCAAAGTTAGGAAGGCATAGAATGGACAACGACAAGTGGGAATTCTACAAAGACACCAAGGGGAAATGGCACTGGCGCCGCACTGCTGCAAACGGCAGGATTGTTGGAGCGTCAACAGAGGGGTATTCCAACAAGAGTGATTGTGAAAATAACGCGAGACGTAGTGGTTGGCGAGGTTAAGCAGTCGCCCAATTATTCGTCATATGCGTGGGCTGCGGCCCATTCACCTCAGCCCACGTTTATGGAGGGATGCAAGATGGGTAACGGCAAAGCTTTTCAAGTCACGATCGCACTTGTTAGCGTGGTGACGACAATAGGTTTCATGATTTTGTTTAAGGGGGTCTTCGCAGATATTAAAGTTGGAATAACTGAAAGGAAACCTGCAAATTATGGTGGTGGCAGATTTGAAGTGACGAAAGTTGATTGGCTGGCTCTTGAATCAGAGATAGAGCTCAATCATCTGCTTATGAATGATAACATTTCAGATGACTCTCAAATTGTTATAGTGGGAAACAACAACATGAACACCATATTGGTCGTTGGCATATTGTCACCCAATGGCAATAGCGATTTATTACGCAGGAAAATGGGGCTCGTAAGCAAAGTTATTACACAAAAAGCAAAGGCTTACGGCTGGGATTCGTGGATAAAGATAACAGAGGAAATCAAACAATACTGAGGGTCACAGCCGTTTCCTCGCAACACTCGCCGTATGGAGGAGGGCCATCCCTCACCCACGGCAAAGCCGGGTGCTCGCTTACCTGAACTCACTGCGGACTTGGGGGCAAGACAGCCCGGAAGCCCAAGTCGTAGAAGCTGAAGTCCAGTCCGCCGTTGCTGCGGACCGCAGACCGGCCGATGTAGGTGTCGGCGTCCCAGCCGCCACCCCAAAACAGGCTATCGGCTGCCCCCAGTCCTGCCTCCGGCCGCATCCTCTTTCGCCCATCCTTCCCTCATCTTATTCAAGCCTTCATTGCACTTCTTGATTTTTTCCTGATCCCCCTCAGCCATTGCCCTGAGCATCCGCATCGCAGCTCACACCGCCTACATGGAACGGATGAGCGACGAAGGAGCATACACCCCTGTGAGTCCGTCGCTCTTGGCAAGCAGCCTTCGGACGTATCCGGGCGACAGCTCATCCCGATAACGCTGTGCGCGTATAGCCCCTGCGGTTATGGATCTCTCTTTGCGCGGTTTCTTATTCATGTCCAGCAACTCCCTGAGTTAGCCCAACACTCTCCTTGTCGTGCCCTTAGCGGGCCTCGCCCCTCTCAACTCCCGCACTATCGCAATAATGCACTAACGCACTTCCCCTCATCTCCCACCTCCGACCTCATTTAACATTATTTTGAAAGGTAATCCAGTAACACAGCTACCAAACTTAAACCTACAACAAAAGCGATTATCGACACAACATATATAGTAGCTGTTCGCTCTTCCTTCTTCCGCTCTATCTCCGCTTCCAGCTTCTTCCGCGCTATCTCTGCGTAGTGTTTCACAAACGCGGCCACCATGTCTTCGCACCCCTCGAACCCTTCCGCGACCTTACGCCAAGCGGAACGCGTAGCTTTCTGTTCGGCAGTCAGATTGTCCCAGCATCTGAAGATGGACTCACGCAAGGGCAGATACACCGTATTCCAGCGCTCCGCATGCAGCCGGATGCTTGCCTCATAAAACCTCATGAGCGGCTTCGCATCCTCTTTCACCTCAATGATCGCACTGCAATAACTGTCGAGTAGCTTGATGAAATCGGCGTCGCTGCCCACGTCAAATTCCTTGATCAGTTCCGAAAGGGAGTCGCACAAACTCAGGCTTCTTTGCGCCTCCGCATCCTTCTCCGCCAGCACCTCCCGCATGATTGCCAGACACCCCGCCGTCGAATATCCTTCCTTCGGCCTTCCCTCTCCATCCGTACCGCTCACCGCCGACACCGCGCTGACCTTCAAATCGGGATACAGGGTCTTCATCATCGGCAACTGCTTGGCATAAAGCCCTTGCGCACCGCCAGCGGCTTGCAGCGTCGCTTCGAAACGGTCCGCCTGCGTGAACACAAGCGCCGTCCGCTTGATATTCGGCAACTTTTCTTTTGCGTAATCAAAGATACCCCGCGTGATCCACACCGTTTCCGCGTTCCGGCTGTTCGCGCCAAGATTTCGTATATCGGCGATGTTCAGCAGGACGATCAGCGCGTCCGCGCTCGTCAGGTGCTCCAAAAACTCATTGAGTTCAGCTCTGTGGGCGTCGGCCTCCTCCTTGGTCCGATCCCCGAAAGCGATCCGGTACAGCTCCCCCGGATAGTCCAGCATCTCGATCTCTTCCAGAACCTCAGTACCCAGCCGCAACGTCCACCGCATCGACTTCAGCGAACTGACGTTCGTCGCTTCCGGCCACTCGCGTTCGACACGCAGCTTGTGCGGGATACGTTCCATGAACATGAACGCCGCTTGATTTTCAGGCATGAGGTAAGGTTCATCTTGCTCTCCCTGCTTGTAGCACTCGCACAGTGCTCCCATCAGCACGGTCTTCCCGCTGCCCTCGACTCCGACTATCGCTACTTTGCTCATACAAGCCTACTTTCTTACCGTCCCGCGCTGTCAGTCTTTCTTCGTTCGAGAACGACTTTCTGATTTTTATGCCCCTTCCAGTCCGCCTTGAATTTGAGCTTTTCATCTTGGTATTGAGAATGATCCCCACCTTTGTAGAACACATTGAACTCATAATTTTGATCCGCATCTAAGGTAAACGTAATAGGCGTTGCAAACGTTTGTTTACCATCTGATACATTAGCAACAACCTGTTTGCCGTCAACCTCAACACTTAAAGTCAATCTAGGTATATTTTTACCGGTGGTGTATACACAAAACATCGCAACCATTAACACTCCCAAGATAAACGCTACAATGACACCAATAAATATCCATCCTATCCTGTCATCACTTTTTTCCTCTTTCAGCTTCTTCCGCGCCTCCTCGTACACCCGCTTCATTAGCGCTTCCTCGTCCAACCGCTTCTTCCGCTCTCTCTCCGCCAGCACCTCCCGCATGATTGCCAGACACCCCGCCGTCGAATATCCCTCTTTCGGCCTTCCCTCGCCATCCATCCCGCTCACCGCCGACATCGCGATCACCTTCAGATCCGGATTCAACGTCTTCAGATCCGTCAGCTTGCTTGCATACAACCCTTGAACCCCGCCCGCCGCCCTGATTTCCGCCGCATACCGGTCCGCCTGCGTGAACACCAGCAACTTCCGCTTGATGTTCGGCAGCTTCTTCGCGAAATCAAAGATGCTCCGAGTGATCCACACCGTCTCGACGTTACGGCTGTTTTCCCCCAAGTTCCTGATATCGGCGATGTTTAGCAATACCAAAAGACAATCCGCGTCCGTCAGGTGTCCCAGGAACACGTTCAGTGCCTCCCGATGCGCCTCAATCTCTTTGCCCGCCTCATCGTCATCTTCAAAGGCGAGGCGGTAAAGCTCACCCGGATAGTCCAGCATCTCGATCTCTTCAAGAACTTCGTCCCCCATCCGTAATGTCCAGCGCATAGCCCTCAGAGAGCTTACGCTTGTCGCCTCCGGCCATTGGCGCTTGACCCGCAACAAATAAGGGATTCGCTCCTTGAACATGGAGGCAGCCTTGTTCTCCGGCATCAGATACGGGTCATCCTTCGCGCCCTGCTTGTAGCACTCGCATAGTGCGCCCATCAGCACGGTCTTCCCGCTGCCCTCGACTCCCACTATCGCCACTTTGCTCATATACGTCGACCTTTCAATCCGTCCAGCCGCTAAATAACGACTCCCCCTTGCGCGTCATCCCCAAAATCTGAAATACACAAATGTCGCTAACTACCCCGTTCTATCCCCCGAATCACGAATATCGACTCATTTATCAATTCGATTCACAACACAATTCAGGCCATAAACAAAACAAGGAACTCCTACAAAAAACAGCGCTAGTTGTAAACCAAACACAAGGCTTAAAAAGAGGTATGCCGATATAATCGCACCACACCATATCGCAATCCTCCGCATTCGCTGCACCCGCTTCAGTTCAGCAGCCTGCCTATCCCTTTCCATTCTTTCTAGTACCGCCTGCTTTTCACGTTCCAGCCGCTTCTCCTCTTCTGCTCGTTCACGCTCACGCCGTATTTCTTCTTCGGCACGTGCTCGCTCACGCCGCGCAATTCGTTCTTCGTAATCGGCCCGGAATGCATTGATGACACGGCTGTACGACTCATACTTGTTCAGCAGTGTTGACCAGGTCGCTTGCTGTGCAAATTCATCATCGCTATTACCTTTAATAAGCCCTTCGATAATAAGCCCTTCGATAGCTTCCGCGAATTGTTTGAAATACGCTGCATTATCGTGGTGCCATAAAAGCTCATCTCGGTAAACTTGCGTCAAAGGCCTTGACGCGTTTATCAGCGCTATTACAGAAACGACATACTTCTTTGTAAGCGCTAAAAAGTCATGAGTTCCTCCAACAGAAAATTCCATGATTAAATCTAATTCCTGTCTGGACACACTTAAACACTTTTGCGTCTCCGCATCCCTCTCCCACAGAATCTCCCGCATTATCTCCAGACACCCCGCCGCGGAATACCCCTCTTGGGGTCTCCCCTCCTCATCCAGCCCGCTCACCGCCGACACCGCCGTCACCCGCAGCTCGGGATACAGGTGTTTCAGCATGGGGAGCTTCTGGGCGTAAAAACCTTCCGCACCGCCCGCGCCTTTCAGCGCCTCGTCATACCGGTCCGCCTGCGTGAACACCAACGTGGTCCGCCTCAGGCTCGGTAGCTTTTTCGCGAAGCCCAATATCTCCCGTGTGATCCACACCGTTTCTGCCTTCTTGGCGTCCGCCCCGATATTCTCCAGATCGCCGGGATTCATGAGGATGATCAGGCACTCCGCGTCCGTCAGGTGTCCCAGAAACTCATCCAGTTCCTTCCGGTGCGCATCCGCCTCCTCCTGCGTGTGCTCGCCGAACGCCAGACGGTACAACTCGCCCGGATAGTCCAGCATCTCGATGTGCGAGAAAATCTCACTCCCGCACTTTAACGACCACTTCATCAGCCGCAGCGCGTCGATGCTGGTCGCTTCCGGCCACTGCCGTTCCACCCGCAGCTTGTGCGGGATTCGCTCCATGAACATGTAGGCGGCCTGATTTTCCGGAAAGAGGAACGGCTCTGTCTCCGAAATCTCTTTATAGCACTCGCTGAGCGCCGCCATCAGCACGGTCTTGCCGCTGCCCTCGACTCCGACTATCGCAACTTTGCTCATAGGACATCACCCCTCAGCGTCACAATCACACGGGTTGCGGACCGAAACGGTTCGGCCCGTCAGCCCCCGGCGCGAACAATAACCATAATCCCAGCCCGACATTCACGACCGGCACCAGCCATAAAATCACCAGCCATCCGGACTGATTCAGATCATGCAGCCTCTTCGCCGCCTGTAAAAAAAGAACGGCGGATGCAGCCAGCAATAGCGGAAATCCCATAACCGGCACGTGGTCGATCAGCACCGATCCGGCGAACCCGACAGGAAACAGAATGAGCATCCGCAAGAAATAGCCCGTCCGGTTCAAACGTCCCTCCACCGAGAACCACTCCGCCTTGGCACTGACGCCCGCGGGCCGCGACGCTACCGGACCGGCACCAGGTGTAACGCCAGTTGCCGCCTCAGCATGGCTGACCGCGCCCGGCGCAGGTCCCGCCTCCGCCGTCGTTTCAGCCCGCCCCGCCTGTTGCCGCGCCGCCGCCTCTCGTTTCCGCTTCTCCTCCAGATAACGGTCAGCCTCAGTCATGTGCCCCCCTGTCTGCTTTGACCTCAAGCGTTTCCTCGCGCCACTCGCCGTAGGGCGGAAGATCCCGTAACCCGCGCCAGCGCCCGTCGGCACCGACCGGCCAGCAACGCCATACCACCGGTTTGCCGCCGCCGGCCGTGACCTTACCGACCGGCTTCGCCCCGCCGGTCCTGAACCGCTCCGCTTTCATCCACACGACATAGCCCGCGACCAAACCGACCATCACCGCCGCCGCCACCGCCTCGCCCCACCTTCTCCACCATGCCGTTCTGACCGGAACCGGCACGCCCGTACCGGTCGGCGCGGACACCGGAAGCCCCACAGGTTGGCCACCCGGTTCGCCGCAAACACCGGGCTCAAGGTCAACCGGCGCGGGCGGGGTATAGGTACACGAAAAACCGTCATCCCCCTCTTTCCGCCAAATCCTGAAGGTCCCCGGAAAGTCCTTCTTGAAAAGGACTCCCGCATTGGACAAGTTGATTCCCTTCGCGGCGGTCCCGACCCCCGCATCTGCTTCGGGGTCACACTCACAACCCGCCGAACCCCCGCCGCAGTATTCCAGCGACGACGGCGGCTCGCGCAGCGGCTTCGTGAAAACCTCCATCCCCAGCAGCCGCTCGAAATCGATCGCCCCGGCGACGGCGCGCGGAAAGAATGTGATCGCGATATACAGCGCGTCTCTCCC
>JADHEF010001676.1_pt1 | contig 12488 bp, 12 predicted proteins | sample 8952391 | NCBI WGS metagenome assembly JADHEF01 (sample SAMN16124439, study PRJNA663245) | bioreactor sludge metagenome | isolation source: sludge (nitrite) | place: India:Bengaluru | collected 2019-02-28
GCCCGAGCGCTTGTTCCGCCATCGGCCGTTCGCGCTGTATTGGATCGCGCGCGTTTTCACCGCCGCGGGCTTTCAGATGCAGGGCGTCGCAATGGCCTGGCAGGTCTATCAACTGACCGGCAGCGCGCTCGACCTGGGGCTGGTCGGGCTGTTCCAGTTCCTGCCGCGCATCGCGCTCACGCCGTTCGCCGGACATGCGGCCGACCGCCACAATCGCCGGCGCATCGCCGTGATCGCGCAATGGGTGCAGGCCTTGGTGTTGATGGCGTTGTGCGCGGCGAGTGTTCAGCATGCGGCCACGCGCGAACTGATCTTCGTGCTGGTCTGCGTGAGCGGCGCCGCGCGCACGTATGAAGGCCCGGCGACGCAGGCGATGCTGCCCGCGATCGTGCCCTTGCCGATGTTCGCGCGCGCGGTCGCGGTCAATGCGTCGGCGATCCAGGCCGCGACCCTGATCGCGCCGGCGATCGCGGGCGGCTTGTACATCTTCGGCCCGACCGCCGCCTATGCCGTGACGGCCATGCTGTATCTGGCCGCCGCGCTGGCGATGCGGGCCGTGCCTTACGCGGTGCCGCCGAGCGCGGCGTCGGCGGGTTTCTTCGCCTCGTTCGTCGAAGGGCTGCGGTTCATGCGCGGCCGGCCGATCATCCTCGGCGCGATCTCGCTCGATTTGTTCGCGGTCTTGCTGGGCGGCGCCACCGCCGTCCTGCCCATCATCGCCGACACCTTGCTGCATGCCGGATCGGTCGGCCTCGGGCTGTTGCGTTCCGCGCCCGCGGTCGGCGCGCTCGTGATGTCGGTCTGGCTGGCCCACCATCCGATGCGCAGCGCGGTCGGGCAGCGCATGTTCGCGGCGGTGGCCGTGTTCGGCCTGGCGACCATCGCGCTCGCGTTCTCGCGCTCGTTGACCCTCTCGCTCGTGATCTTGTTCGTGCTCGGCGCGGCCGACATGGTCAGCGTGGTGATCCGGCAGGCGATGGTGCAATTGCATACGCCCGATGCCATGCGCGGGCGGGTCAGCGCGGTCAATTCGATCTTCATCGGCGCGTCGAATCAACTCGGCGAATTCGAATCCGGGCTGACCGCGGAATGGTTCGGTCTGGTGCCTTCGATCGTGATCGGCGGTCTGGGCACGCTTGCCGTGACCGTGCTCTGGATGCGCTTGTTTCCGTCGCTGGCGCGCGCGCAGACGCTCGATGCGGCACCGGCTGACGCCGCACCGGCCAAGTCGCCCTGAGCATGACGCTCGGCTTATGCGAAAAACGCATAAGCAAGCGTGGAAGCAATCGTTCTCCGCACGCGTCGGGGCCTTTAGTCTGCGGCCATCGATTTGATCGCGCGCGTCCGATGGCGTGCGCCGGTGCCCATCCATGCGCATGTCCGAGTGGCCGTTTCAGGCTTCGCCTCACCCCGAAGCGCCCGCCCAGGCGTCGGCCGGCGCTGCGCGCGGCGGCCGGGCGCGGCCGTCGGCGTCGCCGAGTCCGGCGCAATTGCGCGGGTTTCTCGATCGGCTGTCGGGCGCGAACGCGCGTAGCGGCCGCCTGACGCTCGATACCCAGGGGCGGGTGGTCGGCCTGTTCTATCGCGCCAAGCTCGCGAGCGTGTTCCAACCCTTGGTCGATGCGCGCACCGCGCGAGTGGTGGGCGTCGAGGCATTGGTGCGCGGTTCCGACGACCATGGCGAGCAACTGACGCCTTGGCAGTTGTTCTTCGATGCGGCCGACGACGATCAGGCCATCATGCTCGACCGGCTGTGCCGCACCGTGCATGCGCTCAACTATGTGCGCCAGGACGCGCGGCCCGCGCAATTGTTCCTCAAGGTGCATCCGCGTCTGGTCGCGTCGGTGCCGACCGACCACGGGCGCGCCTTTGCGAAGGTCTTGCGCGCGATCGGCATCGATCCGTGCGAGGTGGTGATCGAACTCGGCGCCGAGGTCACCGATCAGCCGACCCTGGCCGCGCACGCCTGCGCGAACTATCGGTGGAACGGTTTTCGGGTCGGCCTGCAATTTTCGCGGCCCGCCCTGGCGGTGCGCGCGATCGAAGGCACGCGGCCCGATTTCGTGAAGTTCGATGCGGCCGATGCCGACACCGGCGGCACCGACTTGGAGGCCGCGATCGGCGCGGCCATCGATCATGGCGCGCAAGTCATCGTGGCGCGCTGCGAGTTGCGCGCCGACATCGATCATGCGCTCGCGCTCGGCGCCGATCTGGTCCAGGGCTACGCGGTCGCGCGGCCGGTGTCCGAGATCCGGGGACCGCAGGGCAAGGTTCCCGCGGCGCCGCGCCCGCCGGCCGACGCATAGCCGCCGACCGCCGCAAGTCGCACCCGCTGTCGCCGCACTTCGCAGGTCGCTCGCCGTCCGCCGTCAGACCTGCCTCGGATGTCGTAGGGCCTTCGCCACGCGTCGCATGCCACCCGCCCCCGCTGGTCGGCATTGGAAGCCGTTCGTGCTGCACGGCCTTATGCGCAGTTTGCATGAGCGAATAACCAAACGCTCGTTCCCCGCCGCGCGGCGACAGCGCACAGTCGCTCAGGTCTTTTCGTGGCATCCGGCGCCCGGCGATGTACCGGCCGCCGTGCGGCGCGAAGACGCAATCCGTGACAAGGGGAGCATCGTGAACTTCCAGCAATTGCGCTCGGTGCGCGAGGCGCTGCGCTGCAATTTCAATCTGACCGAAGTGGCGGGCCGCCTGCACACTTCGCAGCCCGGCGTGAGCCGGCATATCCGCGAGTTGGAAGACGAACTCGGGGTGACGATCTTCGAGCGCGTCGGCAAGCGGCTCACCGGCTTGACCGAACCGGGGCATGAGGTGGTGCGCGTGGTCGAACGCTTGCTGGTCGAGCAGGAGAATCTGCGCCGCGCCGCCGAGGAGTTCACCGGGCGCGATGTCGGCCGGCTCACGATCGCGACCACGCATTCGCAGGCGCGCTATGCCTTGCCCAAGGTCGTGCAGGCGTTTCGCGAGCGTTTCCCGGGCGTGCACCTGAATCTGCAACAAGGCTCGCCCGCGCATATCGCCGAATGGGTGGCCACCGGCAAGACCGACATCGGCATCGCGACCGAATCGGTCGGCCTGATGCCCGAACTGGTGACCTTTCCCGGCTACCAATGGCATCACCAGATCGTGGTGCCGCCCGATCACCCCTTGCTCAAGACGGCCCAGCCGTCGATCGCCGAGGTCGCGGCTTATCCGATCATCACTTACGACGTCGGCCTGACCGGCCGGCCGCACATCGACGCGGCGTTCGCGCGTCATGGCGTGCAGCCCGACCTGGTGCTCACCGCGATGGATGCGGACGTGATCAAGACCTATGTCATGGCCGGTCTGGGGGTCGGAATCATCGCCTCGATCGCCTACGACCCGGTCGAAGACGCGCGTCTGGCCGCGATCGACGCCAGCCATTTGTTCGAGCCGAACATGACCCGCATCGCGATCCGGCGCGGCGCGCATCTGCGCAAGTTCGCCTATGCCTTCATCGAACTGTTCGCGCCCCATCTGACCCGCGCCGGCATCGAGAAGGCGCTGGTGCGCGACGGCGACAGCTACGAGATCTGAGCGGCATGGGCCAACCTCGCATTTCGTTCTATCGGTCTGCCATACGTGTCGTTGGCGCGTGGCGCATCGGGCGGCACGATCGGGTCTTGAGGCCGCACGGTGCGCGGCCAGGAGACCCATCCATGCGCCCCCATGTCGTCATCGTGCCCGGCTGGCGTGATTCCGGCCCCGACCATTGGCAGACCCGCTGGCAGCGGCATTTGCCGTCCGCGACGCGGGTCCGTCAACAGAACTGGACGCATCCGGTGCGCGCCGACTGGGTTGCGGCGCTGGCCGCGCACATCGAGGCGCTCGAGGCGCCGGTCGTGATCGCCGCGCACAGCCTGGGTTGCATCACGCTGGCCAGCTTGCCGGCGCGGGTGCTCGATCGCGTCGCGGCCGCCTTGCTCGTCGCGCCGGCCGACATCGAGCGTGCGAACGCGCCCGAAGTGCTGCGCGATTTCGGCCCGATTCCGCTCGCGCGCCTGCCGTTTCGTTCGACGCTGGTGGCCAGCACCAATGATCCGTATTGCACGCTCGAGCGCGCGACCGGTTTTGCCGAACATTGGGGCAGCCGCGTGATCGTGGCGCGCGACGCCGGCCACATCAACGCCGAGTCCGGCCATGGCGAATGGACCGAGGGCTTGCGCTGGTTGTCGGCGCTGCGGCGCGCCGCGCAATGGCCGGTCGGCAGCCGTCGTCCTTTTCTTCCCGCATTGATTCCCACCGAGGCTTGAACACCATGCATCCCGCCTTCGATTTCCGGCGCCGGCGCGCGCTGGCCCGTTTCATGTTCGCCTGCGCGGCGGGCCTGGCCGCGCTCGGTCCGGCGCATGCGCAGACCACGCTGCTCAATGTCTCGTACGACGTGATGCGCGACTTCTACAAAGACCTCAATCCGGCTTTCGTCGCCGATTGGAAGGCCAGGACTGGCGAGACCCTGATCATCAATATGTCGCACGGCGGTTCAAGCCGGCAGGCGCGCGCGGTGCTCGACGGCCTCGAAGCCGATGTGATCACGATGAACCAGGCCAACGACATCGATCTGCTGGCCGAGCGCGGCAAGCTGCTGCCGCTCGATTGGTCCAAACGCCTGCCCAACGGCGCCGCGCCGTTCACCTCGTCGAGCGTGTTCATCGTGCGCAAAGGCAATCCGAAAGGCCTCAAGGATTGGAACGATCTGGTCAAGCCCGGCGTCGCGGTGATCGTGCCCAACCCCAAGACTTCGGGCAACGGCCGCTATACGTATTTGTCGGCCTGGGAATATGCGCGCCGTCTGCCCGGCGGCGACGAAGCGCGCGCGCGCGAGTTCGTCGGCAAGCTGTTCGCCAATGTGCCGGTGCTCGATACCGGCGGGCGCGCCGCGACCACCACCTTCATCCAACGCAACATCGGCGATGTGCTGGTCACTTTCGAGAACGAAGCCGAGATGATCGCCAAGGAGTTCGGCCGCGGCGGTTTCGACGTGATCTATCCGAGCTTGTCGGTGTTGGCCGAACCGCCGGTCGCGGTGGTCGACAAGGTGGTCGATAAGCGCGGCACCCGCAAACAGGCGCAGGCCTATCTCGAATTCCTGTATTCGCCGCAAGGCCAGGAGATCGCCGCCCAGAATTATCTGCGTCCGCGCGATCCCAAGGTGTTCGCCAAGCACGCCGCGCAGTTTCCATCGCTGAAGCTGGTCACCATCGACGAAGCCTTCGGCGGTTGGGCGCGGGTGCAGAAGACCCATTTCGACGATGGCGGCGTGTTCGATCAGCTTTACCAACCGGCCAAGAAGCCATGAGCGCCGTTTTCACGCTGGCCGGCGGCACCGCACGCGCCCCCGGCGCGCGACGCGCGGTGCGCAGCGTCGGCATCCTGCCTGGCTTTGGCCTCAGCATGGGGTACACGCTCGTCTACCTGAGCCTCATCGTCCTGCTGCCCTTGTCGTCCTTGTTGTTCTGGAGTTCGACGCTGACGCTCGAACGCTTTGTCGCGATCGTCACCGCACCGCGCGTGCTGGCCTCTTACCAACTGACCTTCGGCGCCTCGCTGGTCGCGGCGGCGGTCAATCTGGTGTTCGGCCTCACCGTCGCGTGGGTGTTGGTGCGCTACGAGTTCTGGGGCAAGAAGATCGTCGACGCCCTGGTCGATCTGCCGTTCGCCTTGCCGACCGCGGTCGCCGGGATCGCGCTCACCGCCTTGTATTCGGCCAACGGCTGGATCGGCACATGGCTCGAAAAGATCGGGCTCAAGGTCGCGTTCACGCCGCTCGGCGTGGTGGTGGCGCTGATCTTCATCGGCTTGCCTTTCGTGGTGCGCACCGTGCAGCCGGTGCTCGAAGAGGCCGAGCGCGAACTCGAAGAGGCCGCGGCCTCGCTCGGCGCCGACCGCTGGCAGACCTTCTGGCGCGTGATCTTTCCCACCGTGCTGCCGGCCTTGCTGACCGGATTCGCGCTCGCCTTCGCGCGCGCGGTCGGCGAATACGGCTCGGTGATCTTCATCGCCGGCAACATGCCGATGATTTCCGAGATCACGCCTTTGCTCATCATCACCAAGCTCGAACAATACGATTACGCCGGTGCGACGGCGATCGCGACCGTGATGCTCGGGTTGTCGTTCGTGCTGCTGCTGGTCATCAATGCCTTGCAGGCCTGGCACGCGCGGCGCAACGGCGCCGACGGCTTCCGACCGGGGGCGGCGCGATGAGCGGCGTGCGCAATCATTTGTCCGAACCGCTGGGCGTGCGCATCGCGTTGACCGCGACCGCGTTGCTGTTCCTGGCGGTGTTCCTGTTGCTGCCCTTGATCACCGTGTTCGTCGAAGCGTTCCGCAAAGGCTTCGATGTCTATGTGGCGTCGATCAGCGATCCCGACGCCTGGTCGGCGATCAAGCTGACCCTGCTCGCGGCCGGCATCGCCGTGCCCTTGAATCTCGTGTTCGGCATCGCCGCGGCCTGGTCGATCGCGAAATTCCGGTTCCGCGGCAAGCAATTGCTGACCACCTTGATCGACCTGCCGTTCTCGGTCTCGCCGGTGGTCGCCGGCCTCATCTATGTGTTGATGTTCGGCGCTCAAAGCTGGCTCGGGCCGTGGTTGTACGAGCACGACCTCAAGATCGTGTTCGCGTTGCCGGGCATCGTGCTGGCGACCGTGTTCGTGACCTTTCCGTTCGTCGCGCGCGAACTGATCCCGCTCATGCAAGCGCAAGGCACCGAAGAAGAACAGGCCGCGCTCACGCTGGGCGCGCGCGGCTGGCAGATCTTCTGGCGCGTCACGCTGCCCAACATCAAATGGGGGCTGCTGTACGGGATCATCTTGTGCAACGCGCGCGCCATGGGCGAGTTCGGGGCGATCTCGGTGGTCTCGGGGCATATCCGGGGCATGACCAACACGATCCCGCTGCATGTCGAGATCCTTTACAACGAGTACCAGTTCGCCGCCTCGTTCGCCGTCGCGTCCTTGCTGACCTTGCTCGCCATTCTCACCCTCATCATCAAGCACTTCGTGCAGGCGCGCGGGCGCGCCGGGCGCGAAGCCTTGCCGATGGAACCGCCGCCGGCACGAGGCACACCATGAGTATCGAAGTCCGTCACGTCTCCAAGCATTTCGGCAGCTTCGCCGCGCTCGATCAGGTCTCGCTCGACATCGAATCGGGCGAACTGGTGGCCTTGCTCGGGCCTTCTGGCTGCGGCAAGACGACCTTGCTGCGCATCATCGCCGGGCTCGAGTCGGCCGACGCGGGCAGCATCCTGTTCGCGGGCGAAGACGCGACCGGCCTGCATGTGCGCGAGCGCCAGGTCGGCTTCGTGTTCCAGCATTACGCCTTGTTCCGCCACATGAGCGTGTTCGAGAACGTCGCTTTCGGTCTGCGCGTCAAGCCGGCGCGGCTGCGTCCCGACGAAGACGCGATCCGCAAGAAGGTGCATGCGCTGCTCGAACTGGTCCAGCTCGACTGGGTCGCCGACCGTTATCCGGCGCAATTGTCAGGCGGGCAGCGCCAGCGCATCGCGCTCGCGCGCGCGCTGGCGGTCGAACCCAAGGTGCTGCTGCTCGATGAACCGTTCGGCGCGCTCGACGCCAAGGTGCGCAAGGAGTTGCGCCGCTGGCTGCGCCGTCTGCACGACGAACTCCATGTCACGAGCATCTTCGTGACCCACGACCAGGAAGAAGCGCTCGAAGTCGCCGATCGCGTGGTGTTGATGAATGCCGGGCGCATCGAACAACTCGGCACGCCGGTCGAGGTCTGGAACCACCCGGCCAGCGCCTTCGTCTACGGCTTCCTCGGCAATGTGAACCGGTTCGAGGGGCAGGTGGATCGGGGCGTGGTGCGGATCGGCGATTTCGTCCTCGATGCGCCCGAGCATCGCGCGGTCGTCGATCGCAAGGCGGTGGCCTTCGTGCGTCCGCATGAATTCGAGATCGACCGTTACAGTCCGGGCGCCGAAGGCATCGCGGTGCAGCTCGGCCGGGCGCTGCCGTTCGGCGCCAGCGTGCGGCTCGAATTGCAGCGCGCGAACCGCGACGAGGAATTCGTCGAAGCCGAACTGCCGGCCGAACGCTACGCCCAGCTCGGCCTGCGCATCGGCGAAACCCTGGTGGTGCGTCCGCGCGCGGCCCAGGTCTTCGTCGAATAGCCGCCCGCCGCGCTTATGCTTTTGCGGCAGAAGCACAGATGCATTCCTTCGTTCACATCCGGTGTTGCGCATGAAACACTGCTTCGCATCGTTTCTTACGGCACCGGATCGCAACATGCACGCCGCCCTGAATCGCCCGATCTGCCGCCCGCCCGTGGGCGCGCACGGCTGTTGCGGCCGCGGCCGAATGCGCCGGTCGTGAATGGCCCGCATCGATCGATAGCGCCGCGACGCCGCACTGCGCGTCGGCGGCCCCGGTTCAGGTAATGCCTGCGCGCCTGTCGGCGCGGCAGGTTCTCAGGAGTCCAGTTCCATGTCCGAACCCACGGTGGTCAAGGCCGCGATCGCGCCGCCTTTGATCCGTCTGCGCGAAGTGAGCAAGGCGTTCAAGCTGCCCGACGGCGGCCGTTTCGACGCGGTCAAGCAGGTCTCGCTCGAAGTCAAAGCCGGCGATGTCTATGGCCTCATCGGCAAGAGCGGCGCGGGCAAGTCCACGCTGTTGCGGCTCATCAATCTGCTCGAACGGCCCGATGCCGGCGAGGTGCTGGTCAACGGGCAAAACCTGCTCGGCCTGAACAAGCGCGCCTTGCGCGAGGCGCGCCAATCGATCGGGATGATCTTTCAGCAATTCAATCTGCTGCAAAACGCCACCGTCTTCGACAATGTCGCGTTCCCTTTGCGCATTCATGGCGAGCACAGCCGCGCCGAGATTGCGGCGCGGGTGCGCGAATGCCTCGAGATCGTGGGTCTCACCGACAAGATCGACGCCTATCCGGCGCAACTCTCGGGCGGGCAAAAGCAGCGCGTCGCGATCGCGCGGGCGCTCGCACCGCGGCCCGCGGTGCTGTTGTGCGATGAACCGACTTCGGCGCTGGACGCAGAAACCACGCGTTCGGTGCTCGACACCCTGCGTGAAATCAATGCGCGTTTCGGCGTGACCATCGTCATCGTCACGCATGAACTCGAAGTCGTGCGCGCCTTGTGCCGCCAAGTCGCGGTGGTCGAGGGCGGTGCGATCGCCGAGCAATTCGCGGTGGCCGATACCGGCACGCCGCGTCGTACCCGCCTGGGCCGCGAACTCGCCGCCCATGTGCCGCATATCGTGCTCGATGCCGATGACCTCGACGGCGTCGGCGAGCCGGTCCGCACGGAGCAAGCCTATGTTTGACAACATCATCGAGATCCTGCCCGAGCTCTGGCTCGCGATCGGCCAGACCCTGCTGATGCTGGGCATCGGTTTGGGCGCCGCCTTGCTGATCGGCGGGCCGTTGGGCGTGCTGTTGTTTCTGCTGAGCCCGGGGCAATCCTTGCAGAACCGGCCCTTGTTCGCGGTGCTCAACTGGCTCGTGAATACCGTGCGCTCTTTCCCGTTCATCATTTTGCTGGTGGCGCTGGTGCCGTTCACGCGCGTGATCGCGGGCACTTCGATCGGTCCGGTCGCGGCCGCCGTGCCTTTGTCGTTCGCGGCGATTCCTTACCTGGCGCGGCTGGTCGAGCAATGCCTGCGCGAAGTGCCGCGCGGCGTGATCGAAGCCGCGCATGCGATGGGCGCTTCCGAATTGCAGATCGTCTGGCGGGTGCTGGTGGTCGAAGCGCGGTCGGGACTGGTGCTGGCGCTCACGGTGCTCGCGATCAGCTTCCTGTCGTATTCGGCGATCGCGGGCGTGGTCGGCGGCGGCGGCATCGGCGACCTCGCGATCCGCTACGGCTATTACCGCTTCCAGACCGACGTCATGGTGTTCACCGTGGCGTTGCTGGTGGTCTTCGTCCAGATCATTCAATTCACCGGCACCGTGCTCGCGCGGCGCCTCGATAAACGCTGATTCGTCTTCGTCTTTCCCTCTTCCCAACGAAAACCCATCATGAAGCTTCAACGTCGCGCGCTGTTGCGTACGCTCTCCGCTGCCGCTTTCGCGGCCACCGCCCTCGTGGCCACCAGTGCCTTCGGCCAGGCCAGCACCAAGAAGGAACTCGTCATCGGCGCGACCGCCGGTCCCAACATCGATCAGCTCAAGCTCGGCATCAAGCCCATCCTCGAAAAGAAGGGCTACAAGGTGAAGCTGGTCGAATTCAACGATTATGTGCAGCCCAACCTCGCGCTCGCGCAAGGCTCGCTCGATGCCAACTTCTTCCAGCACATCATCTACCTGAAGAAGTTCGCGACCGATCAGAAGCTCGATCTGGTCGACATCACCCAAGGCCCGATCGCGCCGCTCGGCGTGTATTCGAAGAAGCGCAAGACCCTGGTCGAAGCCAAGGAAGGCGATCGCATCACGCTGCCCAATGACCCGAGCAACCTGGCTCGCGCGTTGGTGCTGCTCGAACAGCACAAACTCATCACCGTGAAGCCGGGTGTCGATCCGCTGCGCATCAGCGAGAAGGACGTGGCCGACAATCCGCGCAAGCTCAAGTTCGTGCCGCTCGAAGCCGCGCAATTGCCGCGCTCGCTCGACGACGCCGACTACGCCATCATCAACGGCAATTTCGCGATCGCCTCGGGTCTCAAGCTGACCGAAGCGGTGGTGCTCGAAAAGACGCCCGACCATTACCTGCTGGTCGCCGCCGTCAAGCGTGCCGACAAGGACACGCCCTGGGCCAAGGACATCGTCGAAGCCTTCCATTCCAAGGAATTCAAGGCCGTGCTCGACAAGCAATTCCAAGGGTATGCTCGCCCGAGTTTCCTGCAATAAGGGCAAGCAAGATGGCGACACTGGTTCGTTTCGATGCCGAGGGCGGCGCGCACGAAGTCGTGCGCGGCGCTCCGGCGGTGGCCGAGGCACTGGCGGCCTTGGGACTCGGGTTCGGCCGTTGGCCCGAACTGCGCGGTGGCGATCCTTTCATCGCTTATGCCGATGAAATCACGGCCTTGACCGCACGCTACGGCATTCGCAGCCAGGACCGTGTCGCCCTCAAGCCCGATGACGCCCGTTGGCCGGACTTGCGTGCGCAATTCCAGACCGAGCACACCCACGACGATTTCGAGATCCGGGTCTTCGTGGGCGGGCGCGGCCTGTTCCATGTGCGCGGCCCCGATGCCTTTTATGGCTTGTTGTGCGAAGCCGGCGACTGGGTCTCGGTGCCGGCCGGCACCCAGCACAATTTCGATGCGGGCGCCCAGCCCGATTTCGACGCGTTGCGGTTCTTTGTGCGACCTGATGGCTGGGTCGCGCAACCGACCGCGGCCGCGCGCCCGGCGCTGCCGGATTTCGACGCTTTCGTGGCGCGCTTCGCTTAGAAGGCGGTCGGCGCATGGTGTGCGCCACGTGCCGCCGCAAATGCGCGGCGCGAACGACTCAAGCGCGCAAGGCCGTGAGCGAGGTCAATTGCCGGCCTTGCGCGTCGAAATTCTCGGGTGCGAGCCAGCGCTCGAACGCGGCCTTGCAGGCCGGCCATTCGGAATCGAGCATCGAATACCAGGCCGAATCGCGGTTGCGGCCTTTCACGATCAGATGCTGGCGGAAGGTGCCTTCATACGCGAAACCCAGGCGCAAGGCCGCGGCGCGGCTTGGCGCATTGAGGTCGTTGCATTTCCATTCGTAGCGCCGGTAGCCGAGCGTGTCGAATGCATGGCGCGCCATCAGGTACATGGCTTCGGTCGCGGCAGGAGTACGTTGCAGCAAAGGCGAGTACAGAATGTGCCCGACCTCGACGACCCGGTGCTCGGGTGTGATGCGCAAGAAACTCGCCTGGCCGGCGATCTTGCCGTCCACCTCGATTGCGAAGAACAGCGGATCGGTCGCGGTCGCATTGGCCTCGAACCAGGTCCGGAATGCCGCCGCGTCGGCGAACGGGCCGTAGGGCAGGTAGGCCCAGAGCGCGGCGCTGTCGGGCCCGTGGGTGCGTTCGTAAAGCAGCGGCGCATCGCGCGCCGGATCGAGCGGACGTAGGCGGCAGTACCGGCCTTCGAGCGTCGTGGCGACCGGGCGTGCCGCGGAGCTGGTCGGGATTTCAGGGCCGAGGGGCAGGGAATGGGTGTTCATGCGCAGGGTTGTCATGGGGCGGGAAAAGGGCCTCAGGCCGGCAGGATGCGTACCGAGTCGCACCAGGCGATGACGGCCGCGCGATCGGGCCGCAGCAGGCAGCCGTAATCGCCGACGAAATCGTTCCAGGCCGGCACGATCGACGGTTTGACCGTGGTGAGCAAGGGCAGGCCGGCGTCGAGCGCGAGGATCATGTCGGAACGCAAACCCTGGCCCGATGCTTCGAATTTGCCGAATTTATTGACCACCACCAGATCGGCGGGCCGATCGAGCGCATGGCGTACAAAACGCCCGGCATCGGCCAGTTGCGCCGGATCGACCACACAACCGCTCGCGCCGCTGCCGAGGTCTTG
>JADHEF010001664.1_pt1 | contig 12479 bp, 11 predicted proteins | sample 8952391 | NCBI WGS metagenome assembly JADHEF01 (sample SAMN16124439, study PRJNA663245) | bioreactor sludge metagenome | isolation source: sludge (nitrite) | place: India:Bengaluru | collected 2019-02-28
GGAGAAGAGAAAGCTGCTGCGGCAACTATGCAAGGAGGCCCAGGATCTGACATCCTCCACCGGCTATCGCGGCCAGAGCATTGTCTTCACCAACTCCAGGAAGAACTGCTATGCCCTGGCTGATGTCATTCCGGGAGCAGCGGCTTATCATGCCGGTCTGCAGTATCCGGAGAGAAAGAGGATCGAGGAGCTATTTGGAGAGGGCAGGATTCATACCGTGGTCACCACTGCCGCCCTGGCGGCGGGGGTGGACTTTCCCGCCTCCCAGGTGGTCTTCGAATCTTTGGCCATGGGCATAGAGTGGCTCAATGTCCATGAGTTCAACCAGATGCTGGGCCGGGCAGGCCGGCCCGGCTACCACGACAAAGGGCTGGTCTACATTCTGGCCGAGCCGGGCCGGCGCTTCTCCTCCGGGCGGGGGGAGTCGGAGGATGAGATGGCTCTGGCCCTCTTGCATGGCCGGATGGAGGATGTCTCCCCCCAGTTCGAGGAGCAGCAGCAGCTGGAGGAGGTCCTGGCCAATGCCGTGGCGGCGAAAAGCAGGGCCGATCTGGAGAGGCTGCATGCTCTTACCGTGGGGCTGGATGACCTGAACAGCGCTCTTGTCTCGCTGGAGAAGGCGGGGCTGGTCCAGGGCATCGCCCCCACCCGCCTGGGCGAGGCGGCGGCAGCCCATTTCCTCTCCCCGGAGCAGGTGGAGACTATAGCCAGGCTTCTGAAAAAGGGGAAGAGGCCTCTGGAGATTGCCGTGGAGCTGGAGAGCTTTGAGGCCCTCTATCTCAAATTTGCTGAACGGATCTCCACCAAGCTGCACATGCAGATATCCCAGAGGGCGCTGCACGGCTCATTTCTGGATCTGCTCTCCAGCGCTGACCTGCGGGAGCTGGAGAACAAGCTGCAGAGGTACTGCCTGGACTTCGCAAGGGACTTTCTGCGCTGCACCCACAAGGAATCTCCTTACTGCGGCTGCGTCCAGAAGAGCATCTCCCTGAGGATTTTGGAGCTGAGAGAGGAGGGCAAAAGCCCGGAGGAGATCATCAACCACTTCTCCGACCGCTATGGGATGTATGCCTATCAGGGCGATCTCATAAACTGGCTGGACCAGATGGTGCGGTACCTGGAGGCCATAGAGGCGGTGGCCAAGGTGCTGGGCAAAGGGGAGGCGGCGAAGGAGGCAGGGGAGAGGAAGAAGCGGGTGGAGGGGGAGTGAGTATTGATATTTTTTCAAGGATAAAGCTCTCTGATCATAGCCCTGATCTCATCCTTTCTTGTGAAATTAAGGGAGATCTGGTCTCCGTAGCTGGTAGGTTTGAGAGTTAAGAATCCTTCTCTGATGGCCGTTTCGAGGACCTCATTTGCATCTCCAAGTAGATGGCTGGGCAGACCTTTTACAGCGTTTTCCTTGCTGGTATGAATAGGCCCCCATTTGCCGCGTCGATCCAGCTTATCGAAAATTGTGGCCCTGATCTTTCTGATCTCTTCCGGATCTTTCAGGCGTTTAGCCATTCGTTCATGCCGATGAACTGTTTCAGATTTAAAAGTATCGTTTGATCAATATTCTATACATTGATGAAAAGATTTATTAGCTATATGTCATTATCCATAGATAGCGAGGCAGATCATGTACCAAGGTACTCTTGCAGAAGATCATGAGGAGACACTATTCCTGCGAACGCTGGGCATCAAGAGCCCGTTGCTCAGGATTTTGGACTTCCTGATGGACAATAAGGCATACGATTACTCGAAGACAGACATCGCAAAAGGAGCTGGAATAAGCAGGACGACCCTATCTTCTACCTGGGAACAACTGGAGAAGAATGGCCTGGTGAGCGAGACAAGGCTGGTGGGCAGAGCAAAGATGTATAAATTGAATCTGAAAAGCCCGGTGGTCCATAAGTTCATTGAGCTGGATAAAGCAATCTGCGAGCTTTATGCATCCCGCCTGGAAAAACAAGAGAGCTTGAAAGACCAGCAAGATAACAAAGCCGGCATGCAGCCTCTTCTAGCCTGATTTCATCAAGGAGCTGGCATAAGAGAGACAGGCCAGGATGTCTTCGCGGCTCAATCTCGGGTAATTATTGAGGATCTCAGACTCGGTCCAACCGTTGGCCAGAAGATCGATGATGAATTCCACTGCCAGGCGGGTACCCTTGATCACCGGCTTTCCGGCAAGGATTTTAGGATCTAAAATGATACGATCTTGCCAATCGAACATGAGATCATATCGGATGGTGCATTCAGATATAATCTTCTGATAGGGCAAGGACAAATGAGAGATCAAGCACAGCTCTAATGCCCAATCTCTAGTGCTATCTGATCAACTGGCTGGACCAGATGGCGATGTACCTGGAGGCCATAGAGGCGGTGATGAAGATGCTGGGCAAGGGGGAGGCGGCAAAGGAAGCGGGGGAGAGAAACCGATTGGGGCATCAATGGAGAGGGCTTTTAGAGCCGAAAGGAATCACCTGTTCTGGCTCAAGCGATTGATATGTTCATATTGAACTGGCCTTGCCATCGATATAGCCTTTGGCGCACCCCATGCCCCAGCTTCGACAAACCTCATAAGCAATAGATGGTACCTTGAATTATGTTCAAAGTTGGAGAGTACTACGAGGAAGACGCCAAGATAGTGGCCGGTTATCTTAAAGATGCCGGATTCAAGGTAGATATCAGGGGCATGGTTCTTGCCATGGCCGATTATTCCGCTTCTTTGCAGGGAAAGCTCTCCCTGGTTAAAGAGAAGACCGAGATACACAAGCGAGAAGAATATCTGTCCGCCCTGAAGAATGCTCTGGAAAAGGGGGCCGATGCAGAGACATTCGAGGATCTCTTCCTGGAGGAGGTAGTTCCGGGCTGGAAGGAAAATCTGGCCAAGTTCAGATTGATCAAGGAGAGCGAGGCGAAGGGGGACGAGGAGAGCCAAGATAGCCTGGCCAAAAGCTGGGCTGAGTGCATATTGGCGGTGGATTTTGCCCAAAAAGTCATTGATCTCAACGAGATAGAGTTCGGATCGCCGGTTGAGGGCCTTCTGGATGATCCCCTGATCAGCATTCCGGTCGGCGTTGATTATCCCGACATGGATGATCCACTCATCATTAACCGCATGGATGTGGACCTGGTCAAGAAATATGAGATCACCATAGATGAGTTCTCAGCATCTTTTTTTGATGAAATTGATGACGAGTTTAAAGACGAGTTCGGGGATGAGTTTCTGAGGATCAGATCATTGGGATTGATCATGAGGCATGTGATGGATGTTGCGGAAAAGGGTAAGATGGACATAGAGGATTTTGCTGAGCTCTGTGATATCGAGTTTGGCGAAAGGTGGCGCATGAGCATTGACGGCAGCGAAGTGGCTGAGGAGATAGCAAGGTCTCTGGAGAAGAACAGGATGCTGAAGATGAAGGGCAACAGCATAAAGTGGAAGGGTTAGTTCTGCTCCGATAACTGACATCTTCTAGCCTGGCCTAATAAGGATCAAATCTATTAGAATTAGAGGGAAGAGACGGGGAGATATTGCAGGCCCTCTCCCCTCGCGAACGGTCTAAGGTTTGAGGGAATTCATCCTGTGCTTTTTAGTGTACGTCATTTTCTGTAGAGCGGTATAAATGCCGTATCCAATCCAATATAAATTTGAAAAGTTGGAAGATATAGAGCCATGAAACTATTTGACCTGCTAGGTGATATTTCTTCGCTAAGTTACCTCAACAGATACGTTATTTAGTTCCATTGCAGTAGCATTTGCAGGCATCTGGGGGAGATCATCCCCTCCCGCAAAGCCAACAGGTTGGATCATGTACCCTAGTATACCTTCCCCAATGTAGCCAACCGCTGGAGCAATTGTACTGTATTCATAGTAGTTGGTAGTGTAGAAGTGGTCCGTTTGGGATGGGCTGTACATACGATATACTGGAACGGTTCCGGTCTGAGAACTGCTATACATATTCCCAAGTATACCTTCCCCGATGTAGCCAACCGCTGGAGCAATTGTACTGTATTCATAGTAGTTGGTAGTGTAGAAGTGGTCCGTTTGGGATGGGCTGTACATGCGGTATACTGGCTCGTTAAAGACGGCTTGGGTGGTGAAGTTGGCAGTGCTGCTAGCCCATCCAGTCCCGGCAGAATTTGTAGCATAGCATCTGTAGTAGTATTGTGTTCCTGGAGTCAAACCAGTAACATCCTTATAGAAGGCGCCCGTCCCCAGGACTCCCAGCGGAGCATCGTTCTGCCAGCTGGCCAGCGTCGTGGCTCCATCAGAAGTGCCCCAGCATATGTGCACAGTTGGATTCTCGCCGCCCGTATCTGCAATCTCTCCATTCAGCCTGGCAGAATTCGCAGTAACTAGCGAACTGCCAATGCCATTGGTGACTGTGGGAATGCTTGGCGGGGCGTTTATGGTCACATTCAGCGGACCGGACCACCCCGAACTCGCGCCCTTGCTGTTGGTGGCCATAGCCCGGACCTGGTAGACCCCAGAGCTGTTCCAGATATGGGCGGCACTGGCGGTGGCCCCGGAGTCGAATAAGCTGGTAGTCGAGTTGGTGCCGTCTCCCCAGTCGAAGGTGTAGGAGATCTGGTAGCCGCTGGGATCGGTGCTGGATGTGGAGTAGCTGTACTGCGCGCCGGGGATGCCGGAAGCAGGCCCGGATGGGAGGTAGGGGATCTCCGGGACGGGCAGATAGTTGTTGCCGAAGTCAACGCCGGTGACGTTGCCGTCCGTGACATTGATTATGTGATCGCCCAGCCATGCCGGGTAGGTCTGAGTCCAGTTGTCCTGGCGGACCTCGCTCACCCTATAGGTGCCGCTGGTCAGATTCTCGAACTTATATCCGCCGCTGGCATCGGTGGTGGTGTTGATGGTCGTCCCATCCGGTCTGGTCAGTCTGATGGTCCAGCCGGAGAGCCCGGCCTCGCCTGGGTCTCGGGTGGCATTGGAATTGGTGTCGTTGAACTTGGTTCCGGAAATACAGGAGTTGTTTGCTATGCTGACGTTGATGCTCTTATTGGCTACGTTGTTTGAGTAATTCAGTTCGAAGAATGAGTTGTAAGGGCTTATACAGACATAGATTTCATGCTGCCCAGGAGTTGCATTCCAAAAGGCTTCTGCTTTTTCAAATGAGCCCTTGCTGACGTTTATTACATCTTCTCCTATCAGAATGCCGCTCGCAGGATCGTTATCATAAAACCGTATTGATGAGTTCTCTGCATCTGCATCACCTATATTATGAATTTCAGCAGTTAGGGTGATATTCTCTCTTGCTACTGGTGTGCTATTTGAGAAGTATATATCCGAAGCGTTCAGGGTCAGGTCCGGATAGAGCTCTACCCAAACCGTAGTAATCATTTGCCTCTCAAAATAGTTTCCATCTTTGTTTCCCGAAGCTGAAATTGAAATGCGGTAAGTCCCCCACAAACTTGTGTTCATGTACTGATTTGCGTATACACCGTCTGCGGTCTCGTTGTCGTTATGCAATCCATCGTCATAAAGGAACAGGGTTTCAGTTGAATTGTCTGGTATAGAGACATTTGCTATTACGAAGGCGTCAGAGAATCCCGATTGATTATCTCCTACGTAGGCAGTGATGTTAAAGGGCTCTTGCGGATCGAATATCGATTTATCTGTGACGACTCCGATAAACAGAGGATTCTCTATGAACGCTTGAACAGTTACATTAGTTCCGTTTGCAGGTATGCTTGTGGGCAATATCTCAGCAGTCCAGTTTCCTGGATCCGGATTCTGAACCGAATAATACGCCACATTCCCTTTCGAGGGCATCTCAATTTCGGTTCCATTTGGAGCAGACAATGTTACGTTTAAGGCTCCATCATCCCAAACCAACATGAAGTGTGCTTGAATAGATGATTGATCAACTAATATGTTATAAGATCTCTCATCACCTGGGTAGATAACATCCTCTATCGGATTCGTCCAATAGGCAGGGGTGCTATTCGCGTCAAGTTCTTTTTCATCAAATAATGCATGATCATATTGAGCAAGTTGGTTGGGTTGTTGTAGTATGGTTTTGACCTTGGTGATGATGTTTTGGGAGTTTGCCTGGTTTGGATGGAAGCTTGTACCTTCAGATGAGATGCTTACATCAGATAGTTCTGCGCTGAAGAAAGGAACAACGCCGTCTCCAGCAGTTACCCAAAATACATTTAGGGGATCGTAGCCGAATATGTTTATTTTGCTATGCATATGAGTTAGTGTTGGAACCCAAGTGGGCTCGCTAGTAATTACTGTGTATTGACAAGCTGCGGATATTTTATCGCTGCACTCCTCATCATTCATGATGTTATATGCACAGCAATCATTGCCATTAAGGTTCTTTATGAAAGTGTGATGAGGAATCATTTCGTTAATTGCATAATTCGAAGTTACTTGATCTACTATAAAGTCTATCGAATATCCAAGACTAGATAATCCCAGCTCATCTAAAATTAGATTTATAAGAGCTTTTAATGTTGCTTTCGGCAGACTTGCGAAATCAGCTCCATGATTTGGCGTGCCTATCATTATCAGTTTGCCTACATCTGTCTCACCCATCTCACTCATTTGAACATAGTATCTTGCGACTAATCCGCCCATGCTATGAGCAACAATATCAATTTTCTTTGCACATGTATCCTGTTTTAAAGAATCAACTTCATTTGATAGCTTGCCTGCATATTGCTTAATATCGCCGGTCGAACTTCCTATGATTCCTCCATCATATTCAATTGAGCGAGTATAGAAAGAACTGCTTAGTTCATCGTACAAGTCGGTCTTTTCTATCTCCTCCTTAGATGAGAAAATCCCGTGCAACAATATTACTGGCCTTCCCACCCAGATTCTTTGGCTGGCTGAGCGTGCAACTTCTTTCTCATCCTTTTCCAGTACTAATGTTATGTAATATGGATTGTTTGCCTGGTTCACATATTCATTTGCGATGCGTCCATCCCATGTTAGAGAACGCCTACCGCCTGCAACGTTTGTAGGCCCAATATTCCATGATTCTCCATTTTTGTCCTTGATTTCTATTTCCAGCTGCCCAGAAAAGTCATCTGGGGCAATTTCGTACCAGATCCTCGCTTCTTTATCATCTGTATTGCTCGAATATGGATCGATCCATTCCTCAGAGGCTGTCTCATCTATGTCAATACTAATAGGATTTGCTGATTCTCCGTAGTAGTGGCTCAGATCTTCGTCACTGACTTCGGAGCCAGATGGCGTTGTGCCCGTGGCACCTCCAAGGTTCGAGTATTGGCCCGCTGAGGCCATGCCTGTTGCAGTCAAGACCTGGGTTTGGCCGGGTGAAAGCAGAGGTATAGTCCCTATTGGACCAAGGATGCCATCGGTTACTTGGATATTGGTCAGGTCGACGTTGCCAGTATTGGTAACCTCATAGGTCCAGGTGACTTTGCCTCCTACTGGAATTGAGGGGCCGGGCGGGCTATTGGCATCCTCGCCGTTTGTCATCTTGATGAGAGATATGTCTGGGATAGAGCCGGATTCCGGCCTCACCTTTATCAGCCACGCATCATTTCCGCCTGCACCATATGACTTGGTATAGCCGGAGATTATGTATCCTCCATCGCTCGTCTGCTGGATGCAGACGCCACGGTCATCACTTAATCCACCAATTGTCTCATTCCATAACTCATTCCCGTTTGAGTCAGTTCTTACCAGCCAGGCATCACAATTTCCTGCACCATACGAATAGGTGTACCCTGCTATGATATATCCACCGTCGTTCGTTTCCAGAACAGATCGGCCATAATCGGCACTTGCTCCGCCAAATGTCTCATTCCATAACTCGTTCCCGGCTGAGTCGGTCTTGATCAGCCAGGCATCAACACTGCCGGCGCCATACGATGAGGTTTCCCCGGCGATTATGTAACCACCGTCGCTGGTTTGTTTTACTGACCGACCATAATCTTGGCTGGGTCCTCCAAATGTCTCGTTCCATATCTCGTTACAATTTGAGTCGGTCTTGATCAGCCAGGCATCATTGCCACCAGCACCATAAGAAGAAGTTTCCCCAGCGATAATGTAGCCCTCGTCGCTCGTCTGCTGGACTGAGTTTCCAGAATCACTTTGAGAACCTATGAATGCCTTGCTTCCAGTACGTTGGCCATTTGAATCGGTCTTGATCAGCCAGGCGTTGTGACCACCAGCATTGTAGTTGTATGTTCTCCCGGTGACGACATATCCTCCCTCGCTTGTAAGCTGAATGGACTTGAAGCTGTCACCGCTTGATCCGCCAAATTCTTTATCCCATAGCTTAGCTCCGGTCGAGTTGGCTTTGATCAGCCAGGCATCAGTGTCAAGGTGCTCGATCATTCCGGCGATTACATATCCGCCGTCGCTTGTCTGCTGTACTGAATCCCCCACCTGGGAAACACCGTCACTGAAGGTATTGTTCCATAACTCCTTACCTGAGGAATCTGTCTTGAGCAGCCACACATTGTTTGCAGCACTGCCATAGGAACAGGTCTGTCCGGCAATAATGAAACCACCGTCATTCGTCTGTTCGACTGATGCACTAGAATCAGCCGCGTCCCCGCCAAAAGTTATGTTCCATTCTTCATTGAGAACCGAAAATTTCTCATCTAACGATCCACTTCGATTCTCCGTGAAACACAATAACTGTTTGTCCATGGAGACTTCGACAGATCTACTTATGACAAATTTATTATTATTTTTTAGATCGTCAAATGCCGTTATTGGATTTTGAGATCTATCTACTGTAGCAGATGCCATGATGCAGCAAGAAACAATCATTGCAAAAAGGAAGGCCCAGCTCAAAGGTTTTTTAGAGATTTTTATCACCCTCATTGTCATCATAGTTTAATTCAAAACTAATATTTTATGTATATAAAGTTAATCATGTAGAATCTATCACACTCTAATTTCGACATTATCCTCCCAAACCTTTATCTCCTATCACCCTCACCCCATCTCTCGCAACCGGAATGTGACCCTAGGTCGAACCGGTTAAGGTGAGACGATGAAGTCTTTTTACAGCTATATCAGTGATGCCTGGTCCAACCCCCGCGAGGGTTACGTGGGCGCACTTCGCCAGGGCCGGCTCAAGGCCTGGCGCCAGGAGAGCACCGTTCAGAGGATCGAGAGGCCCACCCGGCTGGATAGGGCGCGGGCCCTGGGCTACAAGGCCAAGCAGGGCATAGTGGTGGCCCGGGTCAAGGTCAGGCGCGGCGGCAGAAAGAAGTCCCGCTACGAGAGAAACAGAAAGACCAGCAAGATGGGTCTGAACAGCATGACCATGGCCAAGTCCATCCAGAGGATCGCTGAGGAAAGGGCGGGGCGGCGGTTCCGCAACATGGAGGTTCTCAACTCCTACTGGGTGGCCGAGGACGGCAGACAGAAGTTCTACGAGGTCATACTGGTCGACCCCTGCGCGCCATCCATCATCAGCGACAAGGACCTCTGCTGGGTCTGCAATGATGTTCACCGCGGCAGGGCCGTGCGCGGCAAGACCTCCGCCGGTCGAAAGGGCAGAGGCCTCCGGCACAAGGGCTCCGGCACGGAGAAGACCAGGCCGGGAATCAGGGCCCACGACGGCAAGGGCAAGTGAGCTGAAAAGCCAGGGTGGGAGGAGAGACGTGATCGACAGGGTCTCCTTCCGGGCCTTTGTGGCGGCGACCGAGGACGAGATCCGCGTGCGCGAGGCGCTCTCCGTCTTCGTCCCCCTGGACCGCATCACCAGGACCGCCGCCCTCGGCCACTTCGGAAATGAGATGGCCATCCTGGAGGCGTCCTTGCGCAAAAAGGAGACCGCCGCCTTCCTCTCCATCCTGCGCGAAGAGCTTCCCTCTCCGGAGCTAGAGAGGCTGCGCCGGGAGATGGAGGACCGCCTGGAGGGCGAGGGCCGCTTTCACCTCCGCCTGGACAAGCAGGCCGCTTACAAGGGACTGCTCCGGCTCACGGACAGCTCGGACGCCCTGGATGTCACCATTCTGGTCAGGACCTTCCCCGCCCGGCGCGAGGCGGCTTTGAAGATCTTGAGCGAACTATTATGAGCTTTTTCGAGCTGGCCAGATGCTATCCGGAGGGCTCCTCCTCCGCCAGCCGCATGGTTTATACCGCCAGGCAACTGGGCTGGGGGGGCATCGTCATTCTCAGCCGCGATCCGGAAGGGATTTTCATGCCCGAGGCGGCCCATAAGGTGAGGGGCATTGAGGTTGCCATCGGAGCGGAGGCCCAGGCCGCTGGCTCCAGGGCTCTCAAGAGCCGCATCGGCTCTCTTTATTCCCGATATCCTTTTGTCGCGGTCCTGGGCAGCTCCGAGGAGATCATACGCATGGCCAGTGAGGATCCCCATGTGGACCTGCTTTTCCATCCCTGCGAGGTAAGGCATCCCCTGGGCATAGCCGCAGCCAGAGCGGCGGCCCAGAACCAGGTGGCTATAGGCTTTGACCTCTCGCCCATGATTCATTTAAGGGGCCATAACCGGGCTCGGTGGATGGAGGCCCTTCGCCATAACCTGGAGCTGGTCAGAAAGTTCCACATCCGCCCGGTTATAACCGCCGGAGCCGCCTCCCATTTGGATCTGCGCTCCCCCCGGGAGCTGATGGCCCTGGCCGGGGTGGCGGGCTTTGAGGACGATGAGGCCAGTGAGGCCCTGCGCCTTCCGGGAAGGCTGCTGGAGAAAAATCGCAGAAATTGGGCTGGGCCGGGGGTTGAGATCCTATGAGAAGCAGGCTTCCCGTGCTGCGCCAGAGGAGAAGATATATGGTGTTCGTGCTGGAGTCGGAGGATGACTCCGGGATGGTCCAGTCCAGAGATCTCATGGGCGAGATCGCCTCTTCCCAGCTCTCCCTCTTCGGCGATAGCGGGGCAGCAGCCAATCGCCTCCGGCTGATATCCTTCGATGGCCAGGTAGGCCTGATCCGCTTCTCCCACCAGCACCTGGCGGAGACCAGAGCGGCGCTGGCAGCCGTCTCATCCGTCCGGGGCATAAAGGCGGCCATACGCACAAAAGGGGTCTCGGGAACTATCAAATCGGCCAGAGAAAAGTATTTACCAAGACTGGTTAAACTAAGTTTTGAAAGCGACGGAAGAAGAATCGAGCGAAAGGATATTTCCGGGTGTATTATTCGCACTCATGGTGTAAAAGTCGATCTCTGTCCGGACGACCGCTATAAGAGCGCAGGGTCAAGCGCCCGATTCCTGGGGCTGACCTCTTTGGATTTATGTGGAGGACACGAGGATGCAGATGGCACCGCAGATGGGTTATGATAGGGCGATCACCGTATTCAGCCCTGATGGCAGATTATTTCAAGTTGAGTATGCCCGCGAGGCAGTAAGAAGAGGCACCACAGCCGTGGGCATCAAGGCCAAGGACGGCGTGGCAGTGCTGGTGGACAAGAGGATCACCAGCCGGCTCATGGAGCCCAAGTCCATAGAGAAGATCTTTCAGATAGACAGTCACATCGGAGCCGCTACCTCCGGCCTGGTGGCAGACGCCCGCGTCCTCATCGACCGGGCCCGGGTGGAGAGCCAGATCAATCGTCTGGTCTATGACGAGCCCGTAGGGGTGGAGGCACTGGCCAAGAAGATCTGCGACTTCAAGCAGCAGTACACTCAGTACGGCGGAGTGCGCCCCTTCGGCACGGCTCTGCTCATCATCGGGGCGGAGGAGGACAGGACAAGGCTTTTTGAGACCGACCCCTCCGGGGCCCTGCTGGAATACAAAGCCACAGGAATAGGAGCCGGCCGATCGGCGGTTATGGAGGTCTTCGAGGAAAAATACAGAGAAGACCTGGAGATGGACGAGGCCGTTCTCATGGGCCTGGAGGCGCTCTACAAGGCTGCCGAGGGCAAGGTGGAAGCGGCCACCACCGAGATCGGAATCATCAAACTAGGTGACAGGAAGTTCTACAAGCTGGCGGAGAGCGAGGTTGCCGCTTATGTAGAGCGGATGAAAAGCAATGTAGTTGCCGATAAGGGTGAAGGAGACAAAGGAGAGGCATAGGGATGGTCAGACTGGATGACGCAGTTCCCGCCCGGCTCAAGACCCACGGGACCACATTCGAGGTCCTGGTGGACCCGGACGGAGCCCTGGCCCTGAAGCGGGGAGATAGCGTCAACCTGGAGGAGATCCTGGCGGTGGAGGATATCTTCGAGAATGCCTCTCGAGGCGACCGGAGTCCGGAAGAGGATCTTCAAAAGGCCTTCGGCACCACCCAGGTTCTGACAATCGCCGAGACCATCATCAAGAAGGGCGAGATAAGCCTCACTGCCGAGCAGCGCAAGCAGTTCATAGAGAACAAGCGCAGGCAGGTCATAGAGATTATAGCCAGAAATGCCATCAACCCCCAGACCAAGACACCTCATCCGCCGGGAAGGATAGATCAGGCCATGACCGAGGCCAGGGTCAATATCGACCCCACCAAGTCCACAGACGAGCTGGTCAAGATAGCTATGAAGGCCATCCGGCCACTCATCCCCATCCGGTTCGAGGAGGTGGAGGTGG
>JADHEF010001665.1_pt1 | contig 12471 bp, 3 predicted proteins | sample 8952391 | NCBI WGS metagenome assembly JADHEF01 (sample SAMN16124439, study PRJNA663245) | bioreactor sludge metagenome | isolation source: sludge (nitrite) | place: India:Bengaluru | collected 2019-02-28
CCAACAGGTTTGCCATCAGCGTACACCAATTCGCGAGAGAAGGTCAACCGCGGCAACTTGCAAAATGAAAAGACCTGAAGCGGCCCGTTTCGTCACGAGTCGTTTCAGGCCGATCTCAACCCGTCCTCAATTTCCAAGAAGCAGGAAGTCGTACGATCTGTTGAAGTTATACGTCTTCGTCTTGCCCGCAGCGTCTTCGTAGCTGCCCTTGGCCGGACACAGGTAAAAGCCGCGACCTGCGATCCCGTTGGTCATCTCCTCCCGCACCGGCGTCAGCGCGCCCTGGAAGGTGACATTCTTCGACGTGTGCGTGTACTTAATGGTCTCCGTTGTGTTATCTACCGATGACTCATAGTCGTACCACGTCTTGAACGATCCTTTGAACAGGCCTGTCGCCTGCGTGAACGAGAAGGTCAGCCCAGCGGTGTTGACCTTACCATCGCCGTCCGTATCTTCACCGTAATAGTACTCGCCCGTCTCCGTATCCTTAACCAGCTTGTCCGCTTTCGGCACGATAAATCCAGTGCCTGCCGTATTCAGGTTCAAGACCAACCCGGCGGGCGAGGCGGCATCGGCGGCTCCGGCAAGACCCGGTTCTGGCCAAGAGACTTTGCGGCCATCATCCCCCCAGTCCGTATACTTTGTCGTTACAGGCAAATCAGGCAGAGACGAGTCCACTCTCAGTCCGTTTCCGTAGTGACTGTAAAGGTCGATCAGCTTGTCGTACCACCCTCCAACCAAATCGACAGATAACCACCACTCTTCCCCATAATTTTCAGAGGCCTGTGGATTCCGGGTCACCCATTCGCCAAAATTATATAAGCGCAAGAATACCTTACCGTTTGGGGGACGCACAAACTGCGCACCCAACAAGAAATAACCTCCCTTGTATGTTGTCGGAGCGGTGTACATGAGTGCCCAAAGCAGCCCGTCACCGTCGAGAATCAGCGTACAACTCGACGATACGGATGTCCCGTCCGCCAGCTTGCCCGCTATCTTCACCTGGCCCGTCTTGTCGACCGTGAAGGTCAAATAACCACTGCCAAACTCACCTGGCAACGTAGCCGTATAGTAGCCGATGTAGTCGTTCAGCGTTGCCGCTAGACCGGCATCCTTCCAGACATTGCGATAGAGCATACACACTCTCTCACCGCCAATGTCGCCGTCGGCGACTCCCAACGTTCGTGGAAGGGTACCCGTGTCATCCCAAATCGCAGGAGCGTATACGTTCAGAGTTACCGGAAGCGTCACCTTGCCGGACGACTTGGCTTCTGCAGTGATGACGTATCCGTCCTCATCATTCCTAGATGTATATGAAGAAGCGTTGAAACTGTAGGTCACACTGCCAAAGGACATCTTTCCGGTAATTTTTCCGGTCGCCGTCACCGCCATCGAGGCCATTCCGCCTTCAATATAACCGTTGAACGTACCCCACGCCCAATTAGGAAGCGATGAGCCGCCCTCAACCCAATTGGCTTCCTGTGTAACCTTCACGTCGACGGGGCTGTCCGACGCGCCCATCGCCGTCACTCGTATGGTCGCCGTCCGCGCCGCGCCGCCCGCCGGGTTGGCGTCGTAACCTACCGTGACCGTGCCCGCGTTGATGCCGCTCGCGCCGGAGATGATCCGCGCCCATGCGCCGCCAGAGGTCACCGCCGCCGTCCACGTCATGGTTCCGGAACCGGCGTTCAAAATGCTGAATGGGGTCGTTCCAACAACTTTCACGACATACATGATGGTTGGTGTCACGGACAACTTGGAGGTTGTTTCATTACTGTTCTGTGTGACCGTCAGACTGAAATTTTTCGTCACAGACACCTCACCCACCGCCGTGACCCGTAACGTGAAAGTGTATGTGTTCGCCGCATTCGGCGTTCCACTGATCACACCGTTAGGACTGAGACTCAGTCCTGAAGGTAAACTGCCCGAAGCCACGGACCAACTGTATGGCATCGTGCCGCCGCTCGCCGCCAACGTTTGGCTGTATGCCAAACCTACCATCCCCGAAGCCAAAGGACTGACCGTCGAGATCGTAACTGGGGCAGAGGCGGTAGTAAGAACAACATCGTCAAAATAACCGGAACCAGCGTTCACACTTAAGTCGATATGGTCTTGACTGTTTTCTCCGGCAACATCCGTCAAAGTCTGCGAAGCGGAACCTGCTGCCACACCATTCATCCAATATGTGACGGTAATCGACGTTGCCTTTCGTTGGTATTGTACCTTAATTTGATGCCATATTCCAAGCGTATATTGGCCAATTACGGTTCCGTCTATCCTTGTGGCATTCCCGTTCTTGTCGAAAGAGATAAGACCGCGACCGTAGTTACCCCAATAAGTACCCTTCCTTAAACCAACTCCGCATCTTGACTGATGCCCTGAACTGGGGATTGTTTCTGTTCCGTTAAAGACACGTACTTCAAGCGTGAAATCATTCGGTATCGAACACGGCAGATATCCGAGCGCCCCCCAGAAACCGCCCAGAACGCCATACAACTTCAGGACCTTGTTTGCCCCTCCAGTCGGGTCGGTGACGACCTTGTTATTTGCAGCATCGCTTGCGTTACCGTCCGCAGCCCAGCGACTTGGCCATGTGTTCAGCACATAGGACTCGAAATCGTCCTGCCCTTCCGTGCCTACACCTGTGTTAGAGGTTTGGACAACCGTCACATCGGCCGGATTGCCCGCCGCGCCCGTTGCCGTCACACGGATGGTTGCGGTACGCGCCGCACCACCCGCCGGGTTGGCGTCGTAACCCACCGTGACTGTGCCCGCGTTGCTGCCGCTCGCGCCGGAGGTGATCCGTGCCCACGTACCGCCGGAGGACACGGCCGCCGTCCACGTCATCGTGCCTGAACCGCTATTTGTCACATTAAAGGTTGTCGTCCCAGCGTCTTTGGTCACGTAACGGGTGATCGGAGTCACCGACACTACCGGCGTGGTCTGACCGACAACCGTGAAGTTTGCCGTCAGCGTCCGGGGCCCCGTCACCGTGAACGTGTAACTCGCCGACGCGCTCACCACCGTCCCGACCTCCGTCCAGTTCGAGAACGTGTACCCGCTGTTCGCCGTCGCTGTCACCGTGCAGGACGAGCCGCTCGCCTTCGTCCCGCCCCCCGACACCGTCCCCCCGTTCGACGGGCTCGCGGACACGGTGATCGTCGCCGTCTGCTGGCTGAAGTTCGCCGTGTAGCTCGCCCCGCCAGCGGGGACCGTCACCGTCCGCGGGTTCGAGGCGTTCCCGTCGCTCCAGCCCGCGAAACCCCACCCGCTGTTCGCCGTCGCCGATATCTCGCGGCTGCTGCCCACCGCGTACGTCCCGCCCCCCGACACCGTCCCCCCGTTCGACGGGCTCGCGGACACGGTGATCGTCGCCGTCTGCTGGCTGAAGTTCGCCGTCAACGTCCTCGGACCTGTTACAGTGAACTCGTAGCTCGCCGACGCGCTCACCACCGTCCCGCCCTCCGTCCAGTTCGAGAACGTGTACCCGCCGGCTGCAGACGCCGTCACCGTGCAGGAACTGCCGCTCTGCTTCGACCCGCCCCCGCTCGTCGTCCCGCCCGCCGCCGGACTCGACGCCGTCGTGATGGTATAGATTGGTATGGGAACCCCTTCTTGGGTGAGAATAAGTGTCTTTTTGATCCCATAACTCGTGTTTTCCACACTAATTGTTGCTGTACGCGGACTTGAGCTGTCATTGGCATCCAACCACAGACGTGCTGTCGTAGAACCAGCATTTCCAGATGTTGTCAGCAAGTGAACCCAATTTTTGTCAACATAGCTTTGCCACGAGATTGTGGAGGAAACTTCAAATGTATGCTCATAAGTATCGTTATAACTCAAATTAGCAGAGGTGGGATCAACAGATATACTGGGGTCCGCTCCAGTCTGTCGGAAATATAAGTATTCTTCAAAAGTGCCAAAAGTAAAGGTGAATCCACAGGATCGGTTGTTGGCCGTTTCATTTGGATTCGCATAAATGGCGCAAGTCGTTTGATCAGGATAATCTGAATATTCGAACCACATCCAGGCATCTCCCGAATGCCTAACAACACTCCAGTTCGAAATGTTGCCAGGGTAGACAGTAATTCCACTTTGTCCATTTTGTGCACCTGCTTGTAAGACAAACGGACTATTTGAAGGCAAATTAGGCACAGGGTTCCCGACCCGAAAGAAAAAACGTATAGTCTGCGTTAAACTTCCATTGTAAACCTTAGCCATCACAACATAAAAACCATCTTTTGTGAATTTGAATCCAAAAGATGGATCTCCCGCCCAACTGCTGTGCCCATCTTCGTCAATGACAGATTCATCCCCATAGTAATCCAAATACCATCTTGTCTGGCCAGAATTTGGGGCACCATCAATTTCAATCCAATACGTCCTTGCAGTATCAAGTGAATATGTCCGACTCGTGTTATATGATCCACCAGAGCTATAGCTGCTGTACGGCCAAAGCACATCGGCCGTTATGTTATTTTCATCTGTTCCACTCCACTGTATCCCTGCATACGCTATATTTACTGTTACCGCCAACATTCCTATAACCAAAGCGATAGTAAAAAAAATCTTTTTAAACATGCTGACCATACAAACCTCCTTTTACTCTGGCTTAAACTTACCACCTTTGATTGCCGCCTCGCATTCCGGCGACCTGAGGGCTTTCTCGATCCCGCTCAACACTGTCCAATACGACATGTTCAGCGGAATGGTGAAAGCCTCCACAGGCGTCAGGCCGTAACCGTAGCCGTACCCCTTTACCCGTTTCCCGAACAGCACCTTACGCATCGGGTCCTTGGCGTCGCAGACCGCGACAGAGGCGGACATCCAACCGAAAATCCCTACCCAGGTGCAGTCTGACGAGAACTTCTGGACTTTGACCTCGATCACATAGTCGGTCCCGCCAACATCTATATCCGGAGCCCAAGGCCCCATCACGACACCGTCCGCAGGATCAACCACAGCCTCGGCCCCTTTTTCTTTTTTCTCTTTTTTTGCAGCTTTAGTGGCCTCTTTATCGACAAGACTGCCACGGTCTTTCCAAGCGGCCTTCTTTGCGGCTTTATCAAGTTCTTTGGCCTTAACCGGTTGGCTGTTCAACGTCTCCGGCGCTGGCGGATATGATTTCACCACCGTATATCCACCCCGCTCGGCACATTTTTTCAAGTGATGGGACAGGATCGCATCAAGATGCTCGGCATGGGCCAGAAACGCGAACGAGGTCTTCATCATGTACCCGTTGCGCATCACGCCGCACATGTTACATTTCTGGATATAACCGGGACGTTCGTCCGTGACGATCACGCAAACCTTGACGTCCTTTGCAGGCAAAGCGACCGCCGATGCCGGGCGGTCCGTCAACCGAACAGGCGTGGGAATAAATGCGCAACCGCTCGTGAACATGACACATAACGCACCGACTATCGCTAAGAGTTTACTCATGATCCTTCCTTTACGGGATTATCCATATTCACTAGCATCCCATAGTTTTGGCCGGTAACGTACCGGTTCCTATGATTATCACTATTATGCGGGGGGGGATTATAAAGTCAACCCTTAAACCCAATTTTTTCACCCACACTGTATAGGAATATTACTGACAAGAAAACATAGGAGAAAATATCAACCGCTCGGGGAGATGGCCACCCTCAACAAGACGTCATCCCTCTTCCCGCCTTTCCCTCCCGCACAAATGTGGGATAAGTCCCCCCTGCCCGAATGCGATCCGCTTATAAAGGGTGGTCTGACGCCGGGGTGTGAAAGAGTCCGGGCGGCGCAATCGCCATCCCTCCAGCCGACGTACCTCCGCATCCCTCGCCTTCGACGCCTTGCCGTCAACTCCGTCCGACCCGTCAGAGATTCGCCTGGGAACAGGACCGACGCTGAGGCCCGACAGGAGCACCACCGATGAACTCGCAGCCTAAAAACGTTCATTTGATCTTACAAGTCGCAAACTTTTTCGCCGATCTGAAGCGGCCCGTTTCGTCACGAGTCGCTTCAGGCCGATCTCAACCCATCCTCAATTTCCAAGAAGAAGGAAGTCGTACGATCTGTTGAAGTTATACGTCTTCGTCTTGCCTGCAGCATCTTCGTAGCTGCCCTTGGCCGGACACAGGTAAAAGCCGCGACCTGCGATCCCGTTGGTCATCTCCTCCCGCACCGGCGTCAGCGCGCCCTGGAAGGTGACATTCTTCGACGTATGCGCGGACTTGCCCGTATCCGTCGTGTTGTCGATCGCGGACGTGTAGTCGTACCACGCCTTGAACGACCCCTTGAACAGTCCCGTGGACCGTGCAAACGTGAATGTCAGTCCGGACGTATTGGATACGCCGTCGCCGTCCGTATCGGAGTCATAGTTGTACTTCTCCTTCTCCGCGTCCTTGACCGGCGTGTCCGCTTTGGGTGCCGTGAATCCCGTACCCGCCGCATTCAGGATCAACACCAAACCTGCGGGCAAGGCGGCCCCTCCCGCGGGCGGGGCCGTGTAGTTCGTCTCCGTCCAAGACTTCTTCTTCGTATGGCTGTCGTCCGTCCAGTCCGTGAACTTGATCGATATCGGCAACTCCGGCAAATCGACGTCTCCGATTATCAATCCGTTCCCATAGTGGTTGTACAGGTTGAGCAACTTATCATACAGACCGCCGGTCAGGCCGGGGCTGCGGCTGAAGCCTGCGCCATAGTTCCCCGTGGCCTGCGGGTTGCGGGACTCCCACCGGAACAGCCCGCCGTCCAGCAGGCGCAGGATCACAGACCCGCTTTCGTCGTTCACGAACTCCGCCAGCCCGAAGAGGCTTCCGCCCTTGTAGGCCGCCGGTGCAGCGTAGACAACCGCATACGCGTATCCGTTTCCGTCCAAAATTAGCGTTCCGCCGAGCGACACCGTCGTGCCGTCCGCCAGTTTGCCCGCCGCCTTCACCTTGCCCGCCTTGTCCACCGTGAATGTCAGATACCCGCTGCCGTATTCGCCGCCGCTGGTCAGGTTCGCCGTGTAGTAGCCATCATAGTTGTCGGCGACCGCGGCCATGCCCGCATCCTTCCAGAGGTTGCGGTAGAGCATGACCCTTTCGCCGCCGATTTCGCCCTCCGCGGCACCCAGCAGCGCATCGGCCTCGTACACCCTTAGGGACACCGGCAGAGCCGCCTTGCCACCCTTGGCGGTTGCGATGACGACATATCCGCTCTCCTCGTCCCCGGACGCGTAAGCCGCCGAACTGAAGCTGTAACTCGTACCTCCGAACGTCAGTTTGCCCGTGATTATTCCTTTCGAGGAGACCGTCATTGAGGCAAGCCCGCCGTTCACATCGTATCCGTTGAACGTGCCCCACGCCCAAGCCGGCAACGCTGATCCGCCACCCGCGTCCCCGTTCGGCTCCTGAGTGACTGTCACATCGACCGGACTGCCCGCAGCGCCCGTCGCCGTCACACGGATGGTTGCGGTACGCGTCTCACCGCCCGCCGGGTTGGCATCGTAACCCACCGTGACCGTGCCCGAATTGCTACCGCTCGCACCGGATGTGATCCGCGCCCACGCGCCGCCCGAGATCACCGCCGCCGTCCACGCCATCGTGCCGGAACCGCTGTTCGCAACGCTGAAGGTCGTCGAACCCGCGTTTGGAGGTGTTCTTCTTATCTCCGGCGTTATTGCAAGGCTTGCCTCTGTTACACCCTTCCACTGAACATCGATGTCGTAGTCGGGCTCGTCCAAGTCGTTATTATGAACGGTAATCGACTCCATATCAAGTCCAGTGCCAATCGGAATACGCACCGTAAACGAATCTGAACCACCTCCCGGAATCGAGGTGTTCAATGGTTCAATCACCTTCGCGTCTGAATACACCGAGAAATCGATACGATTAATCGTCAAGGGTGCGTTGCCCGTGTTGAAGACATATAACATCAGGTCATAATTCGTTCCACTCTGCAAGTTGCCGAGACCAATAATCCCATGTCGCTCAACCGAATTACCGTTTTGGAGACGTATGTCTATTTCCGGAGAGGTTACGACGCTTCGTGTGACAACAAGATTATCGAAGTAGCCCGACCCGGCGTTCACACCCAAGTCGATATGGTCTTGGCTGTTCTCTCCGGCAACGTCCGTCAAGACCTGCGAAGCGGAACCTGCAGCCACACCATTCATCCAATATGTGACGGTAATCGACGTTGACGTACGGTGGTATTGCAACTTGATTTGATGCCATATGCCAAGCGTGTACTGGCCAATGACGGTTCCGTCTATCCTCGTGGCATTCCCGTTCTTGTCGAAAGAGATAAGACCTCGGCCATAGTTACCCCAATACGTACCCTTCCTTAAACCAACTCCGCATCTTGACTGGTGCCCCGAACTGGGGATTGTTTCTGTTCCGTTATAAACTCGTACTTCAAGCGTGAAATCATTCGGTATCGAACACGGCAGATATCCGAGCGCTCCCCAATAACTGCCCAGAACACCATACAGTTTTAACACTTTGTTAGCCGAGTTCGCAGGATCACTGACAACTTTATTATTGGCCGTTGCGCTGGCATTACCATCCGCCGACCAGCGACTGGGCCATGTGTTGAGCGAATACGACTCGAAATCGTCCTGTGCTACCGTGCCAGAATCAGGATTAGGGTCCTGGACAACGCTTACCTCTTGGGGACTGCCCGTGGCGCCCGTTGCCGTCACACGAATGGTTGCGGTACGCGTCTCACCTCCCGCCGGGTTGGCGTCGTAAACCACTGTGACCGTGCCCGCGTTACTGCCACTCGAGCCGGAGGTGATCCGAGCCCACGTGCCGCCCGAGGTCACGGATGCCGTCCACGGCATCGTGCCCGAACCACTGTTCGCCACACTAAAGGTGGTTGTGCCTGCATACTTTGTCACATTGCGTTTGTCTGGCGTAATTTGAAGACCAAGAGTTTGTTTTCCACGCGGATCTGTTTCAGCAACAAGCTGTGAGACTTGCGAGTCACCCAGAGCAATCCCATCAAACATGGCGATATTACAAATATCACCGATATACTGATAGTAAAAATACGAATACGGTCTTTGGCAAAGGAACTTCTGATTGGCTGGTCGCCGGCTGTCATATTCACTGGCCGTTAACAATCCATCATACAACTTATTCCCATCGACAAACATTTTGAGCGTGGCTGTACCGTCTCCATGATCTTGGTTAACCCAAGTGAAAAGGTGCCATCCGCCATCCTCAGCAAACGTGGCCCTTTTGTTTGGGTAAGATTTCCGATCCGTGTACTGATATCCAATCTGGGAGGGATACACCCAAAAAGTCTTCTCAGGCTCACCAGCTATCAAGAAAAACTGCCCACCACCACCCGGCGCTGGCCGTGCCCAACAGGCCATGCTGAACGTGGCCTGAGTAATCGGCGCGTGTGCGGGAGTGACTCCACCTGTTGTTGAATCGGTTTTCCGCAGACACGTTCTTTCGAGTTCCGCCGCGTAGAAGAATGAAACGGATGACGGCTCATTCAGAGTGCCATTGTTCGATCCACGCTCATCGGCAACTGTCGTGCCAGAGGTCTCGGCAGCACGATAAAAAAGTGTCGCACTTTCTAACACACGAACATCAGTATCAGGATCGTCAATATAATTGGCAGTCACACTCATATTTCCGTTCATTGTCAAGGCAAGTGCTTGACTCGTACCGGAAACGGGTCCACTCCAGCTGTTGAAACGTTTTCTTGATGTCCCGAAGCCAAAATATTGGGGTGCCAGGAGGTTGACACTTGTCCCCGATGTCGTCGGTTTAGAGTATGGAGTCGTCCCGCCGTGCCCACTACTACTTGAAATGACAATCCCAGACGCAGGATTCAATGATTGCACTGTCAACGTGTAATTGTTCGGAGTGTTGAAGTTCGCCGTCAGCGTCCGGTTCCCCGTCACCGTGAACGTGTAGTTCGCGCTCGTGCTCACCACCGACCCGCCCTCCGTCCAGTTCGCGAACGTGTACCCGCTGTTCTCCTTCGCCGTCACCGTGCAGGACGAGCCGCTCGCCTTCGACCCGCCGCCGCCGGTCGTCCCGCCCGCGGAAGGCGACGAAACCGTGGTGATCGTGTAGTTATTCGGAGGGTTGAAGTTCGCCGTCAGCGTCCGGTTCCCCGTCACCGTGAACGTGTAGTTCGCGCTCGTGCTTACCACAGAGCCGCCCTCCGTCCAGTTCGCGAACGTGTACCCGCTGTTCGCAGTCGCCGTCACCGTGCACTGACTGCCGCTCGCTTTTGATCCGCCACCACCGGTCGTCCCGCCCGCCGTCGGGTTAGACAGCGTGGTGATCGTGTAGTTCTGCTGCGTGAAGTTCGCCGTGTAGGTCGCCCCGCCAGCGGGGACCGTCACCGTCCTCGGGGTCTGCGTGTTCCCGTCGCTCCAGCTTGTAAACGACCAGCCGGTGTTAGCCTCCGCCGAGATCGACTGCTGGCTGCCGACCGGGAACGTCCCTCCGCCAGACACCGTGCCGCCGTTCGCCGGATTGGCTGCCACGGTGATCGTCGCCGTCTGCTGGCTGAAGTTCGCCGTTACGCTTCTATTTTCGCGGACATTTGAGTCCACTCTTGGATTGCTCGTTCCTCCATCACTCCAGTTTAAAAAACTGTACCCCGTTTCGGGATCGGCGCTGACAGATGTGCCGCTCCCCCCATAACTGACCGACTGCGGGGTCATGCCGGTGATATGTCCTCCTGTGCCCGCTGCATAAGTTAGCTGAAAGAGCGTTTGCCTCTGCCAAACTGAATCCAACCGGCTTATGGCACTACTGTTGTAAGACTTTACATAAAAATAGTACATCGTACCGGCGCTTAGTCCGCTGACGGTCCGACTAGTTACATTGCCGACGTCTAAGCCTGCATAACCGCTCACAAAGCTGCCAAAATTGATATCCGTCGAAACATACAGAAGGTAAGCCTTTGCTCCGGACGAACTGGTCCAAGAGACCTTGAAACTGTTGCTCGTCACTTCGCCCACCCCCGTTATAGTCGGTGCGGCGGGAGCCGTAAGCACAAGCTTTGAACTCGAATTATCACTTTTTCCATTCGAATTTGTTGACCGCACGCGATAATAATAACTGGTATTAGGACTTAGCCCTGAAACCTTCTGACTCCTTCCGTTCACTGCAAGGCCTTTGTAGCCTGTGACATAGCTCCCGAATGTGCTACTGGTAGAAACGTCAAGCTCATACCATCCGGATGACCCAACGCCCTCCTGCCAATTTGCCATAAAACTGTCGTTGTCAATATTTGATGCCGCATCAGCCACCGGACCAGGCCATTTGCAATAACCGCTTGTAGATGAACCGAAGACAGAAGAATCACCATAGGCATCAGTAGCTTTAACCCAATAATAGTAAGTTGCTCCAAATTCAGCATCAAAATCATCATAATAAGTGTTGGCCGTGCTTCCGCCGCAGGGAGAGGCATAACTCGTATTATTAACGGTGCCTTTGTAAACTTGATAGCTAACGTTGCCGACTGAAGCGGACCAGGTTATCCGGACTTTCTCGGCATCTGTTCCTTTCGTTGCTGCCAAACCCGAAGGGCTCTTAGGCGCATAAAAGATGACAAGAATCGGACGTTTCGTATCTGAAGAAGTGTGATCAAAGAATTTAATCCGGTCTTTCGAAGTTGTCAGACCGAGTAAGAAACGATTCTGATCGGCATCTTCAATATATTGCTTTAACTCATCTTTCCCGTCGCTATCGAGATCCCACTGTAAGGCACTCTGTGTTACGGTGCCAATCGTAGTCTCAAAGAATGGCGTAAATTCTGAATAGCCGTCATGTGACATGCTATCGATATCCATGGCCAAAGCTTCTGAATTGACAGCACTCAGCGGACTGGAACCGTAACTCAAGTCTAGGTCTGTAACAGCAACCCATCCCGAGCCAGAGGTCCCATCAACTGCGCAAAGACGCACAGAAACCTTGTTCAAATCGCTTCCTTGTAATAATATTTTTTGACCAACTGATAATGGGAACTGAACCCACGCACGTTCATCACGAAATAAGCCATCAGCCCCAGCCTGAAATAAATTACCCGGTAACCATTGTCCATTTGTAAGCCAATTTTTATAAACATTTCCAGAGGCATCTGCAGAAATAGACATAATGCCAGCCTGCGTCGCCATCGCCCCTAACAACACCGATATCGAAATCACCAGAAACTTCCGGATTATGGGCAAGATAAACCCACAGGTAATTGAGAAGCGACGAATACGGCTGATGAGGGTATCCATGCTCATCAACATTTTGTCAAAACACCATGAATTCATGTTCATCGAGTCTAAGCCCATATTCACGAGTTGCATAATTCCTCCTATCCTCTTCCAAACCAATTCCTGATGCGGAATATACAAAAACTTCTCATATAGTAAATCTACGCTCTTTCCAAAACAGGTACAAGGAGAAAGTGGACTATCCCTTGATACATTCACGGCTTCTTCTTTTGAACAGTGCGTGCTTCGGCCCTGATTGATAAAACCTG
>JADHEF010001678.1_pt1 | contig 12464 bp, 14 predicted proteins | sample 8952391 | NCBI WGS metagenome assembly JADHEF01 (sample SAMN16124439, study PRJNA663245) | bioreactor sludge metagenome | isolation source: sludge (nitrite) | place: India:Bengaluru | collected 2019-02-28
CGCCCGTCACGTCAGTTCCTCGCCCCACCGCCGGCGCGCACCATGCCGCCAGCCAACTCGCCAGCGACATCAAGACGAAGAAGGCGCACAAAGAGGTGGAACGGCCCGAGACATAAGTCACCGCTTCGGTCTGGACCGGATGCAAGGCGAAGACGATGGCCGCGAACGCGGCGGCACCGCGCACGCGTTCGTTCGCCCGTGCGTCGATCGGGCCTTGGGCCTGGACGTGGCCGCGCCCCATGCGATCGAAGATCCAGAACACCAAGGCGGTATTCGCCAGATGCAGCGCGTCGTTCACGAGCCGAAAGCCCAGCGGCCCCGGATCGATCAGATGGTTGAGCGTATAGCTGAGTTTGAGCAAAGGGCGGATCGCGGGCAGCGCATCGAACCAGGCGCCCAGACCATGGACCGGCGCGAAGTTCACGATCACATTCCAGTCGTCGAACTGGAACGAAGCCGGCAATGCTGCACCGTAGGCCAGGGCGCAGGCGATGAGCAGCGCGCCCGCGCCCAGCCAATCAGCGCGGCGCGGCATCGAAGACCTCGTCGGCCAGGATGACCGCGCTCCACCACCGGTCGGGCGCATCGAGCAAGACCACGAAGACTTCGGTGCCCTGGCGGCGCACATGGGCGATCACGCATTTGCCGGCGCGCCGGGTCTGGCCGGTCTTGACGCCGTCGGCGCCCTCGTAACGGCCGAGCAGGGCATTGCTTGCGCGAAAGCCGAGCCGCCGTCCGCGCTCGGTGCGCAGCGTGCCGCCGCGCAGGGCGACGATGCGCGCGAACGCGGGCAGGCGCATCGCGGCGCGGGCCAGACGCAGCAGGTCGTTGGGCGTGGTGTATTGGGTCGGGTCGTCGAGGCCGCATGGATGGGCGAAATGCGAATCGCGCATGCCCAGGTCGGCCGCGCGCGCATTCATGCGCGCGACGAAGCGCCGCACATCGCCTTGGCCCGCTTGTTCGGCCAGGGCCAGGCAGGCGTCGTTGGCCGAGGCGACCAGCGCGGCTTCGAGCAAGGCGCCAGCACGCACGCGTTCGCCGCTGCGCAAGCCCAGCCGCGAGCCTTCGACACCGGCGGCCCGCGGTCCGATCGCGACCCAGGCGTCGGGCTGCCACCCGGTGTCGAGCAAGACCAGGGCGGTCAGGATCTTGGCCAGCGATGCCGGGGCGCGCCGCGCATCGGCCTCGCGTGCCCAGCGCACCTCGCCATCGACGGCGACCACATAGGCCGCCGCCGCGCGCGGGAACAGATCGATGGGCTCGGCGCTCCAGGCGCGCGGCACGGCCAGGCTCGCAAGCGTCGCGAGCGCCGCGCGCCGGCTCTGGACGATCATGCCGCAGCCGCGGGGCGATGCATCAGCGGAACAGGCCTTTGATGAAATCCTTGCCCTTGTCGACCGCGTTTTCGGTCGCGCTTTTGGCCGGGGCGGCTGGCGGCTTGGCCGCACCATCGTCATTGGCCTGCATCGCATTGCGGCGTCCATACGCGGTGCAGAACTTGGCGTACTTCTGCGCGACCGGCGAGGTATAGCCGCGCCCGGCGCATTCGCGGGCCGCCATCTTGGCGCCGTAGCCCTGGCCGACACAGGCATCGGCGAGGAAGTCGGCCGATTCGTTGGCCTCGGCCGTCTTGCACATCTTGGTGCGCATCGCTTCGCCATCGACGCCGCAAAGCTTGCCGGCCTTGGCGACTTCGGAATCACCGGGCGCCGACGCCTGGCGCGCGACCTGGGCGAAGCCGTCGGTGCCTTGGAACTTGGTGCAGAACTCCTTCTTTTGCGCGGCCGAACATTCAAAGCCGGACTGCGCGCCGAAGACATGGGCTTGCATGTTCTTCAGGCCTTCGGCGCAGACCTTGGCGCGCTGTTCGGCAGCCATGCGCTGGCCCTCGGCGGCCTGCTTTTCGATCGCCGCGATCTGGCGCTTGGTCTCGCTCGCGTCGCATTCGCCCAGGCGCCGGCCATTGAGCTTCATCTGCATGGTCTCGCCTTCGGAGGTCACGGTCATCGTGCCGCTGTAGGCATCGCGGCCCTTGTAGACCATCTCGCCGACACCGGTACTCGGCGGGTTCGAACAACGCATCTTCCAGCTCACCTTGTTCGCGCTGTGCTTGACGTCATAGGCCTCGCATTGGTCTTTCTCGGTGCCGGCGGGGATCGGCTCGGCGCCGCGCGGCGAACAGACCTTCTGGGTCATGCCCGGCATGTTCATGCCTTGCATCGACATCTCGGTCGTGATTTCCCATTGATCGCCAATCTCTTTTTGCTGGGCGAAGGCGGGGGGGATCGCGCAAGCCGCGGCGAGCGCGAACAAGGCGAGGGTCGGGCGGTCGATCGCGAGCATGCTGTGTCTCCTGGGGCGGCGCGTTGTGGTGGCTTGGAAGATGGCCGTGCGCGCAGTGTAGCGAAGGGTCTGCGGCCCCGGCAGTGCCATGTTCGCAGGACGCGGCCCCAAGGCCATCATCTGGTTTTGCCGTCAGCGCGGATCGTCGCTCGCGGTCGGTGCGACCTCGGCCATGGACGCGTCGCCGACGCGGGTGTCGGGCGAGGTCGTGTCGGTCGCAGGGGGGGCGGCCACGGCGGCGTCGGCCACGGTGTCGGTCGCAGCAGCGCCGCCGCGCGCTGGCTGGGCGAGCCAGGCGAGCAAGGCGGCCTGGACCGCCGGAGAAGACGCTTGTTGCCACATCCAGGTGCCGACCGATCCGGTCAACGGGCGCGCTTGTCCGGCGATCAGGCGCCATAAGGCTTGGCGGGTCAGCACCAGTGCGGCGCCGAGCGCGGCGGCCGCGGCCAGACTGGTGAGCGGATGCTGGCGCAGCACCGGCACGATCGCATTGCGCAGTTCGGCGCCGCCGACGCGCAATGCGGCCGCCCAGGGCTGATGCCGCCACCAGCGCCGCAGCGCGTGGCGCAACAGCCGGGCCGGCGCCTGCATCGGCGCGTCGTGCGATGGGGCGTCGGTGGGCACCAAGGCGGCGCGCAGGTGCGCGCGCGAGGCTTCGAGCCGCGCCAGCGCCGCCGCGCGCGCGTCGGATCGGGGCGGTTCGGTCGCAGGTGTTCTCATGAACCGGAGGCTTCGCGCCAGAGCGCGCAATCGAGCGCCCATTGCGCGCGCAAGGTGTCCAGCGTATGGGCATCGGCCAGACGCGATTGCCACCACGCGAGGGCGGCGGCGAGCGCCAGCAAGGCGAGCGGCAATGCGGCCAGCACCCAGGGCGCGGGCATGGCCGCGAGCGGCATCGCGGCCGCCAGCAGGATCGCCGCGCCGCCCAGACCCAGGCCCAGCACAGCCAGACGCCTCCGGCACGAGGGGCCGGTCGAGCGCCTCGACCTCCACGGCCGGGAAGCGGGCCCGCAGCGCGGCGGCCGAGGCCTCCGCCCGGCGCGCGCCCAGGTCGGCCTCCCCCAGCAGCGGCGAGAGGGCCAGGTCGGCCTCGCCGACCGCGGCGGCGTCCACCAGCCGGAGCCGGGCCGCCCCGCCCGCGGCTAAGGTGAGGAGCGCCGCGCCGCCCAGCCCCCGCCCCACCACACCCACCCCGGCCTTTAGAATTTGCAGCCCCAGGCGGCGGCGCCAGGTTCGCGCCGCCGCCCCCAGCTCGGCCGAAGCAAGCGCGGCATAGGCCGCGGCATGCTCGGCCAGCACTTCCGGCTGCTCGGACAAGGCCTTGAAGAGTTGATGCAGGGCCATGGACGGTCTCGGGCGGCGTGCCGGTCAATGGTCGCGGCGCGACTTCGACCACCAGGCGGCCAGGCCCGCGACGGCGGCACCGGCCGCGGCGGCGATCAGCACCGATTTGACCGGCTCCTTGCGCACGTATTGGCGGGTCGCCACATTGGCCCGCGCGACCTGGTCGCGCGCGGTGGCGACGCCCGATTTCACGGCCGTCATGGCCTGGCTGGCGAGATTGCGCGCGTTGTCGATGGCGGCATCGGCCTTGGCGGCCACGCGATCGTTCATTTCAGCGGTGGAGGTGGTGCGTGCATTCATTGTCGGACTCCTTGTCATGGATGAGTGACGAAACAAAGAACGGTGGGTCGGCCGGGTGGCGTCCCGGCCACCCGTCAGGGCCTGCGGATGAGGCCGACCACGAAGGTCGCCACGGCCATGATGACGAACACGAAGAACAGGATCTTGGCGATGCTCGCGGCGCCGGCCGCGATACCGCCGAACCCGAACAACGCGGCGATCAACGCGATCACGAAGAAGACGACGGCGTAATACAACATGGAAGCCTCCCGGGTGTGTATCGATGATGGCTTCAATGTACCGGGTGCCGTGGGCGGCCGGCAGCGGCGATCGCCGCGTGCGCGCGTCGGCCGCGAGGCGACGCCGGGGTAGGACTGGGACTACACCGCGCGCGCGGGCAGCGGAATGCGGGCGATCAGCCGCGTGCCCCGGCCCGGCGCCGAGCGCAGTTGCAGCTCGCCGCGCGCGGCCTGGATTCGAAAGCGCATGCCCAACAGCCCATGGCCGCCATGGCCGATTTGCGCCGGATCGAAGCCCACGCCATCGTCATGCACCTCGATATGCAGATGAGCGCCATCGGGCTTGACCGTGACCCAGGCCTGCTGGGCGCGCGCGTATTTGCCGATGTTGGTCAGCGCTTCCTGGACCATCCGATAGACCGCGATGCCGAGTCCGTCGGGCAGGGGCGGGCAGTCGATCTCGGCTTGCACCGGCACACCGCTGCGCTCGGAAAACTCGCTGCACAGGATGTCGAGCGCGGCCTTCGGGCCCAGGCTGCTCAAGGTCGAAGGCCGCAGGTCTTCGATGATGCGACGCTTGAGCGCGATGCCGTCGTTGAGCGAGGCGGTCAACTGGCCGAGCAGCGGCACCAGTTCGGGCGCGACCTGCTGGAGCTTGGGCTTGATGCGCGCCGCGTCGAGCTTGGCGGTGGTCAGCAGCGCGCCGAGTTCGTCGTGCAGATCGCGGGCGAGCCGCGAGCGTTCGTCTTCGCGCGCGGTCTGCAGATGGCGCGCGAGTTCGGTCAGATCGGCGGTGCGCCGCGCCACCTCGGATTCGAGGCGGTCGCGCTCGGCGCGGACTTCGGCCTGGCGCGCCTCTTGTTCGGCGGCCAGATGCCGGCTCAGGCGCACGAACAAGGTCAGCAACAACAGGCTGATCGAGGTCATGGCCGCGACGCCGATGCGGTTGAACTGCAAGGTGTCGTAGACGCCGCGCATGCCTTCGTCGATGCGCTGGTTCTGGTAGGCGACCATCTCATCGACATCGCGGCGGATGCTCTCCATCAATTCGCGCCCGATGCCCGAGCGGATGATGTCCATCGCCTGGGCGGACTTGCCATCGTCATGCAAACGCTTGACCTCGTCCATCTCGGCGAATTTGCCGTCCACATCGGCGCGCAGCCGCGCCATCAGCGCCTGGCCGTGCGGGTCGACGAAGGCTTGAAAATGGGTTTCGAGACCGCCGAGCAACGCTTGCACATCGGTCTGGGCGGTGTCGTAAGGGGCGAGGTATTCCGGGCCGCCGGCCAGGATGTAGCCGCGTTTGGCCGATTCGGCTTCGGTCGTGCGGCGCAGGACATTGAGCATGTCGACCTTGGCGCGCGCCATCGCCACCACGCGGGCGAGCCGGTCGCCGGCGCCGTTGTAGGCGGCTTCGCTGATGAGGATCATGGCCGCTGCCGCGATCACCGCGACCGGCAGCGCGGCGCGGCTCAGATGCCAGCGTTTGAGTGAGGATGCGAACACGAGGCCTCCGCGGCGATCAGGGCGAGGTTCATTGGAGGTCTTGGGCGAGCTGCGTACAATAGGCCAGCAATTCTTCGAGTTCGGCCGATTTGTCGAACACGCGGTCGGCGCCGATGGCGGCGCAGCGCCGCCGCATGTCGGTGGTGGCGTAATTGGTCAGGACCGCCAAGCGCGCCTGCGGGCGCAGTTCGCGCGCGCGGCGCAGGACTTCGAGTCCGCTGCCTTGTTTGAGAAAGAGATCGACGATCATCAGATCGACGGTGTCGGGCGCGTCGTGCAGCCAGGCGGTGGCGGTGGCCTCGTCTTCGGCGGTGCCGATGACTTCCAGGGCCACCATGTCTTCGAGCGTGGCGATCAGGCTGCGCCGGATCAGAGGACTGTCCTCGACCAGGTAGCAGCGCAAAGGCCGCAATGCGCACGACGAGCCGATCGATCCTGGGTTCATGTGAGTCGGGCCGGCCTGCTTGGGCCGGTGCAGCAAATGGATACGGTTGAAATGACTTCGAGTCGACTGGACTTCGATGCCCACATTATCGGCATGCGCAGCGCGCGCCGCGAGTCCGCGAGTGCTGATGCGGTTGTCGGAATCGTCCTACAGACCGGCGCGCTGCGATCCCTGGGGCAGGTCCGCATTGTCAGACTGCGCCGACACGCCGATGCGGCCGGTGCCGACGGCCAGCGCCGGCCCGGCTGCTTAGGCTGGCGCCATGGATGAGCCGACCTCGGCGCGGCTTGCCCTGAGGCGGTGTCCGGACCCGTTGCCGGATGCCGCGTCGAGCTCCCACCGATGCGCCGACGAAAGGACCGACATGAACAGCACGCGATTCTCCCGTTTCCCTCTGGGTCTGGCCGGTGTGGCCATGACCGCCGTCCTGTTGACCGCCTGTGGCCGCGAGGAAGAACAACGCACCGCGGGCCAGAAGCTCGATGACGGCATCGCCACCGTCGAGCAGAAGGCCGAAGCCGCCAAGAACGAAGCCCAACAACAAGCCGGCGAGGTCAAGTCCTCGGTCGAGCAGGCCGCCCATGACCTCGGCACCAAGGCCGAAGCCGCGACCGACAAGGCGATGGCGACCATGGACGATGCCGCGATCACGGTCGCGGTCAATGCAGCGCTCGCCAAGGATGGCGATCTCAGCGCGCTCAAGATCGATGTCGATACCAAGGCCGGCCATGTGCGCTTGAGCGGCAAGGCGCCGAGCGCATCGGCGCGCGATCGCGCGACCACGTTGGCGCGCGGCGTCGAAGGGGTGGTGGGCGTCGACAATCAATTGCGCGTCGGCAGCTGATGAAGGCCCTGGCCTGCCAGGCCTGCGCCAGCACCGTCTTTTTCGACAACCTTTATTGCGGCGCCTGCGGTTCGGCCCTCGGTTTCATGCCGACCGCCGCCGCCATGCTGGCGGCCCAGGCCGATGCGCCCTCGGCCTGGGCCGCGCTGGGGCCAGGCGTGCAGGCATGCGCGAACCGCCATGGCGCCTGCGGCTGCAACTGGCTGCTCGACGATGCGCATCCGAGCGGCCTATGCCGTAGTTGCCGGCTTAACGGCACCATTCCCGATCTCAGCGATTCCCGCAACGGCGCCGCCTGGCTGTGTTTCGAGCAAGCCAAGCGGCGCTTGTTGTATGGCTTGTCGCGATTTCATTGGTTGCCCGAGCCCAAGCGCGACCCCACCGATGCGCTCGGCCTGCGCTTCGATCTGATCGCGCAATTGCCCGGTGCGCCGCCGGTGGTCACCGGCCATGCCGGCGGCGTGGTCACGCTGAACCTGATCGAGACCGATGATGTGCAACGCGAGTCGTCGCGGGTCGAATTCGGCGAGGCGATGCGCACCGTGCTCGGCCATCTGCGTCACGAGACCGCGCATTACTTGCACCAGCGCTGGATCGCGCCCGACCCGGACCGGCTCGCGCGATGGCGTGGCTTGTTCGGCGATGAAAGCGCCGATTACACGGCGGCATTGGCGCGCCATCATGGCGAAGGTCCGCCGGCCGATTGGGCCCAACGCCACATCAGCGCTTATGCGAGTGCGCACCCGCATGAGGACTGGGCCGAGACCTGCGCGCATGCGCTGATGATCGACGACGCGCTCGAAACCGCGGGCGCCTGGGGCCTGCGCTTGCATGGCCCGGCGGCCGATGCGCACGCGCAAGGCGAGGTGCCCGAGCCGGCGGCCGTGCGCGCGATGCTTGTCGAGCAATGGCTACCGGTGGCGCAGTTTCTCAATGCGATGAACCGCAGCCTGGGCCTGCGCGACGGTTATCCCTTTTTGATGCCCGACCCGGTGCTCGACAAACTGGCCGGTGCCTTCGGCTTGTTGCTCGGGCTTGCCGCGCCGCGCGATCAAGCCCCCGATCCGGCGCCCATTGGCGGACCCGCGTGAGGTCGTTCCGGTTGTCGGACGTGTCCGACAACCGGCGCGCGGCGCCGGCCTACGCAAGCATGCGCGGTCGCCCCACAGCGCGCAGCCGCCATCGCGCCGAACATGTGCTTGCAGCAAGACAACGAAGTTCATGGTTAGGCAACCCTCTCAGGAAAGGAACACTCATGAACAAGGAACAACTCAAGGGCAGCCTCAAACAGGCCGCCGGCAAGGTGCAGGAAGAGTTCGGCGAACTGGTCGACAGCCCCAAGCATGTGGCCAAGGGCTTGTCGCGTCAGGTCGCGGGCCGCGCGGAAAAGGCGGTCGGCGATCTGAAGGAAGCCGCCGAACGGGTGCGCCGCAAGAGCCATTGAACCAGGCCATCGGCGTTCGCCCGCCACATCGATTCCATCATGCGCGGCCCGGCAGCGCCGGTGCCGCCAGCTTTCAGGAGACCCACCATGAAGATGATCCGTCCCGCGTTGATCGCCGTGTTCACCGGCGTCGTCGCTCTGACCGTTCTGCCCGGCTGTGCCGTCACCCGCGACCAGTCCACCGTCGGCGAGTACATCGACGACGCGAGCATCACGACCGCCGTCAAGGCCAAGTTCGTCGGCAACAAGACGGTCGATGCCTCTTCGATCAGCGTCGAAACCCTGAACGGCGAAGTGATGCTGTCGGGCTTCGCGAAGTCGGCCGACGAACGCAGCACGGCTGAAACGCTGGCGCGCGGCGTCAAGGGCGTGAAAAGCGTGAAGAACCAGATCGTGGTGCGCAGCTAGGCGACGCTGCCGCTGTGCCGACGGGCGCCCCGCGGGGCGCCCGTCGTCATTGGATCAGGCCATTCTTCATCGCGTAATAGGTCAGATCGCTGTTCGAAGACAGCTTCATCTTTTCAAGCACGCGCGTGCGGTAGGTGCTGACGGTCTTGACGCTCAGATGCATGCTTTGCGCCATATTGCCGATGGTCTCGCCTTTGGCCAGACGCAAGAACACCTGCAGTTCGCGTTCCGAGAGTTGTTCGTGCGGCGGCTTCTCGGCGTCGCTGCTCAAACCATCGGCCAGCAATTCGGCCACCGCGGGCGTGATGTACTTGCGTCCTTGATGCACGGTGCGGATCGCCTGCACGATCTCTTGCGGATCGCATTCCTTGTTCAGATAGCCCGAGGCCCCTTGGCGCAACAAGGTGGTCGCGTAATGCGTTTCGGGAAAGCCGCTGAGGATCAGCACCGGCAGATCGGGAAAGCGGGCCTTGATCGCGGCCAGCACTTCGACCCCGTTCTGGTCGGGCAAGGACAGATCCATCACCAGCACATCGGGCTCGCCGGTGCGCGCCATTTCGAGGGCTTCGCGTCCGTTCGCGGCCTCGCCGCAGACGCGCATGTCCACCTGGTCGGCGAAGTATTGTTTGAGTCCGGTACGGACAATCACGTGGTCATCGATGATGCCGATCTTGATCATGGCCGTTGAGTGGTCGCAGTGTCGTTCGGACGGCGCGGTGTATCGGCGCGCCTATGGTATACGCTGGAATGTCTTGTCCCGACTCTAGCAGAGGCCGCGTCGATGCTCCCATCTGGAGAACCCTCAATCCCCGCCATTCCCTCGGTCCGAGTTGCGCCAGCGCGCGCGCAAAACCCCGCCGCGCCTGGCGGGCACGAGGCCGCGCGCGGCTTGTGCCTGGCGGTGCAGCCGGATCGCGAACATGCGGCCGTCACCGGCGCGCGGGCGCCGCGGTCCTTGAGCCGTTTCAAACTGTGGTGGCTTGCGATCCGTCCGCGCACCTTGAGCCTGTCGGCGATGCCGGTGCTGGCCGGCAGCGCGCTGGCCTGGAAAGAGGGCGCGCCGTTCATCGGGGCCAGTGTGTTGATCGCCTTGCTTTGCGCATTGGCGATCCAGGCCGGCACCAATCTGTACAACGACGCGAACGATTTCGTGCGCGGCAACGATGGTCCGACCCGGGTCGGGCCGATGCGCGTGACGGCCGCCGGACTCGCAACGCCGGCGCAAGTGCGGCGCGCCGCGGCGATCGCGTTCGCCTTGGCTTTCGTGGGCGGCATTTATCTGGTCTGGGCCGGCGGCTGGCCCATCCTCGCGATCGGGCTGGCGTCGCTCGCGGCCGGTTGGGCGTATTCGGGCGGGCCGCGCCCCTTGTCGCATACCGCCTTCGGCGAAGTCTTCGTGCTCGGCTTCTTCGGTGTGGCCGCGGCAGCCGGCAGCCATTATCTGCAAAGCGGGGTCTGGGCCTATACCGCCGTGCTGCTCGGGGTGGCGCTCGGTTTGCAGGCCGCGGCGGTGCTGCTCGTGAACAATGTGCGCGACCTCGAAGCCGATCGACTCGCCGGCCGGCGTACCTTGGCCGGCGCTTTGGGGCTTGCCGGCGCACGCGCCTTGTATGCCGGCCTGATGCTGGCGCCGTTCGGCCTGATTGCCTTGCTCGCTTGGCGGCTTGGCGCGGCCATCGTCCTGATCGCCAGCGTGCCGGCCTTGCTCTGGTGCGCGGCGCTGGCGTTGGGTTTTGCGCGGCTGCCGCCTGGCGTGCAGATGAACCGCCAGTTGGCGCGCACCGCGCAGGCGCAGGTTCTGCTCGGTGCTTTGCTCAGCGCGGCGTTGTTGGTGTGAGCGCAGGGGCGCTCACGCGAACACTTGTTCGTAAAGCGGGCGCAAGTCTTCAGACGCCGCGGCGATAAGGCGCCGGCCTTGCTCACGCTCGGCGGCTTGACCCCAGATCACCGTGCGCGCGGTGCAAAACGCGGTGTTCGCTTCGGCGGTGCCGGCGAGGTTCGCGCGCAAGGCGGCAATCGCGCTCGGCGCGTTCGGCGGTGTTGCCGCGCGTGCTTGCAGCAATAGCGTCAGGCTGTCGCGATTGGCCATGTGCTTCGGGTAGGTCTTGCGATGGGGCAGCTCCTGGATATTGCCCACGCACGCGAGCAGATAGGCGAGCGCTTGGGCCGTAAAGCCGTGCGCCTCGATGTAGGCCTCGACGAAGCGGCCGTGCAGCGATTGCTGTTCACCTTCGACCAGGTTCAGGTAGTCGAGCACCAAGGGCGCATGGCTCGCATCGGCGAAGGCGAGCGCGAACACGGCAAAGCTGCCCGGCATTGCGCAGTCTTCGCCTTCGAGGTTCTGATACCAGCTGAACTCGCGCATGGCCGCGCGCGCATACGCGGCGATTCGTGCATGCAAGGCCGGGTAGGCCGCAGCGCAGGCGAACAACTGATGCATGCCCTTCTTGGGCAAGCCTTTGATCGGCAGATAGGTCTTGGTCGGGCCGCGGAATTCGAGCGCGTACGAGCGCGGAAAACTGGTCGTCGTCAACAACCGGACCAGATAATCGAGCGCGTGCCCATAAGCTTGTTCCTGCTCTTGCGCTAGGGTGATGCGGATCACGGCCAGCGCGTCGTTCGCCGTGGCCGTCACGCCGGGCGCGCGGAACTCGGCCAGTTCCGCCGGCAATTCGCCGGTGCCGTGCTTTTTCAACCGGGCCGGCAGATCGGAACCGAGCTGCGTGACCCAATCGAAGATTTCATTGGCCGTCAGCGATTCGAAGCTCAGGCCGAACTTGAGATGGCACAGCGCGACGTAACAGGCAAAGCGGAACAACGCGTTGGGCACGTCCTTGGCATCGGCTTGGGGTTTGCGCACCCAGGTCTTGTTCAAGCCGCTGCCCTGCTTCACGAAATACGGCTTGCACAGATGCTTCTCGATCCAGGTACGCAGCGTGTAATCGATTGCGTTCCAGCCGAGCAAGGCCCGCATCTTCTCGGCGCAGGCCTGTGCGGCCTCGGCGTTGAAGTCTGCGATTGGCGTGCGTTCCAGCGCATATTCGAGGACCGAACAGCCGAGGATCTTCTGGCCGTCGACAACGAAGCCGACCGTACACTCGTCTCTCAGCGCACGCGCACGCGCGCTGCCGTCTTCCACCTGCGCGAGGGCATGGTCGAAAGTAGTGCGCGCAGCCGGGTCTTGCAGGCTGTCTTCAAAAATCAGCCACTCGCGGTGAGACATCGCGGTAAGACTCAGCCGAGCTTGGCGCGCTGTTCGCGCACCTTGCTCAAGGTCTCGCTGAACTTCGTCAGGCGTTCGCGTTCCTGTGCCACCACGGCGGCAGGGGCGCGATCGACAAAGCTCGCATTGCCAAGCTTGGCTTCGCATTTCGCGATCTCGCCTTCGAGACGCGCGATCTCCTTGGCCAAACGCTCCTTCTCGGCGGCGACATCGATTTCGATGTGCAGCATCAGGCGATTGCCTTCGACGATCTGCACCGGCGCGGTTGCGTCGGCGGGCAGGGCATCGACGATCTGCACTTCGGCGAGCTTGGCGAGCGCTTGCAGATACGGCGCATAGGCCGTGAGCGTGTCGCGCGCGCCGGTGGCGACGAGCGGCACCCGCTCGGC
>JADHEF010001679.1_pt1 | contig 12456 bp, 12 predicted proteins | sample 8952391 | NCBI WGS metagenome assembly JADHEF01 (sample SAMN16124439, study PRJNA663245) | bioreactor sludge metagenome | isolation source: sludge (nitrite) | place: India:Bengaluru | collected 2019-02-28
AACGGCTACTTCACCATCACCGGCCGCATCGACGATGTGCTGAACGTTTCGGGCCACCGCCTGGGCACGATGGAAATCGAATCGGCGCTGGTTGCGAATTCGCTGGTGGCCGAAGCCGCGGTGGTCGGCCGTCCCGACGATCTGACCGGCGAAGCGGTGGTCGCCTTCGTGGTGCTCAAGGGCGCGCGTCCGACCACGGCCGAGGCGGCCAAGAAGGTGGTCAAGGAGTTGCAGGATTGGGTCGGCAAGGAAATCGGCCCGATCGCCAAGCCCAAGGACATCCGCTTCGGCGACAACCTGCCCAAGACCCGCTCGGGCAAGATCATGCGCCGCTTGCTGCGCGCGATCGCCAAGGGGGAAGAGATCACGCAAGACGTCTCGACCCTCGAGAATCCGGCCATCCTCGACCAGCTCAAGCAAGCGCTGTAAGTCCGTTGCACGCGGCAATGGCGGCCATCGGCCGCCATTGTTGCCGTGCAGCTCAGGGCTTTCCCCTTTTCCATGTAAGGAATGCGTAAACCTGGCTGCCTAAGCTGCGGGGCACTCGATCGGTCCGAGCCGGGCCGATCGCATCACAGCTGCGCCAGGAGGGCGGTCCGTTTCCCGTCGACGGACCGGTAAGAGGAGACGACACGGGGTGTGGATCCGGCCGACAGAGACACGAAGTCCGCGGCCGGATCCGCTGCATACTGTGGTCCCATGCTGACCGTCATCGTTGTTTGCAAGGCCTTGGTCGAGGTCGCCCTGATGTTCCTGGTCGGGCGCGGGCTGCTCGCCATCCTGGCCGGCGCACGGCGCGCCAACAATCCCGTCTATCAATTGTTCGTGTTGCTGACCGGACCGGTCTTGCGCATCGCGCGCTGGGTCACGCCGCGTCTGGTGCTCGATCGCCATCTGCCCTTGGTCGCGGCCTTGCTGCTGGTGCTGGCATGGTTCGCTTGCACCGCCGCAAAAATCTATCTGATCCGCATTGCGCCTGCCGTGGCAGGGGGTTGATGCGCTAGAGTAGCGCCGCGTCCGGCACCGCCGTCGGCGCCGACCCAGCCGGAGACGAAGCCCCATGCAGTTGACGCAGCGACATCGCGACTATTGGCGCCGCACCGTGCGCCTGACGATGGGGCTGTTGGCGATCTGGTTCATCGTCACCTTCGTGGTCGCTTTCTTCGCGCGCGAACTCGCCGCCTTCGAGTTCTTCGGCTGGCCGGTGTCGTTCTACGTCGCGGCCCAGGGCGCGCTGATCGTCTATGTGCTCATCGTCTGGTATTACGCGCGCCGCATGCGCCGGCTCGACGAGGAATACGACGTCGCCGAAGAGGACGTTTGATGGCGACCCGGCGCGGCTCCGACAAGGTCTACTTCGATCAATTGCGCAAGTACTACAGCTGGTACACGGGCGGTTTCATCGCGTTCGTGCTCATGCTGGCGGTGCTTGAGCAACTGGGTTTCCCGCGCCCCTGGATCGGCTACTTGTTCATGTTCGCGACCATCGGGTTGTACGCCGGCATCGGCGTCATGTCGCGCACCGCCGATGTGGCCGAGTATTACGTCGCCGGTCGGCGGGTGCCGGCATTGTTCAACGGCATGGCCACCGCGGCCGACTGGATGTCGGCCGCCTCCTTCATCGGGATGGCCGGCACGCTTTACCTGAGCGGATTCGACGGCCTGGCCTTCATCCTGGGCTGGACCGGTGGGTATTGCCTGGTGGGCTTTCTGCTCGCCCCGTACCTGCGCAAGTTCGGCCAATTCACGATCGCCGATTTTCTCGGCGCGCGCTATGGCGGGCATTGGGTGCGCGGGCTCGGCGTGCTGGCCGCGGTCTTCGTGTCCTTCATCTATGTGGTCGCGCAGATCTACGGCGTGGGGCTGATCACCTCGCGTTTCACCGGCGTCGATTTCACGGTTGGCGTGTTCCTCGGGCTCGCGGGCATGCTGGTCTGCTCGTTCCTGGGCGGCATGCGCGCCGTGACCTGGACCCAGGTCGCGCAATACATCATCTTGATCCTGGCCTATTTGGTGCCGGTGATCTGGTTGTCGGTCAAACAGACCGGGGTACCGGTGCCGCAGGCCGTCTATGGCAGCGTGCTGCAGAAGGTGACCGAACGCGAACGCGAACTCGATGCCGATCCCAAGGAGGCCGAGGTGCGCGCGATCTATCTGCAGCGCGCGGCGGACACGCGCAAGCTGCTCGATGGTCTACCGGGCACCTGGGAACAAGGGCGGGCCGAAGTCTTGAAGCAATTGGCCGACCTGCGTTCGGCGAATGCGACCCAGGGCGAAATCCGCCAGGCCGAGCGCGCGGTCGCGGAGTTTCCGCGTTCGCTCGACGATGCCCGCACGCGCTGGACCCAGGCGATGGAGAACAATCTCGCGCGCGGCGCGCCCATCATCCCGCATGCCCAGCCGTTCCCCGCCACGACCAAGGAAGAAAGCGACATCAAGCGCCTGAACTTTCTTGCGCTGGTGTTGTGCATGATGGTCGGCACCGCGGCCTTGCCGCACATCCTGATGCGTTTTTACACCACCCCGTCGGTGCACGAGGCGCGGCGCTCGGTGTTCTGGTCCTTGTTCTTCATCTTCCTTTTGTACGTCACGGCGCCGGCGCTCGCGGTGATGGTCAAGTTCGACGTCTTCCATTTCGTGGTCGGCTCCAAATTCGCCGACCTGCCGGCCTGGGTCGCGGCCTGGGCCAAGGTCGATCCGTCCTTGATGTCCGTCACCGATGTGAACCATGACGGCATCGTGCAATTGGCCGAGATCGCGATCGGCAGCGACATCGTCGTGCTCGCCACGCCCGAGATCGCGGGCTTGCCTTATGTCATCTCCGGCATGGTCGCCGCGGGCGGGCTCGCGGCCGCGCTCTCGACCGCCGACGGTCTGCTGCTGACCATCGCCAACGCCTTGTCGCACGACGTGTACTACAAGATGATCGACCCGACCGCCTCGACCCAACGCCGGGTGACGATCTCCAAATTCTTGCTGCTCGGGGTCGCCCTGGTGGCCGCGTACGTCACCTCGCTGCGCCCGGGCAGCATCTTGTTCATGGTCGGCGCCGCGTTTTCGCTCGCGGCTTCGGCGTTCTTCCCGGCCCTGGTGCTGGGCGTGTTCTGGAAGCGCGCGAACAAATTCGGCGCGATCACCGGCATGCTCGGCGGCCTCGCGCTTTGCCTGTACTACATGGTCCGCACTTATCCGCAATTCGTCGAATGGTTCGGGGTGCCGCGCATGGAGCGTTGGTTCGGCATCGATCCGATTTCGGCCGGCGTGTTCGGCATGCCGTTCGGCTTCGCGCTGGTGGTGATCGTGAGCCTGCTGACCAAGGCGCCCGATGCCCAGACCCAGGCCTTCGTCGAGCATTGCCGTTATCCGAGCCTCAAGCGCACGCCCGAGCGCTGAGCCGGGCGTGGGCGATGCTACAATCGCGCGCCTTTTCCGGAGAGGTGGATGAGCGGTTTAAGTCGCACGCCTGGAAAGCGTGTGTAGGTTAATAGCCTACCGCGGGTTCGAATCCCGCCCTCTCCGCCAGATTGCCCGATCGACGCCCGCGCTTGCGGGCGTTGTCGTTCATGGCGGTCGGCGCGCGAAGAACCATGTCCGAAAACTTCCGGACCGCCAGCGCGCGAGCCCCTACACTGCGGCCATGACCCACGATCACGACGACGCGCGCTACCTGGCCTTCGTGGCGCGCGATGCGCGCTATGACGGACAGTTCTTCGTCGCGGTCAAGACCACCGGCATCTTTTGCCGGCCGGTCTGCACGGTGCGCAAACCATTGCGGCGCAATGTCGTGTTCTATCCGAGCGCGGCCGCCGCGTTCGAGGCCGGGTTCCGGCCTTGTTTGCGCTGCCGGCCCGAGCTTGCGCCCGATCTGGCGCGCAGCCTGGGCGCCGCGAGCTATTTGCAGCGGGCGGTGCGCCTGATTGCCGACGGCGCGCTCGACCATGGCAGCCTGACCGCGCTCGCGCGCCGGATCGGTGTGACCGATCGGCATTTGCGTCGTCTGTTCGAACAGCATCTGGGCGCCTCGCCGATCGCGGTGGCGCAAATGCGGCGCTTGTTGTTCGCCAAGCAACTGATCGAACAATCACGCCTGCCGCTCGTCGATGTGGCGATCGCGGCCGGCTACGGCACGGTGCGGCGTTTCAACGCGGCGGTTCAGGGTGCCTATGCGCGCACGCCCAGCGCTTTGCGCTCGACGGCATCGGGTGTGGCCGCGCAACGCGGCGCGCGCGGCGACGCGTCGCTCGAATTGCAGCTCGCGCATGTCGGGCCGTTGGCCTGGGAGGCGATGCTCGGCTATTTGCGCGGGCGCGCTTTCGCCGGTCTCGAAACCATGGACGCGGGGATCTACCGGCGCGCCTTCGTCATCGGTGGCCGGCCCGGCTATGTCGAGGTGAGCCCGGTGCGTTCGGGCACCGCGTTGCGCCTGGCGGTGCGCACACCGGCGGTCGAGGCTTTGGGGGCCATCGTGGCCGCGGTGCGGCGGGTGTTCGATCTGGATGCGAATCTGCCGCGCATCGAAGCCGATCTGGCGCGCGATCCCTGGTTGCGCCCCTTGTTGGCCGGCCGGCCCGGCCTGCGAGTGCCGGGGGCGTGGTCGGCTTTCGAGATCGCGGTGCGGGCCATCCTCGGGCAGCAGGTCTCGGTGGCGGCGGCGACCACCGTGGCGGGGCGCATGGTGCGCGCGTATGGCGCGCCACTGGCCTGGGAAGACGAGGCGCCGCCCGGACTGACCCATGCGTTTCCGGGGCCCGAGCGTTTGCGCGATGCGCCGCTCGAATCCCTGGGCATCGTGCGCTCGCGCGCGGCCGCCATACGCGGCTTGGCCGGGCAGGTGGCCGATGAACCGGCATTCTTCGAGCGCCTGGCCGATCTTGAAGAGGCCGTGGGCCGATTGAGCGCCTTACCCGGCATCGGCGCCTGGACCGCGCATTACATCGCGATGCGCGGGCTCGGCGAGCCCGATGCCTTTCCACCGCGCGATCTCGGACTATTGCGCGCCTATGCGCAAGACGGGCGCGAGGCACGCGGCCTCGATGCCCACGCCGAACATTGGCGGCCCTGGCGCGCCTATGCCGCCATGCATTTGTGGCACCTGCCGGTGCCCACCAACCGGAGCCGGACATGAACCTGACCGTCGATCTCTGCAACACCCCGCTCGGGCCGGCGCACCTCGTGCACGACGCGCAAGGCGCGCTGGTCGCCCTCGAATTCGCCGATCATGCGGCGCGCTTGCAGGCCTGGCTGGCGCGCCATGGGCTGGGCGCGCCGCGGGCGGGGGGGGGGGGCCAGGCGCCGCGGCGCGCCCAGGACGCGGATTTAGCGGGGCCCCGCGAGGCGGCGGGCGCGCGCCCCGGGGAATGGGACCCAGCTCGATGCGCCGGACGCGCTCGCCGTGCATTGGACCGGCACCGCGTTCCAGCAACGTTGCTGGAACGCGCTGCGCGCCATCGCGCCCGGCATGCCGGTCAGTTATGCGCGCCAAGCGCAAGCGATCGGCCAACCGACCGCGGCGCGGGCGGTCGGACGTGCGAATGCGATGAATCCGGTGGCGATCGTCGTGCCTTGCCACCGCGTGATCGGCAGCGATGCGGGCTTGATCGGCTATGCCGGCGGCATCGAGCGCAAACGCTGGCTGCTCGCCCATGAAGCGCGGCATTGCGCCAGCGCGCGGCAGGCGGAGGCGGCATGAAGCGTGGCGATGTCTTGCGCTTGTTGTTGCTGGCCGCGATCTGGGGCGCGAGTTTCATGTTCATGCGGGTCTTGGCACCGGTGCTCGGCGCATTCGCCACCGCCTGCTTGCGGGTGCTGATCGCGGGCGTGGTGTCGCTCGCGTATCTCGCGACGATCCGCTTCGATGCGCAGTTCGCGCGCTGGCGGCGTCATTACGCCGTCATCGGCATCTTCAACGGCGCGGTGCCGTTTCTGTGCTTCGCATTCGCCGCCTTGCATCTGCCGGCCGGCTATAGCGCGATCCTGAACGCGACCACGCCGTTCTTCGGGGTGTTGTTCGCGGCGCTTTGGCTGGGCGATCCGCTCGATGCGCGCAAGGCCATCGGTCTGGTGCTCGGTGCGGTCGGCGTTCTGCTCGTGGTGCAACTCGGCGCCGCGCGCGACGACGCGATGTTCAAGCTCGCGGTCGCGGCTTGCCTGCTCGCCGCTTGTTGCTATGGGCTGGCCGGCGTTTACCTCAAGCGGCGCATGGTCGGCGCGCCCGCGCTCGGTGTTTCGGCGCATAGTCAGTGGATGGCCGGGCTGATGCTCGCGCCGGGCGCGCTCGCGATGCCGCCACAAGGCAGCATCGGCCCGGCGGTGGTCGGCAGCATGCTCGGGCTGGCCTTGTTGTGCAGCGCCTTCGCCTCGGTGCTGTATTACCGACTGATCGCCGAGGTGGGGCCGAGCAAGGCCTTGACCGTGACTTTTCTGATCCCGGTGTTTGCGATGTTGTGGGGCTGGTTGCTGCTCGGTGAATCCATCACGCCGACCATGTTGCTCGGGAGCGCCTTGGTCTTGGGGGGAACCGGCTTCATCGTGCATCAACGGTCGCCAAAGACCCGATAAACACGGGCAAGGTGGTTCAGTCGGGTAAAGGGTCTTTGGCAGGCTGATCGACGCCCCCTTGATTTCCTGCAAGACGGCCTAAGTCTTTGAAGGTATTATGAAATCCTCAGTTCTACGGAGTCCGAGTTCATGCCCGATGCAGTTTCCCCGACGGTAAGCGAATCGCCGTCGCTGTTGCCCCCGCTGCCCTGGCTGCGCATCCGCGGTCGGTCTGTGCTTCCGATCGTCCAGGGTGGGATGGGTGTGGGCGTGTCCGCGCATCGTCTGGCCGGCAGCGTCGCCGCCTGCAACGCGGTGGGCACCTTGTCGAGCGTCGATCTGCGCAACCATCACACCGATCTGATGGAAGAAACGCGCGATCTGGGCGTCGGTCCCGAAGCCAAGAAAAAGATCAATGCCGTGAACCTCGAAGCGCTCGACCGCGAGATCAAGCGCGCGAAGGAAATCGCCAAGGGCATGGGCATGATCGCCGTGAACATCATGCGCGCCGTGGCCGAATACGCCTCGTATGTGCGCCAGTCGTGCGAATCGGGGGCCGATGCGGTCGTGGTCGGCGCGGGTCTGCCGATCGATCTGCCCGAACTCACCAAAGATCATCCGAACGTCGCGCTGATCCCCATTCTTTCCGATCTGCGCGGCATCCAGCTCATCGTCAAGAAATGGGAACGCAAGGGCCGTCTGCCCGATGCGATCGTGATCGAGCATCCGAAGTACGCGGGCGGCCACCTGGGCGCGGCCAAGATCGCCGACCTCGACGATCCGCGCTTCAATTTCGAAAACGTCATTCCCGACACCCGCAAGTTCTTTCGCGACATGGGCTTGCCCGACGATGCGATTCCGCTCATTCCGGCCGGCGGCATCAACTCGCATGAACGCGTGCGCGAACTCATCAACATGGGCGCGGGCGGCGTGCAATTGGGCACCGCGTTCGCCGTGACCGATGAAGGCGACGCGCACGAGAACTTCAAGCGCGTGCTGGCCGGGGCCGACGACGAACAGATCGTCGAGTTCATGAGCGTGGCCGGCCTGCCGGCGCGCGCGGTCAAGACGCCCTGGCTCGAAAACTACCTCAAGGCCGAGCCGGTGCTGCAAGCCAAGGCGGCCGCGCGCGGCACGCCCAAGCCGCGCTGCGTGATGGTGTTCGACTGCCTGCAACAATGCGGCCTGCGCGACGGCATCTCCAAGATCGGCCAGTTCTGCATCGACAAGCAACTCGCCGCCGCCGTGCGTGGCGACATCAAGAAGGGGCTGTTCTTCCGCGGCGCGTCCAGCCTGCCGTTCGGCAAACAGATCCGCCCGGTGCGCGAACTCATCGATTACCTCATGACGGGCGTGCGCCCGGCCGGGGTCACGGCCGCCTGATCCGGCGCGCGGCCCAGACCGCGCGTCCGATCGGCCCGACCAAGGACCGCGCCTGGCGCGGTCTTTTCATTTTCCCCGGTTAAACTCAAACCGCCGCGACCCGGCGGTGTCGTTGCAGGACTGTTCCGTGCCCATCATCCAGATCGAAGGCCGATCCGAACCCATCGCAGCGTTCGACGGCGAAACCTTGTTGTCCGCCCTCAAACGCGCCGGCGTGCCGGTCGGTTATTCGTGCGAGTCAGGGCAATGCGGTACCTGCAAGTGCGAGTTGCTGGCCGGCGAACCGCGCGAGGGCGGACATGCCGCGTTCGCCCTGACCGAAGCGCAGCGCGCGCGCGGACTCATCCTCGCTTGCCGCAGCGAGGTCGTCGAAGACTTGCGCATCCGGATTCCCGATGCCGATGAACTCGAACCGCATCCGATCCGCGAGCTGTGCTGCGAACTCGCCGAGTTGCGCTTGTTGTCGCGCGATGTCTGGAGGCTCGTGTTCCGCATCGTCGAGGGCGGTCCGTTCCTGTTCGCCGCCGGGCAATACGCGAAGATCACGTTCATCACGCCCGAAGGCGAGCCGCTGGTGCGCGACTTTTCGATCGCGAGCACGCCGGCCCAAGCCGAGTTCGACGGCTTGCTCGAATTCCACATCCGCGCCGCGGCGGGCGCCAATTTCACCCGCCTGTTGCAGCAGGGCGCCTTGGCGATCGGCCGGCAGTTCCGGATCGTCGGTCCGGAGGGCACGAACTATCTGCGCGCGCAATTCCCGGGGCCGATGTTGCTGGTGGCGGGCGGCAGCGGCCTGGCGCCCATCTTGTCGATCGCGGGCAGCGCGGCCGACTTGGGCCTGACCCAGCCCATGCATGTGTATGTGGGCATGCGCGACGAGGCCGATGTGTATGGCGAACAGCATCTGCGCGCGCTTGCCGAGCGTTGCCCCGGGTTGCGCTACACCTATGTGCTGTCCGAGCCGGGCGCGGCGACGACCCGTCGTGCCGGCCTGGTGACCGAGGCGATCGCGGCCGATTTCGACGATTTGAGCGCGATGAAGGCTTATCTGGCCGGGCCGCCGGTCATGGTCGAATCAACGGTCGATTTACTGCGCGCGCGTGGCATGATCGAGCGCAACATCCATACCGACGCGTATTACGCGGCCAGACCGGCGCCAGGCAAACCCTGAACCGGCCTCTGGTGCGACAACCAGGGACTGCACATGAGCGACACACTCGACAATCGCGTGGCCATCGTCACCGGCGGCGCGCGCGGCATCGGCTTGGCCATCGCCCAGACGCTTGCGATGGAAGGCGCCAAGGTGCTGATCGCCGACAACGGTTGCGCGATCGACGGCAGTCCCGAAGACAGCGTGGTCATCGAAGCCGCGGTCGATCGGCTCAACGCCAAGGCCCCCGATTGCGCCGCGGCCTTCACCGAAGACCTGTCTGCGCCCGGCGCGGCCGAGGCCTGCGTCGCCTTGGCGCGCGAGCGCTTCGGGCAGGTGGACATCGTGGTCAACAACGCGGCCATCATGCGCGAGGCGCCGATCTATGCGAGCCGGCGCGACGATTACGAGGCCGTGATCCGCAACAATCTGATCGCGCCTTATGCGCTGATCGCCGCCGCCGCGCCCGTGATGCGCGAACAGGTCAAGCATGGCCGCATCCCGGGCAGCATCGTCAACATGGTCGCGAGCACCGGCTTCATCGGCAATGTGGGGCAGGCGGCGTTTGCCGCGTCGAAAGGCGGGCTGATCGGCCTGACCCGCGTGGTCGCGATGGACATGGCCGGGGCCGGCGTGACCTGCAATGCCGTCGCGCCGTTCGCCGCGACGCGCGTGACCCAGAACTTGCAGCCCACCACCGAAGTGCAGCGCGAATCGCGCGAGCATGCGCTCAAGGTGCCCGCGAGCTATGTGGCCAACCTGGTCGCGTTCTTGTGCACCACCTATGCCTCGCGCATTTCGGGGCAGTTGTTCGGCGTGCGCGCGCGCGAGGTGTTCCTGTACCACCCGCCCGCGCCCGAGATGACGATCTTCACGCATCCGGGCGGCTTCGATGCCGAGCAATATGCGCAATTCATGCAAAGCCTGCGCGGCAAGTACGCCGACCTGCGCACCGATGTCGAGATCTTCAACATCGATCCGATCTTGTGATCCCCGCTTTTCGAGGAGGAAGGCATTCATGAACGCACGCCATGTGATCGAAGCGCCCGCGCAGCCCGCGGTGCCGGTGGCCGGGTCCGACGCGCTGTTTCCGGTGCATCGCATTTATTGCGTGGGGCGCAATTACGCCGATCACGCCAAGGAAATGGGCTTCGATGAACGTGAAGCGCCGTTCTTCTTCGGCAAGCCGGCCGACGCCGTGTTGCCGGTGTTGCCGGGGCAGGTCGGCGAATTGCCTTACCCCGGCCAGACCAAGAACCTGCATCACGAGATCGAACTGGTGGTCGCGATCGGCACCGGCGGGCGCGACATCGCCGTGCGCGATGCGCCCCGGCACATCTACGGCTACGCGGTCGGGCTCGACATGACCCGGCGCGATCTGCAATTCGCGCTGCGCGACAAAGGCCGCCCGTGGGATGTGGCCAAAGGCTTCGATGCCTCGGCGCCGATCGGGCCGATCCATCCGCGCGCCGAGGTGGGCGCGATCGACGTCGGGCGCATTCATCTGAGCGTCAATGGCGTCAAGCGCCAGGACAGCGATGTGACCAAGCTGATCTGGAGCGTGGCCGAGACGATCGCGCATCTGTCGACCTATTTCGCGCTCCAGCCCGGCGACCTCATCTACACCGGCACGCCCGAAGGCGTGGGCGCGGTCGTCCCCGGCGATCTGATCGAAGGCGGCATCGATCGCCTGGGCAGTCTGGCGGTGCGCGTGGTTTGAGCCCGAGGAGGCTGCCATGCTCAAGCTCTACAACTACTTCCGGTCTTCGGCCGCGTACCGCGTACGCATTGCGCTCAACCTCAAAGGCTTGCCTTACGAATACCTGGCCGTGCACCTGACGCGCGACGGCGGCGAACAATTGAGCGCCGCCTACCGCGCCATCAGCCCCGACGCCGTGGTGCCCACGCTGCAAGACGGCGAGGCCTTCCTCCAGCAATCGCTTGCGATCTGCGAATACCTCGACGAAACCCATCCCGAGCCGCCCTTGCTGCCCGGCAGCGCGCTCGACCGCGCCTATGTGCGCTCGCTTGCGTTGACCATCGCTTGCGAGATTCATCCGCTCAACAATCTGCGCGTGCTCAAGTACCTCAAGCACAGCGTGGGCGCGAGCGAAGACGCCAAGAACGCTTGGTACCGGCATTGGGTCGAACAAGGCCTCGCGAGCGTGGAAGCCTTGCTCGCGCGCGGCGGCAAGGCCGGACAGCATTGCCTGGGTGATTTGCCCACGCTCGCGGACGCATGCCTGGTGCCGCAAATCTTCAACGCCCAGCGCTTCGATTGCCGGCTCGACCATGTGCCGCAAGTGATGCGCATCTTCGAGCATTGCATGACGCTCGACGCATTCGCCAACGCCGCCCCCGCCCGTCAACCCGACGCCGAATAAACCGCCTCCCATCGCCCACCATGCTCGCCTTGTTCGCTTCCGCCTTCGGCATCGGCCTCATCTTCAATGCTGCCCCCGGCCCGGTGTTTGCCGAGACCATCCGGCGCGGCTTGCGCGGCGGCTATGGCGCCGGCTTGCGCGTGCAATTCGGCTCCTTGATCGGCGATGCGTCGTGGGCGCTGCTCGGCCTCATGGGCATTGGCCTGCTCGTGCAGCAGGATTACCTGCGCGTGCCGATCGGCATCGCCGGCGCGCTTTACCTCGCCTGGCTGGGCGTGGGCGCCTGGCGCGATGCGCATCGCGAATTTGAGATTGGCGAAGAACCGAGCGAGCTTGCTTCGCACGGCGCCTTCGGCTCGGGCGCGCTGCTGTCGGTGACCAATCCGCAAAACATCGCGTATTGGGCCGCGCTGGGCTCGGCCATGGGCGCGGTCGGCCTCAAGGCGCCGACGCTCGGCGATTACGGCGTGTTCTTCGGCGGCTTCATGGCCGCCTCGGTGCTCTGGTGCTTCGTTTGCGCGGGCTTGGTCGAGATGTTCCGCCGCAAGGCTGGGGCGCGCTGGGCGCGGGCGACCTATCGCTTGTGCGCCATCGCCTTCTTTGCGCTTGCGCTCGCGGCCTTGCGCGATGTCTGGCGCGAATGGCCGGCGCATCGGGCTGCGCCGCAGGCTGATGAGCGGGTGGTGGTGCCGAAGGTGGTGCGTGGGGTGTGCTTTGTGGATTCTCGTTGTGACGTGAATGGCTGAAGCGGGCTGGTGCCGATGCCTGATGCGCTTAAAGACCTGATCGAGCGGCCGAACCGACTGAGGCTACGTAGCGATGATGCTGGCCGAAGATGTTCAGCACGGCGGCGCAAAGGGAGGAAATGGGCCGTTTTCATGGAATTGTCCAGGCATGGTTATCGGCTGTTGATCGGTTTAATCTGCAGGTTTGAAAGATAAATTGCGTTAGGGATCATCTGAACAACCACCAAGTCAGCTGAGTGCAAGCTGAGATTGACGG
>JADHEF010001680.1_pt1 | contig 12442 bp, 10 predicted proteins | sample 8952391 | NCBI WGS metagenome assembly JADHEF01 (sample SAMN16124439, study PRJNA663245) | bioreactor sludge metagenome | isolation source: sludge (nitrite) | place: India:Bengaluru | collected 2019-02-28
ACCGGCGGCGCGTTCTTGTCGAAGGTCTTCAGCAGATGCCGCCCCTGCAGGCGCTCGCGGGCGTACTGGAGTGCATAGAGGTACGCCGGTCCGGCGCAGGCGAGCCCCTGGGTGCCCACCAGCAGGCGCGCCTCGTTCATCATCAGGAACATGGCGCGCATGCCCTTGTTCTCTTCGCCGAGCAGCGTGCCCCGGCAGCCGCCCTTGCCGCCGAGCGCGAGCGAGCAGGTGGCGTTGCCGTGGATGCCCATCTTCTCTTCGATCCCGGTGCAGACGACGTCGTTCGGCTCTCCCAGGCGGCCGTCCGGGAGCACCCGGATCTTGGGGACGAGGAAGAGCGAGATCCCCGCCGTGCCCGCCGGCGCCCCCTCGATTCGGGCGAGAACGGGGTGGATGATGTTCTCGGCCAGGTCGTGATCGCCCGAGGAGATGAAGATCTTGGAGCCGGTGATCGAATACGTGCCGTCGGGGTTGCGCACGGCCGAGGTGGTCAGCGCCCCCACGTCCGATCCGGCCTGGGGCTCGGTCAGCAGCATCGTCCCGGTCCAGCGGCCGGAGTACATGTTCTTCAGATAGAGTCGCTTCTGCTCATCGGTCCCGAACGTCTCGACGAGCTTCCCGGCGCCGTGGGTGAGCCCGGCGTACATCATGAACGCGAAGTTGGAACCGTTCAGGTAGTCGGCCGCGGCGAGGGCCACCGCGTGCGGCATCCCCTGGCCGCCCCACTCGGGGTCCTCGATCATGGCGAGCCACTCCCCTTCGCGATAGGCCTTCCAGGCCTTGTGGAACGACTCCGGCACCGCCACCCGGCCGTCGGCGAAGCGCGCCCCGATCCGGTCGCCGTCGACCCGGGTGGGCAAGAGCTCCTTGATCGCCAGGTTGCGGGCCTCCGAGATGACCAGGTCGACCGCCTTGCGCTTGAAATCCGCAAAGCGTTTGTGCCGGGCCAGTTCCTCGACCTTGAGCTGCTCGTGCAGCACGAAGTCCACGTCGCGACGGTCCGCAATCACTTGAGCCATGTCGTCACCATCCGATGTTTAGGGTTGGGGCTGGTAATTAGTGTTTCGTGTTTAGTGTTTGGTGTTTGGTGTTTGGTGTTTCGTGTTTGGTGTTTGGTTGATCTGAAATCTCAAATTCACTTCTCCGTCCCGATGCCGCGCACGAAGAGGTCCACCAGCGGGTCGGCCATGGAGGCCAGATCGTAGCTGCGGCCGGAGTGCAGCCAGGTGCCGATCGTCTCTTCCACCGCCCCGACGATGAAGCGCCGCACCAGGCTGACGAAGAGATCCCTGCGGATCAGCCCCTCCTGCTGCCCTTGCTCCAGAATTTCGGAGAGGATGTCCTGGTAGCTCTTGGAGATGCAGCGGATCTGCTCCTCGGCGACGCGCCGGCCCTGGTGCATCTCGACCTGGTAGAGCAGCGCCATGTCCGGATCCTTCTGGAACTCGGAGAGGTGCGCGCTCACCAGCCGGCGCAGCTTCGCCACGGCGTCGGGACCGTGAGCCACCGCCTCCCGGAACCGGTCGAACACCTGCTGCGCCTTGAAGCTGAAAAAGTGCAGCAGGATGTCGTCCTTGCTCTTGAAGTAGAGGTAGATCGTCCCGTCGGCGACCCCGGCCTCTTTGGCCACTTCGGAGATCGTCGCGACGCTGAACCCCTTGCGGGCAAAGACCTTGACGGCCGCTTCGAGTATGCGGTGATACTTTGGATTCTTGTCGTCGAGGGTTGTCATGGGCATGCAAATGAATTGTTATTCATTTGCATACTATGGTCGGGAGCAGAGTGTCAACGGCAAAATTATTCAATATATTTAGATGTAAGAGCTTATTCGGCCATTGGCAGCTCGTTATATTTAAATGAATATAAATTCATTTCAGAGGCGAAAAAGAGCCCCTGCCGCACCGGCAGGGGCTCCTCGGAAGGATTCGGAGAGGACTCAGGCCACGACCGGCCGCGGCAGCATCCCGGCGCGCTCGGCGATCTCCGGCACGCGGTGCTCCCACTCGATCGCCATCAGGTGCACCCCGGCGACCCCCTTCATCTCCTTCATCTCGGCGATCTGCTCGAGCGCGATCTTGATGCCCTCCTCGGCCTGCTTGTCGCGCGGCACTCCCTGGAGACGGCTGATGATCTCGTCGGGCACGTCCATGCCCGGCACCTTGCCCTTCATGTACTTGGCCATGCCGAGGCTCTTCATGGGCGTGATCCCGGCCAGCAGGAAGACCTTCTCGGTCAAGCCCATGTCGTTGGCCTGCCGCACGAACTCCCGCCACTTGGGCATGTTGTAGATGCACTGGGTCTGGATGAAGTCGACCCCCGCCTTGACCTTTTTGGCCAGACGGTGGACGCGCCACTCGAAGGGGTCCGCGAACGGGTTGGAGGCCGCGCCGATGAAGATCTGCGGCCGGCCGTCGATCTCCGCGCCGCTCAGGAACTTGCCCTCGTCGCGCATCTGCCGCACCATGCCGATCAGCTGCGTCGAATCGATGTCGAAGACGCCTTTGGCGGTGGGGTGGTCGCCGAACTGGCAGTGGTCGCCCGACAGGCAGAGCATGTTGCGGATGCCGAGGGCGGAGGCCCCCAGGATGTCGGCCTGCATCGCCAGACGGTTGCGGTCGCGGCACACCATCTGGAAGTTGGGTTCGATGCCCTCCTGGATCAGCAGCAGGCTGGCAGCCCAGCTGGACATGCGCACCATGGCGGTCTGGTTGTCGGTGATGTTCACCGAGTCGACCTTGCCCTTGAGGTGGGCGGCCTTCTTGCGGACCTCCTCCACGTTGGCGCCGCGCGGCGGCCCGAGCTCACCGGTGAACGCGAAGTGTCCGGCACGCAGCACTTTTTCCAAGTTGCTCCCTGATTTCATATCTGCACCTTCACGGATGAGGGGTTGGGGTCGACCCGGGTCAGGACTTGGCCTTTTCCGGTTTCTTGTAGCCGGGCTGGATCAGCGTGCGCGGGGTGATGTCGCGCCACTCCTGGGGCGGGGTCAGCTCCAGGATCTGGTCCAACCGCCCCTGCGCCTTGAGTCGGTCGTAGATGGCGTTCCAGGCGCAGGGCTGGTCGGCACTGATCTCGCAGCTGCCGCGGTTGGTGCCGCCGCAGGGGCCGTTGTAAAGCCCCTTGGCGCACATCGTCACCGGGCAGATCCCGCCGGTGATCGCGAGGACGCAGCGGCCGCAGGAGCGGCAGCGCTCCTCGTACCAGCCGACGTCCTGGTTGACCGCCAGACCGCAGGTGTCCACCGCGGGGTAGACGGGCGTGTTCGGGAAGCGCTCCGCGAGGAACTGGATGCCGACCCCGCAGGCCATGGAGAGCAGGGCATCGTGCCGGCCGGCCGTCTGGTCGAGCTCGGCCAGGTACTCGCGGTCGCACTGGCGCTCAAGGGTCACGGCGGTGATCTCGACGGGGTCGCCCTTCAGCTTGCGGGCCATGTCGAGCTCGGTGGCCAGCACCGCCACCTCCTTCTCGCCCCCGGCGAGACAGACGGCGACGCAGGTCCCGCAGCCGACCACCATGACCTTGCGGCGGTCCTTGAGCATCTCCATGATCTCGTCGAACGGCTTACGCTTGGCTACTATCATGCTGCCTCCGGCTCAAATTTGAAATTTGAGATTTGAAATTCACTAAACACCAAACACTAAACACCCATCATCTATGCCGCCTTCTTCTTGAGCGGGTTGGGGCCGAGCTTGCGGATGTTCTCGGTCATCTCCGTCGCGTAGGCCACGAAGGTCGGCGCCTCGCCTGAGGAGAGGTTGTACATGCGCACCCGGTCCGGCTCCAGACCGATCTCCTCGAGCAGCGTGCGCACGTGGTTCACCCGCTCGCGACAGCGCAGGTTGCCCTGGTTGTAGTGGCAGGCGCCCTCCAGGCACCCGACGGCGTCTACTGCGTCGGGGGGGGGGGGGGGGGCCGCCCCCCACAGCCGCGGTGGGGCGGGGGGGGGCGGGGGCGCCCCCCCCCACTACCGCGCTGGTTGCCGTGTTTGTTGGGGCTGGCGCCCTCCAGGCCCCCGACGCAGTAGACGCCGTCGGCGCCCTGCTGGATCGCCTTGAGCATGTGGACGACGTCCACCTTGCCCGTGCAGGGCACCAGGATGATCTTGACGTTGGCCGGGTAGCTCAGTCGCATCGAACCTGCCAGGTCCGCGGCCGAGTACCCTCAGTATTCGCAGCAGAAGGCGATGATGGTGGGTTCAAAGGCGGTTGCCGCCATGCGATATCCTCCAGTCCACTCGGTTAGTCACTGACGCTGCACATGGATCCAGGATTCAGGGTTCAGGGTTCAGGATACAACGCGGACGCGGGGGTTTTGATCCTGTATCCTGCATCCTTGTATCCGGCTCCCCTCACGCCACTTCCTCGTTCAGGAGCGCCTCGATCTTGCAGACGATCTGGTCGTCCTCGTAGAAGCTCAGGTTGATGGTCTGCCGCGGGCAGACCGCCGTGCACACGCCGCAGCCGCGGCAAAGCGCCTCGTTGATCTCGATGACCTTCTCCTGCGCGTTGAACTGCGGTACCCCGAACGGGCAGGAGCGCACGCAGGTGAGGCACTTGACGCACTGCTCGGTCTCCACCTTGGCCGTGATCGCCGACAGTTTGATGGAGTCCTTGGAGAGCAGCGTCGACGCGCGTGCGGCCGCGGCCTGCGCCTGGGCGATGGTCTCCGAGATCAGCTTGGGCCCGTGGGCCGTGCCGCAGAGGAAGACGCCCTCGCTCGGCATGTCCACCGGCCGCAGCTTCACGTGCGCCTCGATGAAGAAGCCCTCCGGGTTGCGGTTGAGCTTCATGAGCGCGCTCACCTCCGAGGTGTCGGCCGCGACCATGCCCGCACTCAGCACCAACCGGTCCGCCTCGATCTCGATGTCGCGCAGCAGCACGTGGTCCTTCACCCGCACGGCCACCCCGTCCGCCCCGGCCGAAACCTGCGGGGCCGCCTCGGGGTCGAAGCGGATGAAGATGACGCCCGCCTTGCGCGCCTGGGTGTAGTACTCTTCCAGCAGGCCGTAGGTGCGGATGTCCCGGTACAAGACGTAGACCTGGGCCTCGGGGTTGAGCTTCTTGAGCGCCAGCGCGTTCTTGACCGCGTTCTGGCAGCAGATGCGCGAGCAGTTCACGTTCGTTTCGTTGCGCGAGCCGACGCACTGGATCATGACGACACTCTGCAACCGGGCCGCCTCCGGCCGGGCGAGCAGGTCGCCGAACTCCACCTGGGTCACCACCCGCGGGTCCTGGCCGTAGAGGTACTCGGAGGGCCGGTACTCGCCCGCGCCGGTGGCGACGATGATGACGCCGTGCGGGATCCGCTCGGGCTCCGTCGCGTCCGCGTGCGCCACCGTGGTCACGAAGTTGCCCTTGAAGCCCTCGAAGGCGCTGATGCGCGCCGAGGCCAGCACCCGGATCTTCGGGTGGCCGGCGACCTCGCCGGCCAGCCGTTTCAGGTAGGCCGGGACGTCGGCGCCCTCGATCGTGTGGTGCAGCCGGCGTGCGAAGCCGCCGAGCTCCGCCTCCTTCTCCACGACCACCACCGGGAACCCCTGGCGCGCCAGCCCGAGCGCCGCGTTCATGCCCGCCACCCCGCCGCCGACCACCAGCGCCTGCTTGTGGATCGGCACGCTCTTGGTCTTCAGCATCTTGAGCGTGGCCGCGCGGGCGGCCGACATGCGCACGAGGTCCTTGGCCTTGCGGGTCGCGGCCTCCCGGTCGCTGGAGTGCACCCAGGAGTCCTGGTTGCGGATGTTCGCCATCTCGAAGAGATAGGGGTTCAAGCCGCAGGCCTCGAGCGTTTCCATGAACATGGGCGCGTGGGTCTTCGGGCTGCAGGAGGCCACCACCACGCGGTTGAGCTTGAGCTCCTTGATCTTCTCCTTGATCTTCTCCTGCGTGTCCTGGCTGCAGGTGAAGAGGTTCTCGTCGGCGTACACCACGTGCGGGAGCTTCTCGGCGTAGGCCCGCACGCCCGGGACGTCGACCACCCCGCCGATGTTGATGCCGCAGTTGCAGACGAAGACCCCCACCCGCGGCTCCTCCTCGGCGACGTCGAGCTCCTCCGGGAGCTGGATCTTCGTTATGTCCCGGCCGCGGGCCTCGGCCAGGTCGCCGGCGGCCATGACCGCCGCCGCGCCCGCCTCGGTGACCGAGCTCGGGATGTCCTTGGGTCCCTGGAAGACGCCGCAGGCGTAAACGCCCGGCCGCGAGGTCTCCACCGGGGTGAAGGGGTCGTTCCGGGCGAACTTGGACGGGTTGAGGTCGACCTTGAGCCGCTCGGCCAGCGCGACCGTCTCCCTGGAGACCTGCAGGCCGACCGAGAGCACGACCATGTCGAACTCCTCGACCTGCAGCCCGCCGCTCTCGTCCACGTACCGCAGCGAAAGGTTGCCGGTCTCCGGCAGGACGTCCACCGAGTGCACGCGCGAGCGCACGAAGCGGATGCCGTTGCCGATCGCGCGGTTGTAGTACTTCTCGTAGTCCTTGCCGAAGCTGCGGATGTCCATGTTGAAGATGGTGCACTCGAGATCGCCGTGCTGGTGCTCCTTGGCGATCATGGCGTCCTTCATGGCGTACATGCAGCACACCGACGAGCAGTAGCCGTTGCCGCACTGGTTGTTGTCGCGCGAGCCGATGCACTGCAGCCAGGCGATGCGCTTGGGCTCCGTGTCGTCGGACAGGCGCTTGAGGTGCCCCATGGTGGGGCCGGTCGCGCTCAGGATGCGCTCGAACTCGAGACTCGTCAGCACGTTCGGGCTCGTGCGGTAGTGGTAGACGTTCTCGAGCGGCGAGGGGTCGTAGGGGTCGGAGCCGGGACAGAGGATCACCGAGCCGACCGGGATCTCGAGGGTCTCCGGCTCCTGGGCGTGGTCGACCGCCTTGGCGAGGCAGGCCTTGACGCACTGGTAGCACTCCGAGCAGATGCCGCAGCGCAGGCAGCGCTGGGACTCCAGGCGCGCCTCGGTCTCGTCGTAGCCGAAGGAGACCTCGAGGAAGTTGCACTCGCGCGCGGCCGGGTCGAGGCAGCGCACCGCCACGCGGGCGTGCTTGGCCTCGCCCGCGGTCTCCGGCTTCACGTGCTCCCACTCCTTCGGCCTCCCCGCGCGCAGGTCGAGGCCGTTGATGTAACGGTGGATGCTCTCGGCCGCTTCTTTGCCGCTGGCGACCGCCTCGACCACCGACTTGGGCCCGTGGAAGGCGTCCCCGCCGGCGAAGACCCCCTCGATCGGGGTCTGCAGCGTGACCGGGTCGGCCTGCAGGCCCCCCGGCCGGGAGAAGACGATGCCCTGGCCGTCGAGGTGGCTGCGGTCGGTGCTCTGGCCGATCGCGATGATCACCGTGTCGGCGAACATCGGCGTGCAGACGCTCTCGTCGTACTGCGGGTTGAAGCGCTTGTTCTCGTCGAAAACGGCCGTGCAGGTCTTGAACTCGAGGCCCGAGACGCGCTTGCTCTTGTCGATGAAGAAGGCCTTGGGGCCGAAGCTGTTGACGATCCGGATGTCGCTCTCGAGGGCCTCCTGGATCTCGTGCGCCCAGGCCGGCATCTCATCGCGCCGCTCGAGGCAGACCATGGTCACGTTCTTGGCGCCCAGCCGCTTGGCGGTGAGCGCCACGTCGACGGCCACGTTGCCGCCGCCGACCACGAGCACGTCGGCGCCGATCTCCACCTTCTTGCCCAGCGCCGCGTCGCGCAGGAAGTCGACCCCCTGCAGGACCCCGGGGGCGTCCTCGTTCTCGACCCCGAGGCGCCGGCCGCCGTGCAGGCCGATCGCGAGGAAGACCGCCTTGAAGCCATCCCGCTTCAGGCTCTCCAGGGTGATGTCCTTGCCGAAGGTCACCCCGGTCTTGATCTCGACCCCCACGCGGCGCACGACCTCGATCTCCAGGTCCAGGACGTCTCGCGGCAGCCGGTAGGCCGGGATGCCGACCGCCATCATGCCGCCGGCGACCGGCAGCTTCTCGAAGACGGTCACCGGGTAGCCGCGCCGGGCGAGGGAATAGGCCGCCGCGAGACCGGCCGGGCCGGAGCCGATCACCGCGACCTTCTCGGTGCGCAGCTCCTCGAGGACCGGCGGGGTCACCGGCTCGCCCTGGCGGCGCTCCCAGTCGAACAGGAATCGGTGCAGCTCGCGGATGGCGAGCGGCTGGTCGACGTCGTTACGGGTGCACATCTTCTCGCAGGGGTGATGGCAGACGCGGCCGCAGACCCCCGGGAAGGGGTGGTCTTCGCGGAAGAGGTCGAGCGCCTCCTGGTACTTGCCCGCGTTGATCAGGGCGATGTAGCCCTGCACGCTCACGTGGGCCGGGCAGGTCGCTTTGCAGGGGGCCGTGCCGCGTTTGTCGATCGAGAAGGCGCCGGGCATGGCCTGCGCATATTGCTTGAAGATGGCCTTGCGGCGCGAGAGTCCCTCGTCGTAGTCGTTGGCGGTCTCGATCGGGCAGACCTTGGCGCACTCGCCGCAGCTCGTGCACTTGGCGAGGTCGACGAAACGCGGGGTTTTGCGGACGACCGCGGTGAAGTTACCCGGTTCGCCCTTCAGTTCGACGAGTTCCGAATTCGTGAGCAGATCGATGTTGATGTGCCGGCCGACCTCGACCAGTTTGGGCGAGATCACTCACATGGCACAGTCGTTGGTCGGGAAGGTCTTGTCGAGCTGGGCCATCAGGCCGCCGACGGCCGGCAGCTTGTCCACCAGATAGACCTTGAAGTCCGAATTGGCCAGGTCCAGGGAGGCCTGCATTCCGGCAATCCCGGCGCCGATGACCATGACCGAACCGCTCTTGCTGCTTTTCAGGTTTTCCATAGTCTCCTTTCGGGCTCGCTGCGGCGGGTCATCCGGCCCGCGTGAGGGGCTCCCGCGCTAGTGGACTCGCATCCCGGGGATCGGCTCGTCCGGTCAAGGCACAACCCCCTAAGATCACATAATTTTAAACTCGAATGGGCATCCGGTGACAGAGGCTGAAAACCGAGAGCGGGATTATGCCCGCCCCCCCTCTGTCTGTCAAGGGAAACCTACTTGATTTCGTAGGATTTCAGCTTGCGCCGCAGCGTGTTCAACCCCACCCCGAGCGCGCGCGCGGTGCGCACCTTGTTGCCCCCGAGCTGCCGGTAGACGTCCAGGATGTGCCGTCGCTCGACCTCCGCCAGCGAGGCGTTCTGTCCCTCTCTCGGCCGGAGCGTCTGCGGGCGGGTTGAGATCGCCCGGCTGCGCAGGTGGTCCGGCAGGCAGTCGGTAGAAATGGAGCGCCCGCCGCAGAGGTTCACCGCCGAGAGGACGATCGATTTGAGCTCCCGCACGTTGCCGGGGAACTCGTAGCCCATGAGGGCCTCGAGCGCCGCCTCCTCCACGCGAATCCCCTCTCCCACCGGGCTCTCCTTCAGAAAGTGGTCGACCAGGACCGGAATGTCCTCCGGGCGCTCCCGCAGGGCGGGCAGGTGCACCCAGCTGCCACGGATGCGGTAGTAGAGATCCCGGCGGAAGCGGTTGCTCGCGACCATCTGGTCCAGCTCCTCGTTGGTGGCGGCCACGAAGCGCACGTCCGCCCGCTGGGGTGCGGAGCTGCCGACGGGGGTGAACTCGCCGTCCTGCAGGACGCGCAGGAGCTTGCCCTGCATCGGCAGGGGCAGGTTGCCGATCTCGTCCAGGAACAGCGTCCCGCGGTCGCAGTGCCGCAGGTGCCCCGGCCGGTCCCGCTCGGCCCCGGTGAAGGCGCCCCGGGTGTGGCCGAAGAACTCGGCCTCGAAGAGCCCGCCGCTCAGCGCGGCCATGTTGACGGGCAGGAAGGTGTGCGAACGGCGGGGGCTGGCGAGGTGGATGGCCCGCGCCACCAGCTCCTTGCCGGTCCCGCTCTCGCCGGTGACGAGGACGGGGACGTCGCTCGCGGCGTGCAGCTCGGCCTCCTTGAGCACCCGCAGCAACGCCGGGCAGCGGGTGACGATCCCCTGAAACGCGGCGGGGTGGGCGAGGACCGGGGGCCTGCGGCTGCGCTCGAGCTGCAGGATGTCGACCAGCCGCTTGCGCTCGAGCGCCCGCTTGACCGAGAAGATCAGGTCCTCTTCGGCGACCGGCTTGACCAGGTAGTCGTATGCGCCCTGCCGCAGGCACTGCAGGGCGGTGCGCGCGTCGTTCACGGCCGTGACCATGATGCACTCGGTAGCGGGGCTCTGGCGCTTGATCGCCTCCAGAAGGGCCTGGCCGTCCATCTCGGGCATGCCCAGGTCGATCAGCGCGACGTCGACGGCCGCCTGCGACTCGAAGCGCACCGCCGCGAGGGTCGGGTCGTCCAGCACGTCCGCGGACGGGAACCCGGCTGCGGTCAGCCGTCCCTTGACCAGCTCGAGGTAGTCGCGGTCGTCGTCGATGACGAGGATCGTGGGTCCCATGCTCTGCCGCTCCAAATCGTCCGGGATGCCCCGAAAAGGCACAGGCGCCAAAATGGCCCTGTCGTCAACCCGATCAATTTGCTTCAAAATTAATTTTGATAGGCCACAATGGCACATCCAGGACTGGAATACAAGCCAATAAACTCCTCTGCCCCGTGGACGCTGACACTTGTCAACAGCCCGTAGTTGCAAGAAAAAAATTATATTCTATGCCTGAACCTCACCCCGCGGCACACGGTTTGCTCTTCTGCTGTTCGCTTTCGTGCTCACGCCCTTCCAGTTCCTGAACCCGTTCCGGCACCGCCCAACCCCGTGCGGAGGGCCCCATCGATGCTGCTGGAGCAAAAGCTCGAGTCCGGCAAATTCGCCGTCATTGCCGAGATGGAACCCCCGAAGGGGACTCGGGTCGCCGACCTGGTCACCCACGCGAAGCGCGTCAAGGACCGCGTGGCCGCCTTCCTGGTTCCCGAGATGAACCACGCGGTGATGCGCATGAGTGCGCTGGGCGGCGCGATGGTCCTCCAGGCGCAGGGCATGGACGCGGTCATGCAGGTCTGCTGCCGGGACCGCAATCGCCTGGCGCTCCAGGGGGACCTGCTCGCGGCCGCCGCCTGCGGGGTCGGATCGGTCGTGGTGGTCGGCGGCGAAGACCCCAGCCACGGCGACCACCACCAGGCGCGCGCCGTGCACGACATCGGGCCCCTGGAGCTGCTCGATGCGATCGGGAAGATGCGGCAGGGGCGCGACATGGCCGGGGTCGATCTCGACGGGCCGCCGCGCTTCCTCGTCGGCGCCACCACGAACGCGGGGGCCCGGGGGCGCTCGCTCGAGATCGAGGTCGCGGAGATCTCCCGCACGGCGGCGGCCGGCGCGCAGTTCGTGATCACCCCGCCCATCTTCGACCTCGAGCAGGTCCGCCCCATCATGGACCGGGTCGATCCCGCCCAGGTCGCCGTCGTCCCGACCGTGCTCCTACTGAAGTCGCTCGGGATGGCGCGCTACATGGAGCGCAACATGCCGCACCTCTACATTCCGCCGGAGATCATCGACCGCATTCAGCGCGCGCCCGACAAGGTCCGGGAATGCGTGCGCATCGCGGTCGAGCTCACGCAGCGGATCAAGGCCGAGGGGTTCCCCGGCGTGGTGCTCTCCACCCTCGGGTGGGAGCACAAGCTGCAGGAGATCGTAGAGGCGATTTAGGCGGGAAGGGCGTGTTTGGTGTTTCGTGTTTGGTGTTTCGTGTTTGGTGTTTGGTGTTTGGTGTTTGGTGTTCGGGTTCTTGGGTCCCTTGAGTCCCTTTGGTCCCTTGGGTCCCTTATCGCCCCTTGAGGGCGCGGAGGTACGAAGATGGATGTCGTCGGAGACAAGGCTGCCGCGGAGAGCCGACAGCCGATCGGTGCGGCGATGGTGATCGGAGCGGGCATCGCCGGCATGCAGGCCGCGCTCGATCTCGCCAACTCGGGCCACGTGGTGTACCTGGTCGAGCGTTCGTCGGCGGTCGGGGGTCTGATGTCGCAGCTGGACAAGACCTTCCCGACCAACGACTGCGCCATGTGAATCATCTCGCCCAAACTGGTCGAGGTCGGCCGGCACCGCAACATCGAGATCATCACACAGGCAGAGGTTCTGTCGCTGGAAGGCGTCCCGGGGCGCTTCACCGCCCGGGTGCGGCAGCGCCCGCGCTACATCGACACCGCCGCGTGCACCAGTTGCGGGGAGTGCGCCCGGGTCTGCCCCGTGGCGCTCCCGAACGAGTACGACGAGGCGCTCTCCCTCAAGCACGCGGCTTACAAACGCTACGCCCAGGCCATCCCCGGTGCGTTCGCGATCCACAAGTACGACCCGGCCCCGTGCCGCCGGGCCTGCCCGGCGGGGATCAACGTGCAGGGCTACGTCCAGATGGTGAAGGAGGGCAAGTACGCCCGGGCGCTCGACATCATCATGGCGGACCTGCCGCTGCCCGGCGTGCTGGGTCGGATCTGCCCCCACCCCTGCGAGGAGGTCTGCCGGCGCGCGGAGAAAGACGAGCCGGTGTCGATCCGCAACCTCAAGCGGCTCGCAGCCGACCGGG